>FTJU01000238.1_pt1 | contig 11982 bp, 10 predicted proteins | sample 1658961 | NCBI WGS metagenome assembly FTJU01 (sample SAMEA3914878, study PRJEB12502) | metagenome | biome: forest; material: soil | place: USA | collected 2012-03-12 | depth 0.3 m | reverse complement strand
TCGTCGATCATGCCGCAGAAGAAGAATCCGGACGTCTCCGAACTCACCCGGGGCAAGGCGGGCCGGCTTATCGGCAACCTGACCGGACTGCTGGCCACTCTGAAAGCCCAACCGTTGGCCTACAACCGGGATCTGCAGGAGGACAAGGAACCCCTGTTCGACTCGGTCGCTCAGCTGGAACTGCTGCTCCCGGCCATCGCGGGCCTGGTCTCGACGCTCACCTTCCACACCGACCGCATGGCCGAACTCGCCCCCGCCGGTTTCACCCTCGCCACCGATATCGCCGAATGGCTTGTCCGGCAGGGTGTTCCGTTCCGCGTCGCACACGAGGCCGCGGGTGCGTGCGTGCGTGCCGCCGAGGCGCGCGGCGTCGGCCTCGACGAGCTGACCGACGACGAGTTCGCCGCCATCGATCCGGCGTTGAGCTCGCAGGTTCGTGCGGTGCTCACCGTGCAGGGCTCGATCTCGTCCCGCAATGCGCGCGGCGGAACCGCGGGCGTGCAGGTCGCCGCACAACTCCACGAGATCCGCGACGCCGTAGCCGCACTACGCCCCATCTTCGCCTAACCCCTCGCGCTACAGTGCGCATCACGTCCGCGCTCGAGATCAGGTGGACTCTGTGGCGGCATCGCCCGAGAAGCCCCGCCACCAGTTCCACCCGATCTTGATCCATACCTTCTGGTGGGACTGATGGGTGTCGTTGCGCCTTGTGCATTTTGGCGAATTCGTTCCATGGGTGGCGGCGGCGAACGTAGCATCGGCCGATGGATCGGACGTTTGCTCAGCTGAGTCGGCGCGGTTGACGGTATGGCAACGGATGCGGGCGAGGTAGTACTCGAGGCCCAGGCGTTGGTGAAGCGCTACGGCGGTGTCGAGGCATTGCGGGGAGCCAACTTTCAGGTCCGCGCCGGTGAAGTCGTCGCATTGATCGGCGATAACGGCGCGGGCAAATCCACACTGGTGAAATGTCTTTCCGGTGCGGAGCAACCGGATTCGGGGACCGTTCTAATCGACGGTTCGGAAACGGTGCTCAGCACACCGACCGCCGCGCGCAAACTCGGCGTCGAAACCGTGTACCAGGACCTCGCCGTCGCACCCGACCTGGACCCGGCCGCCAACCTTTTCCTCGGCCGGGAACTGCTTCGCCGCGGGTTGGCGGGCAAACTCGGCATGCTCGACAAGCGGGCAATGCGGACCCGAGCCGTCGAACACTTCCGGCGTCTCGGCGTGACATTGCAGAGCGCCGATGTGCCGATCGGCGCACTGTCGGGCGGACAGCGTCAGAGCGTCGCCGTGGCGCGCGCGGTGCTGTGGGCGAGCAAGGTCGTCTTCATGGACGAACCGACAGCCGCCCTCGGCGTCGTACAGCGTGAGCGGGTGCTCGAGGTAATCCGCAATGTGCGCGACCAGGGCATTGCCGTCGTCCTGATCAGCCACAATATGCCCGAGGTGCTGGCCGTGGCCGACCGGATCGAGGTGCTGCGCCTCGGCAAGCGGGTGGCTCGGTTCGTCGCTGCCGATGCGACGCTGGAGCAGTTGGTCGGCGCGATGACCGGAGCGCTGTCACATGAGGATGCCGCATGACCAAAGCAGTGGAGCCGAATGGCGGCCCCGATCTACCGGAACGCACTGTACTGCAACGGCTTCTGGGCGCGAGCACGCTGTGGATCGGCGTCGTGCTCGTCGTTCTGTGCGTGGTATTCAGCATCCTGCGCCCCGATGCCTTCCCGACCCGGTTCACCCTGCAGACCCTGCTGATCGAAACCTCGGTGCTGCTGGTCCTTTCGGTAGGCATGACCTTCGTTATCATCACCTCCGGTATCGACCTCTCGGTCGGCATGGTGCTGATCTTCGCCGGGGTGCTCGGCGCGAAAACGATGGAATGGCTGAGTCCCGACGAGAATGCCACCAACGCGGGGTGGGGGATCATCGGCCTCGGCTTCCTGATTTCCGTTGCGGGCGGTGGCATCTGGGGCCTGGTCAATGGAATTCTGGTGGCGAAGGCCAAGATTCCACCGTTGATCGTCACACTCGGTTCGTTCGGCGCGGCACTCGGTGCGGCGCAACTCATCACCGGGGGCGTCGATACCAGAACCGTGCCCGATGCGCTCCGCGACTCCCTCGGATTCGGAACATCATTGGGTGGCGTACCGAATCTGGTGCTGGTCGCCGCCGCGGTGACGGTGCTCGCCGCCTGGGTGCTGCACGCCACCCGATTCGGTCGCTACACCTACGCGATCGGTTCCAATGAGGAGGCCGCGCGACGTTCGGGCATCGCGGTCACCCGCCACCTCGTACTGGTCTATCTGATGACCGGATTGCTCGCCGGACTGGCCGGGTTCATGAATCTGGCTTATTTCGGCACCACAACCATCGGCGGACACGGTACCGACAACCTGGATGCCATCGCCGGCGTAGTCATCGGCGGGACAAGCCTTTTCGGCGGTATCGGCACCATTGTGGGCACGGTCATCGGCGTATTCATACCGTCGGTGCTGCGCAAGGGCTTCGTCATCGCGGGGGTGCCGGTGTTCTGGCAGCCGATCGCGGTGAGTGCGGTTCTGGTCGGGGCGGTGTGGTTCGACCAACTGCGCCGCCGGGCCCGGGACCGCAAGTAGAGGTAAGCAGTTACACACTGCGCGATAAGAAAATAAGGCGGAGGTAGCCGAATGAGGGTGGCGAAGCGAGCCGCGGCAATGATCGGCGCGTTGACGACGGTCGGCTCGTTGGTGGTGGGATGTGGTGGCTCGGTGAACAATTCCGGCGGCACGGACGCCCAAAAATTGGTGCTCATTCCCGGTGTCGCCGATGAACCGTTCTACATCTCCATGCAGTGCGGCGCGCAGGACGAGGCGAGCAAACTCGGCTATCAGCTGGAAACGCAGGCGCCGACGAAATTCGATGCGGGGGCGCAGACTCCGGTGCTGACCGGTGTGGTGGCCAATAGGCCCGGCGGCATCCTGATAGCGCCAACCCATGCACAGGCGATGGCGAATCCGATCAAACAGGCCAAGGACGCCGGCATCAAAATCATCGAGGTCGATACCGCACTGGACGACACATCGATCGCGTTGTCTTCGATCGCATCCGATAACAAGAAGGGTGGTGAGCTCGCGGCACAGACGCTGGCCAAGCTCATCGGCGATAAGGGACCCGTGCTGGTGATCAATACCAAGGCCGGAACCTCCACCACCGATGCGCGTGCGCAGGGCTTCGAAGATGCGGTGAAGGCCTATCCGGGAATTACCTCGCTGGGTGTGCAATACAACAATAATGAAGCGGCACAGGCGGCTTCGATCGTCACCGCGACGCTGGCCGCCCATCCCGATCTTGCCGGGATCTTCGCCACCAACCTGAGTTCGGCCGAGGGCGCGGCCACCGGATTGCGCAATGCCAATAAGCTCGGCCAGGTCGAACTGATCGGCTTCGACGCGAGTCCGAAGCAGGTCGAGGATCTGAAGGCGGGTACCGTGCAGGCCCTCATCGCGCAGGATCCGGCCGGGATCGGCGCGAAGGGTGTCGACGAGGCCGCGGCCGCGCTGGCAGGTAAGCCGGTCATCCGCAATATCCAGACCGATATGGTGGCCATCACCCAGGCCGATATGGATGCCAATTCGAAGTACTTCTACAAGCGCAAGTGCTGAGGAGGCGCCGGTGGGTCCGAGCACGATCGGACTCGCCGGCTCTTAGTCCTCCACGCGCACCGTGTACCCCGAATTCTCCAGCGCGGCAAGCACGTCGTCGCGATGCGTCGGCCCTCGGGTCTCCAACGTCAGCGATACCTCGACCTCGTCAACGGCCAGCCGGCCATTGGTCCGCGAGTGCACGACATCCACCACGCTCGCACCGGTCTTCCCGACCACCGCGAGCAATCCGCTCAACGCACCCGGTTGATCCGAAATTGTCACGCGCACAGCCAGATAGCGCCCCGCGGCACCGAGACCATGACCGATGATCCTGGTCAACATCATCGGATCGATATTTCCGCCGGACAGGATCGCGCAGACGGGTCCATGCAAGCCGAGTTCCGTTGGCTCGCGACTCATCAGGGCCGCAACCGCGGCGGCACCTGCGGGCTCGACGATCAGCTTCGCGCGCTCCAGACACAACAGCAGCGCCTTGGACAACGCATCCTCATCCACCGTCACCACCCCGGGCACATGCGCCGCGACATGCGCGAACGGCACCTTACCGGGCAGCCCCACCGCGATACCGTCGGCCATGGTCGACATCCGCGCCACCCGGACCGGCTTACCAGCCGCCAGCGAATCCGGCCATGCGGCCGCCTCCGTCGCCTGTACCCCGATGACCCGCACCCGCGGTGCCACATGATGCAGGGCGATGGCGACCCCGGCGAGTAGTCCGCCACCGCCGGTCGGCACGATCACCGTCCCGACCTCGGGTATCTGCTCGATGATCTCCAGGGCCACCGTCGCCTGCCCGGCAACGATATCGGCGTGATCGAAGGGATGGATCAGCGTCGCACCGGTTCGCTCGGCGAAATCCAGTGCGGCATCCAGCGAGTCGTCGACGGTCTCACCGACCTGCCATACCTCGGCGCCATACGCCTTGGTGGCCACCAACTTCGGCAGTGACGCGCCCACCGGCATGAACACCGTCGAGCGGATCCCGAGCGAAGCCGCGGCCCATGCCACCCCCTGCGCATGATTGCCAGCACTGGCCGCGACCACACCGCGCGCCCGGTCATCCGGCGGGAGGTTCGCGATCCGGAAATACGCCCCGCGTGGTTTGAACGATCCGGTCCGCTGCAGGTTCTCGCACTTCAGCCGCACCTCGGTTCCGGCACGCTCGGATAACACCCGTGACGCCACCACCGGCGTCCGCCGAATCACCGGCGCCAATGCCGCTGCGGCCGCCTCGATCCGGTCCAGTCCCAGCAACTCCATGCGCCCATGTTGCCAGCCGACATCGTTAACGCGCTGCGACATGATCAGGAATCATCTTTCTCGGCGCAACTACCCGAGACCGGCTACCCCGGTCTTCGCGAGATTGTGGGCAATCGCTCCGAGCCGCGCCAGCCGGGCATCGCCCAATGGCGTCAGCCTCCCACCGAGCCGATTGGTGACGAAGGCCAGTGACATACCGGTGACCGGATCGGCGAATGCCCCAGAGCCGCCGAGGCCGAAATGGCCGAAGGCGGATACGGGTTCGGCCCTCGATGGTTTCATCGGAACACCGTGGTAACCCAACGCCCACGGAATGCGGAACGCCAGCACATAATCCGGAGTGAAGACCTGACGCTGGGTGATCTGCTCGATCGTCTCCGGACGCAGCAACTGGAAATCGCCGAACCGACCATCGGTCGCCAGCGCGCTGTACATCCGCGCCAGGGCACGCGCGGAGAAGACCCCATTGACGCCCGGCATGACCGAATCATGCAGGCGCGGATCGGAAACCAGATCCGCGAACCCGCGCGGCGTGGTGTCGGCGGCCGCCGCGAAACGAGTCCGCCCCATGAGCCGCACGCTGCTCTCCCAACTCATGCCCGCAACGGTGAGCTTGGGAAAGTTGGTGGCAATGCGGCCGCGTTCGGATTCCGGCACCCGAAACCAGAGCTCTCGCGCCGCAAGCGGTTCCGCGACTTCCGCGCGCAACAGCTCGGTGAAGTCCGAACCGGAGACCCGGCGGATCAGCTCGGCGACCAGGTGTCCGAAGGAGATTCCGTGATAGCCGCTGGTCAGCGTGTGCCGCGGATCCGGGGAGCAGGCCGCGAGTGCGGCGGTGACCTCGGCATCGTCGAAGAAGCGCGCCACCGGACCGGGCAGCAGACCACGCAACCGGTGCAGCCCCGCCCGGTGGGTGAGCATTTCCCGCACCGTAATGCGCTCCTTGCCCGCTGCCCCGAATTCGGGCCAGTAGGTGGCGACCGGCTCGTCGTAATCGAACAAACCACGCTCGGCCAATCGGTGCGCCAGCGTCGAGACCACACCCTTGCCAGTGGAATAGGCCATGGCCACGGTATCGGCGGCCCACGGTTCGCCGGGCCGTGCGAATCCGGCCCATACATCGACGACCGGTTCGCCGTGCTGGTAGACGACCAGTGCGCCGCCGCCATCGCTGGGTCGGCGGAACAGCCTGTCGAATTCGGCGACCAGACGCACATAGCGACGATCCACCGACTGTGTTGTCGTAAGTGTCATCGGAATACCTCTGTCGTTCGACCAACTAACAGCATGACATGGCTGCGCCGCGGCCCATCGAGGTGTTGAAATTCCGACCATGCGACAGCAGTGGCCCCAGCTGACCGCCAACGAGCTGCGCGAAATGTATATCGTGCGGGAGCCCCTCGAGACCCGCCTCGCCGGCGGCGGCCCGCAATGCCACCGATATCGACAACACCCGCTTACTCGAGGTCAATTCACCACTGGAACAGGCGATCCGCGATGACGACCCGGTCGCCTATCACCGCCAGTCGCGCCATTTCCACGTGGCGCTACGCGATCACCCGCGGCCCGCGCAAATCGGGTAGGGGAGAAATTCGCCGCCCACCGCCGAAACCGTGCCTCGGTCTGCAGCGCTGCTTCGGCTCGAATCCGTGAGCTGTCAGGCGGCCGAGGTCAAGGTCTCCATGGCCGCATCTGGATCGTCGACATCGACGACGAGACGGGTGAAGCCCGGACCGGCGAGGTCGATGAGAATGGCTTGGCCGCCGAATCTGGTGTCCCAGAACTCTTTTCGCCCCTTGCCGCGGTAGGTGCCCGCCGCGATCACACCGGGAAAGAAGGTGCCCGGTGCGCGGACCCACGGCGGACGCAGATCGACCGGCGCGGTGGTCACCGCCTTGATATCGGCCCGATCGAAGGTCACGTGCTCGCGCAGGGCCAGCAGTCGGTGCCCGCCTAGCACATGAACCGTCACCTTATCGTCCGTGACTTCGACTTCGACCATTGTGCACCTCGCTGAATTCAAACCTCGTACGCGGTCCAGGATCCGAGTGGCTCCTGTTCGCACCCTGTGTCGTTCCTGTGATTTCTCGAAGGCTTTGCGCGGTGTTACAAATGCCGAATTCCAGGGCAAGAATGACTTGCCGAGACGTAGATATGCGCATGAACACATAGATCAACGGATTCGGCCGAAGGCAGCCACGCACGGCTCACCGCCGCCTACGAGATGACACCGGAGATGATCACTGGTCCACCGGCATCGGCCGGTCAGCGGAGCCCCTCAGATGACCCCAACCGCTTCTTCCGCGATATCGAGCACAGCGAGCAGCCACGGCGTGTAGCTCCCCGGATCGGCGGCGATCGCATCGCGCAGCGCCTCCGGTCGGGTCCACGCGTAGTCGGCGACCTCCGCCGGATCCGGGCGCGGCGGCGTGGCGCGTAGGAACTCGGCATCGAGCCGCCCGATGAGCACATGATCCCACTCGTGCTCCACCCGCCCGGTCGCGGAATCCTCGGCGTGATACCGGAAGACGCCGACCTCGGTCAGCGCGGTGGCCAACCCCAACTCCTCGGCCAACCGGACCGCGGCTGCCGCCACCACCGGCTCGCCCGGCGCCGGATGCCCGCACGCGGAGTTGGCCCACAGCAGCGGGAACCGCGTTTTCACGGCGGCACGCTGCTGCAAAAGCACTCGACCCGCATCGTCGTACAGCAGCACCGAGAACGCGCGATGCAAAATTCCGGGCGCGGTATGCGCCTGGGCTACCGGGCACGCACCGACCGCCTGCCCGGTGTCGTCGACGAGTTCGACAAACAGGGCTTCGCGGTCGGTAATCGGTTTGGCCAGCGTTTCAGTCACCGAACCACCTTATCGGCGGCGATCAGAAGCTGCCCTCCTTGTAGACGGTCAGGAACGGCTTCTCTACACCGGTCGCCGGCTTGGATTCGGTGCGCAACTTCCATTAGGGGATCGTGGCGGCGATTAGATCGATGACATCGACCGGCATCAGATTGTGGTCGGCACGCGCCCGGAAGTACTCGCCGCGTGGATGGATCACGCAGCCGTGATGGGCGTCGATCCAGCTGACCGAGGCCGAGCGTCCGCCGGGTTCGGGTAGTCGGGAGAATTCCTCGAACAGCCCGGCGAGATCCACATACATGGTGGCTTCATTCGTCCGGATGCCATGTATGGATCCGGGTCACCGAGACGATCGATTGTGCTGAACTGGTACTCAATTTTTGAATTCGGGTGTGTTGCAAAATAATTCGGTAGGCTGCGGGCCTGCTGGGGTATGGCGGCATGGTTGCCGAGAGATGCGGCAGACCTAGGCATGCGAAAAGGTGCCGAAACTCTCATGCGAAATGCCTTACGCGACATCGCGTTACGAACCGATCGGCTTCCGAACCACGAAAGATACTGTGTGCAAAGGAATCTCGAAGATAATGCTACGAGCATGCTGGTCTGTTTTTCGGGGTTGCCACATGACCCCGATGCGGACAAGTGTGGATAACGACGTGGTGTGAACCAGTGGGGGAGCGGAGCAAGGCTGTATGGTCGGATCTTTTGCGCACCGCCGCCGCGAACATCCGGCATCATCGGCCCCACCTGGTATGGAAACCATCGCAGCCGACCATAATGGACACACGGTGTGTGAAGCTCGTCTGAGCACCCCATGGTGTGTGATACGGATCACTTTGCAGGGTAGGGCCAGGAGCGATCGTGAAGTTCAATGTGGAAAGTGTGGTCGGATCGGTACAGCGGCTGATGGCGACGGCACAGAACGGGCTCGAGGTCATTCGCTTCGGTGGGTTGACCACCGACGTCGAGTCCTCGCCGTTCGAGATCGTCGAACGGCGCCGAATGTATCGGCTGCGCCATTACTTCCCCGACGATGCGACGCCGGGTCGCGGCCTGAGCGACGGGCCCGGAGGCGGCAGCGAGCGTAACCACGGAGGGACCCGGGAAGGCCGCCATGGACACCGTCCGGTCGCGGTTCTGGTACCGCCGCTGATGGTGAATGCCGATATCTGGGATGTGAACGCCGACGACGGCGCGGTCGGAGTTCTGCATCGCGGCGGAATCGACTGCTGGGTGGTCGATTTCGGTTCGCCCGCCAGTGAGGAGGGCGGCTGGGAACGGGATCTGGCCGATCACGTCCTCGCGGTGAACAGTGCCATCGATACGGTCTGCGACGCAACCGGCAGCAATGTGCACCTGATGGGGTACTCGCAGGGCGGCATGTTCGCCTATCAGACCACTGCCTACCGGTTCGGTAAGGGGGTGGAGAGCATCGTGACCTTTGGCAGCCCGGTGGACGTGGTTGCGGGTCTGCCGTTCGGCCTGCCGTACGGCATGGTCTCCGATGTCGCGGAGTTCCTGGCCGACCATGTGGTCACCCGGCTGCCGATCACCGATTCGATGGTGCGGCTCGGCTTCCAGATGCTCGACCCGGTCAAGACCGCCAAATCGCGCATCGACTTCCTGCGCCAGCTGCACGACCGGGAAGCGTTGCTGCCCAAGGAACGTCAGCGTCGGTTCCTCAACAACGACGGATGGGTCGGCTACGCCGGTCCGGCAGCGGCGGACCTGCTCAAACAGTTCGTCGCGCACAACCGAATGATGCTCGGTGGCTTCGTGATCCGGGATCAGCCGATTTCGCTGGCCGAGCTGAAATGCCCGATCCTGGCCTTCGTCGGCGAGGTCGACGATATCGGCCAGCCCGCCGCGGTGCGCGGCATCGTCCGAGCCGCACCCAATGCCGAGGTATACGAAGCCAGTTTGGTGGCCGGACATTTCGGCCTCGTCGCGGGCAGCATGGCGACCAAGCACACCTGGCCGCTGGTGCGTCAGTGGATCGATTGGATGGACGGCGATCAGCCGCTGCCGCCGGAGATCGCGCCGATGACCGAACATGTGGCGACCAACCGGCCGAATTCGGCGGCCACCCGGGTCGTGCACACCGCCGCCACCCTGGCCGAGGCGGGCGCGGGCGTCGGCAAGGCCCTGGAGGGCATTGCCGGTAATACCGTGCGCGGTTCGATCGAACTCGCCGGTGAGGCCGCCCGCGCACTGCCTCGGCTGACCCGGCTCGGCATGATCCAGCCGCATACCCGCATCTCCCTGGGCCGCCTCGTCGCCGAGCAGGGACGGCGGGCGCCGCTGCGCGATCTGTTCCTCTTCGACGATCGCGTGCACACCAACGCCGCCGTGAACGCGCGCATCGATAATGTCGTGCGCGGGCTCATCTCCGTCGGTGTCCGCCCGGCCATGCGCGTCGGTGTGGTGATGGAGACCCGGCCTAGCGCACTGGCGACCGTCGCCGCGCTATCCCGTATCGGTGCGGTATCCGTACTGCTCGCCCCCGGCAGCGAGTTGGCTCGGGCCATCGAACTCACCGGCATCAAAGCGTTGGTCTCGGATCCGGAAAATCTGAAAACGGCGGCGGCTACCGGCACTCGGGTCCTGGTACTCGGCGGCGGCACTGCACGCACTCTCGATATTCCGTTGAGCGAAGACGTGATCGACCTGGAACAGATCGATCCCACCCAGGTACAACTGCCCGCCTGGTACCGTCCGGATCCAGGTCTGGCGCGGGAACTGGCCTTCGTGCTCGTCACCGGCACCGGTCACCGGCTGGAGACCAAGTACATCACCAACCACCGCTGGGCGCTGTCCGCCTTCGGCACCGCGACCTCCGCCGACCTCGATCGCAAGGACACCGTCTACTGCCTTGCGCCGCTGCATCATTCGTCCGGTCTGCTGGTGAGCCTGGGCGGTGCGATCGCGGGCGGCAGCCGGATCGCATTGGCCAGATCGCTGGATCCGATCCGGTTCGGCGAGGAAGTGCACCGCTACGGCGTCACGGTGGTCACCTACACCTGGACCATGCTGCGTGACATCCTCGACGCCGAGGTCTTCCCGGCCGGGCCGCATTCACCCACACCGTCGGCTCCACCGACTACCACCCCCGCTTGGCACCCCATCCGCCTGTTCATCGGCTCGGGCATGCCCGCGGGCCTCTGGCGGCGCACCACCGAACAGTTCGCGCCCGCCCGGGTGCTGGAGTTCTATGCCTCGATCGAAGGCGATGTGGTGCTGGCCAATGTGACCGGTGTGAAGGCGGGCTGCAAGGGCCGCCCGGTGCCCGGCACCGCCAGGGTGGAGTTGGTCGCCTACGACCCGGTCACCGAACAGATCCGCACCGACCAGTCCGGCTTCGCGCGCCGGTGCGCGGATAACGAGGTCGGTCTGCTGATCGGCAAAGCGACCGAGGGCATCGACCTCTCCGACGGCGGTCTCCGTGGCGTATTCACGGCGGGCGATGCGTGGATGCCGACGGAAAATCTCTTCCGCCGCGACAGCGACGGCGACTACTGGCTGGTCGATCACACGGATACCGTGATCCACACCGATCGCGGTCCGGTCTTCACCCAGCCCATCGTCGACGCGCTCAACGACATCACAGCGGTTGACATGGAGGTCGCCTACGGACTGTCCGCCGGCGACCATGCACTGGCGGTGGCGGCGGTGAGCATCCGCAAGGGCTTCCGGCTGGAACCGAAGGATGTAACCGAGGCGGTGCGCGCACTCGATCCGGACCAGCGGCCCGATATCGTGTACACCGTCGCCGAGATTCCGCGCAGTTCCTCCTATCGCCCGTCGGCGCCGGCCGTGCAGGCGGCGGGTCGACCGCAACCGGGACCCGGTACCTGGTGGTACAACCGGGAATCCGACGCCTACGCGATCCTCACCGAGGATCAGGTCGGAACGCTCTTCGGCATCGAATGAACCCGCGCCCGCCGTTCCGGTATCGGCCGGAAAGGCGGGGTAGCGTGGATGCCAGGTCCGCGGCGACAACGGAGGTTTCGAGATGTCGTGGAAGGTCAAACTGGGCATCGGCGTATTGGCGCTGTTGGGCGCGCTGATGGTGATCGGGCTCGTGAAGAGCTTGGTGCTGTCCCTGGTGCCACTCGCGATTCTGCTGTTGGCCGGTTACGGCGTGTACCGGCTCTATGTCGGCAGCCGCGGCAAAGAGGCGCAAACCCGGGTCCCGCAGCTGCCGACCAGCACACCGCC
>FTJU01000507.1_pt3 | contig 11996 bp, 10 predicted proteins | sample 1658961 | NCBI WGS metagenome assembly FTJU01 (sample SAMEA3914878, study PRJEB12502) | metagenome | biome: forest; material: soil | place: USA | collected 2012-03-12 | depth 0.3 m | reverse complement strand
GTCCCGGCCGGAGTGGTCGGCGAGCTGTACGTGTCCGGACCGGGCCTGGCCCGCGGCTACCATCGGCAGTCCGCGACGACCGCGGCCCGATTCCTCCCGGACCCCTACGGACCGGCCGGGACACGCATGTATCGAACCGGTGACCTGGTCAGCTGGACCACCGATCGAACACTGCGATTCGTCGGTCGCAGTGACCTGCAGCTCAAGATCAACGGCCACCGTATCGAACCGGGTGATATCGAAGCCGCGCTCCGCGGCCACCCCGATATCGACCAGGCCGCCGTCACCGTCCACACCCGACCCGACGGCAGCAATCAACTCATCGGCTACGTTTTGCCCACACCCAGCAGCACGACCGACACCGCGACCCTGACCGCCTACCTGGCAACGCGACTCTCCACGCACATGATCCCCACCGCCATCTTCACGGTCGACCGGATACCGCTCACCTCCACCGGCAAAGTCGACTACAAAGCCCTACCCACACCGAGCTGGCAACCTGCCCGGTTCCGGCCGCCATCCACGGCACTCGAGGCCACGGTCTGTGACGCCTTCGCCCGCACCCTCGGCGTCGAGCGGGTCGGCCTCGACGACGGCTTCTTCACCCTCGGCGGAAACTCGCTGACAGCCACCCAACTGATGGCGCGACTGGCGGAGTCGACCGGTGTCGATGTGCCGGTTCAGTGGATCTTCACCGATCCGACACCCGAGTCGCTGGCTCGTCGCATCGACAGCGGCCGTGACGGGGTCGACGCGCAGGATCCGGGCGAGGCGTTGTCTGTTCTGCTGCCCTTGCGCGCCGCCGGAAGCGAGCCGCCGCTGTTCTGTGTCCACCCCGCCATCGGATTGGCTTGGGGTTTCAGCGGACTCGTGCAGCACCTCGATCCCGACCGCCCTGTATACGGTCTGCAATCGCCGGTATTCAGCGATGCCACCGCGCAGTTCGAGACACTCGACGAACTGGCCGCCCGCTACGTCCGAGAGATCCGTGCCGTCCAGCCGCACGGTCCGTACCACCTGCTCGGCTACTCGCTCGGCGGCACCATCGCGCATTCGATCGCCATCCAACTCCGCGACCTCGGCGAGTCCATCGCCACCCTGGCCATGATGGACACCCGTGTCGTCACCGCGAGCTCCGTCCGCCTGCCCGCTCCTACCATCACCAAGCTCCTCACCGAGTTCGCCGGCCTCGACGTGCCACCTGGCCAGAACGATCTCACCGCCGCGGACGCGGCCGAACTGCTACGACAGCAAGGCGGACTGTTCACCGCGGTGACCGCCGAGCATCTCGTGACCCTGCACGACGACTACACCCGGCTCGTGGACCTCACCTGGAACCACCGGCCGACCCCCTTCGACGGTGATCTGATCTACTTCAGCGCCGCCGCCTCCCCGGAGGACGTTCCCGCCCCGGTCCTCGCCTGGAACTCCCTCATCACCGGCCGGATCACCAACCATCGCATTCCGGTCCGGCACGAACGGATGATCGAACCCGAGTCGCTGCGCGCGATCGGATCCGTCATCACCGAGCACCTCCGCACGTCCGGTACCACCCCACCGGAGCCTCCCACCCCAAGGACAAGCCGATTATGAACAAGGACCGAATCGTCGGGACACGTTCCGGCGTCGCGCCAGTCAACCTGTTCGCTGCCGATCCGGCGACATCGCGAAACGGCACGCATCCCAGTGCTGCCGAATTGCGGAGATGGACTCGCGAATATTTGTGTCATCCGCACCCTGACCTCGGCCGATCCGGCCCGGTGTGTCCTTACACCAGCCACGCCATCTCGAGCCACTTCCTGTGGGCGGCATTCATCGAGGGTCGTTCCGTCGACGTCGTGCGTTTGACCGCAGTCGTCGACGATCTCTACGATCTGTTCCCCGCCCTGCCGCCCAGGGACGAACCGGATGCCAAGTTCAAGGCTGTCCTCGCGGTCTTCCCGGACCTCACCGAATACGACGACATCGACGCGATTCAACGTGAACAGAAGTCTCGGTTCGTCGAAGAGGGTCTGATGCTCGGGCAGTTCTATCCGGGGTGTACCGTCCCAGGGCTGCGCAATCCGGCCTTCCCCGCACTCGACGCGCCACTGCCCATGCTCGCCGTTCGCTATATGGCCCCCACCGACTACCCATTCCTCAGCAGCCGCCATGAATGGGTTGACTCCTACCTCAAAATTTTCGCCCCCGCGATTCCCAAATTCATCTCGAGCGCCATGTCCGACAGACTCGTACAGCCAACCGAAGACACGGACGAAGGCCATTGAGGCTAACCGGCGCCGACCAGATGGGTTCGCGCCCGAAACTCCTGCGGCGGACAACCCTTCCAGCGCCGGAAGGCGCGAATGAACGACGCCGCCTCCGCGTAGCCGAGCCGCGCGGCCACCTGCTCGGTGGTCATATCGGTGTGGTTCAACAGCTCCTCCGACATCATCTCCCGAACCTCGTCGAGCAACATGCGGAACGACGTGCCCTCGTCACGCAGGCGGCGCGACAGTGTGCGCGGGCTCATGAAAAGTGTTGCGGCGATCGCGATCTGGTCCGGAATCTCGCCGGGATTGCGGACCAGCAGGTCGCGTACCGCGCCGGCGACACCGGTGCGGGCTCGTCGGGCGGTCAGTAGATCGCGGCACAGCTGTTCGCATGTCCCGCGTGCCCATTCGTTGGCCTGCGGCAGCGCGACATCCAGATACGCACTGTCGAAGGCCGATTCGTTGACCGCCGCGTCGAATTCCGGCTCGATACCGAAGTTGTCGCGATAGCGCGTCGTATCCGCCGGGGCGGGATGGCGGAAGCTGATCCGGGTGGCGCGCACACCCGAGGAGAACCGCTCGCGGCCGATGGTCTGGATGCCGGTGATAACGCGTTCGGTCAGGAAGGCGCGCACATCCTCGGGAATCTCCGAATCGTCGAAGACGAGCCGCGACTCGGCCGGCCCCTCCTCGAAGGTCAACCGGCCGAAGACGAAGGCCGAATCGAGGTAGCGCAGCGAAACCTCGATGACCTCGCGCACCGTGTGACTGCTGAGCAGTGCCAACCCCCACGGTCCGTACAGCGATAGGTGATAGCGGCTCCCGGCCTCGACGCCCAATCCGGGTTCGGCGCCGAATCGCGCGAGCAGATTCCGCACGACGCGCACCTCCTGACGTGCCGTAACCTCGGCATCGGGATCGTCGACCGTCTCGGGCGCCAGTTGCGTGCCCGCCAGACAGGCTTCCGGCGACATGCCACGTTCCTGTGCCAGGTGCAACAGCACATGCACGCTGGATGAACTACGCAGCAGATCCCAATCGAACACCGAACTGCATCCTCGCCGAAGCCGCTTCTACCTTGCTATCGGCGGAACGTATCAATCATTTCTTCTCCATCGCGGGAAAATCGGAACACCCGGTGCTACGGCGGTGGAAATGCCACGCTGCGGTGGGCGCGGTCCGCTCACCGGGTCCACCAAGACTGGTGAGGCGATCGCGGCCGCATCCGGTGCGACCTGACCCCCTACAGCCTCGAGCTCGGCGGCAAGGACCCGGCGATCGTAGTCGCGGATGCCGATCTCGAGCGGGCGGCCGCGGGCGCGCGGAGCACTATCGGTGGCACGGCGACGGGCATCGGCACGTTCTTCGACCGCGCTGGTGGATGTGGACCATTCGCTGGCCTGCATCAGCGAGGAGACATTCGGCCCGACCATTCAGGCGCTGAAGGGGTCGCCGACGAGGACGAGGCGGTCCGCCTGGCCAGATATCGGCCCATGGTCTGTCGGCCACCGTCTGGACCCGAGATCGCGAGCGCGGCGAACGGGTGACGCGGCCGGCAGGCTGCCGAAGTTCGTGGGTGGCAAGCGATAAGGCGCCGCCTCAGGCGAATAGCGAACGGGCGACCCGGAATCCGACATCGTCGATCCGATACGTCGGATGGCTGCGCCGTCGCACCGAGGCTCGGCAGCTCCACTTCTCATCGGACCAGCCGCCACCGCGTAGCACCCGATACGAGTCGTACACCTCGGCGTCGTAGATGTCCCAGCACCAATCCCAGACATTGCCGAGCATGTCGTACAGGCCCCACGCATTGGGCAACTTACCGCCGACCGCCTGCACCTGCTCGGCGGAATTGCCTCGATACCAGGCGATTTCGTCGAGTTCGCCGTATCGCGGACCCGACGTGCCCGCCCGGCACGCAAACTCCCATTCGGCCTCGGTAGGCAGCCGGTATCCGTCACTTTCGGCATCCCACTCGACCTCGTCGTCGTGCATGCGATATGCGGGCGGCAAACCCGCACGCAGCGACAGGCCGTTGCAGAACCGGACCGCATCGAACCACGAAACCCCCACGACCGGCAGCCGGTCACCGCGCGCAGCACTCGGCGCCTCGCCGGTGACCTGCGCATACTGCGTTTGCGGGCTGGTCGGCAGTTGTGTGGTGCGCGGGGTCCGGCCGCGCTTCGACCTGAATATGCGGGCCATGCGGACGATGGGCGTATTCGGTCCGTCCGGTACCGCCGCCGAGCTGTCCGACTGGATCGCCGCGGCGGGTCTGCGCGAGGTCGAGCTGGTGTGCAATGGCGCGCTGGCGCAGTTCACGGCCGTGAAGGACTAGCCGCGCTGCTCGTAGCGCGGGCCGACCAGGGCAATGGCCGTTTCGACCGCGACGTCGATGATGTCGCGGATGTCCTTGCCCTCCTCGACCGTGGAAGCGGTGAGTTCGCGGAAACCGCCGTAGAGGATGGTCGCCATCTGCCGGGTCGGTGGATGCAGCCCAGGCGCTTCGAATCTCGGTGTGGCGGTGATGCTTTGGATGAGATCGATGAAGGCCTCGCCCGCGTCATGGTGGAGTTGGCGAGCGGCCTCGCCGAGCGCTGGGGTGTCGCGAATCCAGGCCAGGGTGATTGTCGGATCCTGATGGGATGCGCGGATCCAAGCCTCGATGGCCTGCCTGACCTGGGTGTGCCTGGGCGCAGCCGAGTCGACGGCATCGTAGATCTGCTGGACCGTGTCGTTGTTGCGCTCGGTGAGCAACGCGATGAAGCAGTCCTGTTTGCTGTCGAAATGCTCGTAGAAGGTGCGACGGGATGTACGCGCGATACGGACCACATCGGCCACAGTCGTTTCGCGATAACCGCGATCGCGCACGGCCTCGGCCATCGCGTCGAGGAGCCGACGCCGGAAGGCGGATTCGGGCGCGCCCGCGGCGGCGATACTGGTGGCGGGCTCGGCACGTGTCACGAGAATCAGGTTAGTTCGTCCCGTCGCCATGGCGATCATGACCTCGCACGCACCGGAGTATGGCCGGGTACGGCGCGGCCCAGCGCGAACCGGATGGTCCCGTCCTCGATCCGCCCGTGGCGCAGTGCGAGCACATCGGTCGATGGAGCGTTGGACGTAGCCGGGTTCGAAATTCAGCGGCGGCTCCAGGGCGATGCCCGGATCCGGCCACGGCGTTCGAAGTTCGGGCAATTTCACCGTGGTCATGCGATACCTCGAGTGATACTTCAACGTACCGCCAGCATGGTGCATTCATGCACCGTGTTGTGGCAAGGGGCACTTTCGGAATTGTCGCCCACCGCGGCGGTGCTGGTGGTTAGCGTGAGCGGGTGCGCGAGCATCGTTGGGTGACAACGGGAGGCTGGTTTCGTGGCAGGCATGAACTGCGCAAACCTGATCGGTGGGCGGCGCGGGGGTGGTTCGCCGTCCTCGCGTTCGTCGTTGTGCTGATGGGTGTGCCAGGACCGGTGTCGGCCGACCCGGGCGCCGCCGATCAGGTCACCATAGAGACCGGTCAGTTACGCGGTGTCGTGGCCGCGGAGCATCGGTTGTTCGCCGGCATTCCCTATGCGGCGCCGCCGGTCGGCGAATTGCGGTGGCGGCCACCGGCGCCGGCCGAGCGATGGACCGGAATTCGGGATGCCGCGGTGGCCGGGCCGAGCTGTCCGCAGGAAAACGACATCTACGGGGTGATCGGTGCGAACGCGGCGAAATCGGAAGACTGCCTGTACCTGAACGTTTCAACGCCGCGCAGCCTGCCTGCCGACGGTGCCGGGCTGCCGGTGCTGGTCTGGATGCACGGCGGCAGTTTCGTCACCGGTTCCGGCGATACCTACGGTGCCGCCCCGCTGATCGCCCACGGCGACGGTGATCTGATCGTGGTCACGATCAATTATCGGCTCGGCACGCTCGGCTTCCTCGCCGCTTCGGCACTCGACGACGGTTCCGGACCCGGGAATTACGGCCATCTGGACCAGCAGGCCGCATTGCGCTGGGTGCGGCGCAATATTGCGGCATTCGGCGGTGATCCCGATCGCGTGACGCTCGCGGGGGAGTCGGCCGGTGCGGCGTCGGTGTGCACGCAGATGGCCGCGCCGAGTTCGCGTGGGCTGTTCCGGGCCGCGATCATGGAGAGCGGGCCATGCAGCACCGGTGTGCCCGTCGCGACGGCGACGGCCGATGGCGACGCATACTCCGCACGTCTCGGGTGCACCGGACCCGACACCGCGGCGTGCCTGCGCGCGCTGCCGGTCGATACGCTGGTGAACGATTCTTTCACCGCGACGGTATTCGGGGGCCGGTTCCTGCCGTCCGGGCCGCAAGAGGCGCTGCGCAGCGGCACTTTGGCGGATGTGCCCATCCTGGTCGGGGCGAACAACGACGAGATGTCGGTGTTCGTGTACCGGAGATACGGTGTGCCCTTCGGTCGGCCGCTGACGGCCGCCGGATACCGCGACGCACTGGCTGCCGCGTTGCCCGACCTGACGCCGGAGCAGCTCGATCGCGTCGAACAGGCCTATCCGGCCGCCGCCTATCCTCAGCCCGCGCTCGCACTGTCGCGCGCCTGGACCGACCGCGTCCTCACCGAATTGGTCGTCGAATACGACGCGCTCGGCCCACGCACCCCCACCTACACCTATTCCTTCGACGACCCGGCACCGCTCGGCCCGCCGAATAGCTTCCCGCTGGGCGCATACCACGCCAGTGAACTGATATCGCTGTGGAGTCTGCGTGACCTCGGCTGGCTTTACGGCGCCGTCATGTCACCGGACCAACAGCGCCTCGCCGCCGAAATGCGAAGGTACTGGACCCGATTCACCATCGATACTCGCCCGGATCCGGCAGGTCTCGAGCCGATCCCGGCCTACGATCGGGCCGCGCCGCTGGTGATGTCCTTCCGGCCCAGTGGAAATCGGCTCATCGACTCCTACGCCGCCGACCACCGAGTCGACTTCTGGATGCCGATGCTGCCGCACTGAACTGGGGCAGATCGCGCTGAACCGGATTCAGATCTTGCGGATGACCGTGACGACCTTGCCCAGGATCTGCGCGTCATTGCCCGGAATCGGTTCGAACAGCGGATTGTGCGGCATGAGCCAGACATTCTTACCGGTGCGCTTGAACGTCTTCACCGTCGCCTCGCCCTCGATCATCGCGGCCACGATATCGCCGTTATCCGCGACATTCTGCTGGCGTACGACCACCCAGTCGCCATCGCAGATCGCGGCGTCCACCATCGATTCACCGACGACCTTGAGCAGGAACAGCGATCCTTCGCCGACCAGTTCGCGCGGCAGCGGGAAGACATCCTCCACCGCCTGCTCGGCCAGGATCGGGCCACCGGCGGCGATCCGGCCCAGCACGGGCACGAAAGTCGGGACCGGCCTGCCGTTCTCGACATCCTCGGTGGTCGGAAGACTGGTTACCGCGCGTACCGCCTCGTCGAGACCGCGCACGTCAACGGCGCGTGGGCGATTCGGGTCGCGGCGCAGATAGCCCTTGCGCTCGAGGGTGCGCAGCTGATGGGCGACCGACGAGGTGGAGGTGAGTCCGACCGCATCGCCGATCTCGCGGATGCTCGGCGGGTAGCCGCGCTCGCTCACCGAGGTGCGGATGACCTCGAGAACCTTGCGCTGACGCACGGTGAGATCCGCCGCGGTACCCGATGGTTCGGTGCCGACTCCGCTCTCGTTGTCCGTGTCGTCTGTGTGGCTCACCGCAACCGCCCTTCTGTCTTCGATTCGCGCCGTTCGAGGGGCTCTCCGTGGTTACGCAAGCTACCGCCTCCGTGCCCGTCGCTCTCGTCGCCTATCCATTGGATTTCGTCTAGATGAATCTAGTCCCGTCACGCCGATGTATCAAACATCTGTTCGAGGCATGTCGGCGTTTCCGCTGACTTTCTCGCCGGGGCGTGGTAGAAATCGAACAGATCTTCGAACACTTGATCGAATAGCTACCCATCGTCTCGCGACATACCTGAGCACCCACCAACATCCGTCACGGAGGTTTGTCCGATGAGCACAGCGATCAGCGTCCTGAGCATCGACCTCGAGAACGAGGCCGACATCGATCTCGGTTTCGAATCCTTTCCGCGCGTGCGGCGCTCGCGTCGCGGTGGTGTTCGCGCTGTCGCCGCCGCGCGTGGCGCGACGGATCGGCGCCCGCGCGATGGTCGGCCCGGTGGTGTGGGGGCGCTGTATAGCCGCGGTCTTGTTCGAACGCCCGCGCTACGTCCGGCGCGGGCGTTGCATCCGATGGAGCGGATCGAACGGGCACAGGTCGGTTTCGCGGTACTTGCGGTGGCCGCACTGTCGAGTGCGCTGGTGGTGACGGCCTTGATCGGGTTGGCCTATTGGCGCGCCGGAACTTTCGGTGGCGACACTCCGGTGGTGCCCGTCGTCGTCGAGCGGCAATCGGTTCCGGGCGATGCGGGAGTGGGTGTGCCGCGGTAGTAATCCTTCTGGAGCAAGCTCGCACACGGCCGGATGGCCGCACACATTCCCGATCTGATCGCTGATCCGACGACGCAATGGCAACTCGGCTGAGCGCTCGGTCGACGGGGTAATTGGGACGTGTGAGACGGTTGGTGACCACTCCCGGGTATCCTGGACCCGATATGGACGTATCGGTCTAGACCCCTGTACACGTGCTCGCCGGATCGGAACTGGCGAACCGGAGCCGATTCGGACGCGGGCGCGCGCATCGACGAAGGATCTCTCGGATGCATTGCCCCTACTGCCGACACCCCGACTCGCGGGTCATCGACTCGCGTGAGGCCGAGGAAGGCGCGGCCATCCGCCGCCGGCGTTCCTGCCCGCAGTGTGGGAGACGATTCACCACCGTCGAGACCGCGATCCTATCCGTGGTCAAGCGGAGCGGAGTGACCGAACCGTTCAGCCGGGAAAAGGTCATCCGCGGTGTGCGTCGCGCCTGCCAGGGCCGCGAGGTCGCCGAAGACGCCCTGAACCTGCTGGCCCAGCAGGTGGAGGACGCGGTGCGTGCGAAAGGCTCCCCCGAGGTCCCCAGCCACGAGGTCGGCCTGGCCATTCTCGGCCCGCTGCGCGATCTGGACGAGGTGGCCTATCTACGGTTCGCCTCGGTCTACCGCTCCTTCACCTCCGCCGACGATTTCGAACGCGAAATCGCGGATCTGCGCAAGCATCGCGCGGAAGCGACGGTCGCGGCCGGCGCGGACTGATCAATGCGGTCAAAGGCAGGTGTCCGGCGGGCACGAGTAGCCGAAGCTGCCCATTGTCTGCCCGGGACAGACAGTGACCGATCCGGTGTCGAGCAGCCGAACGAGCTGTCGTAGTAGGTCGCTATCGGCGTGGACCGGTATCGGCGGTGTCGGTGGCTGCGCCTCGGCAACCGCTCTCGGGGCGAGTGCGACGGCACATGCGGCGATTATCAGTGCCAGGGATTTTGGCATCGCGAATACATCCTTCGAGATTCGCGCCGGACAGTCGAGGCACCTACCGGCGCGGAGCCGGTGCTGTCGGCGGCCGTGATGCTTCTGCGCGCCGCCACGTTCGGCGACACTAGCCGCGTTATCCGTACCATGTCGTGCCCCCAGAACTACCGGCATTCGATCAGCGGCCCGCGGCGGGCATCAGCGGCGGATGGCGGCGATGGCCTTTTCGATGCGTTTGATGGAGACCGGGTAGGGCGTGCCCACTTTCTGGGCGAAGAGGCTGACGCGGAATTCCTCGATCATCCACCAGATTTCGATGACATCGGGAGCGTGTCTGCGGGCTTCGGACAGGGCATTGACGAGCTGGCCGTAGGCGGCGAGGGCGCGGTCGATTTCGACCATGCCCTGTCGGTCGCGGACTGCGGAACCGGGTAGCGACTCCAGGCGGAGGCGGGCGGCCTCCAGGTAGCGGGGGAGTTCGCACAACCGAGCGCTGCCCCACTCCGAGATGAAGCCGGGGAAGATCAGGTCGTCGAGTTGGTGGCGGACATCGTCGGCGATGTCGCGTTCGGAAGTATCGGCAAGTGCGGATGAAACCTGGTGCGCCCCGGCCAGCACCGGCACCACCAGCCGCACGATACGGGCCACGGCGGATACGAAGTCTGGGCGGATCTTCGCGACCAGAGTGTCGAACTGGCTCGGACTGCGCACCGGCCCACCGGCCGCGGCGATAAGTTCATCCGCAGCGGCGGCACGGCAGTCCTCGATGAGTGCGTCGAGCGAACCATACGGATTCTGGCTCAGCGCAAGCCGATCCCGCGGTGGCAGACTCGCGGTGACCGCGCGGACGGAGGTTGGAATCGCGCCGAGCAGCAGTGCGCGCGTGCCCGCTCGCATAGCCGCGGCCTGCTCGGCGGGGGAGCTCAGGACACGCACCGCGACACCATCGCCCTCGGGGACCAGCGCCGGATAACCGGTGACCGTCTGTCCGGCCACCTCACTGCGTACCGTCGACTCGACCGTGCCCAGTGATTCCGAGGTCCACACGGTGGCGGGGGCGCGTTCCGCGCCTGCCGCTGCGCGGGCGACCGATGCCGAAACCTGTTCGGATAGCTTGGATTTCAACTGCGTGAGGTTCTTCCCGCGCGCCAGTACCTGACCGCTGGCGTCGATCGCGGCGAAGGTCATGCGCAGATGGTCCGGTAGTGCGGCGGGGTCGAGATCGCTCGGTGCGATGGTGACCGCACCGAGTCGCGACAGCTCCCTGGCCAGGCCCGTGCGCAGGGGTTCGGCGCGCGGTGTGAGCGCGGCGAGGGCGGCCGCGGCGAAGTCCGGCGCGGGCACGACGGTGCGGCGCAGGGCCTTCGGCAGTGTCTTGATGAACGCGGCGGCCAACTCTTCGCGCATACCGGGCACCAGCCAGTCGAAGCCGACGGCGCGCACGTGCGCCAGTTGCTCGACCGGGATCCGCACGGTGACACCGTCATCGTCATTGCCGGGCTCGAATTGGTAGGTGAGCGGAAAGCTCAGCTCGCCCTGGCGCCAAGCGTCCGGGAAGTCGGTCGGGTCGAGCGCCGCCGCGGTGTCATTGACCACGGTATCGGTCGTGAAGTTCAGCAGTGCGGAATTTTTGCGCTTCGCGGTGCGCCACCAGCTGTCGAAGTGCCGCACCGAAACGATATCGGCCGGGATGCGTTTGTCGTAGAACTCGAACAGCACCTCGTCGTCGACAAGGATGTCGCGACGGCGGGCACGGTGCTCGAGATCGGCGACATCGTCGAGGAGTTCGCGATTGCGATGGAAGAACTCGTGGCGGGTCTGCCACTCACCCTGGACGAGGGCATGGCGGATGAACAGTTCGCGCGACAGTTCCGGATCGATCCGGCCGTAATCCACAGCGCGGCTGACCACCAGCGGCACGCCGTAGAGCGTGACCCGTTCGTAGGCGCGCGCCGCGCCACGCTTCGCCGACCAATGCGGTTCGGAGTAGGTGCGTTTCACCAGATCTCCGGCCAGGCGCTCCGCCCACTCCGGTTCCACCCGGGCCGCCATCCGGCCCCAGAGCCGCGAGGTTTCGACGAGTTCGGCCGCCATCACCCAGCGGGGCGGCTTCTTCGCCAGCGAGGATCCGGGGAAGATCATGAATTTGGCGTTGCGGGCACCGAGGAATTCGCGGTTCTCGGCCTCACGGACACCGATGTGGGAGAGCATGCCCGCCAGCAATGCCTGGTGGATGGCGGTCGAATCCCAAGGGGCACCGCCATTTTCGGATCCCGCGGCGGCCGGAGGTTTCGAGGTGGCGGTGTCGGGGCGGCCGCGGGATCCGAAAA
>FTJU01000256.1_pt2 | contig 12004 bp, 10 predicted proteins | sample 1658961 | NCBI WGS metagenome assembly FTJU01 (sample SAMEA3914878, study PRJEB12502) | metagenome | biome: forest; material: soil | place: USA | collected 2012-03-12 | depth 0.3 m | reverse complement strand
GACGGCTGGTGGGACAAGTGCGCGACGCTGGATTCGTCGCAGGATATCGAAATACCTCCTCGAGGCGTCGTGCTCGGCTTTGACGGCTCTCGGTCCGGTGACAATACCGCTCTCGTCGCGGTCACCATCGAGCATGACCCTAAGGTCATCGTACTCGGCCTATGGCAGCGACCTGACGACAAATCCCTCGAGTGGGTTGTGCCTCGAGGTGAGGTCAAAGACGCTATTCGCAAGGCTTTCCGTGAGCTCCCTGTAGCGGAGTTCGCTTACGACGAGTACCTGTGGCAGGACGCGATTCTGGAGCTCCAAGAGGAGATTGACCCGGAGAAATTCGTCGCGTTCCCGCAGTCGCCGGCGCGCATGGGCATTGCGACCCAGCGCTTCTACGAGCTCGTGCAGAACCGCAAGATACGTCACACCGGCGATCCTCGCCTTGCCCGGCACCTGGGCAATGCCCAGATCAAGACGGACGAGAGAGGAGCACGCCTTGTCAAAGACGCTCGTAACAGCGCTCGCAAGATCGACCTCGCTGTCGCGTCAGTCATGGGAGTCGATCGGGCCGCTTACTGGCTCACTCAGGACGCGCCTGGCTTCTTCAAGGGCATCCCTGTCGAGGATCTACACTTCGTCTGGTGACGCGCGCAAGACGCTCGGCCAGTTCGGCTTCTTCGTGGTTGCGTGCATCGGCATCGGCCAGATCTACGAGCCGGCGGCGCTGATCTTCGGCGGCCTGGCAATGGTCGCCTTCATGGAAGTGCAGTGAGCCTCCTGCGCGGCCCCGCGGGCCGCAGGGACTTCTACGGCGATCCGACGTACAACCCGTTCGAGAGCCCGGCCGTGCCGCTGGAGAGCCTTGCCCTGGACGGCATGGTCGGCGGCGGGTACGGCGGCGACTCGGGCGAGATCGTCGACCCGCTGAAGGGCTTTGCCATCCCGACGGCCTTCCGGTGCATCGCGATCATCGCCACGGTGGTCGCGTCGCTGCCGATCGAAGAGATCAACGAGAGCACCCAGGATGCTGTGGTCTGGGACGCGATCCGCAACCTGCGCTCGTACACCGCGTACGAGATCAAGGAGCTCATAGGCGCGCACCTGGCTGGCTGGGGCAACTCGTACTGCCGCAAGGTGTACCAGGGCCGGAAGCTCGTCGACTTGCTGCCGATCTACCCCGGCGACGTCAAGGTGATCCGCAAGGGCGGCGTCAAGACGTTCCGCATCCGGAAGCGCGACGAGAACGGCAAGCTCATGACGGCGCCGGACTCCTCCGGCGGCTCCCTGGCGCTGTACGACGACATCCCGGACAGCGTCGGCGGCCCGATCTTCCACGTGCCCGGCTTCGGCTTCGACGGCCTGCAGGGCGTGTGCCCGATCCTCCTGGCCGGCCAGACCATCGGCACGACGCTGGCGGCTGACCGCCTGGCGGCCAAGTTCTACTCCAAGGGCCAGCAGCTCGGCGGCATCATCAAGGTGAAGGTGCCGCTGACCAAGAAGGGCCAGGCCGACGCGATCAAGCAATCGTGGCGCGCCACGCACCAAGGCCTGAGCAACGCCGGCGACGTCGCGGTCCTCGACTCCGAGAGCGACTTCCAGGCGATCACGATCGCCCCCGAGGCGCTGCAGTTCCTGCAGTCGCGCCAGTGGCAGGCGACAGAGGTCGCCCGGATGTGGGGCGTGCCGCCGCACCTGATCGGCGAGCTCGTCAAGAGCACGTCCTGGGGCGCCGGCATCGAGCAGCAGAACATCGGCTTCGTCTCCTACACGATCCGCGGCTACACCGACCGGATTGAGCAGCGGACGACCCGGGACTTCGCCGCGCCGGGCACCATCCACGAGTTCGACCTCGACCGCATGCTCCGCGGCTCGATGATGGAGCGCTTCCAGGCGTACGGCCAGGCAATCGGCTGGGGCTGGATGCTCAGGTCGGAAGCCCGCAAGAACGAGCGGATGAAGGCTCTGGCCTCGAAGTTCGGCCTGGACGAGCCCCTGATGCCGTCAGCGATGAACGGTGCCCTGGCCGACGGACCGATGGGAGCGCCGGGCAACAGCGCCGGCGCCCTGAACTCCGGCCAGACTGACCAAGACCCGGACGAGGCGGATGGGTCAGATGACCAGGACGACGACACGCCGTCCAAGCCGAAGGGCAGCGCCAAGTGACGATCGAGTACCGCGAGGTTCGCGCCGAGCCGATGACCGCCGTTGGCGACACGCTTTACGGCCTGGTCACCCCGTTCAACACCGAGACCGTCATCGGCGACCTGAAGCGCGGCGGCTTCTACGAGCAGATCGCGCCGGGAGCCTTCACCAAGACGCTCGCCGAGCGCGACGTCGTGATGATCAACGCTCACGACACGAGCATGCCGCTCTGCCGCATGTCGGTGCCGTCGGGCGAGGGGTCGCTCACGCTGACTCCCGACCCCGCCGCCGGCCTGCGCGCGGTGGGCGTCCCCGTCCAGACCTCGTACGGCCAGGACGTCCTGAGGCTCGCCGCGACCGGCGTGATCAAGGGCATGTCGTTCGGCTTCGAGGTCCTGAAGGAGTCGTGGACGGACGACCAGGGACGGGCCAGCAACCCGCAGGTCGGCACGCACCGGACCATTCAGGAAGTGCGCCTGCACGAGGTCACCACGACCGCGTTCCCGGCGTACCCGACGACCGAACTGTCCGCCAGGGACTCGGTTGCTGCTGCCCGGGGCATCCAGGCCGACCGCACCGAGGGGCGCGCGGCCGCGGCCTCGTACAAGGACCTTTACACCTGCGGCGAGTGCGGCGCGACCAGCCAGTACGGGTCGTACTGCGGCGCCTGCGGCGAGCCGATGGACGAGCCTGCGCAGGGTGGCAACGCGTTCTGCACTGTGTGCGGAGCCGACCTGGACGGCGACGGCCGCGACAGTCACGTCCACAAGAGCACCCGGGACGCCGTCCCGGACGACGGAGCCGGCTCGGCCACTCCGGATGACGAAGAGCGAGCCGACCTAAGGCGCCTCGCTCAGGCATATCGATTCAAGGAGATCGCATGACCTTCCAGGCCGAGCGGGCGGCGCGCGAAGAGCGCGCCAACCTGATCGTGACCACGCGGCCCATCGTCGAGAAGATGGAGCGCGGCGAGCGGCTGACCGTCGAAGAGCGCACTGAGCTCGACGGCAAGCACACCCGCATCGCGGAGCTCAACCAGGAGATTCGCACCTACGAAGAGGCCGCGAAGCTCTCGGCCGAGGCGGCCGCGTCCATCTCTGCGCCCGAGGCCCGCGGCGACGAGCGGACCGACGTGGAGCGCCGGGAGGCGGACTTCTCCGACTACATCAAGCGCGGGGCCGTGAGCCCCGAGCTCCGGGCCGCTGGCGAGGCGTCCGGCTCTGCCGGTGGCTTCCTGGTTCCCCCGGGCTGGTGGCAGCGGCTGCAGATCGCGATGAAGGCCTTCGGCGGGACCGCCGAGGACTACGAGCAGCTCGAGACCGCGAGCGGCCAGCCCATGCAGTGGGCGACCGTCGACCCGACCACGACCGTCGGCCAGCTCGTCGGCTCGACCGCGACCACGGGCGCCAACGGCCAGACTCCCGGCCAGGGCGCTCTCGGCGGCACGGCCAACGAGAACCAGCAGGTCGGCGACCTGGACTACGCCTTCGGGCAGGGCACCCTGAGTGCCTACATGTACACCTCGGGTGTGCAGAAGGTGTCCTTCCAGCTCAGCAACGACTCGGCGTTCGACACCGACGCGTTCGTCTCGGCCCGCACCGGCGAGGCGCTCGGCCGCGCCAAGGCCATCGCTGCGATCTCGGGCTCCGGCTCCTCGCAGCCCCTGGGCATCATCACGGCCCTGGCGGCCAAGACCTCGACCGGCACCGTCGGCTCGGGCTCTGTCGCTTCCAACGGCGGGTTCCTGACGCTGAAGGCCGGCATGGGGACTCCCCAGACCGCGAACGGGCTGGACACCGAGCTCACCACCAACACGCTGTCGCCGAACACGCTTCGGGCGATGATCGCGTCGGTCGACCCCGCGTACAGGGCCCTGGGTGCCAAGTTCTACATGAACGACAACCAGCTGCTGGGCCTCCGCGGCCAGGTCGACTCGAACGGCCGCGCGCTGATCAACCTGAACGACGGCATCTCGCCTGGCGAGCCGACCGTCCTCTGGGGTTACGGCATCAAGGTCGACCAGAACATCCCGAACCTGGCCGCCAGCACCACGGGCGGGCCGATCTTCGGGCACCTGCAGTCGGCGATGGTCCTCCGCACCGTCAACCAGAGCGGCCTGCTCCGCCTGGCCGAGCGCTACGCTGACCTCCTGCAGGTCGGCTACATCGCTTACATGCGGTTCGACATCCGGTCCAACGACCTCCGGGCCGCTGTGACCGTCAAGGCCGCCGCAACCTGATCGGACTGAGCACCCGGGCTACGCCTCGGCCCGGGTGCTCAACCTCCTAGAGGCCGCAGAGACGGACCGAGAGCGCGGATATCTACTGGGGCGGATACTTACCCTGCCCGCAAGATACCGCCGCTCTCGGTCCGCCTCTGCCACACCGAGGAGGTGCGAGTGCCGATCACGGAGATAGCGCCGCTCGCGACGGTGAAGACCTTCCTGCGAGTGCCGCAGTCAAACACCAACGACGATGCCACGATTCAGATCCTCATGGACGGCGCGCAAGCGGCGATCGAGGACGAGGTCGGCCACATCATCGCCAAGCCGATCACAGCCGAGCGCCATGACGGCCACGGCCGCGAGATCTGGCTCCGCGAGCTCCCCGTCCTGTTCGTCAGCAACGTCGAGGAGGGCTGGGGTTACTTCAACCAGGAGCTCGACGACCAGCAGGTGAACTCGATCCCGGCCCTGAGCATATGGGCGTACTCCCTCGACAACCCCGAGGAGGGCCTGCTCACCAGGCGCGGGCCGGGCAACGTCCTGTACCCGTTCATCCACGGCCGGAACAACATCCGGGTCGACTACACGGTCGGCCGCGAGGTCATGCCCAAGAACGCCGTCCTGGCATTCTGCTCGCTCGTGTCCATCTGGTATCGCGAGACGCAGATGCGCATGTCCACGGGGACCGGCGGGGCCGGCACCGTGTTCAACGCTCAGAACGCTGACTTCACCCGGACGACCGGCGAGAGCTCGATCAACCTGGGCGTCCCGCTGACCATCATCGAGATGCTCAAGAGCGACAGAAGGCGGCCGATCATCTCATGAACCTGCCCGCATCCTCGGCGATCCCGGGGGCGCTCGTCCAGTTCATGGCGGTCGCGAGCGCCGCCCTGCCAGAAGGCACAACCGTCTGGTGGGGCGAAGAGCTCACGACGTTCAGCACGCCGATCACCCTGCAGATCACCCAGATCACCGGCACCCAGGCGCCGGCAGAGATTGGGCCGCAGTACAGGCGCGAGGAGACGTTCGCCCTGGTGTGCACGCTCTCGGCGTACGAGGGCGGCGACCAGGCCACGGCCGCGATGAACTCGCTGACGAGCGTCATGGCCAACTTCGGCCTGCTGTCAGCGGCGGTCGCCAACAACCCGAGCCTGAACGGCGCCGTGCGCTTCGCCCAGGTCGCCAACTTCGCCCTGGACGCGATCGTCGACGACAACGGCGTCTCGGCCGTATCCCTGGACTTCCAAGTCCACTGCCAGCAGCGAGTCCTGTCACTGCAATCCAGTTAAACACCACCGAGGAGAGCCTGAATGGGCGTGTTCGTCAACTCCGGTATCGGGGCCCAAGTCATCATGGCCCCTGAGACCACGTACGGCGTGGCGCCTTCCCTGGCCGCTGCTCAGCCGTACGAGTTCAACACCGAGAGCCTCGAGCTCAAGAAGACCATCGTGCAAGGCAAGGGCCTGCACGCCGGCGGGCTGCACAACCGCGGGGCTCGTCGCGTCCTGACGAACTACATGACGGCTGGCAGCATCTCGATGGACCTGCCGACCAGGTACCTGAACCAGCTGCTGTTCCAGATGTTCGGCAGCAAGGGGCAGGCCGCGGCCACCCTGACCGAGGACGGCACGACCGGCGCGCAGAAGGCGATCCACGCGCCCGGCTCGCTTCTGGGCACCTCCATGTGCATCCAGAAGGGCGTCCCGAGCGTCGACGGCACCGTCGCCAACCCCTTCACGTACGTCGGCCAGAAGCTGACTGACTGGGAGATCTCGGTCGCGACCGGGGCGATCGCCACGCTGGCGACGACCTGGGACGGCAGGAACGAGCTCGGCGGCGTCGGCAACAACGACCCGCTGAACGCGTCTGTTCCCGCCCTGGGCACCTTCACGGAGCTCGCCAGCAACAACGTGTTCCACTTCCGCGAGGCGACCCTGTTCACCGGCGGCACGTGCACCACGACCTCGGGCATCACCACGGTCACCGGCCAGGTCCCGGCCGGCAACGTCAAGAGCGCGAACATCAAGTACGCCTTCAAGCTCGACACGACCCGCTACTTCCTGGGAAGCGCGGGCTTCAAGGCGGAGCAGATCGAGTCCGATTACCGGGACATCACCGGCCAGTTCGTCGTGGAGTGGCTGAACAACGAAGCCATGTACGACGCGTTCCTGACCGACACGCCGACGTCGCTGCTCCTGCAGTTCCAGGGCCCGCTGATCGGCACCGGCTCGGACCACTCGAGCCTGTCCATCCTCGTGCCTCAGGTGTTCCTTGAGGGCGAGGCGCCGAAGGTCGGCGGGCCGGCGGTCGTCACCCAGACCGTCCCGTTCACGGGCCTGGACGACTCGGTGAACAACGCGATCCAGGCCACCTACATCACTCTGGACACCGTCTGACGTGGCTAAGAGCAGGGTAGAGCGCGGCCTGACCAAGAAGGCCAGGCGGCGCTCCTACCGCAAGAAGTCCGGCGTGTTCGCGACGCCCGGCGGCTTCACGATCTCTGCTTTCGGGGGCACCCGGGAGTCGGTGCTCGAGGCCGCTGCCGTCCTGATGCGCCAGGCAAAGCTGAATGCCTCGTTCTCCCGGCGAATCCCCGCGGCCACTATGGTCGCCGGGTTCAGCGAGAACGAGGCGATGGTCGTGACCGACGGCACCGCGGCGCCTAATGCCGCGCCGTTCGAGTTCGGCGAGCGCCATCCGGTCTTCGGTAACCGGAATGTCTGGCGCAAGATGAAAACCAAAGCGTATATGAACAGGGCTGCAACCGGCCCTGCCGTAGACGAGGCCGCCGATGTGTACGCGGACCTCGAAACAATCCTGCTCGCTCACGAGTACGGCTACACGGAATAAGAGGCGATTCCAATGGCACTTCACGTCGAGTACGACGGCCGCAGCTACGACCTTGACCTCGAGGACATGGACACCGACGACGCGCGGGCGATGGAGCGCTTCGGCGTGCCCAACCTCAAGGCGCTCGAGATCGGCATCACCGAGGGGAACATCGACGCGCTGACCGTTGCCTACTGGGTGATGCTCAAGCAGAACGGCGAGCCTGGCGCCCGCCTCGAGCGCGTGAAGTTCAAGCCGATCAAGTACATCAAGGCGCTGATCAACGCCACCTCCGACGCGACCGAGGCCGCCAAGGCCAAGGAGGCAGAAGAGGGAAAAGCCGAAGAGGACTGACTATCGCGCAGGTTCGCTTTCGCGAAGCCAGCATCGAGAAGCTGAGGGCGGAATACCTTTTCGCCCTCAGCCATCTCTGCGGTGTCCGTCCGAATGAGGCTATAAAGCTCAATGACTTCTTTCGGCTAGTCCTCGAGATCGACGCGTACATCGAGGCGAAGAACAACTCGAAGGGATAGCCAGTGGCTGGCGACAAGTCCGTCCGGCTTATGCTCCTGGGCGACAACAGCGATGCTAAGCTCAAGATCGACGCGATCAAGGTCGCATCCGACGAACTTGCCGCCAGGCACCCTGAGCTGACGATCGGCATCAACTCCGCCCGCGCCCAGGAGGAGATGTCCATCCTGCGGGCCGAGATGAAGGCCATCGGCGACGAGGCCGTGGCCGCGGGCGACAAGCAAGAGGCGATGGGCGCCAAGTCCGCCGCTGGCGCCGAGCTGGCCGACAAGGCCTGGGGCATCGCCAAGGTAGCGATCCTGGGCGTCGGCGCGGCGATCGGCATCGGCGTCTACCAGGCCGCGAGCTTCCAGCAGGCGATGGAGCACATCCACACCCAGGCGGGCGTGGCGCAGTCGCAGCTCGCGTCTCTCGGCCAGGGCGTCCTGCAGCTCTCTGGCCAGGTCGGCGAGAGCCCGGACTCACTGGCGGAGTCGCTGTACCACGTCACCTCGAACATGGCGTCGATGGGCGCGACCTCGCAGCAGGAGCTCGAGGCCGTCAAGGTCGCTGCTGAGGGCGCCCGGGTCGGCGGGGCTGACCTGGTGGACGTCACCAACGCCCTCGGCGCGGCGATCGCCTCGGGGATTCCCGGCGTGCAGAACTACGAGTCGGCCATGGGCGCCCTGAACGCCACGGTCGGCGCCGGCGACATGAAGATGCAGGACCTGGCCGAGGCGCTCGGCACTGGCTTCCTGTCCAACGTCAAGATCTACGGCTCGACCCTGAACGACGTCGGCTCGATCCTCGCGACCTTCGGCGACAACAACATCCGCGGTGCAGCCGCGGGAACTCAGCTCCGGATGTCCGTGCAGAGCATCGCCGTCCAGGCCAAGACGGCCGGGCCAGTGCTGAAGGAGCTCGGCCTGAACGTCGGCGAGCTCGGCAAGTACCAGAGCATCCACGGCACGGTCGCTGCCATCAACCTCCTGGTCTCGAAGATGAAGGAGGCCGGCGTCTCGTCCAAGGACGAGGGCGCCATGATCACCGAGCTCTTCGGCAAGAAGGCGGGCGCTGGCGTCGCCGTCCTGGTCGACCAGGTTGACCGGCTGAACTCGAAGAGCAAGGTCCTGCAGGAAGGCGCCAAGAGCTTCGGCTCGGCGTGGGCCGCGCAGGGCCAGACGGTGCAGCAGCAGTTCGCGGACCTGAAGCAGGGCTCCGACGCCCTCGTCATCTCCCTGGGCATCAAGCTCTTGCCGGCGGCTCTGGTCGTCATCAAGGGGCTGAACGAGTTCGTCCAGCTCTTGCAGCGGAACGCCGCGGTCGCGGGCATCCTCGGCGGCGTCCTCGGCACGGTCCTGGCTGGCTTCGCGCTCAAGAAGGTCGAGGACGGCCTGAAGGGCGCGGTCGAAGGCTTCGAGGGCCTGTGGAAGGGCATGGGCAAGGTCGCCGACGGCGCCAAGTTCCTGCTCGAGAAGCTCGGCATCCTCACTGCCGGCCAGGAGGCCGAGACCGTGGCGACCGGCGAGGCCGCTGCCGCCCAGGAAGGCCTGAACCTGGCCTGGCTGGCCAGCCCGATCGGCCTGATCGTCATCGGCATCGGCCTGCTCGTCGGCGCCTTCATCCTCCTGTGGACGCACTCGGCGGCCTTCCGGGACTTCTGGAAGGACGTCTGGCACGACATCGTCGGCGCCGCCAAGGTCGCCTGGGACTGGATCAAGGGCGCGTTCTCGGACGCGGCCAGCATCTTCGGCCCGGTCGAGCGCGCGGCCGGCGCGGTCATCGGCTTCTTCGGCCGGGTCATCAGCTTCATCAGCGGCACGTTCGACTCGTTCTGGAAGCAGAACGGCCAGCAGCTCGAGGACATCTGGAACGCCCTCTGGATCGGTATCTCGACGTTCTTCAAGGTGAACTGGATGATCGTCACGACGGTCGCCAAGGCCGGCTGGGACGTCATCAAGCCGCTGTTCCAGGTCGGCATGCTGGTCATCACGACCATGTGGAAGCTCGGCTGGGACCTGATCAAGACCACGGCCACTGTCGCCTGGACGGCCGTCACCACGATCTTCAAGGTCGGCTGGACGCTGATCTCTACCCTGTTCGGCCTGTACCTCGGCCTCGTCGAGACCGAGTGGAAGGTCGGCTGGGCGGTCATCAGCAACGTCGCCAAGACCATCTGGGACGCGGTCGTCGCGGTCTTCAAGATCGGCTGGGACGTCATCAGCGGTTTGTTCGCCGTCGCCCTCGACCTGATCACCGGCAAGTGGGGCAAGGCCTGGACCGACATCAAGACGATCGGCTCGCAGATCTGGAACGCGGTCACGACGCTGTTCGGCCAGACGATGAACAACGTCAAGTCGGCGGTGTCCTCGGGCGTCAACGCAGTGGTCGGCTTCTTCGGCTCGATCCCGGGCCGCGTCATGTCCGCCCTGGGCAACATGGGCTCGCTGCTGTTCAACGCCGGCAAGGCGATCCTCGAGGGATTCCTCCAGGGCCTCGAGTCAGCGTGGAACGACGTCACGAGCTTCGTCGGCGGCATCGGCTCGTGGATCGCCAGCCACAAGGGCCCGATCGAGGTCGACGCCGTGCTGCTCCGGCCGCACGGCCGCGCGATCATGGGCGGCCTGGTCGGCGGTCTTCAGGACGGCATGCCAGGGCTTACAGCACAACTAGCGAGGACTACCAACGTGATCGCGAACACCTCGGTCGCGGGCGCGGTCGGCGCGCCTGGCAGCGGCGGCAACCTGACGGCCGAGTGGGTCGGCGGCGCCGGGGCCGACCAGAACTTCATCACCTGGCTGAAGGAAAACATCCGCATCCGCAACGGGGACCCGAATGTCCTCGGGAAGTAAGGGGCGAGCATGGACGACGAGCAAGAGCCGGTAGTCATGGCGGCTCCGACCGAGGTGCCGTTCCCGCCGCCTGAGATCGGGTCGGTCGGCACCTTCAACCTCGCTGCATTCCTGGGAGGGAATGAATGAGCTCACTCTGGTACGACGCCACCGTCCAGGCCTCGGTCAACGCCGCTGCGGTCCTGCTCAACGGCGGCTCGATCAAGATCTTCACCGGCACCGCGCCGGCCGTCAACGGCGCGCTCACCGGCACGCTCCTGGCGACGCTGGCGTTCTCGGCCACGGCCTTCGCGGCTGCGACCGCTTCCGCTGGCACGGTCACGGCGACCGCGAACGCGATCACGTCCGGCACGGCGGCGGCCACCGGCACCGCGGGTTACTGCGCCCTGGTGACCAGCGGCGGGGCGACCGTCGCGACCGGCACCGTGGCGACCTCGGGCGCGAACCTGAACCTGTCCACCACGGCCATCACGGCCGGGGCGACAGTCTCGTGCTCGAGCCTCACGGTCACTCAGTCGGAAACGGGTACCTGATAACGCCAGAGAGACACCGAGAGCGCGCGAAGCCGCCGGAGCCTGTGCTTGCCCGGGCTTGCCGGCCTAGTCCCTCTCGGTGTCTCTCTGGAGCACCGGGGATAGTTCACGAACGAAAGAGGCGAGGATGACCTGGACGGCGGTTGGCTCCCCGGGTTCGACGACGACTGCGACCTTCACGGCAGCGCCGGGAGCGGTTGGCAACCTGATCTGGCTCGAGGTGTTCAGCGAGTCGGCGACCGTCGGGGCGACCGCGGTGTCGAGCTCCAACGCGACCTGGGCGGTCGTCGCTGGCCCGACCACTGGCACCGTGAACACCAACACGGGCGTCAGGACGACCGTCTTCGTCGGCACGGCGACCTCGGCGTCGTCAGCGACCGCGACCATCACCTTCTCCGGCACCAAGCCGACGACCCGCGCCGAGTTCATGCAGTTCCACTCGTCGGTGGGCGCCTTCGCCTTCGAGGCGGCAACGCTCCTCGACTCCGTCGGCACGAACACCTGGCCGGCGGTGGCGGGCTCGTCCACCGGCTCGCTGCAGGTCGGCTATGTCTTCAACAACTCGAACTCGGCCGGCGGCGTCAACGGCACCCCGGCCGGCCAGGTCTACGGCACGGACGCCAACTCCAACGCCTGGTCATTCAACCTGTCGCAGACCGCGGGGTCCTCGGCCTCCGGCTTCACCGACGGCCAGCAGGCATTCGGCTACGTCACCACGATCAAGGAGACGGTAGCCAAGGTTCAGACCAAGAGCACGAACGGCGCCTCGGGCACCTCGATCACCGTCCCGATCACGAGCACCGCTGGCAACACGCTCGAGGTCTCGGTCGCCGCGTTCAACAGCGTCAGTGCGGCCTTCCACGTCACGAGCATCGTCGACTCGGCCGGCAACACCTGGACGTTCAGCACGGCCTCCTCGAACG
>FTJU01243369.1_pt1 | contig 12049 bp, 12 predicted proteins | sample 1658961 | NCBI WGS metagenome assembly FTJU01 (sample SAMEA3914878, study PRJEB12502) | metagenome | biome: forest; material: soil | place: USA | collected 2012-03-12 | depth 0.3 m | reverse complement strand
ATCACCCCGAGCGCGGTAATGATGCCCCATTTGTACACGTCCCGCGGGGCAGGGACGCTACTTTCCACCACGAGTTCCAGACCCTACAGGGCAACCCCGTTCGCTCGCATCGCCCGTTGCGCGTCGACCCCGTGATCAGCCTCGCCGGGAGTCGGATCCGGGGCCGACGCGCAACGGGCGATGCGAGCGAACGGGGTTGCCCTGTAGGGTCTGGAACTCGTGGTGGAAAGTAGCGTCCCTGCCCCGCGGGACGTGTACAAATGGGGCATCATTACCGCGCTCGGGGTGATCGCGGGATATGTTGCGGTACTGCTGGCCAACGTCCGGCATTTCTACACCGACGACACGGAATCCCAGTACGCCCCGCTGTGGGTGATGCTCGGGCGGCAGCTGCGCGACGGACATGTGCCCGCGCTGGTCCCTGAGCATTGGATGGCGGGCAATTACACGATCGAAGAGGCGGGTCTGCTCAATCCGCCGCAGCTGCTGATCGATCTGATCGCGCCCTCGGTCGACAATCTCGCGCTCTATGCCACCGTGGTAAAGCTGATCTTCGCGATCATCCTCGGCCTCGGCGTGTACCGGATCTGCGTGGTGTACGGCGCGAAACCAGCCTGGGCGGCGGTCGCGGGCGTCTCGATTCCGTTCACCGGATGGCTGCTGTTCTTCGACGAGGCCAGTTGGTTCACCGCATTCACCGGCACCGCGTGGATGGTGCACGCCTGGGCCTCCGGTGTCCGGTATGCGCGGGGCTCCGGCGGGAGCGGCAGGCCCGGAGGCGGCAGCTTGCGCAACCACGCAGGGACCCGCGGACGCCGCATTGAACACAGCGGGCCGATTCCGACATTTATCTTTCTGTACCTCGCGATTTCGGTGCAGTACATCTTCCCGGCCGTCGAAGCCGGTTTGATGATCGGCGCGGTCGTCATCGGCGAACTCGTCTACCAGAAGAAGTGGCAGCCCGTGGTCCGGTTGCTGATCGTGGCCGGTTGCGCAGCCCTGGCCGGACTGGCCACCTACCTGCCGAGCATGCTCTCGGCGAAGGTGACCTGGCGCGGCACCTCCCAGATCAATAACGATCAGTTCCTGACCGTGCCGTGGTCGGAATCGCTCAATGCCAGCCTGCCGACCGCGATGCCCGCCTTCACTTCCTGGTGGGGCTATATCCAGCCGCTGCCCGTGGTCTATATCGCCTGGTTCCTCATTCCGGCGCTGGCCTTCGTCGATTGGCGTAAGGCGCGCGATGGCGTCCGTGAACTGACCGCGCCCGCGCTCTTCGCGATCATGGCGTTGATGTGGACCGCCGGACCCGGCACCATCGGCCCGCTGCGCTGGCCCGCCCGGGTGCTGCCGATGGTGGCGCTCGGCCTGCTTGTGCTGGTGTGTGTGCTGCTCGGGCGCTATGCCACGTTCGCGGACTGGCGGCGGCGCGGTATCGCCGGTGCCCTTCTGATCGGCTTGCTGCTCGCGCGGACCTTCTCAGCGGATCCGCACCGCATCGGCTGGCATCTGGTCTCGGCGGTCGCCGTGGCCGCGCTCGGTGCCGCGGTAGTGTGGCTGGGGCGCAGCCGGGGCACGGCCGTGGCCTGCGTGCTGGCCATTGTCGCGGTGTTCCCGATCGCCTTCCTGCAGGTGAATATGGTGCAGCCGACGCCGATGAGCTGGAATCTGCCGGAGAACCGAGCCGAGATGAAGGCCGCGTTCCCCAAATTTCCCGGCACCACACTGCAACTCGCCGATCGCGGATTGATCCAGCCCAACGAGCGCACGCTGCAGGGTGCGTACGGATCACTCGTGTTCGGTAACTACGCCAAGGATCTCGAGCTGACCTACGTCAGCGGCTACACCCCGAACGGGCACTACTGGTTCGGTGACATGCTCTGCATGCGGTGGGATACGAGCGTCTGCCCGGATGCCTATCGTCGTGCCTTCGCGACCGAACCGACAACCGGTCGGACCATCGTCGATTTGATGAAGGTCGACCGCGTGGTGCTCCAGCGCGCCCTGTATCCGGACGCGCGCAACCAGCCCGCGCCGCCGGGCTGGAAGTGGGTCGACTACCCGGGCCACGAACGCTATATCTCGGTGCTCGAGCGCGAGAACGGGCTGATTTCGACGCAGAACGGCCGGGTCGCCCATACCAATGGCGTGACCGCCACTTCGGTTTCGGAATCGGATATGACCAGCCGGGTGCGGGTTGATTCGGTGAGCGGCGGCCAGATCGTGTTCGCGCGACTGGGCTGGCCCGGCTACCGGGTGACCTTGAACGGCAAGGACATTCCGATCAGGGTGGTCGCGAAACTCTTTGTGACCGTGGATATTCCGGCCGGGACGAAGAACGGTGACCTGGTGTTGAGCTGGCGTCCGCCGGGCTGGAAGATCGGCGGCGCGACCGCGGTACTCGGACTGGCCGGATTGGGTGTGCTGCAGTGGCTGCACCTGCGCGGTCGGCGGCGTGAGGACGAACAGGGCGAGGTGGGGACCGAGGATGCGGTGACGGGGGAACCGGCTGTGGCCGAACCCGATCTGGCAGACGCGATCCGGTGATCACAGGTGCGGCGGGGAGTGCAGAAGATCCGGCGGCCCCGGAGTCGGTAGCGTCACGCGCCGATGATCCGATCGATGCCGCGCCCGGCGACCCGGTGACCACGACGCCGCCCGCCGAGTCCGAGAATCCGGGCCCGCTGCTGCGCATCGTCAAACGCCAGGAACTGGCATTCGCCGTGGTCGGCGCGGTGAATACCGCGTTGGGTATGGGCCTGACCGTTATGTGGTTGGCAATACTGGGCGCGAGTGTGCCGCCCGCGGTGGCGGTGGTGCTGGCCTACGCCATCAGTATCGTGATCGCCTTCCTCCTACACCGGACGCTGGTCTTCCGGGTGCGGGGGCATGCCGTGCGCGATTTCGTCCGGTTCGTAGGGGTGAATTCCGGTGGGCTGCTGATGAATATGGCGCTGCTATCGCTGGCCGTCTCGGTGCTGCACCTACCGAGCAAGCCCTCGGCCGTCGTGGTGATGGGATTGGTCGCGGTCGCCAGCTACTTCGGCCATCGCTACATCTCGTTCCGGCGGGAACCGACGGCGCAACCGCCGATCGGTTCGAGTGCGCAACGGTTCTAGGCGCCGGGTAAATTGTCGATCATGCCGGAGGAAACCGCCTTGGACGCCACCCTGTTGAGCCTGCTCGCCTGCCCGCAGGACAAGGGGCCGCTGCTGTTGGTCCGCGATGACAAGGGCGCCACCGCGCTCTACAACCCGCGCCTGCGCCGCGCCTACCCGATCGAGAACGGCATTCCGGTGCTGCTGATCGACGAGGCCCGCGATGTCACCGACGCCGAGCACGCCGCGTTCACCGGTCCGCACGCCGATGCCTGAGCAGCCATCCGCCCGGTGGCGCACCATAGCGTGCGTCACCGCGAATTATGGTGCGGGAGTATCGATTTCACCGGTGAGATAGCGCTGGAGGGTGGGGGCGACGGCCGCGACGAGTTCGGGAATCGGCATCGAAGCCAGCGGCTCGATCTCCAGGATTTTGCGCGCGACCAGCACGCCGATCATCTGTGTCCCCACCAACGCCACCCGGGCGCGGCCGTCGTCCTCAGGCTTCGCGATCCGCATCCGTACCCGTTCCAACACGACATCCAGGACGAAGGTCCTGGCCAGTGCGGTATCGCCACCCGCCATTATGCTGCGCACCACTGCGACCACCCCGGGACCGGCGGGGGAGTCCCACACCGCGAGCACCGAACCGAGAATTGTTTCGCCGAGCCGATCCAGCGGTGCGGCCCCGATCCGACGCAGCGTGGCCTCCGGGTCGACCGGCAGTTCGACCACTGCGGCGAACAGTTGCTGTTTGGTCCCGAAGTAGTGGTGGACCAGCGCGGGATCGACTCCGGCGTCGGCGGCGACCGCGCGAATCGAGGTTTTGTCGAATCCGGTTTCGGCGAAGCGGGCGCGGGCCGCCGCGAGGATGTCCTCGCGCGTTCCGGACCGACCCGGCCGGCGGCCGGCGCGGTTGCCCCGGTCGCCGTTGGTCGTAGGGTCCTGCGCGATCGGGTCCTGGGTCGTCATGCGGTCCGCCGTCGTAGTGTCGCCGCGCCGAGGCAGAGGGCGACGATCGCGTATCCGGCAACGATCGCCAGGTCACGCAGCATCTCACCGGTGACATCCGAATGCGTCGAAACCTGTTGCAGCGCATCGACCGCGTAGCTCAGCGGCATCACATTGCTGAGCGCCTCCAACCAGCCCGGCAATTGTCCACGCGGAACAAGTAGGCCGCACAGGAAGATCTGTGGTGCGACCACCACCGGCATGAACTGCACGGCCTGGAATTCGGTGCGCGCGAAGGCACTTGCCAACAGTCCGAGCGCGACGCCGCAGATCGCGTCGACCATGGCGATCACCACCACCCACACCGGACTGCCCGCCGAATCGAGGCCGAGGAGACCGAAGGAGACCACACACGCCACCGCCGCCTGCGCCGCCGCGGCCAACGAGAAGGCGGTGCCGTATCCGGCGAGCAGATCGAGCTTCGACAGCGGTGTGGTGAGCAGCCGCTCCAAGGTGCCGGAGGTGCGTTCGCGCTGCATGGCGATCGCGGTGATCAGGAACATCACGATGAACGGCAGGATGCCGAGCATGCTGATACCGACGCGATCGAAGATCGGCACCGGGTTGAACGGGTTGGGCGGGGTGTCCTTGTAGATGAAGTAGAGCAGCGCCATCAGGACCGCGGGAACCACGAGAATCATTGCGACAGTGCGGTGGTCGTTGCGCAGCTGGCGCAGGATGCGTCCGGTCGTCGCGGCGTAGGGCCGCAGCGTCGGGGTCCGGTGGCGGGGTACGAGGCTGGTAGTCATGCCGCACGTCCCATCGTGATCAGCGCGAGAAAGGCTTGTTCGAGGTTCTGCTCACCGGTCTCGGTGCGCAGTTCGTCCGGGCTGAGTTCGGCGAGCAGGTCACCCTCGCGCAGCAGGAGCAATTTGTCGCAGTGCTCGGCCTCGTCCATCACATGGCTGGAGACCAGCAGCGTTGTTCCGTTCGCGGCCAATTCGTCGAACTGTTTCCACAACTCGACCCGCAGCACCGGATCCAGGCCGACCGTCGGTTCGTCCAGGATCAGTACCTCCGGTTGTGCGACCAAGGCGCAGGCCAGCGACGCACGGGTCTCCTGACCGCCGGAGAGTTCATCGCCGCGTTGATGAGCGTGATCCAACAGGCCGACCGCGGCGATGGCCTCGTCGATATCGTCGCGATCGCGGCCGTATAGCGCGGCATAGTAGGCGACGTTCTCGCGCACGCTGATATCGCGGTAGATGCTCGGCGCCTGGGTTACGTAGCCGATTCGATGCCGCAATTCCGCCGAGCCCGCGGGTAAGCCGAGCGCGGAGATTTCGCCGGAAGCCACGATCTGGGTGCCGACAATGCTGCGCATCAGCGTGGTCTTGCCGCATCCCGACGGTCCGAGCAATCCGGTGATGGATCCGCGCGGGATGGTCAGCGAGACGTTGTGGATGACTTCGCGGCCGCCGCGGCGCACGGTGAGGTTGCGAACCTCGACGGCATGGGATGAGTGCAGGTCCGTCATGGGACGCCTCAATTCATCGAGTGTTGAATTCACTGTGTGATGAATTTAGCGCGCTCCGACCCCCGAGGCAAGACCTGTCAGTGGTGATGCGCCGGAGTTCCGCCGACCGACCGGGCTCGACTACGACAAACTGGCCCATCATGCCCTGGTCCTCATACCGGAGCAGGTGGCAGTGATACATGTACGACGAGTCCGGATCGGCGGGTCCGTCGAACCGCATGGCGAGCTTCGCGGTGGCATTCGGCGGCAGGAAAATGGTGTTCTCAGGTCAGGACAGCGCGTCGGGCGGCGCCGCGCCGTTCAGTTCGAGGACACGGAACTGCACATCGTGGATGTGGAAGTTGTGCGGCATGCCGTCGTTGTTGTGCACCAGCCATGTTTCGGCGGTGCCTCGGGTGACCGTCAGATCTATTCGATTCATTGCCATCGGACTGCCGTTGTCCACTCGGATTCAGTTCGAAGCTCCGCTCACGCACCGAATCCGAGCCATTCGGCGTTGACGGCTGTGCCAGTGCCGCAGGCAATTCCGGCGATGGCCGCAAAGTCCATGTCGCGCGCAGTTCGAAGCTGTCGTCACCGCCGGCGAATCGCTGTGTCCAGAAGTCCAGTCCCGCATCGAGTTTCGTGCTGTGCAGCACGGTGTGTTCGCCGGGCCGCACGCGAACCACGATCTGGGCGCGTTCGCCAGGTGACAACCGCGCCCGATCGAGTGCGACGGGACGTTCCAGTAGTCCGCCGTCGGTGCCGACGAGCGAGAAACGGCGATCGTCGGCGAAGCCGAAGGTGTAGATCCGCGGCGTCGAAGCGTTGAGCAGCCGCAATCGCACCAGCTCATCGCCGACATATGAAGACCGGGCTCCGCCCACGTCGGGGAGCATCCCCAGTTCGCCCCTGATGCGGTATGTGCCCCACGTCATATCGCACGGCTGTCACGTCTGGTGGCGGTGATTTGTCCGATGGTCGTCACCACCCCGACAAACGTGCCCCGGTGACACCGACCATGGGAGCAAGCCATGAACACCACGCATCGGATCGTCGTACTCGGCGCGGGCTACACCGGCATGCTGGCCGCCGTCCGACTGGCCCGGCGGACCCGCAAACTCGACGTCGCGATCACCCTCGTCAACCCGTCCGCCCGCTTCACCGAGCGGCTGCGCATGCATCAGATCGCCGCGGGACAGGAGTTGGCCGATAACCGGATCCCGGAGATTCTGGCGGGTACGGGCGTCGAATTCGTCCAGGGCTGGGTAACTGCCATCGATCCCGAGGCGCAGAAGGTCTGCGTCGACAGCACTGGCACCCTGCACTATGACGAGTTGATCTACGCGCTCGGCAGCAGCACCGACACCGGCATCGTGACCGGCGCCGCTGATCATGCCTGGACCCTGAACGATCCGCGCATCGCGCACCGTTTTTCCGAACACCTCGCGGTGGTCGCCGCCAATGCGGGCACCGTCGCGGTGTGCGGCGGCGGTCTGACCGGTATCGAGGCGGCGGCCGAAATCGCCGAGACCTACCCGGGCCTGCGCGTCACGCTGATCAGTAGCACCGAACCGGGCGCGATGATGGGCGATAAGGCCCGCGCTTACCTGAGCAAGGCGCTCGATCGGCTCGGTGTCGCCCGTGCGGTCGGCCAGGCGGTCACCAAGGTGTTGCCGGATGCGGTCGAACTCGCCGACGACGAACTGGTTTCGGCCGATCTGACCCTGTGGACCACCGGAGTCCGAGTCTCGCCCCTGGCCGCACAGTCGGGCATCGAAACCGATGCGCGCGGGCTGATCGTGGTCGATCCGACCCTGCGGTCGGTTTCGCACCCGAACATCCACGCCATCGGCGACGCCGCCGCGGTGCGCCAGGCATGGGGCCATATCCACGGCACATGCCAGTCCGGTATGCCGACTGCGGCCTACGTCGCCGACACCATCGCGCGGCAGCTGAAGGGCAAGACCGTCGAGCCATTCCGGTTCGGCTACTTCCACCAGCCGGTCAGCCTGGGCCGCAAAGATGCGGTCATCCAGTTCACCAACGCCGACGACAGCCCAGGGCGGTTCTACCTCACCGGACGCGCCGCCGCGAGGTACAAGGAAAGCGTGAGCAGCAGCCCGGTACCGACCTTCAAGCTCAGCAAGAGGATGACTGTCTCGGTCCAGCTATCCAAGGGTGGCAAGGCCACCCGTGCTACCGCATGACGGCGCGAAATCTGCCGCTCGCTGGGAAAACCATCGGCGAGCGGTAGATTCGCCTTCGAACCACGCGCGCCTGACTTGATTTGGCCTGAATATTCAGGGAGGCGGATGAGCATGGTCGACGCTATGCCCGCACAGGATCCGTTCATCGAACACCGGCGGCTGCTCTTTTCCACCGCCTACCGCATGCTGGGCACTGTGACCGATGCCGAGGACATCCTCCAGGACACTTGGCTGAAGTGGAATGAAACCGATCAGTCCACGGTCCGGCATCCCAAGTCTTATCTGGTGCGCACGGTCACCAATCTGTCGTTGAACCGGCTCACCTCGGCCAAGGCCAAACGCGAAACCTACGTCGGCCCCTGGCTGCCCGAACCCCTGTTGACCTCACCGAATATCGCCGATGAGACCGAGTTTGCCGGCACCGTCTCCACTGCGATGCTGGTGGTCCTGGAGACCTTGAATCCGGTGGAGCGCGCGGTCTTCCTGCTGCGCGAGGTCTTCGGCTACAGCCACGCCGAAATCGCCGACACCCTCGACAAGTCCGAGGCCACCGTGCGACAGATCGCGCATCGGGCCCGTTCACATGTCCAGTCCCGGCGTCCACGTTTCGATACCGACAAAGCCGTGCGCGCCCACATAACCGAACAGTTCATGGCCGCCTGCGCCGGTGGCGATCTCAATGCGCTGATGGATCTGCTGGCTCCCGAGGTCACCGCGTGGACCGATGGCGGCGGTGTGGTGACCGCGGCCCGGCGTCCGCTGTACGGACCGGATCATGTGGCTCGCTGGGTCCTCGGCGTACTCGCCAAGCCCGTGGTCGCGGGCATCGTCCTCGAACCCGCGCATATCAACGGGGAACTCGGCACACTGGCGCGCATCGACGGGAACCCGGTGGCGGCATTCACCTACGACGTCAGCGACGGCCACATCCACAACCTGCGCTTCCAAGTGAACCCGAACAAGCTGAAGGGCCTGTACATGGGGACCGACCTCCTCGGCTGACCACTCGGCGGGTCAGCCCCGGCGTGTTGCTATACGATCCTGCCGTGACCAGCCAGACCTAACCGAATGTGGACGACAATGGTAAGTCGTGCGCAACGAGGAACTCGCGGTCGAACCGCCCGCTGCGGCTCGCCGACTGCTCGGGTCGACCCTGTGGTCCGGACCGGTCGGCGTGCGAATCGTCGAGGTCGAGGCATATGGCGGCGATCCGGCTGGACCGTGGCCGGATCCTGCGTCGCATTCCGGACGCGGCCGGTCCGAGCGCAATGCGGTGATGTTCGGACCCGCCGGAGTGCTGTATGTCTACCTCAGTTACGGCATGCATATGTGCGTGAACGTGACCAGCGGTCCGGACGGCACGGCCAGTGCGGTACTCATCCGGGCGGGCGAGGTTATCGCAGGGTTGGAGACGGCCAGAAAGCGACGGCCCGCGGCCCGCGCCGACGCCGGTTTGGCAAGGGGCCCAGGGAATCTCGGTAGCACGCTCGGAATCACACTGAGCGACTATGGAACTCCGCTGTTCGATTCGGCCTCGCCGATCCGATTACAGCTGAACGATGCGATCGACCCCGCCGAGATTTCCAGCGGACCGCGCGTCGGAGTCAGTAGCGCGGCGGATGTGCCGTGGCGATTCTGGCTCGCATCGCCGGCGGTCTCGGTCTACCGGAGGAGCCCACGTGCCCCGATCAGGGCGGTATAGCTCCACGTCACAAGAATTTTCGGAACCAGCGATGAGTTTTGGCGACACTGTCCGTCCTATCTGTTGAACACGTTGCACTCTGCGCGAACGACCCGAAGGAAAGACGACAGATGACCGCCCTGGCCTCCGCCGCGACCACCACCCATCGTCCCGGCAAGAAGACGAATATCGTGCTCTGGACTGTGCAGATCCTGCTCATGCTGTTCTTCATCATCGCCTCCGCCGCACCCAAGCTGCTCGGTGCGCAGGCCGCGGTCGAATCCTTCGACACGATCGGTTGGGGCCAGTGGTTCCGCTACTTCACCGGCGTTGTCGAAGTCGCAGGCGGCATCGGCTTGCTGGTGCCGCGCCTGACCGGCCCCGCGGCCGTCGGCCTGGCCATCACCACGGTCTGCGCAGCCCTGACCCAGGCCTTTCTGCTCGACGCGCCCGCGCTGGCACCCTTCCCGTCGGTGCTCGCGGTGGTGTTCGTCTGGATCGCCTGGCAGCGTCGCGACAGCATCATCGCGGTGCGGGAGCTGCTGACCCGCTGAACATCTGAAGAACCCGTTGTCGCCCTTGCCGAAAATGGGTTCGCCCTGCGTGGCTGCGCACGGCGACACCGAGGGGCATGCCGGTCGCGGGGACCGGTGCGGAAAGATGGGACAGCGTGAGCGGCGACATCATCGACGAACTGACCTGGCGCGGACTGATCGCGCAGTCCACCGACCTGGACGCCCTGCGCGCGGCGATAGCCGCCGGGCCGCTGACCCTCTATGCCGGTTTCGATCCCACCGCGGCCAGCCTGCATGCCGGCCATCTGGTTCCGCTGCTGGCCCTGAAGCGGTTCCAGCGCGCGGGGCATCGTCCGATCGTGCTGGCCGGTGGAGCAACCGGGCTCATCGGTGACCCCCGCGACGTCGGCGAGCGCACCATGAATTCGACCGACACCGTCGCCGAATGGGCGGTCCGGATCCGCTCGCAGCTCGAGCGCTTCGTCGACCTCGACGACTCACCGACCGGCGCGATCATCGCCAACAACATGGACTGGACCGGCCGGCTGTCGACCGTCGACTTCCTGCGCGATATCGGCAAGCACTTCTCGGTCAACGTCATGCTGGCCCGAGACACCATCAAGCGCCGCCTGGATGGTGAGGGCATCTCGTACACCGAGTTCAGCTACATGCTGCTGCAGGCCAATGATTACCTGCAGCTGCGCCGCAACTACAGCTGCACACTGCAGGTCGGTGGTTCGGATCAGTGGGGCAACATCATCGCGGGTGTCGAGCTGAACCGGCGCGTCGACGGTGCGTCGGTCCACGCGTTGACCGTGCCGCTCGTGACCTCGGCCGACGGCAAGAAGTTCGGCAAGTCCACCGGTGGCGGCAGTCTGTGGCTCGATCCGGAAATGACCAGCCCCTACGCCTGGTACCAGTACTTCGTGAATACGGCCGACGCCGATGTCGTGCGGTACCTGCGCTGGTTCACGTTCCTGTCCGGCGAGGAGTTGGCCGAACTGGAGTCGGCGACGGTCGAGCGTCCGCATGCACGGGAAGCCCAGCGCAAGTTGGCCGAGGAAATGACGAATCTGGTGCACGGCGAGGTGAACACCCGAGCCGTCCAGTTGGCGAGTCAGGCCTTGTTCGGACGCGCGGATCTGCGCGAACTCGATGAGCCGACGCTGGCGGCGGCCCTGCATGAGGCCGCGGTCGAAGGCGCGGTCGCCGAGGTCGGTGCAGGCCAGCCGAGCACGATCGTCGATCTGCTGGTTGCCTCCGGACTGTCGGAGAGCCGCGGTGCCGCACGTCGGGCGGTGAACGAAGGCGGAGCGTCGGTGAACAACGAGCGGATCTCGGATCTTGAATGGACGCCCGCCGATACCGACTACCTGCACGGTCGGTGGTTGGTGCTGCGCCGCGGTAAGCGGAACTTCGCGGGCGTACTGCGGGCGGGCGCATAAAGATCACGTGGCTCGGGTCACATTCACGTGGCCCGAGCCCGTTTTTCGGGATGTCGGATGGCCTCTGACCTGCGAAATCACATGCGTGTAGTGCGGATTTGACTCGACGTTCCCCGCCGCGTAACTTAGTTCAAGTCAGAGCGACACGGACACCGACCCGGAGCCGAACGGCCTGGGAAACGAGGTAGGACGAGGAGCGCCTGACAATCAGTATTGCCGGATCGAACGAGTGGACTTGACTCTGCGCGGTCGGTTGGCTAGGCTAGAAAAGTTGCCTCAACAAGCCCCCTGAGAGAATCTGGGGTCACGTTGTGTGCGTGTGTTCTTTGAGAACTCAATAGTGTGTCGATGAATGTCAGTGCCAATTATTTTTGGTTCCGGCTCCTCATACCCCCGTGTGGTGGGGCTGGACATTTTGTCAGCAAATTGTTTTTGCTGGTGTTTGATTTTGCCATGGTTTTCGGACTCTGGTTAATTCTTCCGATTCGCCTCTTTTGAGGGGTTGTTTCGAGAGTCTTCAACGGAGAGTTTGATCCTGGCTCAGGACGAACGCTGGCGGCGTGCTTAACACATGCAAGTCGAGCGGTAAGGCCCTTCGGGGTACACGAGCGGCGAACGGGTGAGTAACACGTG
>FTJU01000639.1_pt2 | contig 12060 bp, 9 predicted proteins | sample 1658961 | NCBI WGS metagenome assembly FTJU01 (sample SAMEA3914878, study PRJEB12502) | metagenome | biome: forest; material: soil | place: USA | collected 2012-03-12 | depth 0.3 m | reverse complement strand
CAGCGGCGCGTATTCCAGATTGGTCAGGCCCGGACCCCATTCCGGATGCGGATGGAAAAGGTTCCACAGGCCGCGGCCGCGGGCCTCGGCCTTGAGGTCCTCGACGATCTGCGGATGGTGATGCGTATTGCCCGCGGCCGCCATCTGCTTCTCGTACTCCGACTCGGCCGGGTATACGCATTCGTCCATGAAGGCGCGCAGATCGCGTTGGTATTGCTGGCTGCGCTCGGACGTGGTGAACAGGTCCATCGAGGCTCCGATCGTCGGTGCGAGCTGTCGAAAGCGACTGCGCCGCAAGGTGGTGTCAGCTGGGGGTTCGTAGTGCGGGCCACAACTCGGCCGCCGTCGATACGGCAGCCCGGTGCACGATGCCGCCGAGTCCGAGCAGTTCGGCCGCGGAAATATTCTGCTCGAGGTCGTCGACCATGATGGTCTGCTCGGGTGCGACACCGAGCCGTTCGCAGCCGATGAGATAGGCCCGGCGGGATGGCTTGCGAATACCTATCTCCGCGGAGATGGTCACCGCGTCGAACATGGCGGGCAGGTCGAAGCCCGCGTAGCAGTCGTCGCCGAGCGAATTCGACAGCAGTCCGACGCGATAACCGGCCGCGCGGACATTCGCGACCAGCTCGATCATTTCCGGGTCGGGATGCAGACGGGACTGGATACGATCGACCAGGCCCTCATCGGCAATATCGACCCCATGCGCGCGCAGCCGCCGCGCGAACCCGGCCTCGAATTCACGCTGACCGATGCGCCCCTCTTCGTGATCGACCAGCAGCGTGCTGCTTTCCGGATCGCGCGTGAGCAGTCGCAGCGGCAGCCGAGGATCGCCCAGCTCCGCGCCGAATTCGGTGAAGGCGGAAAGTACGGCGGTGGTGAGTACACCGCCGAAATCGAACAGCACAGCGCTGCGTCCGCTCACGACAGCGACCTCTGGTAGCGCTGCATCCCCGCGATCCACCGGTCGTGATCGGAAACCTTGCGGTGCAGGAATTCTCGGACCTCCTCATGCGGCAATACGAGGAAACGTTCGGCATCGATGGCCTCGAGCACCCGATCGGCCACGGCGAGGGGAGCCAGCACCGCCCCGGCTCCGGTGACGGCGCGGGTGGCCAGGTCGCCGTGGGGTCCGCCGTCCGTGCCGAGTCCGGTGAGCAGTGCGGTATCGACCCCCATCGGACACAGGCAGCTGACCCGTACGCCGCGGTCCCCGTAGGTCACCGCCAGCCATTCGGCGAACCCGACGGCCGCGTGCTTGGAGACGGTGTAGGTGGCCGAACCGATCTGGGTGAGCAGTCCCGCCGCCGATGCGGTGCTCACGAAGTAGCCGCTGCCGCGCTCCAGCCAGCCGGGGACGAGCAGCCGCGCCGCACGCACATGGGCCAAGGTGTTGACCTCGAGTGCTTGCTCCCACTGCGCGTCGGTGGCGGCCAGGCCGGGCCCGCCGCCGACACCGGCATTCGCGAAGAACATGTCGACAGGGCCGAATTCGGTTGTGGCCGTATCGATGAGCTCGCGGAGATCGGATTCGGATGCGGCGTCACCGGCCTGTCCGGACACCGCGCCGGGAAATGCCTCGGCCAGTTGACGTGTGGTCGCCGTGAGCCGGTCCGCGTCGCGGTCGGTGATCAGGACCCGGGCTCCGTGTTCGAGCAGGCGTTGCGCGATGGCCGCACCGATGCCGCCCGCGGCGCCGGTGACGATCGCGACCGTGTTCTCCACGCGCATCAGTTCTTCTCCGCATTCAGCCGGACCAGCATCTTGCCGGTATTGGCACCGCGCAGTAGGCCGAGGAAGGCAGCGACGGCGTTATCGATGCCTGTCAGCACCGTGGTAGGGACGCGCAGACTGCCGTCGCGCACCCAGTCCGCCGCGAGCGCGGCGTACTCCGGTGCGAGGTCACCGTGGTCGGTGACGATGAAGCCGCGCAACGACAGTCGGCGCACCACCGCCAGCGCCAGATTCCTCGGGCCGGGCGGCGGGGTTTCAGCCGTGTACCCGGCGACGGCTCCGCACAGGGCGATTCGGCCGAAGTCGTGCATTGAACCGATCGCCGCCTGCAAATGGTCGCCACCGACATTGTCGAAGTAGACATCGATGCCGTCCGGGGCCGCCTCGTGCAACCGTTTCCCCAGACTCCCCGCCCGGTAATCGATCGCGGCGTCGTAGCCGAACTCCTCGACCAACCGTCGTGCCTTCTCCGGACCGCCCGCCGAACCGATGATCTCGGCCGCGCCGAAGTGCCTGGCCACCCGGCACGCGGCCAGGCCGACGGCGCCCGCGGCGCCCGAGATGAAGACGATGTCGCCCGGACGGACCGGCGCGATTTCCTTCAGACCGACATACGCGGTCAGTCCGGGAATGCCGAGTGGGCCGAGGTAGGCCTCGGCCGGGGCGAGCGCGGTGTCGACCACCTGCGCATGCCTTGCCTCCAGCAGTGCGTACTCGCGCCAGCCGAGATCGTGCAGCACGGTCGCGCCGACGCCGATTCCTGGTACGCCCGACGCGACGACGGTACCGACCGCGCCGCCGTCCATGGGCTTGTCGAGCCGGAATGGGGGAATGTAGGACTTCACGTCGTTCATGCGGTTGCGCATGTAGGGATCGACGGACATCCAGTCGTTGCGCACGAGCAATTGCCCGCTGCCCGGATCGGGCACATCCGTGGTCACCATTCGGAAATCCGATGGTGCGGGTTCGCCGGTGGGCCGCGCCACCAGATGTACCTCTCGGCTCTTCACGACCAGAAACCTCCATGTTCACACGCGCTGACCGGATCCTGCGAGGGAGCACCGGCTGCCGGATGGCTCAGAGGTTAGTTGAAGTTGACGTCGGATTCAATTGTTTCCTGGGGTCGACCGTGCCGTAGTCTCGGTACGTCGGCTTGCTTTCGATCTCGCGGGATGCCAATCTCCATCCCTACTCTGCCCTTATCGCACAGGTGGAACATCCTTGAACCGGGGTGGTGAATGCGCGTCGGTACGCGCGAGGTCGGCGCATGTCCGCCGCGTGAGCGATCGGTTCGTCGTGAGCCCTCCGGCGGGTCACGGTGGGGTCGACTGTGATCCGCCGGAGGTGGCGTTCAGGAGCGCACGAAGCGCAGCAGTGCCTCGTTGACCTCATCGGCGTGGGTCCACAGGAGTCCGTGGGGGGCGCCGTCGATCTCGACGTAGTCCGCCGCTGGCAAGGCTTCGTGGAAGCGGCGTCCGGTCGCGTCGATCGGCAGGATGTTGTCCTTGGTGCCGTGCAGGATGAGTGCCGGCTTGCCCGAGGCGCGGACCGCGGCGACGTCCTCGCGGAAGTCCTCGATCCAGGAGGATACGACTGCGTAGGCGGCCACCGGTGCCGAGCCCGTCGCGGTGTTCCAGCTGGCGGTGACGGCCTGCTGACTGATCCTGGTTCCGAGTGTCTCGCCGAGGTTGTAGAAGTCCTCGTAGAACTTGGTGAACCAGGCGAACCGGTCGGCGCGGGCGGCATCGGCTATGCCGTCGAAGACCTCCTGCGGCACACCAGCCGGGTTGTCGTCGCGACGTACCAGGAACGGTTCCAGTGAGGCGAGGAAGGCGAGCTTGGCGACCCGCTCGTGGCCGTACCGGTTGACGTAGCGGGCGAGTTCGCCGGTGCCCATCGAGAATCCGACGAGGATTACCTCCCGCAGGTCGAGCGTATCGAGCAGTGTGTTGAGGTCGGCGGCGAAAGTGTCGTAGTCGTATCCCGTGCCGACCTTGCTCGACTGCCCGAAGCCGCGGCGGTCGTAGGTGATGACGCGGTAACCAGCGGCGATCAGCTCGCGGCTCTGCCGCTCCCAGCTGTGGCCGTCGAGCGGATAGCCGTGGATGAGCACGATCGGCTGACCGGTCCCGTGATCCTCGTAGTAGAGCTCGATCGGTGTGCTGTTCTCGGTTCCGACGGTGATGGTGGCCATTGCCATACTCCTGAATTCAGCTGGAGAACGGTCGTTCTCCGGATAGTGCACTACAGTAGAGAACGCACGTTCTCGGCGCAAGGGGAAAGATCATGATCAACGACACAGCAGCTCGCGAGCGGGTGCTGGAGGCCGCTGACCTGCTCTTCTATGCGCACGGAGTCCAGGCCGTCGGCATGGACGCGGTCCGGGGCGAGGCCGGGATATCCCTGAAACGCATCTACTCCCTGTTCCCCTCCAAGGACGACCTGATTCTCGGTGTCCTGCACCGTCGCAGGGCCCAATGGAACGCCGGCATCACCGCCAGTGCCGAGAATGTGGGCACCGCACGCGAGAAGGTCCTGTCCGTCTTCGACTTCCTCGACGCCTGGTTCCGCCAGCCGGACTTCCGCGGCTGCGCCTTCATCAACATTTTCGGTGAAATGAGCGCCGGCTCGCCGAACGTTACTCGCGCCGTGCGCGAACACAAGGACGGCTTCCAGCGCTACCTTGCCCAACTGGTCCACGACGCGGGGGCCCCCGAGGCCGTCGCGGCGCAGATCGCGATCCTCGTCGAAGGGGCTCAGACCACAGCCGCAATCGCAGGGCACCCCGACGCCGCCGCGCACGCCCGCGCCGCGGCGGCGATCCTGCTCGACGTCGCCTGTGGCTCTGCCTGACCGTTCCTACGATCGAGTCTGCGCCCCGCCGGGAGCGACGGCGAGAGCGGCGTGAGTCACGCCGCTCGCGGAAACCGCTATGGCCGAACAGGTTCCTGCCGAAGATGTGGTTGTGCGGACTACCGGGCGGCGACCGCGGAAACGTCGGCGCGATCCCGCGCCCCCAGCTGCGGGTAGGTCGGATACTCGATGCCCGAGATGTACTGCACCGTCCGCACCACCTGGCACGAGTATCCGAATTCGTTGTCGTACCAGAGGTAGAGGATCGCGGTGTCGCCGTCGACGATGGTGGCATTGGCGTCGACGATCGACGCGGCGCGGGACCCGATGAAATCGCTCGAGACCACATCGGTGGCCGCGGTGTAGTCGAGGTTGCGACTCAGCGGTCCGGACAGCGACACCTGGCGCAGGTACTCGAGTACTTCGCTCTTGGTGACCTCGCGCTCGAGCTGGAGGTTCAGGATCGCGACCGAGACGTCCGGGGTAGGAACGCGTATCGAGTTGCCGGTGATTTTGGCCTTGAAGTCCGGCATTGCCTTCGCGACCGCGGATGCGGCGCCGGTTTCGGTGAGCACGAGGTTGAACGGTGCGGAGCGACCACGACGGTCGGCGTTGTGGAAGTTGTCCAGCAGGTTCTGGTCGTTGGTGAACGAATGCACCGTCTCCACGTGACCGCGCACAATGCCGAACTCATCATCCATCGCCTTGAGCGGCGGCACGATCGCGTTGGTCGTACACGAAGCGCATGAGTAGATCTGCTCCGACAGATTCAGGTCGCGGTGATTGACGCCGTGCACGATATTCGGAACGTCGCCCTTGCCGGGTGCGGTGAGCACGACCTTCGCGATTCCGGGTCGCAGATGCTGCGATAGGCCGCTACGGTCACGCCACTTACCGGTGTTGTCGATCAGGATCGCCTCGTTGATCCCGTACTCGGTGTAGTCGATCGTCGTCGGATCATCGCTGTAGATGAACTTGATGACATTGCCGTTCGCGATGATCGTGTCATTCTCGGCGTCGACCTTGATCGTGCCGTTGAACTGCCCGTGCACCGAATCCCGCCGCAGCAGCGACGCCCGCTTGGCCAGATCACCCTCGCCGCCTTTGCGCACCACCACGGCGCGCACGTTCAGTCCATTGCCGGACCCGACCTTCTCGATTAGCAACCGAGCGACCAGACGACCGATCCGCCCGAAGCCGTACAGGACCACGTCCCGGGGTCCCTGCGGCTCGGTCTTGTTGCCATCGGTGACGTCGGCCAGCGCAGCGGCGGTGAATTCGAGGATCGACAGCCCGCGATCGTCGGTGCGATAGGCCATCACCAATCGGCCGAGGTCTACCTTGCATGCCCCCAGATCCAGCCCGCTGAGCACTTCGAGGAACGGCAGCGTCTCCTCGACCGACAGCTCCTCACCCTCGATCTGCCGCGCGAACCGATGCGTCCGCAGAATGCTGATCACCGATTTGTTCACCAGCGACCGGCTGTGCAGGAGGATGGTCACCCCCTTTTCGCGATACAGCCTGCCAATGATCGGAATCATCGCCTCCGCCGAAGCCTCGCGAGCGTTCCAGCGGTCAAGATGGTCGGTAGTCAACACAAGCCCCTCGGCGTTCCTCGATCTGTACGGCGATCGATGCTATCGAGGTCCGCATTGTCGCAAGGCCCGGCTCCCCCCTTGTGAGGTCCGAGTCACTGACGCGTGCCCGCGTGCCCCGCGGTGGCGGTTTCTCCCCAGCAGTGACAAAGCTTGTCGAGATACCCGGAGCACGATTGCGCTCACCGTGCGCGCCGACCAGGCGCCAACACGACCTCCTGTCCAATCGGCGCGTCGCGCTGGTGCGCCCGCCGCCCGGCATCGCTCACGTCGCGGAGGCGCCGAAATCGGCCGATACCAACATCTTCCGCGCGAAGTTGGTGTCCAATTCCACTGATCAATGGTGTTGCAGATGACCGATGTAACCAGTCAGGAGTGCCTTCGTGCCACATGCAATAGATTCGGCTGTCTTCCCACATCTGGATGCGGACTTGGACCGCGTCCGTGACATTCTCGGACCTGTTCGACTGGAGGGCAGGCCGGAACTGACCGCACTCACAGACGAGGGCTCGGGCACCTCCCGTCGTTTGGTTCGTCCCACATTGACCCTGCTGTCGTACTACCTGCTCACCGATCCCGCGACACCCGTCGACGACCGGGTCGTGCGCGCCGCTGCTGCCGTCGAGTTGCTGCATCTGGGCTCGCTCTACCACGACGACGTCGTCGATCACGCGTACGAGCGGCGCGGCCGTCCCAGTGCCAATGTGGTGTGGGGTTCGCATATGGCGGTACTGGGTGGGGACTCCGTGATGCTGGCGAGCGTGCGTATGCTGGCCGAGCTCGGCCGACGGGAAGTTCTCGCTGGGGCGGTCGCGGGTGAGCAGATGTGCGCGGGAATGGTGATCGAGGCCGCCGACCTCTACGTGGTCACCCGCAGCGAGCAGTCCTACCTGGACGCGATCGACGGTAAAACGGCGGCGGTGCTCTCGCTGGCCTGCCGGGTGGGCGCGATGCAGGCCGGTCGTCCCGAGGATGACGAAGAGGCGTTAGCCCTGTTCGGCCGACACTTCGGGCTGGCCTATCAGCTGTATGACGACATCCTCGACCTGACCTCGACCGCCGAAGAAATGGGCAAGCCCGTCAACGCGGATCTGCCCGCGGGCATCTACACACTTCCCGTGATCCGCGCAGCCGCCCGCGATGGGAACCTTGTCCGACTGCTACGCAGAGCGATGACGCGTGAGCAAGCCGCGCGGGCGCACGAACTGGTCATCGCCTCCGGCGCCGTGGACGAAGCACGGGCGATGGCCGATGAATTCATGGACCAGGCTGCCGGTCAGCTTGCGGCCGTGCCCGTCGACCCACGCGCCCGCCACGCGATGATCGCCTACGCGCGGTCCATCCTCGACCGGCGAACTCCGGATCCGGTGCTCGCCGCGCGTGCGACGCAGCCGGCCCGAGTCCACGGTGCCGGACTCCCGCCGCACGTCGGGCAATGGTTGCGGAGCTGGCTGGTGGACACCGGTCTTGCCCGCACTCCCGCCGAGGCCGACTACCACCGCTGGACAGGAGCGATCCAGCTCCCGGCACAGACCTTGACCGCAGCGGCGGACGCGGAACGTGAACAGACGACCTACGGTATGGCCGTGCTGACCCTGATGTGGGACGACCTCTTCGAGGACCCGCAGCTGCAGGACCTGGCGGCCGTCACCGCGCTGAGGCGCGGCATGGTGGCGATGGTGCGTGAGGACCCGCAGGCGCCCTCACGCGGCGCGATCCCAAGGGCCTGGGCAAGTTTGTGGCCGCGTTTGCGCGCGGGCCGGACTACCCGCTGGCAGGAGCGGTTCCTCGACGGCCTGGAGGAGTGGTTCGAAGCGGCCGAACGCGAAGCGCACCATCGCATCAACGGCTACATCCCCACCACGGCCGAATACCTGCCGCTGCGGATCGCGACCAGTGGGATCGAAATCGCCCTCGCCTGCATAGAGGTGTACCAGGATGCGGAACTGCCGTCGAAGCTGCGCAGCCACCCCGTGATCCGCCGATTCGAGGAACTCGCCTTCTGGGTGACCTTCGTGGAGAACGACCTGGTGGGGTTGGATCAGGACGAGGCTGACCAAGTCCCCTACAACTTGGTGCGGGCCGTCCGGCACGAGACCGGCTGCACCCGACGCGAAGCCATCGAGCGGGTGCAGCGCCAGGTGGCGGAGCATCGCGCCCAGCTCGAGGCACTGTTCCGCTACATCCCCGGACTCATCCGCGTGCTTCCCGGCCTGTCAGGCAAGAGGAAGGATTACGCGCAGATGTACGCGAACATCACCAATGTGGCGCTCTGGGGACGTGAGAGCGATCGGTATGAGCCGACCTCCGCTTCCGCGGCGCCGGACTTGGAACGTTTGCGCCGTGAGATCTACTACCAGGCCGAGGAACCGGCGCCTACCGCGCCGTAAGCTGCCGACACGGCGAGGGCGTGTCCCCGCCCGATCCACCGTGGTGGTTGCGCGGGGCGCGTCCTCAGTGCTGCGCCGGCAGTCCGGACTCGGTCGGTTCCGGGATACGAGGTCCGAGGATGCGAGGTCCGCGAATACCGATCCACATCATGGGGCGAAGTGATGAGCGGGTGCGCAGGTGGAAAGCGATCAGTCCGATGAGGACGCTCGCGGCGAACCAGGCCAGTTGCACCGCGAAGCCCGCCAATGGCGTGGCATCGGAGAAACCGGCCGCGGTCGAAGCCTGCATTGCCCCGTAGGAGGGCAGCCAACGCACGAAGTCGCTGTCTGCTCCGGTGCTGGCGATGGGGTTCTGCACGGCCATGTCGACGCAGCTGATCATCGCGATGGCAAACATGCCTTCCACCTCGCGGCGCAGCAGCGCGCCGAGGGCCACACCCAGCGCCCCGTAGGTCATCGCCGCGCCGAAAAGCGCAGCAGCGAGCAGGACGGGCTGCCGAGGCGACCAATAGCAGCAGATGATCGCGGTGGCATACGCGCAGACCACCACGGAGGCCATCACCAGGCAGGCGACCTTCGCCAGACCCAGCGCGGCCCTGGGATAGCCGGCCATCGACAGTCGCCGGTCGAATGCACCGCTGGTGAAAGTCGCAGCGAACATCATGAACCCGATGATCAGTGACACCGCCATCAGGGCGACGCTGATCTGAGCCAGCTCATTGCCGTTGGCGCGCAGAACGAGACCGGTGTCTCGAAGCCGGAAAGGTACCTCGATGTCGGTGACCGCCGCGCGCACCAGAGTGATCAATATGGGGACGAAGACCGCCACCAAGACCATGGCGAACCGGTTACGTGCGTGTTCGATGAGGCCATAGCGGGTGGCGATCAGGAACAGGCGAACGCCGTTGCTCATCCGGCCTTCTCTTGGCTGTTCTCGAGGACCCCGTCGTGCAATCGCCACACCTGATCCAGCTTGTCGGTGTCGTGGGCCAGATGCGAGACGACCAGAACGGAGCGGCCGGTGTCACGGAACTCTGTGACCAGATCCCAGAAACGCAGATACGTCTCCCAGTCGAATCCCTGGTATGGCTCGTCCAGCAGCAGAACCCGCGGGTCGTGCATCACCGCCAGCGTCAGGTTGAGTTTTTGCCGCGTGCCGCCGCTCAACGTCGCGACCCGCTCATCGATGTACTCGGAGAACCGGAGGATCTCCATTGTCTCCTCGGCACGCCGCAGATCCGCAACGGCATAAGCCGCAGCGAAGAAGTCCAGGTGCTGACGCACGGTGAACGCGTCGTTCAGGACCACCTGCTGCGGGCAGTAACCGAACCGCCCATGGTGCCGGATCGTTCCCCGGTCGGGTCGCAGCCCTCCGGAGAGGACCTGCAACAGCGTCGACTTCCCCGCCCCGTTCTCACCGACGATGCCCACCAGCGTCCCCGCGGGCAGCACGATGTCGATGCCACGCAGCACCGACCGCCTGCCGTAGGAATGGTGGACGTTCTCCACTTCCATCATCGCCCCTTGTCTGCCGCCGATGCAGTGGCCCAGCATCCGTTCGCATGCTATCAAGCAGCGACGAAAACCCGTGCCGGGAAAGCTGATTCGCGGATTTCGTTCGTCGGCCAGGCACAGCCGCTACGGGAACGGGCCGCGGTTTCGAGTAGATACCCTCGCCGTTGAACCGGCTCGCCGGTCCGGACCGGCGAGGTCCGGGAACCGGCGGAGCAGTGAAAGTGCGTCGACAGCGGGGTTTACGCCCTGCTAGGAGCCGAATCGGCGGCAGGGTAGTAATAGACCTCACGGCGCAAGTGTTCCAAATGCGACGCCGCGGCAGCCGAGGTCCGCGTGTAGCGATCGGCGTGACGCGCCGTGAACGCCGCATCCCGCATGTTCTCGTAGAGCGACAGGTACTCCTTCCTTCGGCCGGATAGGCCGGGAAGCACACGGAGCAGAGCGGGGAGGTAGCGGATCACCGAGTCGATCTGGGCGCGTTTCTCGGTCACCTGGCGCTGTACCTGCTCGATGGCTTCGCCGCGGGTGCACCCGGTTTCATGACGGATCGCCCGGATCAGGTTGTAGGGGATATGGTCTGCCTCGTCCCGATCCACTGACACCAGATCGTTCTCTGCCAAGCCCGCCCACCAGATCAGTTCTTCGAGACGGCGGATCACCGGGTGGTTCCGCAGCGTCGACGGTGCTTCCCAGTCCTGGCGCACCTCCAAAACGGCGGCAGCGATGTCGAATCCGCCGGTCGTGTTCCGCAAGGGCAACCAGTCGGCAGTGGTTGGGACGTAGCGGTTGATGCGGTGGTGCGCTTCGCGTTCGCAGGCTTCGAACCACGCCTCGACACTGTCGAGGAAGCGCTGCTGCCATCCTATGGTGCGGCCCTCGCGCACCCGTGGCCACACACTCGCCCACGCCGTCGCGATCGCGCCGGACCGCCACGGTTCCTGCGGGTCCTGGCGCAGCACAGCCACCAGCCCATTCCTCAGTGCGGTGACATCTTCCGGATTCGTCAGGTGTGGATCATCGAACAGGTCATCCCACACGGCCAACAGCGTGGTCATGCCGACGAAGGCCTGTTCACGGTCCGCGTCCGCGGGAGCCGAGAACTGTTGCCCCGGCAACCGGAATACACCAACCCACCGGTGGTCCTGGTCGAACTCGGCCGAGGAGACGATCAGGCCGGTGTCCACCATCCAGCTCCTCAGCCATGACATGGCTTGCGGTGAGACCGTCTCGCGTTCGGCCTGGGATGGCGGTGTCGAGGTCCCTGAAACGACCGGGCGGGAAGTTCGCCGATCGAGTACCGACCGGGCATAACCGTTCATCGCGTGGCGAACGCCGGCGGAAACGGGCAGACCGGCAAGCTGATCCTGAGCCTGCTCGATGAATTCGTCGGCAACCCCCTGCGCCTCGTCCACGGCGCCCGAGGCGATCACGAGCTCACGGGCACGTGCCGCTTGCTCCCGCGTCATCGGCCGGCCCAGCAGGCGGGCAAGACGTTGGTCGCGGGCAGCCGCGCGGATCACGGGCAAGGTGTAGATGCCCTCGAACAGATCCGTGTTGACCGGCTTGCCCATTTCTTCGGCGGTGGAGGTCAAATCCAGAATGTCGTCACACAGCTGGTAGGCCAGCCCGAAATATCGACCGAACTCCGCGAACGCCTGCTCCTGCTCATCGGAACAGCCCGCCTGCATCGCGCCGACCCGGCACGCAAACGACAGCAACGCCGCGGTCTTACCGTCGATCGAGTCCAGGTAGGACTGCTCACTGCGCGAGGCCACATACTCATCGGCGGCCTCGATCACCATGCCCGCGCACATCTGCTCACTCGCGATCGCCCCCGCGGCGACTTCGCGATGGCCGAGTTCGACCAGCATGCGCGTGCCCGAGGTTGTCACGCAGTCCCCAGCCAACACGGCCAGGTGCGAACCCCACACCGCGTTGGTGCTGGGTCGGCCGCGACGCTGGTCGGCGTGATC
>FTJU01001969.1_pt2 | contig 12061 bp, 10 predicted proteins | sample 1658961 | NCBI WGS metagenome assembly FTJU01 (sample SAMEA3914878, study PRJEB12502) | metagenome | biome: forest; material: soil | place: USA | collected 2012-03-12 | depth 0.3 m | reverse complement strand
CGGTGCCGCGGCGACGGTCGCGCACCTCGTCGACCAGACGGGCGAGCATATCGGCGATCGGTTCGTCGCCGACCTCGCCCAGGACATCGACATTGGCGCGCATGTAATCGGCCAGCCACGGCGCCGAGGAGAACTGCACCCGGTGGGTCACCTCATGCAGGCATACCCACAATCGGAAGTCGGCCGGCGAGACACCGAGCGCGCGCTCCACGGCCATGATGTTGGGCGCGACCAGCAGCAACGTCCCGTCGGGTCCGGTGAACGGGTCGTACTGGCCCAGGATCGCGGTGGACAGGAAGGCCAGCATCGCGCCCGCCTGCACACCCGCGGGTTTTCCGGTGAGCAGGCCTTTGTCCGACGCCGGTCCGGTGCCGGTCAACTGGGACATGGAATCGGCGGCCGCAGTGATCCAGCCGGGACGGTCGACGATCCGGGCCGAGGGCACCGGCTGGTTGTCGAGCAGTCCGCTCACCTCGCGGACCGGCCCCTCCGCCCGCACCGACGCCTCGGCCAGTTCGCTCACCACCTGTTCGGCCGAATATCGCGAGGTCCGCGGGCCGGACGGCACCAGCGCGGCACCGGTGCGCGCGGCCAGGTGCCAATCGACGGCACCGGAGAATCCGGAGCGTCGCCGCTCGGCCGGAGCGTCCGCACCCGAATTCACGGCGGGCACCGGGCCCGATTTGTCAGTGCCTTCGAACATGGTCAACCACCCGTCACGAGCATCCACAGTTGCGCAGCGTGCCGGCGATGGCGTCCAATGCGGGTCGGCTGAGTTCCGGTGGCCGATCGTTCGACATCAGCGCGAAGGTCAATACCCGGCCGTCGCTGTCCAGCACATAACCGACCAACGTGCTCGCCACCGACAGAGTTCCGGTCTTGGCTCGCACCCATCCGGCGCCGTCCCGGTTCTGTATGACATAACGGCTGCTCAGCGACCCTGTCGCACCCCCGACCGGAAGATCGTCGAGCAATGGCGCGAGCGTGATCGCGATGCGGTCGGTTTCCGGTTTGGCCTTGGTATTGCTCGGCTGCACGGCATTGGCGCCGCTCGGCTTGGCCGCGGTCGCGATGATCTTGTTCAGCAGCCGGGGCGGCACCCGATCCTCGGTCGACAGACCGCTGTTATCGCGCATCGAAAGTCCGTTGAGATCGAATCCGCCCTTGCCGAGCGCGGTTTCGAGGGCGGCGACGGCCCCGGAGAACGATGCCTCGTCACCGGACGCGATCGCGATTTCGCGGCCGATGGCCTCGGCGAGCACATTGTCGGAGTGGACCATGGTGTCGCGCAGCCGGTCCCGCAGGGGCGCGGACTGCACGCTCGCCACCTCTGTCGCACCGGCGGCGGCGGTGCCGATCCGCACCTTGGCGGGATCGAGGCCGAGCTCGCTGGCCAAGCGCTGTCCGGCGGCCAGGGCTGGAGTCGGGGTGCGCGGCGAGTACTCCACCAGCGGATCGAGGCGGCCGCCGTCGAGCATCACCGGATCCATCGGCGCGATCGAACCCTCGCCGATATCGACCGGATCCCAGCCGGGCGCCATGGGCGACCCGGAATACAGGGAGGTGTCGACCGCGATGGTGTCGACGGCACGGCCGGCGGCCTTGATCTGCGACACCAGATCCGACAGGCGCGGCCCGTTCGGGTAGTACCCCTTGCCATCGGGCTGCGCGGTCAGCGTCGGATCACCGCCGCCGACCAGCACCAGTTCATTGGGCGCGGATCCGGTGACGACGCGGGTGGTGACCCGATGATCCGCGGGCAGGGTGAGCAGGGCGGCCGCGGTGGTGAGGACCTTGGCGGTGGACGACGGAATCATCGCCTTATCGGATTCGGCGCTCCACAGCACGGCCGCGGAATCCGCGTCCGTGACTTCACCGGCGAACGCACCGAGGTCTGGATTGGCGACCACACGCGCGAGCGCGGCGGCGATACCGGCCGGAGTCGGTGCGGGCGCATTCGACGGCGCGGGCTCGACCCGCGAAGACGGTACGACCGGCGCGGGCGGTGCGGCGATGGTCAGCCCGCCGTGCCGGAATTCCTCGGACCACGGCTTCAGCGCGAGCACTACGCCTGCCCCGACACCGAGCAGCAAGGACAGCGTGAACGCGACGCCGATCCAGATATTGCGGCGTCGCTTGGCGGCCAAGCCGCCGATCTTCCTGTTGCTGCCACCCACCACGTGCCCGCCGTCTCTCCGTCTCGTATCGCCCGACCGTCGCACTCGCCGGGGTCCACCCACCTACCGCGCCCAAGTGCCCGCGGACCACACTATCCTCGTTCCGGCACCGTTCCCCCCGAACACCTGTCGAGTCGGCGTTCCGACGACCACAACACGACAGCCCACAGACGCATCAGTAAGGAGATGGCGTGCAGTTCGACGTCACCATCGAGATCCCCAAGGGTTCTCGGAACAAGTACGAGGTCGATCACGAGACCGGCCGGGTCCGGCTCGACCGATTCCTCTACACGTCCATGGCCTACCCCGCCGACTACGGCTACATCGAGAACACCCTCGGTGAGGACGGCGACCCGCTGGACGCATTGGTCCTGCTCCCCGAACCGGTATTTCCGGGCTGCCTGATCGAGGTGCGTCCGGTCGCGATGTACAAGATGGTCGACGAGGCCGGCGGCGACGACAAGGTGCTGTGCGTGCCTGCGGGCGACAAGCGCTGGGACCACATCCAGGACCTGGCCGACGTCCCGGAATTCGAACTGGCCGCGATCAAGCACTTCTTCGAGCGCTACAAGGACCTGGAGCCGGGCAAGTACGTCAAGGGCTCGGAGTGGGTCAGCCGCGCCGAGGCCGAGGCCGAGGTGCAGGCATCCCTCGAGCGGCTGCGCGAAAAAGGCGGCCACTGAGTCTGTTCGATGCGGTGGGTGATTCAGCCCACCTCGAACGAAAGGCGGGAAGTCCGGTGTTCGGACTTCCCGCTTCTCGTCGAATCAGGTTGCGATGCCGCCGATTTCGATTATCGGCGGATCGGCTCAGTAGTAGATGTAGCGATCCCAGCCGTCCCAGGTTTCGACGCACTCGTAGTAGTAGCCGCCGGTAATGGGTGCGGAGCCGTCCGCGGCACATGCCACGGAGGTGGCATAGGTGCCGTAGTAGTAGCCCGTGGCCACCGACGCGGTCGCTGCCGTCGACACCCGGCGACGGCAGCGGTGGCGAGAAGACCGGCCACGATGAAGGATTCGATCCGCATTTCACTGCTCCTGAAAGCGAGGTCGAATTCGATTACCTCGCTTACGTTAAGGACGATGCAGCCGCCGAACAGCCACCCCTAGGGCTGAAAAAAGATCCCCTTTGGCAATTCCACTCTTCTCCACCCCTCCTGAATCGCCGCCGAGAATGCATTCCCGGAGAACAGATCTCGAAATTTTCCGCCAGCGGGCGTCGAGATGGACTCCGCGAAGCCGACTTCGAACGGTCGCGCCGGCTCCTCAACTGCTGCCCGATCGAACTGTCCTTCAGCACGCCACCAACGCGAATACCGCCACGCCCGACGTGTCGCCGATCTACCGGGAGACCGTGGCGGCGGCGGGGCACGACCATATCCCTGGGCGGCAACGCATTCTGCGGCTTCTGCTCATCGGCGGATCGGGTCCGTAGCTGTAGCCGTTCCAGTCCCCCTTCGCAACGGATACCCGGCTGAGTCCTCGAAGTCGATCAATCCTCTAGGGGCACAGGTCTGTTCGTCGTTCGCTTCCAGAGCTGCCTCGAGGAGTCCTGTCGGACCGAGGGTGCCCGAACGGACGGATGTGCCGTTACCTGACCGTTCGCGTCCTGCGACTCGCTCGATCACAACTGGACGATTGCCAGAAATTGTCCAGCCGAGGCCGTATCGTCGAACAACATATCGCGAACCACCCCATCCCACTAATAGTTCGAGGGTCGTGATCATGTAGCAACAAATCCGGATTTGTGTTGCAAGTCGCTGCATATCGGCATTGGAGCGGAACGGTCGGCAAGCTGGCGGGTACTTGTCCGACGATCCGGTCGTTCGACTCAATTCCGGGTAAACTCCGGTTTGCCCGGTGGTGTCCAAACGGTGAACGCGATGGAGTGACGATGAACATTTCCGATGGCGTGGTGGACGTGATTACCTGGACGGCCGACGCGACGACGGCCGCGGCCGGGGCCGTGGGCGGAGCCGCCGTCAATGGCGTGATCGGCGGCGTGCAGGGCGCCGCGGCCGGCGTCAAGAACGGACTGAGCAGCGGCAGCCACTCGGCACCGGCGGCCGCGCTGACCGTGGCGGCGATCGGCGCTGCGGGTCTGGTGGACTGGCCCGTACTGCTGGGCGTCGGCGGCGCCGCGCTGGTGGTCCGGCAGCTCAGTCAGCGGTCGAGCAGGCGCTCGTCGCCCGAGGGCGGCGGTCAGCCCGCACACCGCGAGTCGCGCTCGGCAGGCGAGCGAACACCACGCCGAGGCGACAAAGATGGGACCCCCGCGCGCAAGGGGGCGACCCAGCCACGACGCTCGCCGAGCACGCGGTAGTCGTCGCCGGTGGACCTGCGCCGACTGATACGGACCTCCGGGTCACTGCCCTTGCGCGCCCTCGAAACGGGTGTGCGGTCCGCTGCGGTCGTCACCGCGGTGGGCGTCGACCTCGCGACCTTGCCGGTGCGCACGATGCCTGCCGGCCGGGTGGTCGAGGCGATTACCGAGGTCGCGTCGGAATTGCTCGGCGGTCAGCCGGCCCGGCGCCGTTGGCGCGGCGAGGACCGCTGCTGGATCGAAGTGCGCGGCCTCTCCGAGGGGGAGCCCGACCACGATGCGGGCCCTGCGGTACTCGCCGCCCTGCGCGCGCATCCCGGTGTGATCTCGGCGACCCTCAACTACCCGCTCTCGCGCGTCATCGCCGAGGTGGTCGACACGGCGACCGTAGACGAGCTGTGCGACGTGGTGGGCGCCGCCGAAAATCGGCACCCCGAATTCGCGCACCCGCCGACCGACCTGCCCGCCGACGGCATCATGCTGGCCGGCAACTTGGCCTCGGCGGCCGCGAATGCCGTCGGGCTTGGTTGCGCGGTGGCGGGCCGGGTGGTCGGTTTACGGCGGCTGCCCGCAGGGCTCAATGCCGTTGTCGCACTTGTGGATTACCAGCCTCGGCTGCGTCGCGCCGTCGAACAGCGCCTCGGCACCAACGCCGCTGATATCGCGATCGCGCTCGCCACGGCCGCCGCATACACGCTCACCCAGGAACCGGCGTCACTGGGCGTCGACATGTTCATCCACCTCGCGAAAGCCGCCGAGACCCGGGCCGCGGCCACCATCTGGCAACGCCGCGAACCCGAGCTCGCGGCCCACGCGACGTGTGTCGACCGCATCCGGCCCGATGACCGACCAGTGCCGCTGCCACCGGGCCCCGTTGAACGTCACGGGGACCGCAGCGGGCTCGCGCAGGCGTCGGCCGCACCGGCGATCGGCATTCTCACCGCCGACCTCGCCAGCGCCGCCACCGCCGCCATGGTCGCCGCGCCGAAAGCAGCCCGCACCAGCCGTGAGTCGTTCGCCGCAACACTGGCCCGCGGCCTGGCCGACCGGCACGGCGTGCTGCCGCTCCGGCCACGGGCGTTCCGACGCCTCGACCGGATCGACGCCGTGGTGCTCGACCCTCGGGCATTGTGCTGCGACGAACTGCGGGTTGCGCGCATCCGCGATGTGCCCGAGCACGAACGGGTGGCGGTATGGCAGTGGGCACAGGACCAATTGGATTGCGGCGCACTACAACCCGGGGTGCAGCCGGTGACACGGTCGGTGTCCGGCAATGGCGGGCGCAGTACGGTGCTGGTGCGCTACGCCCATCATCCGCTGGCATCGGCGGTGCTCGCCGAAGTGCGCCGCAGCGGCGCCGCGCTGGTGTCGGTCGACGTCGATACGCTCGGCGACCTGCGCTCGTCCTTCGACGATCTCGATCCGCTGGACGGGTCCCTCGACGCGGCGCTCGCCGAGACGGTGCACCGGTTGCAGCGGGAGGGCCGGACGGTGGCGATGGTATCGAGTGCCGCGGCACAGGCACTGGCCGACGCCGACGTCTCGATCGGTATCACCGCACACAATCGGCCGCCGTGGCACGCCGACGTGCTCGTCGACGACCTGGACGGCGTATGGCGGATCGTGCACGCGCTGCCCGCGGCACGTGGAGCCAGTGAACGCGGCGTCGAAATCGCAAGTGGCGCTTCACTTTTAGGTGCCCTGCTGATGATTCCCGGGGTGCGCGGCCGCGGCTCGGGTCCGGTGACCGCGGGGGCCGCCGCCGGCACCTGGACGGGATACCGGCTCGCCCGCGCAGCGCTCACGACGCCACCTCCGCCCGCCGTGAGCGTGCAGGAGTGGCACGCCATGTCCGTCGAACAGGTGCGTCGGGCACTGCCGCCGCAACCCACCCGAACGCGCAAGCGCTCGCGGCTGTCGGCGGCCGCCGACCCCGCCCACTCGGTCATCGATCCGGTACGCCGGGCGGTATGGGATTTCGCCGGCGCGATGCGCGACGAACTGTCCGACCCGTTGATCCCGGTGCTAGCAGTGGGATCGGCCGCCAGCGCGGTGCTGGGCTCACCCGTCGACGCGATCCTGGTCGGGTCGGTACTCGCCGGTAACGCGGCCCTGGCGGCGACCCAGCGGATCCGGTCCGAACGGCTGCTGCGGCGACTGCTGGCCACGCAGGACCCAACGGCCCGCAAGCTGGTGGGCGCCCGCCGCTACGCGACGGTCAATGCCGCCGACCTGCGACCCGGAGATGTCATCGAGGTGCGACCCGGTGAAGTGGTACCCGCCGACGCCCGGCTCACGCACGCGCTCGATGTGGAAGTCGATGAGTCGTCGTTGACCGGGGAGTCGCTGCCGGTGGCCAAGCAAGTCGAGGCCACGCCAGCCGCTCCCGTCACCGAGCGGGCCTGCATGCTTTTCGCCACCACGACCGTGGTCGCGGGCACCGCGGTCGCGATCGTGACCGGTGTCGGTGAGCAGACTCAGGCGCGCCGAACCGTCGCGACGCCGCCCGCGGACGGCTCGGCAACCGGCCTGCAATCCCAGCTCAAGGATCTGACGAACAAGGCGTGGCCGCTCAGCCTGGCCGGCGGCGGACTGGTCACCGCGCTCGGGCTGCTGCGGCACACCGGGCTGCGGCAGGCCATCCGCGGCGGTGTGGCTGTCAGCGTGGCCGCCGTCCCGGAGGGGCTGCCGCTGGTCGCGACGTTGGCTCAGCAGGCGTCGGCGCGGCGGTTGACCCGCGCGGGCGCGCTGGTGCGCAGTCCGCGATCGGTCGAGGCGCTCGGCCGTGTCGACGTGGTGTGCTTCGACAAGACCGGGACGCTCAGCGAGAACCGGCTGCGGGTGACCACGGTGTACGCCGCGAACGGATTGTCCGACGACGATGTGCTCGTCCACGCCGTCCAGGCAACGCCACCCGCCAACGGCGGACCGCACGAACATGCCACCGATCGCGCGGTCGCCGCGGCCGGGCGGCATCTGGACCGCGGCGGCTCCGCGGTGCATCTGCCGTTCCGGTCGGGTCGCCCGTTCTCGGCATCCGTGGGCGGCGAGCTGTTGTCGATCAAGGGTGCGCCGGAGATGGTGCTCGCGGCGTGCGTGGACGTCGACGAGGAGGTGCAGCGGCAGGTGCGCAAGATGGCCGCCGAGGGGCTGCGGGTAATTGCCGTCGCCACCCGGCCGCTTTCGGCTTCGCAAGCGCGATCGGTACGTGACGACGCCGACGTCTTCGCCGATTTGTGCGGCGACGGACTGCGGTTCGCCGGATTGCTGGGACTGTCGGACACGCCGCGCGCAGACGCGAACGAAGTGCTGGCCGAGTTGGCCGACAGGGGTATCGGGGTGCGTCTGATCACCGGTGACCACCCCGTGACCGCCACCGCGATCGCCGCCGCGGTAGGCATGCCCGTCGACGACGATCAGGTGATCAGCGGCCCCGAATGGGCGATGCTGTCCCGGCGCGATCAGGAACGGGCGGTGCAGAGCCGTCGAGTGTTCGCCCGAATGTCACCCGAACACAAGGTGCAGATCGTCGAGACGATCCAGCGACTGGGTCACGTCTGCGCCATGGTCGGCGACGGCGCCAACGACGCGGCGGCCATCCGCACCGCGACCGTCGGCATCGGTGTGGCCGCGCACGGCAGCGACCCGGCCCGCATCGCGGCCGACGTCATGCTGCTCGACGGACGGATTCGCTCGCTGCTGGACGCCCTCGACGAAGGCAGGCAACTGTGGCGGCGGGTGCAGTCGGCGGTGGCCGTGCTGCTCGGCGGCAACGCGGGCGAGGTGGCTTTCGCGATCGCGGGCACCGCGTTCACCGGCCGAACGCCGCTGAATACCCGCCAATTGCTGCTGGTCAACATTCTCACCGATGCGCTGCCGGCCGCGGCTCTCGCCATCAGCCCGCCCAGTGCCGAGCTGCGTTATAGCGGTCGAGGCCCCGACCGAGCCGCATTGTGGCGCACGGTCGCGGTGCGTGGCGCGACGACCGCCTCCGCCGCGACGGCCGCATGGGTATTGGCGCGGTTGACGGGCCGCCAGCGGCGGGCGTCGACGGTCGCGCTGGTGGCGTTGGTCGCGACGCAGTTGGGGCAGACGCTCATCGACTCGCGCAGCCCGCTGGTGGTCGGCACCGCGGCCGGCTCACTGTTGGTGCTCGGCGCGCTGATCAGCACACCGGGAGTGAGCCAACTGCTCGGCAGCACGCCGCTGGGTCCGATCGGCTGGTCACTGGCGTTGTCGACGGCCGCCGTCGCGACCGGTGTCGCCGCCGTCGCTCCGCGTCTGTTCGCCGCGCAGGATGAACAGCGGGATGATCAGTCGACGATCTCGATGACCCCGAAGCGCCACAGCACCGCGTACAACTCGCGAAATGGCACGGTCAGCACCTGCGTCAACGCATCCGCGACCGGATTCGAGCCGACTCCTACAGCATTTGTCATCACGCCAGACACAGTGCGCAAGTCAGGCGTCGAACTTTCGAACACATTATGACCGGGAGGCAACAGATGGCCGAAAAATCGAGTACGAGCCACCAAAATGCCGTCGACCGGGTGTTGGCTGCGCAGGGTTTCGCGGTGGACCTGCCGATGGTCGGTCGGGTGCGCATCCCCCCGCCCGAACATCTGGCATATTACGGCGCACTCGGCGCGCTGGCCGTGGCGGAAATCATCGAATGGCCCGTCGCGCTGGTCCTCGCGGCCGGTCATTGGTTGGTGGAGACTCAGCACAGTCGCGTCGCCCACGAGGTCGGCGAGGCCCTCGAACAGGCTTGATCGAACGGTGTGATCGCCACACTCGCGCGGTGGGCGGGCGGGAATGTGGCTCGGGCGAGGGTGTGGCTATCGCGCCTGCGGGATGGCGGCGGTCAGGTCGGCCAGCGAGTCGACCAGTGAGGTCAGTCGCCCAAGTTCTTCCAGGTGCGTGGCGCTGAGCAGGGCGAGGGTTTGTTGGCCGGCCTCGGTCAGGGTGAGGCGGACGACACGGCGGTCCTTACCCTCCTCCCGATTGCGAGCAACGAGCCCGGCTTGCTCGGTGCGATCGATCAGCTGCACCACGCTGTGATGGCGGCGGGCACACAAATATTCCGCGATATCGCCGACGCTGGGCCCGCCCGGGCCGAGATGCCCCCGAATGGCCAGCAGCAGTTGGTGCTGAGCGCCGGTCAGTCCCACCTCGGCCGCCCGGTGCTCACTCCAGCGCAGGAACCGGCGAAGTTCGGTGCGGAACGTCAACAGTCTCGAATACTCCTGGTCGGTGAGGGGGTCGGGCTGCGACATCGACTCATACCTCATAAAGTGATATTATCACATTATGACGTAAGGACCGGCGGTGGATCGGTTGCATGTCCCTTTCGTCTCGGCCGTCCGGTTCGAGCGCCTTCACTGTGCGTCCGAAAGGTGGTGGAAGACATGGCTACTGAGGCCATGAACATGCACCTGCATCCCGACATCGTGGAGTTGCGGGCCAAGCATGAGAACTACGAACTCGCTCGGCCTGTCGGGTCGATACACTGACGACGTCGATACACTGACGACGTCGATACACTGCCGACATGGTGAACACGGCCCGACCGACGCGGCGGCGTGTGTTGGACTGCTACTGGGGGATCTTCCTGGTCGGGACAGTCGCGGTGATTTCCTGCTTCGCGGTGGCGAACAACGATTCGGCGGCACTGATGGTGGTGCTTCCGTGCTGTGTGGTGATCCTGTGGACGTTTCCGTGGCTGTTCCTAGTGGAGTCGGACCGCGAGGCCCGTCGCCATATCTGTCTGGTCGGGATAGTCACTGTGGTTTCCTGCTTCGCGGTGGCGAACAACGATTCGGCGGCAATGGCGGTGGTGTTTCCGTGCTGTGTGGTAGTCATGCTGACGTTTCCGTGGCTGTCTCGATTGGAGCCGGACCGTCAGGCCCGTCGCCATATTCTGTGGATCACCGCGGCGTTGTTGATCTCGGGCACAGTTTGGTACGGGGCGTGGTGGGGGCTGGGGTTCATCGCTGTGCCTGCGATTACCGCCGTACTATTCGGCTACGCCTTCGCGGCGAGGGCTGCGGTTCTGCAGGCCAGTCGCCCGTTCGACTTCGGCGATGAAGCGGGGAACGGTGACGAAGATCTGGGGCCTGGAAGCCCGAAGCTGTCAGGAACTCCAACGTAGCCCAGGGGAATCCCGAATCCGGCTCGAGCGCTTCACACACGACGGATCTTCGATCTCCAGCGTTCAATGGCACCATGACGATCGAGATCACCAAGGCGGCGGACCCCACCTGCGAGTGGCTGACCGCGCAGGTCGGCGTCGGCGCCCTGTGGCGTCCGGCCGACCTGCCGCGGCGGCTGGAGCACGCCGAGTCGCGGGCCTTCCTTACTGAGGTTGGGTTCCCGGCAGTGGCGGTGGACGGCGAGTGGTTCGACTCGGCGGACCTGCCGACAAAGGGCATGTGGGAGGCCGACCCGGACGAGCTGTTCGGCCGCCGCTACCCCGACGACGACTCCCCACCCGCGAAGTACGCCTACGGCCTTGGCGAGTTCTCCGGGGAGATGACCCTGATGCTGGACGGTGAGACCGGCGTGGTTCAGGTCTACGCGCCGAGCGGCTGGGATCACGGCGAGGGCGACCAGGGCGTCGCGTTCGCCTCGGTGCGGGAGGCGGCAGGGGCGGTGGCGTTGATGGCGGGTCTCGCCGCGCGGCTGGAGGGTCCGGACTCCGACGCGGCTGCGCGGGAACTGATTGCCGCGATCCGCGCCCACGAGTGGGCGGGGTCGGCGTATTGGGCCTGGGTGTTGGAGCGTCTGGAAGAGGACTACCTGGACTGAGGAAGACTGGGTTCCCCCGAAAAGGTGGACGGGGTCAGCTTGCTTCCGGCTTGGCTTCAAGCGAGTGCTCGCAGTCGATCGGTGAGAGCATCCCTATCGTGGAGTAGCGCCGCTCATGGCTGTAGAAGTTCATTCAATTGTCAACTGCCGCAATGAGTTAGGCTTTCCCGGCCTAGGCGTTCCGGTTAGTGGCGTTCATGTTCGAACGTCAACCACAGCGATTTCGCGCCAGCGTCCGCGCGAATACCGCGCCGCGATCGGTGGTTTCGTGGTGAGTGGACTACAACGCCCGATCAAGCGCCACGTCTTGATACCTCATGTCGACATCGAGCTGGCTCAGCTGGATGACTGTCGCGACGAGCTGCGAGAACGTCTCGGCGGATGCTTCGACGCACTCTCCGTCCCTACTGCCGCGTCCGGGCTCGGAGAGAGTCCCACCGAACGCAGTCGAATGGCGGTCGCCCACATCGCATTCGACCGCCATTCGACTGCGTTCGGTGGGACTCTCTCCGAGCCCGGACGCGGCAGTAGGGACGGAGAGTGCGTCGAAGCATCCGCCGAGACGTTCTCGCAGCTCGTCGCGACAGTCATCCAGCTGAGCCAGCTCGATGTCGACATGAGGTATCAAGACGTGGCGCTTGATCGGGCGTTGTAGTCCACTCACCACGAAACCACCGATCGCGGCGCGGTATTCGCGCGGACGCTGGCGCGAAATCGCTGTGGTTGACGTTCGAACATGAACGCCACTAACCGGA
>FTJU01002496.1_pt1 | contig 12067 bp, 6 predicted proteins | sample 1658961 | NCBI WGS metagenome assembly FTJU01 (sample SAMEA3914878, study PRJEB12502) | metagenome | biome: forest; material: soil | place: USA | collected 2012-03-12 | depth 0.3 m | reverse complement strand
GTCGAACGGCCTTACCGGCATGGACGGGCTGAGCGCCTTCCTTGGATTTCGCGAGGGTGGTATTTCGGGTTCGTCTGTGGGGGCTCCGTTCTCGGCAGCACTCTACGGCGCGGGCTTTGCCAGTGCGCCGCACTTCGCCGAGGGAACGCCACACACGGGCAGCTTCGCGGGCGGAATGCCGGCGGTGCTGCACCAGAACGAGGCCGTTATCCCGCTGTCGCGCGGTCGCTCGATCCCGGTCGAGTTCGCCGGCAACGGCCCGATGGCTAAGTCTCAGGCTGGAAGCGGGGCGACCCACATCACGTTCAACGTGACCTCGCCCGACCCGGACAGCTTCCGCCGTTCGCAGTCGCAGTTGGCAACGCAGGCCTATGCCGTAGGCGCCAAGGCCGCTCGTCGCAACATGTGATTGAGACTTGACACTGAGGGTTGGTTAGGATAACCCTCAGTGTCTCCTTTAGAGGCATTTTGTGACCGACAATTCCTTTCACGAGGTTCTGTTCCCCGAGGATATCTCCTATGGTTCCTCCGGCGGACCCGGCTTCAACACCACTGTCATCACCCTGACCTCGGGCTTCGAGCAGCGGAACGTCAACTGGCAGGATGCGCGAGCGTCCTACGAGGTGACGCACGGCGTCAAGACCCGCGATCAGATGGAAGCGTTGCAGGATTTTTTCTACGCCCGCAACGGTAAGGCATATGGTTTCCGCTACAAGGATTGGGCTGATTTCACCATTGAAGATGGTGTGGTAGCACAGTTCGACGGCACGTCGCAGACGCCACAGCTTTACAAGCGCTACGAGCCGCAGACTAGCTTCTTCTACGACCGTCCAATCAAGAAATTTGTGCCGAGTTCGCTCAACGGCGTCTTTTATCTCGTAAGCAGCAGTGGCGTCCGACTGGACCTCGCCCCCAACCAGTATTCCCTCGACTACAACAGCGGCATCTTTACGCTCGGCTTCCGCCCGGCGGCGGGTACCAGCCTTTTCGTCGAATATATCGAGTTTCACGTCCCGGTTCGCTTCGACATCGACCAAATGAAGATCACGCAGGATGCGTGGGAACAGATGTCGTGGCCCTCAATCGAACTCATCGAATTGAAGCTCAAATAAAGTGAAGGCAGCAACGGACGCCATGAAGGCGCACCTCCAACAGGAGGTCACTACGCTTTGCTCGTGTTGGAAAGTCGTCCGAAGGGATGGCGTGACTTTGGGCTTTACGGACCATGATAGGTCTTTCACTTTTGACGGAATATTATACGAGGCTCAGGACGGTTTCAATCGCACGGCTATCTCCAACGATAGTAGCTTCTCCGTAGATAATCTCGACGTTACAGGATTTCTATCTTCGGATGCAATTACCGAAGAGGACATGAGAAACGGTCTCTACAATTTTGCCGAAGTTTATGTCTTCGCGGTAAATTGGAAAGACCTTTCGATGGAGGAAATCAAACTTCGTCGTGGTTGGTTTGGTGAAATCTCGATCACCAAGGATGGTCAGTTCACGATCGAGCTTCGTGGAATGAATCAGGCCCTCACCCACGATTTCATCGAAAATTTCTCACCCGAGTGTCGGGCCGATTTTTGCGACACCCGGTGCAAGCTGTCGCTGGCGGATTTTTCACAGGTAGCCACGGTGACGGGTGTCCTCGGCAGGGACCAGTTTCAGATTGCCGCCCTGACCGTGCCGTCGCAGGGATATATGGGTGGATCGGTAAGGTGGCGGTCAGGATCAAACACCGGACGAGCGATGGAGATTGTCGACTTCGACGGGACCCACTTCCAGATCACGTTATTCGAACCGATGGTCTATAACATCGCAGTCGGCGACACGCTGCTACTTGCTACGGGCTGTAACAAGTCGCGAGCGAACTGCATTCAATACAACAATATCATCAATTTCCGAGGTGAGCCGGATGTCCCCGGACAAGACAATTATCTCAACTATCCCGATCCGCCCCCCGACCAAGGATGATGTTGTGGCCGAGGCCCGGAAGTGGATTAACACCAAGTGGGTCCATCAGGGGCGCAGCAAAGTCGGCATCGATTGTGCCGGCCTGCTCATTCGTGTCGGTAATGCACTCGGTCTCGACGTTCGGGACATGCAGGGCTATAAACGCTCGCCCGAGGGGCATCGTTTCCTAGAGCATATTCGCGGCCAGACCGATCTGGTTCGCGTTCCTGAGCCGGGCTGCATCGCGGTCTTCCGCCAGTCCTATTTTCCGTGTCACGTCGGCATCTTCACCGAGCTTCACGGCACCCTTCATTTCGTCCATTCCTACATGAATCTTGGCAAGGTCATGGAAGAGCAGTTTGCCCATGATTGGCCCCGCCTGCTCGTGGAGACGCGCACCTATCGAGGACTCGCAGACTAATGGGTCAGTTAGCCATTACACTCGTCGGCGGAGCCGTGGGCTCCATGTTCGGTATGCCGCAGCTAGGCTTGATGGTTGGTGGCATGATCGGCTCGACGCTGTTTGCCCCGACAGTAAAGGGGCCACGTCTCAACGATCTGTCCGTTACGGTCTCGACTTATGGCAACGCCATCCCGCAGCTTTATGGCACCGCGCGCCTGTCTGGAAATGTGATCTGGTCTTCGGGAATTAAGGAGCACAAGAAGACCTCGCGGGCGGGTAAGGGCGGTCCCAAGCAGACGACCTACAACTATACGGCATCGTTTGCCGTCGCGTTCTGCGCCGGGCCGGCTGTCGCTGTGAATAGGATTTGGGCAGACGCCAAGCTGATGCTTGGTGATGCGGGTTCTGGTCCGGCAGCAGCAGCAGCGTATCAGAGCGAGTTCGGCGGCGGTACGGTTGACTTTACCAAGGTTACAAGTGCAGGCGGTCTCAAGGGTAAGAAAAGCACGACGACCTCCGTTAAGTTTCGTTTTTATTCTGGTAGCGAGGACCAGATTCCAGATGGTCTAATTGTCGCGGACAAGGGGGCAGATAGTGCTCCTGCATTTCGTGGCTTGTGCTATATCGTGTTCGAAGACCTGCCGCTCGAAGAGTATGGTAACCGCATTCCATCGATCACTGCTGAGATCACCAAGCAGCCGCAGTCCTATGCGCCACACGCGACTCCCCTGTACGGCGATGTCGTGCCTTCGGACGCGGGCATCATGTGCGATTATGACGGAGACAGGTTTTACATCTTCGACAACGAGACCAACGATCTCTACACCTACAGCATGACGACGATGCAACCGATCCGCAGCGTGCATATCGGTCTGCGTGGTAGTCGTTTCACTCTGTCCCCCGGCGGCGGGCCGATGTATTGCCTCGGCAACGGCGGCAACACAAATCCGATTGTCATCATCGACCCGACGACGGGCGAATCTAACCAGTTCGGGCACGGCGGTAACGGCCTAGCGGATTCGCCCGGTGGGGAATGCCAAATTTACAACCCGAAAACGACGCCCGGTTTCGTTGCCGGAATTGGTGAAATCCTCGGTTTCTATACCAAGGATTCGTTGGGAGAGCGTACAGATTATTTCATGAATATTTCGAGTTTCGGCACGTATTCCATCTACACCTCTAAAATGGATTACGTTAAGGTTTTCAACAATCCGTTGCCGACCGACGTATATTCAGGCTATGGATCGCTTGCCTATGGCAAGGTAGACGCGGACGGTACCGACATCTTCAACTGGAAGAACATGCCGGGGGTTGCCTACCACCGATGGAGTTTTGTTCCCGGTGCTATCGGCAACACCGTTGATGTCCAGAAATCTGCGGATTGCTTCGGTTCGGTGTATGCACCGCCTATGGTCCCTTTTCTGCAGGAAGAAACGGTCGAGATTGGCGCGGTCGCTGTGTCGGTTACGGTCGAAACGATCGTCACAACCACCATCGATTCTACCAACAAAATCACGACGGTCGAGGTTGACTCCCGAGACCAGTTCGGAAACCTGACAACATCCGTCGACTCCCATCCTCAGAAGGACACGGATGTTGCTGGCGTGAAGACCACCTACGTCACGTCCACTACAACCTACGATTTTTTCGAAGCCGATTGGTTACTCCATGATCCGACCGACAACACGATCAACATGGCCGGGCGGTATCACCTCGGAGGGACTTCTATTCAGGGATTCCTGAAATGGTCGATTACCGACCGTGCCGTGAAGGTGGCTCGCGTCTGGAATCTCTCCACCGACAATAACGGTTTTCCGATAATTGTGCCGCCCATGTCGCAGCAATCGCGCTTGAGGGGCGGAACGATCGGCTGGATTTCCGAGCCGTTCGTAGGAACCAACCTTGGAAACACAATCGATCTCCAAACGGGATCGATCAGTTCGTTCGTTTTCACGGACAACGATGGTTTCTTTGGCCGGGTCGGAAATGCGGGCGGTGTTTGGGATGATCTAACTCAATCGCTTTGGTGCACCCCATTTTTCCGGAAGGCAACACGATATTTTTTCCGAAGCTATGGTTCGGGAGATACCCTTGCGTCGATCGTAGAAGATATTTGTATCAAGACCACTGTTCTCACGGACGCCGACATCGATGTTTCGCAACTGCAGAATATTCAGGTGCCCGGATATGTGGTATCAGACAACTCGACCGCGAAGGATTGTCTGAATCAGCTTTCGTCTGCCTTCTTTTTTGACGGTGTTGAGAGCGATTATACACTCAAGTTTGTACCGCGCGGCGGCGAACCGGTCCAGACAATTGTAGAGGATTACCTAGCTCCGGCGGAGGGAACCGAGCACGCGTCGATCAAGGAGACGACAACGCAGGAGCCTGAGCTTCCAATGCGCGTCACCATCAATTATTATTCGATGGAACGCGATTATCAGACCGGTTCACAGTTCGCGAAGCGTCTAACCAATCCTGTTCCCACCATGTATTCTCCGACTCTGCTCAAGAGCGAAATTCCGATCGTGCTCACCGCGAACGTCGCGAAGCAGATGGCCGACAAGGCATTACAGACGGCGTGGACTAATAGGACAAATGTAGCCACCACGTTGCCGTGGCGATACATCCTGCTTGATCCGTCCGACGTGGTCAGCATCAACATGGATTCAGGCCTTACCTATCGACTGCGGATCGATAAATTTGACATCGGTACAGATTATTCCATTCAGTTCACAGGTATAACCGAACGCGCTGTCACCTACACGTCGCAGGCCGTGGGTGATTCCGGATCGTTCCCGGTCCAGAGCGCAGGCGGCTCCGGGACGGCCTATCCTCTCGTCTTGAACACGCCCCTCCTTCGCGACCTTGACGATACGCAGGGTAAGGGATCGCTCTACTATGTCGGTTACGGCACGGAAACCGGCGTCAAATCGAAAGGCGCCGCTATCGAGCAGTCAAAGACGGGACAGGACTACAGTACGATCACCGTGCTGACAGGCCCGGCTGAGACCGGATTGTGCTCTAACGCGCTGGCGGCCGTTGTTGACGGCGAGGCTACCGATGAGGTCAATACGCTGACCGTAACGTTCCCAACGACCAGCATTACCTTGGAGACCATCTCTCAGGACGACATGCTGGCCGGAGGCAATGCGGCGCTCGTGGGTGAGGAGATCATCCAGTTCCGGGAAGTTACGCATAATGACAATGGTAGCTGGACCCTGCGGGGGCTTCTGCGAGGACGCCGTGGGACGCAGTACGCGATCCGGGGTCATAAGAACTCGGAGACGTTTATCCTGCTGGACGCGGGTAGCCTCGACAAAGCGCTACACTCGGCGGATGATTATAATTCGACCATTTCGATCAAGGCCGTCGCAAATGGTACTCTGGTTGAAGACGCAACGCCGGAGGTAATCGATTTTGAACCGAACGATCTCAAGCCGTACACGCCAGAATATCTCAAGGCATCGTCATCGGCTGGAACTGTAACGGTCACGTTCGAACGGCGGAGTCGTATTTCGTTTGGTATATTAGATTTTATCACCGATGCTTATTACTTCGAAGGGCAGGGACCTGCCGCGCGCATGAAGTGGCAGGTATTTTTCGGCGCCGACATCAACGATCCGACAATCCTCAAGGGAACTGCGACGCCGGATCAATCAGGAGAGACGATGATCTACAATCCGGATGGGTCATTCGCCGATCTACAGGCTCAGTTTCCATTCTCGGTTGTGACTCATGCGGCGAACCCGAGCTTCGTCATTCGCATTTGGGAGGTCGGATTTGTGGACGGCTTCCCCAAAATTGCAAAGTTCACGGCCCCACCGAACCCGGACGGAACGCCGGCCGACGGACAGTGGGCCTACGCCGAGCTTTATTGATCGCAACCGTTAGGTAAACTTGACATTAACGGCATATGTGCTATTATGCCCAACCCTCATTGAGATACCGATGGCCCTTACACCAATTCTCGGCATCCAGCAGGTCGCCACCAATCAGTCAAACAAGGAAGCGACGATCAACGACGCGGTTCTGGCGCTTGAAGCTGCCGGAAACGCGGCGTTGGCGCTTGACTTCTCGACGGCGCCGACCGGCACCTACGTTGTGTCCGAGACGGCTTTCAGTCGGAACTTCATGCTCAAGGCGGTGAACGCGCCGTCCGATCGCCCTTCGATCACGATCTCGTTGCCTCACACATTGAACGGCCACGCGATCCAGCGTCTGTTTGTGGCTCGCAACGCCACGACCTCCGCGCTCACGCTCTCGATCGCAAATGCTGCCGCCGGATCGACGGGCGCGATCGGAGTGCCGATTCCACAAGGGTCTTCCCGCCTCATCGCAATGGACGGCGACGAGCTTATCATCGCGAGCGAGGCCACCACGGTCACGCGTTTCATCGATATTGCCGACGCTCCGCATAGTTATGCGGGGAACAAGGGCATGACGTTCCGCGTCAATGCGACCGAGGACGGTCTTGAGTTTGCCGAGGGTCTTTCGATCCACGATTTGGCGGATGTGGATGAGACCGCGAACACCGATGGTGCCGTGCTGCGCTTCAACGGGGATTCCGAGAAATGGGTCGCCTCGGCACTGACGCTGGTGACCACCTTCCTCGGACTGAGCGACACACCGGACGCGTTTACGGGCAAAGCGAGCTACGTTCTCCGCATCAACGCGGCCGAGAACGCAATCGAGTTCGTCAACCCGGTTGCGCTGGGCGGCCCCGTCACGGGAGGCGGTAATACCGGGCAGGTCCTGACCAAGCAGTCGGCGACAGACGGTGACTATGCGTGGTCCGATCCCCACGGCCTACCCAATGGCGGGCAGGCGGGGCAATGGCTCCGCAAAGTCTCCAATACGGAAGGCGACGCCGGCTGGTCCGATCTTCCTTCTGACGAGATTCCCGCAGGGGGCGTCATTGGACAGGTGCTGGCGAAGACCGGCTCGGCTGATGGCGCGGTGGGCTGGCAAGATGCCAAGAGCCTCGTGGAGGGATATACTACCGCCGTCGTCAACGCCGTTGCGATCAGCCTCATCAGCGGCGACACGATCACGCTGCCGTGGACGCCCGCGCTCGGCAACGCTCTCGTCGTCGCCTATTTCTCCAGTGCACCGATCACACCCTCTCCGGGCTGGTCCGTTCTGGCGGCTCTCGGCGCCTCTGGCTCCGCGTGGGGTGGCGCGGCGACCTTGGCACGCCTCGTTCAGAGCGGTGACACCGCCGCTATCTCGCCGGTCCCGCCGGCTGCTGCCGACGCCGCAATTGTCTATGAGATTGATGCCCGCTACATCCGAGGCGGCATCACCAGTCTCGTCGCCAATATGGCCTACAGCGATACAGGCCTACCAGAGATCACAGAAACCGTACCTTCGATCCTGCTGGTTGGGGTGGCGCAGCGAATTGGTTTTCACCCGGCTATCACCGTCACGGGCTCGCCCTTTAAGACGGTTGTGTCACAAGATTCCGGGGCTGGCGGTAACCGCTATGCGGCCGGCATCTACATTGACCCGACTGACAAGAACATCGCTGTCGACGTTGCCTACACACTAAGCGGCGGTACGGATGGTGCGTTCTTCTACATATCCGTCCCGGCCATCGAAGAAGAGTTTGAAGAGGCTCCGGTCGATTTCACTGCCTATCTCCGACGCAACAAGGCGTGGGCACCCGTGCCACCACACGCGATCAGCCTGATCGTCAGCGACGAGACGACGAACCTGACGGCCGGCACGAGCAAGATCACCTATCGCTTGCCCTACAACTTCACGCTCAAGAAGGTAAAGGCATCGCTCTCTCACGCCTCAACGAGCGGCGCCGTAGGTGTGAACGTCAAGGCGAATGGTGCCTCGATCTTCACCACGCCCATCACCATCGACGTTAACAAGAAGACCTCGGCCGGTGCAACCACGCCAGCGGTTCTAGGCGCCACCACCAGCTACGCCGATGACACCGAGATCACAGTCGATATTTCGGCAGCAGGCTCCGGCGCTGCTGGCCTCAAGGTCTATCTGATCGGTACGCCGTCGTAACCTCAAGCGACAGCTAAACTTGACATTATCGGCGTGTAGGTCTATTAGGACTAACGCTCCCCACTTGAGAGTTCAATGGCCCTTACTCCGATTCTCGGCATCCAGCAGGTCGCCACCAATCAGTCGAACAAAGAAGCCACCATCAACGACGCCATCCTTGCACTGGAAGGCGCGGGCAATGGAACGCTGACTCTCGACTATTCGACACTGAGCGGCGATTATGTGCTGAGCGAGAGCCTGTTCAGTCGCAATTTCCTGTTCAAGCCGGTGAACCAGCCGGCCGGCGTCACGGCGATCACGCTGCATCTGCCTCGCACGGTCAACGGCCACCCCGTCCAGCGTATCTTCGTCATCAAGAACTCGTCCACGGCGGGGATCACGGTCTTCATAACTGGCGCACAGGCGGGGACATCCGGGGCGACGGGTGTCTTGCTGCCGGAGGGGTCAGCGCGACTGATGGCGATGGATGGTGACGATCTCATCATCGCCAGCGAGGCGACGACCGCGTCGCGCTTCATCGATCTCACCGACGTGCCGCCGACCTATGAAGGCAAGAAGGGACTCACCTATCGCGTCAAGCAGGACGAGACGGGGCTTGAGTTTGTGGACGGGCTTTCCGTCGGCGAGCTTTCGGATACCGACACGACGGGCAAGGCGGACGGATCGATCCTTCGCTTCAACGGCTCCTCGCAGAAGTGGGTCGCCACGCCCCTTTCGCTGATCAACACCTTTCTCGGCCTCAGTGACACACCGGACAGCTTTGCCGGCATGGCCGGTTATCTGTTGCACGTTAACGCAGCCGCAAACTCGTTGGAGTTCATCAATCCACTTTCTCTCGGTGGTCCGGTCACAGGAGGAGGCAACACCGGGCAGGTTCTGACCAAGCTCTCGGCGACGGACGGAGACTATGGCTGGAACACGCCCGGCCTGCCGCTACCGGCGGGCGGAGTTGCAGGGCAGTATCTCAAGAAGAACTCCGCGTTCGCGGGCGACGCGGGGTGGGTCGATCTTCCCGCCCCGGTCAAGGAACTCCCGAGCGGCGGCACTGCCGGACAGGTTCTGGCGAAGATCACGAACGTGGATGGCGCGGTCGAGTGGGTGGATTCGTCGAAGCTGCAGGAGAGTTTCGCTCCCGCGATCGTAAATTCGGTTGCGGTCAGTCTGCTCAATGGGGATCGATTCACACTGCCGTGGACTCCCACGGTCGGCAACGCGTTGATCGTTGGCTACTTCTCGAATGTCACCATCACCGCGCAGTCGGGATGGGTGGAAATGGCCGCGCTCACCGCCAATAGCTGGTGGAACGGCGCCAAGACGTTCGGTCGCATCGTGCAGACCAGCGATACCTCGACGATCGCGCCGTGCAACGTCGGTACTGCCGACGCGGCTGTCGTTTTCGAAATCGACATGCGCTATCTTGCCGGCGGCCTGCCGGGTCTTGTGTCGCTTATGGGTTATAGCGATACGAACGTGCCTGAGGTCGTCAAGCCCGACGCCTCCGTCATCATCGCAGGTACGGCTAATCGCGGTGGCGCGCACCCGGCCTATACTGTCACGGGAACGCTCTTCAACACTTCCCCGTCGCAAGACAGCACGCACGGCGGCAACCGCTATGCGGGCGGTGTTTTCATCGATCCGGCGGACGCTGGCGCCACCGTGGATATTTCCTACGATATGGGGAGCGGCGGCGCGTCAGGCGTCTATTTCTATATCGTGCTCAAGGCAATTTCGGCCGAGCTTGAAGAAGCTCCGACTGATGGGCAGCGCTATGTCCGTCGCAACAAGGTATGGGCCGTACAGGGGGCTGCGCTCCCCGCCGGGGGTAATTCGGGCCAGATTCTGTTCAAGCTATCACAGACGGACGGAGATGCTTCATGGGGCGACGCCCCGGCGGGCGTCCCGGCCGGTGGAACGGCGAGTCAGGTACTCACCAAGAACAGTGGAGTGGCCGGCGACTATACGTGGAAGACGGTAGGGCTCGTACCGGTCGGAGGTTCCACGGGGCAAATTCTTACGAAGAAGTCGGGCAGCGATCTCGACACGCAGTGGTCCACCGCCCCGCTCGGACTTCCCACGGGTGGTGCCGTGGGCAAGATTCTTGTTAAGTCCGGGACGGGCGATGGCGCAGCCTCGTGGAGTGATCCTCCGCATGAACTGCCGACCGGCGGTGCGCAGAACCAGTACCTCGTCAAGAACACGGCCGGCGATTTTGACGTGGTCTGGAAGTCCGGACCGACCGGCATTCCGACCGGCGGCACGGTGGGTCAGATACTCACGAAGAACTCGTCGACGGATGGTGATTTTTCGTGGAAGGTGGCGCCCACCGGCGTCCCCACGGGCGGTCTTACGGGTCAGGTTCTGACCAAGGTCTCGCCGACGGACGGAGATGTAGCGTGGCAGACGGTCGCCGCTGGTGGCTCTAGCAGCGTTACGGTGACGGACGGTACGACAAGCGTATCGTCTGTCTCCAAGATCAAGTTCAGCGGCGCCACGGTGACCGATGCCGGCAGCGGCGAAGTTGATGTAGCCGTCTCTGGCGGCGGTGGTGGCGGCGGAGGCATAACTTGGTCGGTGAGTGCGACCGGGACCGGTGCACCTCAGAACATCCCTCTACCTTTCGCCAACATCCCTGCGTTTAAGGCGTTTGTCTTCGTCAATGGTCTTCGTTACAGGAGCAGCGAGTATAACATCGCGGGCGCCGTGCTCACGATGACCTCGAATGCCGCTGGCGACATGATCGAGATACTCGGTCCAGACGGCGACATCCCCACCGATCCCTACAGTGTGCCCGGCATTACAGCCGCCTATGGTTTCCGCCAGATCACTACCACTTACACCGGCCCGTTGTTTAAGGCTTACCGCACATTGGACAGCGCTCAGCAGGATTTTTATCCGGCGAGCGACGGAACGTTCGATCCCGCCACCCTCGGAACGTGGTCTGGCGGGTCCGACGTCAAGCTCATCACTTGGTATGATCAGTCGAACAACGGGCACCACATCACCACGGTGACGCCGGGAGACGGTTGCCGCCTCGTTATCGCGGGCGTCCCGCAGACCGTGGCTGGTAAACTCGTCGGTAACTGGGACAGCCCGCGCCGCTATTCGGTCCCCTTCACGCTGATCGACACTGAAAACTACGTATTTGACCTGTTACAACTGGGGGGAAGCGACTGGCGCTCTCTACACCATACCCAGTTGACATCGTCACACCTCAGCTACGGCTTCAAGTCTAGCTCAGGACAGATGGGCCTGCAGCGCAACGGCTCGGCGGACAACGAAGCCGGCGCCGTCATCACCAGCGGTTCCAACCATTTGGTTACTTGGCACGGCCCGGCTTACACCCCGGGCACATACACCATCGAGCAGTTCCTTGACGGCGCGGCGAACGGCAACCCGTCTCTCGCATATAGCGATGCGATGACCAGCCAGCACGACCTCGCATCGGCCAACGGTGCAGATAGCTTCTTCGGAAAGATTGGCGAATTGGCTTTCTACAAGAGGGCCATGACCACGAGCGAGCGCCAGTCGGTGGAAACTCAAATGCGGCAGGTATGGGGTATTTGACATGAGGATTAAGACGAGCGACATCGACCACACTGGGGCCGCCCTTGGTCAGGTCCCCACCTTCAACGGAACCTCCGTAGATTGGGAGACCCCGTCCGGCGGAGGAGGGGGAGGCGGAGG
>FTJU01243370.1_pt1 | contig 12079 bp, 11 predicted proteins | sample 1658961 | NCBI WGS metagenome assembly FTJU01 (sample SAMEA3914878, study PRJEB12502) | metagenome | biome: forest; material: soil | place: USA | collected 2012-03-12 | depth 0.3 m | reverse complement strand
ATATCGGCCTGGCCGATGCTCTGCGGTTCGAACCGTCACTGGTGATCAGCACCGGCGGCACCGGCGCCTCGCCCACCGATGCGACCCCCGAGGCGACGCTGGCCGTGCTGGATCGTGAATTGCCTGGTGTCGCCGAGGCGATTCGGCAACGCGGCACCGCGAAATTCCCACTCGCCGCGCTCAGTCGCGGAGTCGCCGGACTGGCCGGCCGATCGGTGGTGGTGAATCTGCCCGGCTCCCCCGGTGGTGTCAAAGACGGTATGGCGGTGCTCGAGCCGCTGCTGGATCATCTGCTCGCGCAAGTAGCCGGAGGCGGCAGCCATGGCCACAAGTGAATTCGCGGCCGTACGCCTGGCCGGTATCAGCGCGGAACCCCTCGATCCGGCAGTGGTCGAGGCGGCGGTGACGGGGCCGGAGCACGGCGCCGTCGTGGTGTTCACCGGCAAGGTGCGCAATCATGATGGCGGACAAGCGGTTTCCGCCCTGGAATACTCGGCTCATCCGGAAGCTGAGCGGTTCCTGCGAAGTTGCTGTGCCGAGCTCGCCGAGCACTCCGGACTTCCGGTCGCCGCCGTACACCGGATCGGGCAGCTGACCGTCGGCGATCTCGCGATCGTCGTCGCGGTCGCCGCCCCGCATCGCGCCGAAGCCTTCAGCACCTGTGCGGAATTGGTGGATCGCATCAAACACGAAGTGCCGATCTGGAAGCGCCAGCTCTTCGCGGACGGATTATCGGAATGGGTCAACGCCTGCGGGTAAAGGCCCATTGCTTCCGAATAACCACATCGTGAGCTCTCACCGTTGTTACCCGCAACAACACTGTGATGCGAAATTACTGACGATTCGATGAGCGCGGGATAGGTTCTCCCCGCACAAGATACGTCGATCCGCGGTAGGAGTGGCGCATTGGGAACCGATCAGGTACTGCTGCACAGGTTCGTCATTTCGCAGCTCACGGAGGCGGGACTGGACCGAGATCGGCTGATCCGCGAGACCGGCCTACCCGAATGGACCATGGTCGGCGAGGACGTCCACCTGCCGAGTCACACCTTCTCGCGACTCTGGGAAGTGGGCGAACACGGACTCGGCGATCCGAATGTCGCATTGCGCGTGGCCAGCCGCTACAAACTCGGCAGCCTCGGCCTGTACGACTATCTGTTCGCCACCGCCCCGACGCTCGGTGCGGGCCTGGCCACCTGCGGGCCGTATGTGTCCGCGGTGACCACCAATCACCGCTTCGACCTGGTCGTCGAGAACGAGCACGAGGTCGCGCTCTATCTGGACATGATCAATGGCGAGGGCCGCGGCCGCGAACTCACCCAATTGTGGGGGCTGACCGCGGTGCTCAGCCGGGCCCGACGCGTGGTCCGCGAACCGCTCATTCCGCTACGGGTGGCGCTGCGGCAACAGGCACCGGCCGAAATCGATACCCTCGTCGAGGTATTCGGGACGACCGCCATCGAATTCGATGCACCGTTCGATGCCATGACCTTCCGCGCCGCCGACACGGAACTGCCGCTGACCAGCAGCGATCCGGTACTGGCGACCGTGCTGCAACCGCTGGCCGATGCCCTACCACCACCACCGCCCTTGGCGACCGGATGGTCGGATCGCGTGGCGAACGCGCTGGCCGAGGCCTTGGCGGGGGGCGCGGTATCGCTGGATCAGGTGGCCCGCAGACTCGCCACCAGCCCGCGGACGCTGCAGCGCCGGTTGATGGAGGCGGGTACCACCTGGCGGCTGGAATTGGAACGGGCGCGCGATGCCCGGCTCACGGAGGCGAACGTGGCGGGCGCTGCACTGAGCCGAACGCGCCAAGCCGAACTGCTCGGATATTCGGATGTGGGTTCGATGCGACGGGCAGCCCGCCGTCGATCCGCGACCCAACTCACCTACCGATCGGATCTACCGGCCTGAGCCGCCGCATCCCCGCCCCGGGCCCGATCAGACCTTCAGGAAGGTCGCCGCGATCCGCCAGAAGGTCGCATCCTCGATGGCGCGAAAATCCCAGCTGTCGGCAATGTCTCGGGATGCGGCGACGATCGCGGGCACATCGAAATCGTCCCGAGTCGCGGTGCCCTTGGCCTCCAACGCGGCGACCACATACGCGGTGGCACTCTCCCACGTCTCTGACACGAAACTCTCCAATCGGTCGCAGAGACAAGTACGGTCGATCACGGTTCTTGGGCCGAACGACACCGCACGCGCCACGTTCGCTCCGTTGCGCACGTGCCGCACGCGGCGGGGCAATGCCTCAGTTCTATGTTCGCGCGACCGCCGCGCCAAGTACCGAATGCGCCAGCTTCGAGCAGAACGCGCCAACTTTCGAGGCATCAGTGTGGGGTGTAGCGCCAGATGCCGAGCATGGCGTGCTCCTCCAGTGGTTCGGCGGCGGTGTGCACAGTATCGTGCAACCGCGCCAATGCCGCCTCGGTCGGCAGACCCGCACCGATCAGCACCAATTGCGTGGTGCGTGCTTCGCCGCGCGACCACGAGTCCGGTTCGAAGACGATGTGGCGACCAACCATGTGCAGCACGAACTTCCGGCGTTCGGCCGCGACCCCGAAGGCAGCGAATCCCTTGGCGCGGAACAGGCCAGGCGGCGGATCCTCGAGAAATTCGATCAGGCGGCGCGGATCCAATTCCCGGTCGCTGGTGAAGGACACGCTGGTGTAGTCGTCGTGCAGATGCCGGTGCTCGGCATGGTCGTGGTCGTCATGGTCTTGGTCATCATGGTCTTGGTCATCATGGTCTTCGAGCAGTTCGTCGAAGCTCAATTGTTCGGCGACGCGCGGGATTTCCCGCAGCGGCTCGTCGAAGAGCAGACCGGGGTCGATGCGGCCGCAAGTGGTCGCGTACACCGGCACCTGCCCGATCAGGTCGGTGACCTCCTGCCGCAACTCGGCCAGCCGCTCCGGCAGCACCCGATCGGCCTTGTTGAGCACCACGAGATCTGCCAGCCGCAGATGGGTGGCGAGTTCGGGATGCCGCGCACGACTATCCGGGAAATGCTCGGAGTCGACCACCTCGACCAAACCGCCATAGCGGATGCGCGGATTCTCGCTGCCCACCACCATCCGAATCAGATTGCGCGGCTCGGCCAGCCCGCTGGCCTCGACCACAATCACATCGATCTTGGCGCGCGGCTGGGCGAGCCTGGTGAACAGGTCATCGAGTTCGCCGACATCCACCGCGCAGCAGACACACCCGTTGCCGAGCGAGACCATCGCATCGACCTGTCCGGCCACCAGCATGGAATCGATATTGACGGCCCCGAAGTCGTTGACCACCACCCCGATCCGCGTGCCCCGGTTATTGCGCAGCAGATGGTTGAGCAGCGTCGTCTTCCCGGATCCGAGAAATCCGGCGACGATGAGAACAGGAATCCGCACTGTGTTGATTTTGCAGCGCCTGCGGCGCTGCGTGTTCGCGGCCCCGAATACCAGCATGGCGGAGCGATTCGATGAGGGTGGTGGTGTGGGCCTCGCTTCGTGACGGTTACGGATGCGCACCACTCCCGACTATGTCCGCAGCCGGATGACCGGGTTACTTGGTCGGACCGAGCAGGGTGCTGGCCAGGGTATATGCCAGGTTGATCAACTCGGAGGTGAGCACGGTGTTGTCCATGCCGAGGGACCGCGCCAACGGCAGCATCATTTGCATGATGGCGCCGACCAGGGCTGGCAGAGTAAGGGTCGTGCTCGGGGCGGTATGGCCCGGCAACAATTGGGAGCCTGGCGTGTGGGTCGAACCCGGTGATTGCGGGGTGTTGGCCAAGAGCCCGAAGCCCTGTGACTGCGGGGAACCCGCCTGCGGAGCACTGGGCGACTGCCCAGGTGTCTGTGTGCCCGGCGCGCTGGGCATCGGCGCGTATCCCGGTGCCGGTGCATACCCCTGCGGCGGATTCGATGATGCGGGCGCGGACGGCACCACCGTCCCCGCCGATGGTGCCGAAGTCGGCTCCGCCGCCGATTCGGGAAGGGTCTGCGGCTGCGGGACGGCCGGAGCCTGCGTCGTCCCAGGAACCTGCGGCGCGGTGGAAGCCCGCGGCACCGCTTGTGCCGACGATGTATTCGATAGCGGAGCCGAGGCGGGCCGATCACTCGAACCGGTCTGCGCCGGAACCGTCCCCGTCGCCTGCGACGGTACGCCGAGCAAGAACCCGACCAGGCCGGTCGTTATGGCCAGGGCGTGCTTGACCTGCCCCTCCGGACTCTCCAGCAGTGCGGCGTCCTCGGCATTGGCACCATTGCCCATCTCGACAAATACATCGGGCACGGTGGTCAGTGCCGGGCCGGCCACATCCGCGCGCGTCTGCAGACCGTCCTGTGCGCCCGCATAGTTGGCGGCCGGGAATCCGGCCTCGAGATACGCGTCGCGTACCGCCTTGGTCGCCGCGAGACCGAGCCCGGACTGGACCTGATCGGCCTTCGAATCCGGGATCGGCAGTTGCGGCACGATCAGATGAAACCCGCGGTCCTGCGCGGGAGCGCCATCGGCGTGGATGCTGACCGCGACATCGGCGCCGGAGGCATTGGCGGCCTGCGCGCGTTCGTCGACGCAGCCGCCCCATCCCGAGTCGTCCTGGCGACTGAGCACCACCTTGGCGCCCAGATCCTGCAGGGCGGCCCGGACCAGCTCGGCCACCCTCCAGTTGATGGTGTGCTCCGGCACGCCGTTGACGGTGGTCATGCCGGTGGTCTGGCAGTCCTTGGTGCCGCCGCGACCGTCGCTGACTTGCCTCGCCAAGTTCTCGCCGTGGTTGGGACCCTGATGACCCGGGTCGAGGAATATTGTCTTGCCGACAAGTTTCGTGGACACATCCGGCGATGCCGGATCGGCAATCGCGGCCGGGGCCAGCCCCGACAGCGTCACCACCACAGCAGCCGTGACGGCACCGCAGATACCGGTACCGATGATCCTTGGCCTCACGCGAAATACCTGGTAGATAGACAAAGCAGCTCCCTAGTCCCGTGATGGTCCGGTGAGCGCTTCCAGCGAATCGACCTAGGCGGTAGCGCTCTCGGTGTTACTGCTGGTGCTGTTGTTACGGGAGAGCATAGCGCCTATAGACTCGCGAGTCCTGGACTCATCCGGGTCTTCCCGATATCCATGTCAGCGAATTCGCCGAGGTACTCAGCGAAGTCCTCGCGTAGTTTCCAGGTGCCATCGGAGCGGGCAATCTTGGCCCAGTCATCGACATACGCGCGGAGCCCCTGCTTGGGCCCTGATCAACAGGGGAATGCCGAACACTCGAATACTGGCCCCTACCAATCAGGGGGTCCCGATATGCGCCGCCAATATTTTGAACCTGGTAGTCATGGGAGGCCGTGACGCAGGCGTCGCCCTGTCTTCCGATCGCGGCACAGCTGGGATCGCGTAGGCCCGGTCTGGGGTCAGCCGACCGGCAGTTTCACCACCGGATCCGGGCCCAGGTCGGTGACGTATACGTTGCCCGCAGTGTCGACCGCCACACCTTGGGGATTCTTCAGGCCGGTGAACGGCAACGTGGTCGGCGCCGACGCGCCCGCCACCAACCTCACCACCGATTCGTTACCCCAGTCGATGACGTACACGTCTCCCACCGTGTCGACCGCCACACCCTGGGGATCTTTGAGCCCGGTGATCGGCAACGTGGTCGGCGCCGACGCACCCGCCGCCAACCTCAGCACCCGCTCGGTACCCAATTCGGTGACGTACACGTTGCCCGCCGCGTCGACGGCCACACCCTGGGGATCTTGGAGCCCCGTGAACGGCAGCGCCGTCGGCGCCGACGCGCCCGCCGCCAACCTCACCACGCGATCATTACCCCGGTCGGCGACGTATACGTCTCCCGCCCTGTCGACTGCAACACCGCGGGGATTCTTCAGGCCGGTGAACGGCAGCGGGGTCGGCGTCGACGCGCCCGCCGCCAACCTCATCACCCGATTGTTACTCGTGTCGGTGACGTACACGTTGCCCGCAGTGTCGACCGCTACACCCTGGGGATTCTTCAGGCCGGTCAACGACAACGGGGTCGGCGTCGACGCGCCCGCCGCCAACCTCACCACCCGATCGTTACCTATGTCGGCGACATATACATTGCCCGCAGTGTCGACCGCCACACCGGTGGGTAGGTCGACGCCGGTGAACGGCAGTGGAGTCTGTGACGAGTAGGCCGGGGCGATAGGTGCGGGCGAGTTGCCACCGCCGCCTGACTGCAATTGGAAGCCGATGATAACCGCTACCGCGGCCACCACCGTAACCGCTACGGCGGCGAGCAGCCCGGCGATCTTGGGCGACAATCTGATTCGCCGCCCATGTCGCGCAGCCACGCCCCCGGTGGCGCTGACCGCGGACTCGCCCACCGCGGCGCAGGCCGCCGCGGCCAGCTCGCGCACGGTCTGGTAACGATCGTCGGGGTTTTTGGCCATTCCCTTGGCGATGACCGCATCGAACGCAGTCGATACATCGGGTGTAGTGGTGCTGGGACGCGGCGGCGGGGTGTGCAGGTGATGGGCGATCACACCTTGCAGCCCCAATGCGCTCGCAAACGGTGGCCGGCCGGTCAAACACTCATACAGCACGCACGTCAACGCGTACACGTCCACTCGGGCATCGGCCTTGATCTCCGCGCTGATCTCCTCCGGCGCCATGTAGGCGACGGTGCCGATGGTCTCGCCGATCGTAGTCAGCGTACGGTCGTCGGCGGCATGGGCGATCCCGAAGTCGATCAGGGAGGCGAACTCATCGGCCCCTAGCAGGATGTTGGTGGGTTTGACATCGCGATGGACCAGCCCGGCGTCGTGGGCCGCCTGCAGCGCGTCGGCCACCTGCGCGATGATCGCCACTGCCCGCCGCGGCGGCAAGGCCCCTTCTCGCTGGATCACCTTGCGCAGGTCGGTGCCCTCGATCAAGCGCATATTCAGATAGAGCCGACCGTCGATGTCGCCGAAGTCGTGGATGGGGATCACATGCGGCTCGGTCAACTGCGCCACCGCCCGGCACTCCCGACGGAACCGCTCGCGCAACTGCTCGTCATCGGCGAAGCGCTCGGGCAACACCTTGAGCGCCACCACCCGGTTGGTCAGCGAATCATGCGCCCGCCACACCTGGCCCATGCCGCCCTGACCCAGCAGCGACAGCAGCCGATAGCGCCCGAACGCCTGCGCTGGGCCTGACCACCGGGCGGTGTCCCCGCCACCCACTGACATGTCATTCATTGTGCCGTTCCGTGACCACCTACCTGGCTGACGGCGCACTCGCTTGCATTCCAACCCGCGCCCGCGAGCGTGTAGCCCCCACACTAGTTGATTCAGTCAGGCCAGAGTTCGATAGCCGAACGCCATCGTCGCTGCACGAACAGCACGGTCCCAACCACCGACAAATGTTTCAACGGCTTTGTCGCACCCTTGGGCACTGTCCCGATTAGACGGTGTAACTGGATGCGTGCCCGGATATCGCGGGAATCCGCGCGAGTGGAACCACTGTCGGCCGAAATCTTGCGATTCCACCGAAATCGACCAGGAACAGTCCGGTTCGCGCCGAGATCGCGCCCACCGATGTGGCCTTCAAGACCGTGAACTGTGGTGCTTGGCACATGGTGCCGGCGAGCACAGGCTCATTCGCCGGCTGAGTCGAATCCAAGGGATATCGACGCGCGTTCGGTAGCCGCTATGGTTCGCAATCATGACGCGGAGCAAGATCCTGATCACCGGCGCGAGCGGCGGACTCGGCGCGGCAATGGCGCGGGATTTCGCCGCCAAGGGCCGCGACCTGGCCCTGTGTGCCCGACGCTTGGACGCGCTCGCTGCCCTGCGCGACGAACTCACCGCCGCGTACCCGGGCATTACCATCGCGATCCGCGCGCTCGACGTCGATGACCATGCGGCCATTCCACGGGTTTTCGCGGAATTGCGCGACGAACTCGGCGGACTGGATCGGGTGATCGTCAATGCCGGTATCGGCAAGGGCGCGCGGCTCGGCACCGGTCGCGCGGATGCCAATCTCGCCACGGCCACTACCAATTTCGTCAGCGCCCTCGCCCAGACCGAGGCGGCACTGGAGATCTTTCGCGCTCAGGAGTCGGGCCATCTGGTGCTCGTGTCCTCGATGAGCGCGGTGCGCGGCTTGCCCGGCAAGAAGGCCGCCTACTCGGCGAGCAAGGCCGGACTGGCCGCCCTCGGTGCGGCGCTCAGCGTCGAATTCGTGAATTCACCGATTGTGGTGACCACGCTGCTGCCCGGCTTCATCGCCACCGATATGGCGGCGCAGGCCGGTGACGCACGCATGGTGGCGCCACTGGCGAAGGGTGTCGCGTCGATGGTGCGGGCGATCGAGCGGGAGCGCATTCGCGCCTGCGTGCCGGGGTGGCCGTGGCGACTCATCGATGTGGTGCTACCCCATCTCCCGCGCGCGGTAGTCGCTCGGATGAGCTGAGCGCGGCGGCGGAAAGTGCGCTCGCGCCGAATGGTGCGGCACGACACCGGCATTCACGGCTGGAACCCGCCAGAACTCGGCACTAGGAATCGCTGAACTGGAGCGCATGTCCATAGCTCTCGCGCCCTCCCCCGCCACCGTTGCCCGGCCACCGCTGATCCGATGGCTTGCCGTCGTCGCGGTAATGCTCGGCATCTTCTCGATAGTGACCACCGAAATTCTGCCGATCGGCCTGCTGACCGAGATCGGAGCCGATTTCACGATCTCCGACGGCATGGCGGGGCTGATGATGACCCTGCCCGGTCTGCTGGCCGCGATCGCCGCGCCACTGGTAACAGTCGCGGCCGCGCGTATCGATCGCCGACTGTTGCTGTGCGGCTGCACGTTATTGCTGGTGCTCGCAAATATGGTGGCGGCGAGCGCGCCGCAGTTCTGGGTGGTGCTGGCCTCCCGGGTACTGATCGGAATCACCATCGGCGGCTACTGGTCGATCGCGGCCGGACTGGTCGGGCGATTGGTGCCGCCGGAGTCGGTGCGACGGGCGACGGCGGTGATCTTCTCCTCCGTTCCGCTCGGCTCGGTGCTCGGCGTGCCCGCGGGCACTTTCGTCGGAAATGCCGTGGGCTGGCGAGCCGCCTTCGTCGTCTTGGGCGTGCTGTCCGCGGCGGTGCTGGTACTGCTCGCGATCGCGCTGCCCGCGCTGCCCGCCGAACAGGCCCTTCGCCTGACGACGCTGCGCCTCGGTTTGCGCGGCGCGGGTGTCCGACTGGCCTTGCTCGCAACGTTTTTCGTGGTGATCGCACAGTTCGGCGCCTACACCTACGTCACGCCGTTCCTGGAGCAGGTGAGCGCGGTGAGTACGGGCACAATCACGGTGCTACTGCTGATCTACGGTGTCGCGGGCATCGGTGGGAACTTCCTTGGCGGCCTGCTGCTCGGTCGTCCCCGGCTCGCGCTCGGCTGCGCGGCGAGTGCGATGGCGGCCGCGATGCTGCTCCTGCCGCTGCTGGGTCGCTGGGAGTTCGGCCCGGTCGTACTGCTCATCGTCTGGGGTATCGGATATGGCGGTGTGCCGGTGGTGCTGCAGACCTGGTTCGCCGATGCGCTGCCTGATGCGCCGGAGGTGGCATCGGTGCTGTTCACCGCCGCGTTCCAGGCGACCTTCTGTGTCGGGGCGCTGGTCGGCGGAGTGATCGTGGATCGGACCTCGCCCGGGACGGTGCTGCTCTGCGGCGGCGCGACCGTACTGCTCGTACTTCTCATCACCTCGGGAGTAATCGACGCGCGCCGGGTCCATTGGGCATGCTGACTTCATGATCGATGAGGTGGGCACCAAGCTCTTTCACCAGTCCATGCCGTTCACCGAGCGCCTCGGGGTCGAGGTGCTCGAACACGGTCCCGAACTGGTGCGTAGCCGGATCGCCTGGGACGAATCGCTGTGCACGCTGGGCGGGGTGCTGCACGGCGGGGTGCTGATGTCGCTGGCCGACGGGACGGCTGCGGTGTGCGCGTTCCTGAATCTGCCCGAGGGCAAGCAGGGCACGACGACGGTCGAGTCCAAGACGAATTTTCTGCGGGCCGTGCGTTCCGGCTATGCGACCGCATCGGCGCGACCGCTGCACGCCGGGCGGTCGTTCATCGTGGTGGAGACCGAAATCCATGATGACGCGGACAAACTCGTCACCAAGGTGACCCAGACCCAGGCCGTACTCTGATCCCCGAGTCCGCCGGGCTCACTTCGCCATCGTGAACTGCATGACATCGATGTGCCCGCTACGGAAGTACTGGCCACATCCGGTGAGGTATTTCAGATATCTCGCATAGACCTCCTCGGAGGCGATCCGCACGGCCTCGTTGTGATGGGCCACCAGCGCGTGCGCCCACTCATCCAGCGTGCGCGCATAGTGCAGCCGCAGCGGCTGGATTTGCTCGGTGCCGAATCCGGCCTGTCCGGCCAGGCGGGTGACCTCGGCGGGCTGGGGCAGCTGTCCGCCGGGGAAGATCTCGCGCTTGATGAAGATGTGGAATAACGCGTCCTCCCTGGTTACCGGAATATTCATGCGACGCAGGTCGTCGAGCGTATGGCCGATGATCGTATGTAGCAGCATCCGACCGTCGGACGGGAGCATGCGATAGCAGCTTTCGAAGAATGCCGGATACCGCTCGCGACGGAAATGTTCGAACGCACCGATGCTGACGATCCGGTCCGCACCCCCGTCGAACTCCTCCCAGCCCTGCAGCAGAATCTCGACATCCGCGACACCGCGCCGACCGCTCTCCGAGCGGACATATTCGTACTGATTATGGCTCAAGGTGAGCCCAACGGCCTTCACGCGGTAATGCTCAACCGCACGGAACATGGTTGCGCCCCAACCACATCCGATATCGAGCAGGGTCATTCCGGGCCGCAGATCCAATTTGCCGAGGGCGAGGTCGATCTTGGCGAGTTGGGCCTGTTCGAGGGTCATATCGTCGCGCTCGAAGAAGGCGCAACTGTAGGTCATCGACGGGTCGAGGAATAGCCGGTAGAAGTCGTCGGAGACGTCGTAGTGCGATTGAACTTGCCGGTAGAACGGTTCGAGCTCGGCCATTGCACCTCCTTGCTCAGGTCGGTCTCGGCCGTATATGGAGTGATACGAGGCACTGCGCCGAAAAGTTTGGTACGAGCGGCTACCGATACGAAACTGTGGCCCGCCCCGATCGCCGTGTCCGGACTGTGACCATTGCGCGACAGCCATTCGGCGATGTACTCTCGGCCTGTCCTTGTGGATGTTGACATCCCGGTCGATCAGCGCCCGGATTCCCACAAGATCTCGCCACTCCCCGATCACGATGGTGGTCCACTCGTTTCCCGGAGCCCACAGGGAGCTTCACCGCAGGGCCTTTCGCCGCTGCCTCACACGGCCGTTCGCCGTACCCCACGCAAAGGAAACCTATGAAAGACAACACATCTCCCGCATCACAAGACGGAGATGCGGCGGCCGAGACCGCTGCATCTCCGGTACGAGCCGTCGGCGGCATGCTCGATATCGCCGACAACCGCGCCGCCGCCCTCCGTGTCGACGGCTACCTCCCCGGCCCACAGGACGTGCACATATCGCCCCGGCTCATCCGCGAATTCAGTTTGCGCCGTGGGGATTTCATCATCGGAACAGCCGGACCGGCACGCAGCGGGACGCTCGACCCGCTGGTCCGCATCGAATCGGTCAACGGACAGGACCCCAAGCGCGCCGCGACCCGGCCCCACTTCGAGAACCTGGTCCCCATCTACCCCAACCAGCGGCTGCGCCTGGAGACCGAACCGCATGCCATGACGGCCCGCGTCACCGACCTGGTCATGCCCATCGGCAAGGGCCAGCGCGCACTCGTCGCCGCACCGCCGAAGGCAGGCAAAACCTCTGTGCTGCAAGCGATCGCGCACGGTATCGCGAAGAATCACCCGGAGTGCGAACTGATGCTCGTACTGGTCGGCGAGCGTCCCGAAGAGGTTACCGATCTGGCCAGATCGGTAACCTCTTCGGGACGCTCGCCGACCAGTACGAGCATCAGTTCGCACTCCGGGTGATTCTTCGCGATACCGTGCGCGATCGCTTGCAGCACAGAGGTTTTGCCTGCCTTCGGCGGTGCGGCGACGAGTGCGCGCTGGCCCTTGCCGATGGGC
>FTJU01002287.1_pt3 | contig 12146 bp, 19 predicted proteins | sample 1658961 | NCBI WGS metagenome assembly FTJU01 (sample SAMEA3914878, study PRJEB12502) | metagenome | biome: forest; material: soil | place: USA | collected 2012-03-12 | depth 0.3 m | reverse complement strand
GGGCCGGTGGGCGCGTCTTCGAGTGTGGCGCTGAGTTGGTCGCGGTGGGCGGTGAGTTGGTGGGCGGTGGTGCGGAGGTGGTTGAGGCGTTCGCCGATGAGTTGTTCGTCCATGGTGCCGTTCTCGAACGCGGTGCGGTAGCGGTCGATCTTGGTGTTGGTGTCGGTGATCTTGGCGTTTACGGCGGTGAGTTCGGCGTGTTGGGCGTCTCGTCCGGCGTGGTGTTCTCGTTGTGCGTTGGTGATGGTGTCCGCGATGAGTGTGTGGTGGTTGCGGTAGAAGTTGGCGAGTGCGTGCAGGATTTCGGTTTCGCATTCGTCGGCGTTGAGCCGGTGCCCGGCGCACTTGGTGCTGTCGTAGTGGCTGTGGCAGGTGTAGTAGCGATAGACCTTGGTTTTGCCGTGCGCGCGGGTGCCGATCATGGCGCTGCTGCAGGTAGGGCAGCGCATGAGCCCGGTCAGGGTGTAATCGGCGGAGTTGGCGCGGCGGTGGGCATGGTCTTCGCCGCGTTCGGTCAGGAGCCGGGCGGCTTCGGCGTAGGTGTCGGCGTCCACGAGCGGAGGATGGCAGTCCGGGACCGTGATGTCCCGGAAGGAGAGTTCCCCGATGTAGACAGGGTACGCAAGACTTGATAACCGGACCAGGTGCCGCCATTGGTGGTGCGGTGCCCGCGCTCGTTCAGGGTGCGGGCAATCACTTTGGACCCCAACCGGTCTCGGGTGTATGAGCGGTAGATCAGGGCCACGATCGGTGATTCGCCGGGGTGCGGGGTGAGGGTCTGGGTAGCGGTGTCGGGTAGGTAGCCGAACGGGCGTCGCCCGCCTTTCCATAAGCCTTTGGCTGCTTTGCGTTCCATGCCGTTGATGATGCGGTCGATGATGGTGTCGCGCTCGAATTGGGCGAACATGCCGAGCATCTGGACCAGCATCCGGCCCATGGGTGTGGAGGTATCAAAAGGCTCTGTCGCGGAACGGAATACGACATTGTATTGGTCGAGGTTATCGAGGAGGCCGACCATGTCCCGCAGGCGTCACCAGCGCGGTCCCGCCGGAGTACCCGGGAACGACGAGGACCCGCCAGCGCCGAACGCTGACGGGCCGCATCGCGTCAGGGGGTGCGCCGCTACCGGCTCGGGTCTGCCTTCCCCTCGGATTGCCGCCGCCGCAGCCGAGCCAGCGACCTGTGCCCCCTCGGTGATCCACCACACCAGACCCACCGAAGGACTTCCGAAACTCACCGCTAAGCCAACGCACGCCAACCCGACCACGGCCTCAGCCCCTCGCAACCGCGAACGCACTTCAGCCGATGTTTTGCCTGCTCTCGCCACTCCGGATTAGTACTCGCTGTCTGTACCGCCATCGTTGTCATCCGAAACTCTCGGATGTCCCGCAGCAACTCGAAGCCCTCCCATACTGTGACGTCATACCCGTACAGGTCGCAGAACTCGCCGTACTGTTTCTCGCTGATCCAGCCTAACGACGACCACTTGATTGCCGTGTGTACCAAGTCCCACTCGGGTGGCCCGATTGACGTCCGCTCCAGATCAAGCAAGATCACCCGCCCGTCGTCCGTCGCGACGACGTTGCCTATCCAGGCGTCACCGTGAATAACGCACCACGGCAGGCCCTCCGGCAACTGCTCCCACTGTTGGCGCAGTTCCGCAAGGTGTGTGGACATCCAGCGTCGATCGGTATCGCTGAGGACAGTGGCCGCCTTGATTCTCTCTTCCAGCCGTACGAACGGCGCGACCTCTTCGAGCGTGAAGTCCGTCGGCGGTGCCAGTGCGTGAAGCTGCCTGAGCGCGGCGGCAACCTGGGCGGGTGCGCCGTGACGGTGTGGTGGAAGCTCTTGCCAGAACGTCACCGATCGGCCGTCGACCGCTACAGGCTGGACGACATCGCGAGCAACTTGGACTGCGGATACGCCGTGCGCTTCCAGCCACCGCGCAACACCGACCTCGCGCTCTGCGGCGGCGTACTGGCCAGGTCGGCTGATCCGGGCCACCGTGTTGCCTGGTAATCGGTAGATCGCGTTTTCGCTTCGATGCAGCAGTTTCGCGCCTGTGGCATCCCGTCCGACCTGCGCGCAAGCGGCCGCCAAGACGGAGAGTGTGTCGTCTGGAGCCGCTTGGGCCGTCATACGCCCGCCACCGTTGCACCGATGCGGGTGCGGAGTTCTTCGACTTCGGTTGTCGTGCTGTGTCGTTCGGAAAAGCTCGACAACTCGCGCAGATCGTCTGCGGCGCGGCGCGATCGGATATGCCCAGCATCGAGCAGTGCAGCGCTGCCGAGGATGGCGGCCTCGCTCGGATCGCCTATCGCCATCGTGAGCGACGCGAGCTTGATCCCGGAAATCGCCTTCGACCGAACGTATGCCTCAGTGTGGCCTTGTACCGCATTCTGCAATCGCGAGCGTGCCTCAGTCGCGAATTGCCCCTGGAGGGCCAGATCGAACAGCGCATGCCCGGTATCGCCGGAGTGCTGCGCTGCATCGTAGTACGTCATCCAGGGTGGATCGTTCTGCGGCGAAGCGTGGGAGAACTCTTCGTCCGCCTGCCCGACGGCCTCGACCGCTTCTTCAACCCGATGCAGCTTGGCCAGCGCCCGCGCTCTCGCCGAGTGCAGCATTGCACTCTTCCGTCTTCGCGAGCACGTCCCGAAGGAGGTTCTTGCCGCTACTGCCACCGACAGCGCCCGACTGGGCTGGATTGATGAATTCACGGTCGCCGATGCGCTCCGGTCCTACTTCGCCAACGTCCAGGCCGATCCGGCCGTGCACACAGTGCTTCTCGATAACTTTCCCGGTTCGGGCTCCCAGGTGAGCCAATTGCTCGCCACCGTTTGGCCGCTGATTCCACGGGTTGATGTTGAGCCTATTGAAGTCGTGACGGACGCTCGTACGCTGAAGCAGCGTGCCCGGGGCCGCAAAGTCTGTCATCAGTGCGAACGCGACCCGATCCGCGACCCTCGCTTGCCTGCCATCCCGGCACAGGATGACGCCTGGACCTGCGGCCGATGCGGCGGCCTGCTGCATCCAAGGCGGGGAGATTCACCGCGACTGTTCAAAGCCCGCCTCCAGCGCTACCACCAAGCGGCCGAAGGCATTCGGGACGGTTTCGCCTCCTCCGGCCTTGCTGTCACCCAGCTCGATACCACCAACACCATCGGCAGTGCAGCCAACCTGCTTGTGCCCCTGCTTATTTCACGGAGTCCAGTGTCATGACGAGTACTGATCTGCCCATGCCGTCGCTCAAACTGAACGGTAACGGCTACGGCCACGCCCGAATGCCCAGGGGCGCGAACGTCCCACAGCCGCAGAAAATCGACCGTGTGCCGTACGGCCGCTTCCGCAACGTCTACCTGTACATCACCGAGGCGTGCCAATTGCGCTGTGAGCACTGCTATATGGGTGAACGTCTGGATCGGGCGCTGAAGATGCCGCTGCCGAAGATCGTGGACACGCTCACCACCTGGCGGCGGCTGGGCGGGAGCAAATTGACCATCCTCGGCGGCGAGCCGACACTGCACCCGCACTACTGCGAGGTGATCCAGCTCAGCAAGCAACTCGGCTACGAGCACGTCATCACCACGACGAACGCCCAGAAACCAGCACTGCGGCGCTTCCGCCAACTCGCACCGGACGACTTCGCCTACGTGCAGGTCAGCCTGGACGGCGGCAGCCGGGCCACGCACGACACCGTGCGCGGCGCTGGCACCTTCGATGAGGCCATGGCAACCACACGGGAACTCGCCGAACGCGGATTCGACGTCCGGATCATCTGCACGGTCAACAAGGCTAACGAGCGTGACGTTGTACAGCTGCTCGAAATTGCGGATGTCCTGGGCGTCAATCTGGTGAAGTTCCACGTATTCTCGACCATCGGAACCGGACACGGCAATCCTGAAATGGCGATGACGCCGCCCGAATGGGTCGACTTCTGCGAAAACCTCAATAGTGTTGCGCCGCAATACAGCACACGCGTGTGGTATCAACCGACGTACGCCAGGCGTGATCAGATGGAGCGCTACGCCGCCGAGGGCTATCAGGGATGCATCGGCCGGACACTGGATCGGATTTCGATCTTCCCGGATGGCCGCTGCTACGTCTGCTCGTACCTGTTCGACACCGACCTCTACTGCGCGCAGATGGCGAACGGGCAGGTGCAGCTCAACCACGGCGTCAACGAGTTCGATTTGTTCACCAGCGTCTTGAATGAAAGCTCGTGCGGCGGATGCAAATCGAGCGGCTGCATGGGCGGATGCCCGGCCGAGGAGATCGTCATGGGCGAATCGTCCTGCGCGGCCTACGAAGACATCGTGCCGGTCTGCCGCCTGTGGAAATCCAGCGCAAAGCCCGAGGAGTGACCGCGATGAACGACATGGACCGTGTGGTCGAAGAACTGTGCTGGATCGACTGGGACGACATCGACGAAGTGGAGGTGATGTGCCGGGAGGCACTGGACCAGTTGGCGGCGGACCCGGGCATCGTCCGGGGTCGGCTGAACGACCTGCCGAACCGACCCGAGCTGATGAACCTCTGCGAGCACTACGACATACTGGACAAAATCGTGCTCGCCAGCGAGGACGATCCGGGCGTACGAGTGCGGCTACATGTCTTCCTGCCAGGGTACTTCGACCGCCCGCATAATCACCGCTGGAGCTACGCCAGCAAGATTCTGCGCGGACACTACCGGCACTACCTGTTCGGTAACGCTGAGCTGGACGAATGGGTCGAACCCGCGAAACTGCCAGTGCTGCACGTCCGCGAAGAACCAGTCGGCATCACCTACGCCCTGCACCACACGATGGTGCACGCGGTCGTGGCCGAACCGTTCACCGCGAGCCTGGTGATTCGCGGGCCCGCAGTGAAAGACAAGTTCCTGGTGATGGACCGCCACACGAACGAAGCGTGGTGGCAGTTCGGAGCCAAGGACGAATCCGATGAGGAGGCCACGGCAAAGCAGATGAGCCGGACTCGGTTCGCGGAAGTGACGGGGTGGCTGGAGGCGTGGAAGCTGTTCTGACACCTGGATCGAACTGCTCCGGCGAGAGGTCGTCGGGGTAGTTCGATTGGGGCACAGCCTAATGCAGATCCTCAGCATGCAAATCGCTGTAGTTCCCCGAGGCTCGGCAGTGGCGCGCTCTGATACCGTGCGCACCGAAGCGCCCCACTGGCCGATCCCAACACCATGCTGCGCTCCATTGACCACCCGGCTCGTAAGCCGTACAGCACTCCAGCCGAGAAGGCGGCACCCGCGCAGTGGGTATGCCGCGCCTCGACTGGAAACGCCAGTACGGCAACGTCTTCCGATTCGCTGACTGCCACGGCACCAAAGGAACCAGCTGTCACGATCACCCACGCCGCGCCGGTTTCGTTCAGTAGCGATGCAGCCAGCGCCGGTGCACGCTTGTGGTCGACGTCATCGACGTTGGTTTGGATATGAAGATTGTCGTACCCGTCGAGAGCACGCTTGACGTGCTCAGATAATTTCGAGCCGCCCAGGTTGAGCAGCATCGAAACCTCGGCCGTACGGCCAGCCTCGATAACGCGCACTGCGGTCCGCTCGATCAGCTCGTAGCAGTCCACATAGAGGAAGGACGCTCCGGTGATGGGCGACAGGTCGGCACGCTCCAGGCTGCCCACTACCTCGGGCAGATGCGCGAACCATGTACGGGTGTGGTCGTCGTCGGCAGTTACCACAATCCGCGGTGTCCTGACCTCTTGTCGAGCGACGAAGGTGGATTGCACATCACGCTCACCGAGCCATTCTGCGACGAACCTACCTTGTTCCTCAGTGCCAATGTCATTGGCAATAAGGTGAACTGGCGCCCCCATCGAGGCGAGCGCCGCCGCTGTCATCGGTCCGTCAGCCGCCACGGACCACTCGATGTTCCTGATTTCTGCCCCATGGTTGGCGCGCGGGAACTGCGGGATAGACCAGAGTTCCGCCAGAGCCAAGTAGCTGACGCACACCACCGGCCCCGACGGGTTGCTCATGACTACCAGCCGTAGACGGAAAAGGGCCGACTGTGTGCGATGTGCTCCATGGCCTCGCGACAGTAGTCGATCATGTGTTCCGGCAGAGCATCCGCCGAAACCCATTGCAGCTCTGAGCATTTCTGTGGCTCGCGGTTCTCGGGATCACCTTGCCAGGCCCACACCGTGAAGAAGAACGCCATGCGACCACCGGAGGATGAGTTGTGCATGATGTGGGCGAAGTGGACATCTTCGGGTTTGACGGTGATCCCGATTTCCTCCTCGGCCTCGCGAATCAGAGCGTCGATGACGGATTCGTCGGCTTCGAGATGTCCGCTCGGCAGGTGCCAGGCTCCGTCCTCGAAGCCGGTGTTCTGGCGCCGACCGAACAGAACGTCGCTGCCACGGCACAGTACAAGATGTACATCCCCTGTCGCCTTGTGGCGCTGGGGTTTTGAGCTGGGGGGCTGTGGAGCAACAGTCTCGGTCATAAAATGAAACCCTTCTTCCATGGTAGTTGACCTGCGGCTTTTGCGATAAGACGGAAGCAAGCTGAGCTTATTCGCCGACCGCCCGTCCTGATATACGCCCGGCGTATATCGACCAATGGGTTCGCGTATGGATGTCGCCGTGCCTTCCATTCACCCTCGTTACCAGGCATTTTGGCCAGCCAACGGAACGTAGATGATGGGCATGCGCCGAGTACGCCACATCCACATCGAATCCGGCGCGTTGGCGCTGGACTATCAGGCCAGCGCCGAACAAGCGCAACACGTCGCAGCTGAACTGGCGAGCGAGCGACTGGTCGGGCTGCAACTGGTCGTCAGCATCGACGACAACCTAACTGCTGATCTGCCGTCTCTGCCGTGCGCTGAGTTATGGGACTGAACTCATGAAACCGCTTGCACGTCAATATCTTTCAAGTTCTGCCGCATCGAAGGAAGCATCATCCATGCCCGATGATCGTCCCCAGCACACCGTCTGCTATGGCGTCGACCCCACGCGGCCGGTGGCCTTCACAGTGCCACCAGTGGAAGCGACGCCGGAACAACCATTGCCGGAGGCGGTGCCGTTCCTACGGGTGTGCGCGGGGGTGGCAGAACCGAGTACGGTTGTTGAGCGCGTCATCGTGCAACTCGTCAGCATTGGCGTTATACCCACGAACAGCGGCCGAGCAATCCAGACGAGTTGGAGAAGCTGAACGAACAGCTCAATCTCGCCATTTGGTTCATCGACCGCGAAGCAGGCGGACACACTAAAGATGTTGTGTACCAAGCGGATGCACCGCTGGCTCCCTCAACCTACGGCCAATGGACAGCCTGGCTGGTCTGGAAGTACCTGCTGTATGCCCTGCGTCAGAACGACGCTCAGCATCACGAACGGGACGCGACCGAAGTCAGCTGGTGCATCGAATCTTTCGATGAGCTGGTGACGGCGGTGCGGGCCGGGCGTTTGCGGATGCCCAAGGAGCAGGGACCGGAGGCAGACGGCACGGAGTTTCCACCAAAGCGGGTGTGGCCGGACCGTTGTACTGCCAACGACGAGAACCCATCATGAGCTTTCCGGTGCCGGATCGGACGTTCGTGTACGCGGAGAGCATTCTGGCCGAAGTCCTGTGCCATGCGCACGTGATGGAGCTGACGTCGGAACGGGCTGAAGAACTGCGATTCATACACCGGCACCACCATCCCGACGAGTGCATCGTGCATCTGCAGGCGGCCTACCTGTTGCTGATCGAGGATGACGACTGACGTGGCGGCGTCCCTGATCTGGGCACTGTGGCCGGGGTCGGTGGCGCTGACGGCTGTGCTGAGTTACCGAGTCGGAGCATGGCGGGTGGCCATCCCACAGCTTGGCCGCCATGGGTTCATGCCTGGGAGTCAGCACGAAGGTGATGAGACTTCCTTCGAGGAGCACGTGTGGACGGTGCAATCGCCGCCGCCCTTGGCGGAACCTGATTATTCGCGGAGCGTGGACGCAGACACTGAAATCCTCCCACGGCCGCAGGACATCCGGCCGCCGATGAGATCGACGCCGATTCGATGCCCACCGTGGCTGAAAAGGAAGTAGGTGTAGCCGTTTGACAGGGAACCCGAAGCCGCGTCCGGGACGTTCGGGTTGCCCTGCTACTCGCGCGAACTGGTGGCCGTGGCCGACTTCGTCACGCTCGACACAGGGCGGGGCTGCTACTGCCACCCGGCCCAGTGTCGTGGTGTGGGATTTACTGGATCGCCGACATCGGTCTGTCCGCTGCCTTCCACCGCCGTAGCACCTTGCGGCCGTAGTTGTTCGTGCCCGCGATCCTGTCCAGCTCCGCTCCGGTCGGTATCCGTCCGTTCGATCGCTCGGTCACGTAGTGCGTCCACATACGCTGCTCGGCAGTCGGCCCGGCCGACGGGCGAGACCCCGCCGGGACAGCTGCGAGACGCACGATCGGTTCCGTCGCCGTTGTGGTCTCGTCCGTCTCGTCGGCGGTCTCGGTGTTGTTCGTGGTCTCGATGTGGTGCCGTTTCAGGGCGCGATTGAGCAGTTCGACCGCTAGCAACAGCGCGAGCGGCGGACACGCTGCCACGGCCACGCTGAACACGTTCAACACCGGCGCGGCGGCAATGTTGGCGCACAGCGACAGGCAGATTCCGAACACGAACGCCACCCACGCTGTCCATTGGCCATCCGTGTGCCGACTGTGGCCGGTCTTCCACAGCTCGACTGTCGCTACCATCAGCAACCCGTCCACGATCAACGGCCAAATACCGGCCGTCGCCTCGTCCGCGCCGAAGCGCAGCGCGAACGCCCGGCCGTGCCGGTATGAGGCGTAGGCCGCGCCGAACGCGACGAGCGCGGTACAGGCGCACTGTAAATACAAGGCCCGGTCGCGCCGGGCCGAAGTCTTGATGCTCATTGCAGCGCACCTCTCATGCGCTGCGTGTCGGGCAGATGGCAAGAGGCGCAGGCGAATACCTGTGATCCGGTAGCCGATCTGCCGACCGGAACCTGTGGAACGCGGATGTGGAGGTAGTCGGCTCCGCAGACCACACACGCCAGTCCATCGGCCTGCAACGGGGTCAACCCGGTGATGATCTCCTCAGCCATTACCGATCACCGCCCGATGCCGTCCGGCGGGTGCCGACAGGCTTAAGCCGCAGGTAAACGGCCTGCGGTTTTGTCACGTTTGTGTAGTTATCCGAACCTTTTCCGTGCTTCAGCGCGCACAGCCGCGGCATGTCGTGCACAAGCTTCCGGATGGGCTCGTGGCTGTCGTTGCTCGCTGTCGATGGCGGATGCCGGCGGTGGCACAAGCGGCGCAGAGGGATGTTGGGCTGCGTCGTCGAGGGTCGGTCGGTCAGGCCGTACACGCTGCCCCTCGCGCGCTGGCCATAGCTGGAACGAGTGAGCGCTCATGCCGATTTCAGGATGGGTTGAGTCGTCCCTGGCTGGCTACTGCCGTGTCCGGGGGAGACGATGTAGGCCGCGCGGCAGGGCGGTGACCAGTCCGTCGCGGCGCAATCGGGCCAGTGCCTCGCGCACCGGTGTCTTGCTGATCTGCCATTGCCGCGCGAGCGAGGTCTCGGTGAAGCGGCCGCACACGATGGCACGCGGATCCTCCCGCTGGTGGGCGCGCCCATCCTGCCCATGCCCGAGCATGTGCGTCGGAGCGTGGCGGAGGCGATGAACTGCCCCGACTCGCGCGACACGCGCGGACTGCCCGAACTCCGGGCGGCGATCGCCGAGGAATTGTCGCGCGAGCACGGTCTGCGCGTCGATCCGGAGCGTCGCCTGCTCATCACCCACGGCGCGATGCAGGGCCTGTCCATCGTGCTGCGCACGGTGCTCGCGCCCGGCGACGAGGTGATCGTCCCAACTCCCACCTTCTTCTTCGATGGGGCCATCCGGGAGTCGGGCGCGATTCCCGCCTACGTCCCTTCCCGCGAGAGCGAAGGATGGGCACTCGACCCGGCCAGGTTCGAAGCCGCCATCACTGCGCGCAGCCGCGCCGTACTGCTGTGCAATCCGAACAACCCGACCGGCTACCTCCCCGACGCCGCGACCCTCGCCGCCGTGGTCGACCTCGTGGCGCGCCACGGACTGCTCATCCTCTGCGACGAGTCGTGGCAGCACTTCACCTACGACGGCCGCAGGTATCAGCCCGTGGAAACCTTCGCCGACCGCTGGCCGCACATCGTGACCATCACCAGCCTCAGCAAGTACTACGCGCTGGCGAGTTGGCGGTCGGCTACGTCCTGGCGCCGCCGTCGGTCATCGACGCGCTAGAACGCCGCTTCCAATGGGAGGCTGTCTGCTGCGGAGTGGTCTCCCAGAGTGCCGCGACCGCCACCCTCACCGGGCCGCGCGACTGGCTCGATCAAGCGTTGTCCACCTACCAGGCCAAACGAGATCTGGTCTGCGACGGCATTGTCGCCGCCGGTCTGCCCGCACCGGTGCGCCCCGCCGCGGGCGCATTCCTGCTCGTGAATTGCTCCAGTCTCGGCGACACCCCGGCCGAGATCGACCGCGCCCTGCTGGGTAAGGGCATCGCGACAGTCCGCGGCGGCGATATTGCGTGCTCCGGACACGCACGTCCGCCTCGTCTACGGTTCGGACGAGCATCTGCTCGGCGAACTGCTGGACGGGCTCGAACAGGCTCGTCGAGATCGCTGAAACCGGAGAGCTTGCTCGGCGATCCGTGCGAACCGCCGAGCAACCGACCGGAACTACGGCCTGAGTTCGGGGCTGCACATGCGGCCGACGCCTTGGTTGTTGAGGGTGACCTCGGTGTAGCTGGCGTAGCCGTGGCCCGCTTGGACCTTGCCCTTTTCGACGGTCAGCGGCGGGGAGGGGTAGTTGCCGTTGACGCAGGGCATTTGGCCGCTGGTGGCGATGACTCCGCCGGATGCCCCACTGGCGTCAGGGTCTGTGTCGATGATCGTGACGACCATCGTGCAGTCCGGGATGGTGGAGGACCCGGTCTTGGAGGTGAGGCTGCCGTAGGCGCGCAGCGCGCCGTCGTAGATGTAGATGCAGGACTCGTAATCCGCCGCACCCCCGCCCCTGGTCGGCGCGCTTCCGGAGCAGGCCTTGGGAACCTCCGACTCGGCCGGTTCCGCGAACGCAGTTGGTGCGAGAACGAACAATGCTGCGGCACTGGCGAATCCGCAAGACAGAACTCGAGCAAGGTGGGCCATCACAGAACCTTTCGATTGCCAAACGGGTTGAGCTGTCGAAGATAGAGCGACCGAAACCCTATCGGCTCTGCACCCGATCCGCGCAACCCCCAGTCTCTGGGGTTGCGGCCCGATGGTCCCGGGATCGTCAAACCTCGAAAACGCATTCGCGCCCGCCACCGCCCGATTCGTGAACAGTCCGAGTCGCATCAGCGGATCGCGCGCGGTGGTTCGCTCGACATACAGGAACCCGACCAGCAGTGCGGCGGCGACGGAGTAAGAGCAGCCCGCCGAAGGTGAGGGCGTAGGCGTGGATCACCCAGGTGACGCCCACCGCACTGAAGCCGAGAGCCGAAGCGATCTGCGGCAGTCCGACATTCACCACCGACATCGATGGCCGGGCCCGCCCGGGACCGTCGTCTAGGGGCGACGGCCACTGCGGCGGACAAGCCGATTCCATGCGGCGGGCTGTTGCGGGACTCGATGGAAGTCCAACGTCCGGAAATGCCGCTTCCCGAGCGGTAGCACGATGCCCACGCTAGCTAGCGTGGGTGCGCGTGGGCATCGTGGTTCATGAGTACTTCAGCAGACATCGATTTCGCCTTCGCTGGCGATAACCTCGTGCTGCGGCTGGCCTCAGCCGCCTACCTCGCCCGGTTCTCCGCAACCTCCCGCATCCACTGCAGCTCGGACCTGCGCCTGTACTTCGCCTGGTGCACCGACCACCAAACCAGGCCACTGGCGATGAACCGGGCCGAGATCGAACGCTACGTCGGCTGGATGCGTGAAGTCCGCCGATTCAAACCCGCCACCGTCGCCCGCCGGATCGCAGTACTCACCGGGTTCTACCGCACCTGCGTCATCGACGGCGTCCTGGAACACTCTCGAGCCGAGCACGTTCGCCGGCCACGCGTCTCCAACGAATCACCCACACTGGGCCTGTCCCACCTCTAGTTCGAAGCACTGCTGACCGCGGCACGCGACTCGGCCAACCAATTCGACTTCGCG
>FTJU01000855.1_pt3 | contig 12151 bp, 10 predicted proteins | sample 1658961 | NCBI WGS metagenome assembly FTJU01 (sample SAMEA3914878, study PRJEB12502) | metagenome | biome: forest; material: soil | place: USA | collected 2012-03-12 | depth 0.3 m | reverse complement strand
CGGCGCCATCATCGGCGGCGTGGGCGGCGCGGCGCTCGGCTCCAGCATCGCCAAGAACTCCACCCACTGCGACCAGTAGCGCTTGCGCGCCAGGCGCGACCAAGAGCCCCAGGCCCCCTGGCCTGGGGTTTTTGCTTGCGTTGAAGCGCGGCGCCTGCTTGAGCCTGATGCTCGATTTTGCGCCGCCACCCCGCCTGGGCGCCGATTTCCTTTGCGCCGACCGATTGAAGTCTCAATGCCGCCGCTTTCGCCGGGACAATCCAGCTTCGTCAGCAGCTTGGACCTCTGACCATGGATTTGACGCGCCCCGCGCCGACCGCCCCGGCGGCGGCGGATGAGTTTGTTGTGTCTGGCGCGGGTCCTCGGCCCGGTCTCGTTGGACGGTGCTGGCTGCCGCCCGAGGCGCCGCTGTCCATGCCGGTGCAGGACCTTGCCGCAGTCCCGCCGAGGACCGGCCCGGCGCCCGACAGGGTGCAGGAAAGCGACCTCTGGCGCTTTGCGGCTTTCGGCCTGACGGCCCTGGCCATGTTCGCGGCGGGCGCGCCGTTCAGCGCCGTGCTGGAGGCCGGCGGCTTCAATCCCCTGGCGCTGGCGGCCTTCGCCCTGTTCGAGATCCTGTTCGGCTGGATCACCTTCTCGCTGGTCATCACCCTGTCCGGCGTGGCCTCCGGGCTCGCTCACGCGCCGGAATTGCCCGAACTGCGGCCGGACGCGCCCCTGCCCCATCCGACGGCCCGCACCGCGATCCTGATGCCGATCCACAACGAGGACCCGGGCCCCGTGTTCGCCCGCCTCGCCGCCATGGCGCGCGCCCTGCGCGAGGCGCGCACGGCGGAGGCCTTCGACCTGTTCGTGCTCAGCGACACCCGCAATTCCGACATCGCCCGCCAGGAACAGTCCGCCGTCGAACGGCTGCGGGCCGAGGCCGGCGAGCGGGTCTATTACCGCCGGCGCGCGATCAACGCCGGGCGCAAGGCCGGCAACATCGCCGACTGGGTGCAGCGCTTCGGCGACGCCTACGCCTTCATGGTGGTGCTGGACGCCGACAGCCTGATGAGCGGGGAGACGCTCACCCGCCTGGCCGGGGCGATGGAGGCCCATCCGACGGTCGGCCTGATCCAGACCGCGCCGCGCCTGATCGGCCGCACCAGCCTGTTCGGCCGCCTGCAGCAATTCGCCAGCCGCCTCTACGGCCCGACCCTGACCCATGGCCTGGCCCTGTTCTGGGGCACCGAGGGCAACTACTGGGGCCACAACGCGATCCTGCGGGTACGCGCCTTCGCCGACCACGGCGGCCTGCCGCGCCTGCCGGGCCCGCGGCCCTTCGGCGGCGACATCATGAGCCACGATTTCGTCGAGGCCGCCCTCCTGCGCCGCGCCGGCTGGCAGGTGCGCCTGGCCCCGCGGCTCGAAGGCACCTACGAGGAATGCCCGCCGACCCTGCCCGACATGGCCGTGCGCGACCGGCGCTGGTGCCAGGGCAACATCCAGCACCTGGGCGTGCTGGGCGCCCGCGGCCTGCACTGGATGAGCCGCTTCCACATGGCCCAGGGCGCCATGGGCTATCTGATGTCGCCCTTGTGGCTGCTGTTCCTGGTGGTCAGCACCCTGCTCGCGGCCCAGAGCAAGCTCACCGGCGCCGGCGAATGGGACATCTACAGCATGCGGGTGCTGAGCTGGGTGCTGGCGGTGTCGGTCCTGTGGCTGATGGCGCCGCGCCTGATCGGACTCGCCCTGATCCTCGGCCGGGCCGAGGAGCGCCGCGCCTGGGGCGACTCCTGGAAGCTGATCGCCGGGGTGGCGCTCGAGACCGTGCTGTCGGCCCTGATCGCGCCGATCCTGATGGTCAGCCAGTCCAAGGCCCTGTTCGACATCCTCATCGGCCGCGATTCCGGCTGGGCGGCCCAGACCCGGGGCGACGGCGGGGTGGCGTGGGGCGACGCCCTGGGTCGCCACTGGCTGCATCTGCTGTTCGGCGCGGCCTTCACCGCCCTGCTGTTCGCCAATGCGGGCGACGGCGTCCTGTGGGCGGCGCCGGTGGTGGCGGGCCTGGTCCTGGCCGGACCGATCACCGTGCTGACCGCCGACCCGGCGATCGGCCTGGCCGTGCTGCGCTGGGGCCTGCTGGCCACGCCCGAGGAGATCACCCACCCGCCGCGGCCGGTCGCCGCCGAACCGCGCGAGACCCTCGCGCCGGCCTTCGCCGTGGAGTTGGAGCCGACCAGCTAGTACGGCCGCCGGTGTTGCCCCGGGGCCGCGCTCGACCAATTGTGATCGGCCGGACCACTCTTGCGGCTTAAGCCGGAACGGGGTTTGCGCTAAGCGTTCGGACGGGGGCGTCCGATGCGTTTTTCCGTTACGCTGCTTGCCTTTGCGACCGTCGCCGCCGGTTTTGGACCGGCGCGCGCGCAGTCGGGCCAGACCGTCGACCTGCAGGGCCAGGGCGTGGCCCTGAACATGAGCCTGTCGGCCTCCGAACCCGACCGTCCCCAAGCCTCCGGCCAGGCCAAACTCGTCGGCCAAACCGACCAGTTGCAGACCCGCGTCGAGCTCGGCCTGCAGACCGGCCAGCAGGCGCCCGCGCAGGGAAGCCTGGACACGGGGTGGTGGAACAGCACGGCGGCCGGCGTCGGCGCCACCTGGACCCCGAGCGGCGCCGCCAAGTTCGAGTTCGGCGCCCAGAACGCCACGCGGCTGGAATTCACCGCCGCCGATCCGGTGGCGGGCGATGGCGGCCAGCATTACGCCCAGACCCGCCAGTCGGGCCTGAACGCCGCGGCCACGCTGTCGCCGCTGTCCCCGTTCGACCTCAAGCTCGGCGCCAACCTGTCGTCCAACCTGCAGCAGAGCGTGGCCGTCGCCGGTTCGGGCGCCGAGACCCGTGACATGGCGCAGACCGATCAGCGCCAGATGTCCGCGGCCGTGGCGTGGAAGCCGTTGGCGGCGATCGACCTGGAGGCCGGCGGGCGGGTGGACGCCACCGACCTGTCCTGGTCCGGCGGCCGCGCCGGCGCCTATGCGGCCGTCGACCCGAACGCGAAACTGTCGCTCGCCCCGTGGTCGGGCGGGTCGCTGCACCTGACTCTGGACCGCGCCTCCACGCCCCTGTCGCAGGACCAGTTCCTGGGCTACGGCCAGGGCGGGCCCGAAGCCTACCTGCCCGCCGTCCAGCCGAGCCGCGAGTGGCGCTATGGCGCGGCCGTGTCGCAGAAGGCCGGCCCGGTCGACCTCAGCGCCAGCCTGGTGCAGGCGCGGGTGCAGACCTTCGCCTACCTGGCGCCCATCGGATCGAGCGCGGCCCGGGTGGGGCTGGGCGAGGGTGACCGCAGCGAGGTCCAGGCCGGCCTCGCCGCGCCGGTGCCCCTGTTCGGTCTGGCGCCGTTCAAGCTGGAGGCCCAGGCGACCTGGCGCGCCTCCCAGGTGCAGGACCCGCTCACCGGCGCGATGGGACGCCTGTCCGGCGAGCGCCCCTATGACGCCAGCCTCAGCCTGAGCCAGGCGGTGGGCGACGGCGGCCTGCGCTGGGGGGTGACGGCCCGCGCCGCCGGGCCCCAGGTCAACCTCGGCGCGACCGAGGTCGCCAACCTGTCCTCGACCGCCGGCCTCGGGGGCTTCCTGCAGTATCGGACCCGCCCGATCACCTTCCGGCTGAGCCTGGACAATCTGGTCGGCGGCGAGCGCTCCGAGCGCGACGTGGTCTACACCGGCCTGCGCGACCTGAACGTGGTCGACCACACCACCGAGAGCCGCACGGTGGACCGCGCGATCCACATATCCTTAATCCGCCCACTGTAGAGCTTGGGCCACACGACCCGAATTGGGTCCGACTGTGGCCCCGCTGCGTCTTCCATGACGGGGTCCGGACGCCTACATGCCGTCGATCCGCCTGCGGCCAAGCTGCGCAAGGGGGGCGGTCGCAAGGAGCCATCCATGATCCGCAAGGTCTTGACCGCAGCCGCGATGGCCGCCGCCGTGGCCCTGCCCGCCATCGCCGCCGCCGAGTCCCACACGGTCGAGTCCGTGACGGTCCAGGCGCAACGGGAAGTCGCGGGCGCCTTCATCGCCGCCGCCCAGACCCAGGACCGCAAGGCCGCGCTCGGCCTGCTGGCCCAGGATGTCTCGATCGAATACTCGACCAGCGCCGATCCCGGCCGCCAGGGTCATGGCGAAGGCCAGCCCTTCGTGATCGGCTATCTCGACGGCCTGTTCGACTCCAACCGCGGCCTGTCGGTCGACAGCGCCGCCCCGCTCGGCGACGCCGTGCGCTTCATCGCCCACGAACACCGCAGCCAGGACCGCTATGCCATCGACGTGGAGGTCCGGAACCACCAGGTGGTCAAGGTGACGGTCAACCTGCAGGACCGGCCCGCCCTCGCCGCCCTCGTTCCGACGTCCTAGCGCCGCCGCCTAAGCCCCGGCGATCAGGGCCGCACGCTCGTCGGGGGTCAGGTGTCGCCAGTGGCCCTCGGGCATGTCGCCCAGGTTCAGCGGCCCGACCCGCACCCGGAACAGGTCCACCACCTTCAGCTCGACCAGTTCGCACATGCGGCGGATCTGGCGATTGCGGCCTTCGCGCAGCAGGAACCGCAACCTCTGGTCGGCGATCACCTCGACCTCGGCGGGCCTGAGCTTGCGGCCGTCGAGCTCCATGCCGTGGCGCAACAGCTTGAGCTTGGCCTCGGTGACCTCGCCCATGACGAACACCCGGTATTCCTTCTCGAGCGGCGACTCCGGGCCGATCAGCGCCTTCGCCAGCACGCCGTCCTCGGACAGGATCAAGAGGCCGCGGGAATCCATGTCGAGCCGGCCCGCCGGGGCGAGCTTGCTGTCGGCGCGCGGGACCGGCGCGGGCGGACCCCACAGGCGGTCGCGGGTCAGGAGCCGCACGGCCGGGGTCTGGCCGGGCTCGGGATGGGCCGAGACGATCCCGCGGGGTTTGTGCAGCAGGATCGACATCTGGGCGCCCAGCTTGCGCTCGGCCTTGTCGGCCAGCGCCAGGGTCTGGCCCGGCAGAATCTTCCGGCCGGGGTCCTCGACCGGCTCGCCATCGATCGACACCAGGCCCTCGGCGATCAGGCCCTCGGCCTCGCGCCGCGAGCACACGCCGCTCTGCGCCAGCCACTTGTTGACCCGCTGGGGCTCGGTTCCGTCGTAGCGCTTCTCAAAGGCCATAGCGCGTCCTAACGAGAATGAGGCGGATGTGCCATATCCACGCGCTCAAGCAGCGAAGCATTGGCGCCAGAAAGACCCATGGATTATTTCGACGTGGTGGTGATCGGCGCGGGCGCCGCCGGCATGATGTGCGCCATCGAGGCGGGCAAGCGCGGCCGGCGGGTGCTGGTGATCGACCACGCCAAGGCGCCGGGCGAGAAGATCCGCATCTCCGGCGGCGGCCGCTGCAACTTCACCAACCTGCATACCGCCCCGGACCGCTTCCTGTCGGCCAATCCCAGTTTCTGCATCTCGGCCCTGCGCCGTTACCGGCCGCAGCACGTGATCGCCCTGATCGAGGCGGCGGGCATAGCCTGGCACGAGAAGACCCTCGGCCAATTGTTCTGCGACGGCTCGGCCCAGCAGATCGTCGACCTGATGCTGGACCAGATGCGCCGCGCGGGCGCGACGCTGCGCCTGTCGACGGCGGTCGACGCCGTGCGCCAGGCGCCCGAGGGCGGATTCGAGCTCGCCGTGGGCGGGGCCGTGATCCGCTGCGCCGCCCTGGTGGTCGCCACCGGCGGCAAGTCGATCCCCAAGATGGGCGCCACGGGCTTCGGCTACGACCTGGCGCGCCAGTTCGGCGTGCCCGTGGTCGAGACCCGCCCGGGGCTTGTGCCCCTCACGTTCGAGGCGGGGCTGCTGGAGCGCACCGCGCCGCTGGCCGGGGTGTCGACGCCGGCCCGCGTCAGCGCCGGCAAGGCCGCCTTCGAGGAGGCGCTGCTGTTCACCCATCGCGGGCTGTCGGGGCCGGTGATCCTGCAGGCGTCGTCCTACTGGCGCGAGGGTCAGGCCATCGCGCTCGACCTCGCGCCAGGCGCCGACCTCGCCGCCGAACTGAAGACCGGCAAACAGGCGAACGGCCGCCAGTCTCCCGTGAGCGTGCTGGCCCGCCATCTGCCCAAGCGCCTGGCCCAGTGGATCGCCGACGAACAGAATATCCAGGGCAACCTGGCCGACCAGCCGGACGCCCGGCTGAAGGCCCTGGCGGCGGCGGTCAACCAGTGGACGGTCAAGCCGGTCGGCTCGGAGGGTTATCGCACCGCCGAGGTCACCTTGGGCGGCGTCGACACCCACGCGCTGGATTCCCGCACCATGGCGGCGAAGGCGGTCCCGGGCCTTCATTTCATCGGGGAGGTGGTGGATGTGACCGGCTGGCTCGGGGGCTACAACTTCCAGTGGGCCTGGGCCTCCGGCTGGTGCGCCGGCCAATCGGCATAGCCTCGCAAGAACGGGTTCCACGGCGGGAACCCGGGCCAAGCGGCGCCGTTTTTTCCGGCGAACGACATTCGCCAAGGCCGCCGCCATGCACATCTACCGAGCCTATCGTCTGGACAAGAAACGGCGCTTCAAGACGGGCTGCTGGATCGAGGCGAGCAGCGACCGGGAAGCTCGGCGCAAGGCCGCCGACCTGTGCGAATCCGGCACCTCCGGCATCGAGATCTGGCGCGACTCCCAGCGTATCGACGAGATCGACTGCCAGCCGCGCGACGACTGATCCACGGATGACGCGCGGCCTCGGGGGATGCGGCGCCCTGACGGTTAGGCGCCCGGCCCGGCCGACGCTATAGCTGAGCGGGGACACGCATCCGGGAGACGCCCTTGAACAGGACGATCGTGGGGGTTCTGGCCGTGGGCGCCGCCCTCGTCGCCACCGGAGCCCGGGCCGAGAACTGGTTCGCCTTCTACGTCGTGCCGGCAGGCGTCGCCTATGTCGACACCGACTCCATCATCCGCCGGCCCGGCCACATCAGCGCCAAGATCCAGTCGACCTTCCCCGAACCCCAGCGGCTGCAGAAGGGCGGGAAGGTCCTGGTCTACACCAAGTCGGTCGACGACATCGAGATCGACTGCAAGGCCCGCGTCTACCGCTTCCTTTATCGCGATCTGTTCGACGATACAGGCCGGCAGCAGACCACGGTCAGCAACCCGGACGAGGTCATGATGGTGCAGGACCGCACGCCCCAGGACAGGCTGGCCGCGGCCTACTGCCCCAAGAACTAAGCCACTTGAGCGCGTTTTCCTCGCGCTATCGCTTCGCTGCGTGAGTGCGATCAGCCCGGCGCGTTCGGGTCTTCCGGTTCAAAGCCCACCGGCTTGTAGCCGTGCAGGAAGGATTCCACCGCCACCGAGACGGGCCCGGAGATCTGCCGCTTGCCCGATTCCATCTCGCGCACGCGCTTTTCACCCTGGGAACGGTCGCCGGCCAGGCGCAGGGCCCGGGCCAGGTCCGCCGGGCTCCATCCAAGCGCCTCGCGGGCTTGCTTCAGGTGAGGTCCGTTCTCGATCATCTCTGGCTCAACTCGAAAGGCCGGGGAGTGCGGATTGCACCGTCCCGGCGTTCGGATCAACCCAGAGTTTCGATGAGATTTCCCTAACGGGCGAGCGGGCCGGACGCCATGCGGCGCCGGCCCGCCTCAGTTCCCTATTTGGCCGCGCCGGCGTCGGCCGCAGCGGCCGGGGCGGCGGCGGCGTCCTTGGCGGCCTTCTTGTGGGCCTTGTGCGCCTTGGGCGCGGGGCCGTTCAGCTTGGCGTCCTCGTCGGCCAGTTGGCTGTAGGGGATCGGACCGGAGGTGGTCTGGGTCGTGTCGTCGGCCGACTTCTTGGCCTTGGCCATGGCGAGGCCGGGGGCGGCGATGGTCAGGACGGTGACAGCAATCAAGGCGTGCTTGAGCATGGGACATCTCCCTGGAATCTGGCCGTGGCGACGGCCCCGCGCAGGCTATGCCCGGTCCCCCCTCGGCTCAAGCGCCGCAACGCGCAGGCGGGCGTCTGGTTCCCTCCGGATTCGGGGGGATCAAGTGATTCAGGGGGACCAAGTCTTGACGAGACGCGGCGAACCGTGGTCCGGCCTGACAGAGCAGATTTCCACCACGCGCAAGGACGCGGCGGGAACGGGTCGGGCGTCGATGTCTTGTTTCCGACACCAAGGCGGTGGATGAAATTTGCTTGGAGGGCGATACGTCTGACCCAGTATGGCCGGCTTTGTTTTCCATGACCCATCGGGGCGCCGCGGGCGGCGGGCGGGACTGGCTGTAGGCCTGGTCCTGTCGACCATCGCCGCCGTGGGCGCGGGCTTCGCCGCGACCCTGGCCCTGGCGCCCAAGATGCCGATCCTGCAGCTGAAGGACCCCAACGTCCGTTCGGCCCTGCATGTGGAAACGCCGACGCATGGGAAGCTGCGCCGCCTGCCATGGACGCGCGTGCCGCGCCCCGAGGTGCTGCGCGCCTCCGCCACCGGCGCCCAGCGCCCGCTGACGCTCGCCTTCTACGTCAGCTTCGACGCCAACTCTCGCCAGTCCCTGACCGAGCATATCGACAAGATCGACGTGCTGTCGCCGCAGTGGGTGTCGCTGAACGGCGCGGCCGGCCAGATCACGGTGCAGGACGACAAACAGGCCAATGTCGTGCTGCGCAACGCCGCCAAGCCGCCCTCGGTGGTGCCGTCGATCACCAACATCCACGACGGCGAGTGGGACGGCCAGCAGGCCGCCGCCGACATCCTCAATCCGGTCGCCCGCAAGGCCCTGATCGCCAATCTGGCCGACCAGGCCCAGAAGCGCGGCTTCGCCGGCTACATCTTCGACCTGGAGAACCTGCCCGAGAAGGCCGTGAGGGCCTATCCGCAGTTCCTCGCCCAGGTGCGCGCGGAGTTGAAGCCGCTCGGCCGTGAAATCTGGACCACCGCCCCGTTCGACGACCGCAGCTGGGACCTGCGGGCCCTGCAGGCCGCCACCGACACCGTGGTGCTGATGGCCTATGACGAGCACTGGCTGACCGGCGACCCCGGACCGCCGGCGAGCCAGGCCTGGTATCAGGAGAACCTGGCCGAGACCCTCGGCAAGATGGACCCAGAGCGCACCATCGTGGCCCTGGGCAGCTACGGCTACGACTGGACCAAGCGGGGCGGCAAATGGGACACGGCCGAGGCCCAGTCGTTCCACGAATCCACGGTGATCGCCGCGGACTCCGGCGTCAGCATCGACTTCGATTCCGACGCGCTCAACCCGCACTTCGACTACCAGGACGAGGAGGGCCTGGCGCACCAGCTCTGGTTCATGGACGCGGTGACCATGTTCAACCAGATGAAGGTGAGCGACCCCTTCAGGCCGCGCGGCTATGGCCTGTGGCGGCTGGGCGACGAGGACCCGGGCGTGTGGACGCTGCTCGGCCATGCCTACGGCAAGCTCGACAATGGCGGGCTGCAGAGCATCGCCGGCTCCAACGAGGTCGAGTTCGACGGCACCGGCGAAGTGCTGAAGGTCACCCAGACGCCCAAGCCCGGCAAACGGTCCATGACCGTCGACCGCGGCACGGGCCTGATCTCCGACGAGAGCTACGACGTGATCCCGTCGGGCTACATCGTCTCGCGCTACGGCGCCCATCCGGGCCTGATCGCCCTGACCTTCGACGACGGGCCGCACCCCAAGTACACCAAGCAGATCCTTGACATCCTCAAGGAGAAGCACGCCCCCGCGACCTTCTTCGTGATCGGCCAGAACATGCAGAACTGGCCGGGCCTGGTGAAGCGCGAGGTGGCCGAGGGCCACGTGGTCGGCAGCCACACCTTCACCCACCCCAATATCGCAGCCATCCCGACCTGGCTGGTCGACGGCGAGCTCAATTCGACCCAGCGCCTGTTCGAGGTGGTCACCGGGCGTTCGATGCAGTTCTTCCGTCCGCCCTATTTCGGCGACGCCGAGCCCTCGACCCCGGCCGAGGTGATCCCCCTGCTGAAGGCCCAGATGCTGGGCTACCTGATCGTCGGCCTGCGCATCGACACCGACGACTGGTGTCCGGCCTACGGCAACACCCCGACCAGCGGGCCCTGCGCGGGGGGCCTGACGACGGCCCAGGGGATCATCGACAAGGTGACCAGCCGCCTGTCCGACACCGATCCGGAAACCGCCGGCCAGGTGGTGCTGATGCACGATTCCGGCGGCGACCGCTCGATGACGGTCAAGGCCCTGCCCGGTCTGATCGACACCCTGAGGGCCCGCGGCTACCGCCTCGTCACCGTCGCCGAACTGGCCGGCATGACGCCGGTGCAGGCCATGCCCCCGTCCGGGCGCAATCCCATCGCCCTGACGCTCGACCGCATCGGCTTCGGCTTCGTGCATGGGGTCGAGCTGTGCATGACCAGCCTGTTCGTCCTGGCCATCGCGCTGGGCCTCATGCGCCTGGCGTTCCTGGGGACGCTCGCCCTGTGGCACCGCTACACCAGCCCCCCGCCGGCCAAGATCGATCCCAAGACCGGCCCGCTGGTGACCGTGCTGATCCCCTGCTTCAACGAGGAGAAGGTGGTCGTCTCCTCCACCAGCCGCATCCTGCAGTCCGACTGGACCAACATCGAGGTGCTGGTGCTGGACGACGGCTCGACGGACAACACCTCGGGCGTCGTGCGCGAGGCGTTCAAGGACGAGCCGCGGGTGCGCCTGCTGACCTTCGAGAACGGCGGCAAGGCCCACGCCCTGAATCGCGGCCTGAAGGAGGCCAACGGCGCGATCATCGTGGCGCTGGACGCCGACACCCTGTTCGCCAAGGACACCATCGGCCTCCTGGCCCGCTGGTTCGAGAATCCGAGGATCGGCGCGGTGGCCGGCAACGCCCTGGTCGGCAACCGGCTGAACATCGTCACCCGCTGGCAGGCCCTCGAATACGTCACGGCCCAGAACCTCGAGCGCCGGGCGCTCGACGCCCTGGGCGCCGTGACCGTGGTGCCGGGCGCCGTGGGCGCATGGCGGCGCGACGCGTTGGAGGCCCTCGGCGGCTACCCGGGCGATACCCTGGCCGAGGACCAGGACCTGACCATCGCCGTTCAACGCGCCGGCTGGATGGTCGACTTCGATCCGGACGCCCGCGCCTACACCGAGGCGCCCGACACCATCCAAGGGCTGCTCAAGCAGCGCTTCCGCTGGTCGTTCGGCACCCTGCAGTGCATGTGGAAGCACCGGGCCGCCCTGTTCGACCCCCGCCACAAGGTGCTGGGTTTCTTCGCCCTGCCGCAGATCTGGCTGTTCCAGATCGTGCTGACCGTGGCCGCGCCCCTGGTCGACCTGGGCGCCCTGTGGAGTCTCGCTTCGGCGGCCATGACCGCCTACTCCCACCCGGTGGAGTGGTCGTCCGACGACCTGGTGAAGACCATCTTCTACTGGTCCGCCTTCGTGCTGGTGGACCTGTCGGCGGCCATGCTCGGCATGGCGCTCGAGAAGCGGGCCCCGTGGAAGGAGATCGTCTGGCTGCCGGTGCAGCGCTTCGGCTATCGCCAGATGATGTACTACGTGGTGGTCAAGGCTGTGGTCACCGCCATCCGCGGGCCGCGCGTGGGCTGGGGCAAGCTCGAGCGCCGCAACACCGCCGCAGTCGAGGGTGCGGCCTAGCAACGCGCCTGCCCAAAAAGGCTGCAAATTTGATCATCCCGTGATGCTCAATCCTTGAGCACAATGACAGGTTTCGCTATAGGCCCTCATCCGGCCGCGCCAAGGACGCGCGGGCGCTCAGGGGGCATCTGGGATGCAGTTGATCCGCAAGGCTTTTTGCCGAACGACGTTTGCCGGCGCCGTGGCGCTCCTTCCGACCCTCGCCCTGGCCCAGACTCCCGCCGGCGCCGCAAATCCGGGCGACACCGCCTGGATTTTGACCTCCACCGCCCTGGTCCTGTTCATGACCCTGCCGGGCCTGGCCCTGTTCTACGGCGGCCTGGTCCGCTCCAAGAACGTGCTGTCGGTCATGGCCCAGTGCGTGGCCATCGCCTGCCTGGCCTCGGTGCTGTGGTTTCTGGTCGGCTATTCCCTGGCCTTCTCCGGGACCGGCCTCTTCATCGGCGACCTGGCCAAGGCCGCGCTGCCCATTCCACGCGGGGCCCTGCACGGGACCATCCCCGAGAGCGCCTTCTTCATGTTCCAGGGCGCCTTCGCCATCATCACCCCGGCCCTGATCG
>FTJU01001252.1_pt3 | contig 12170 bp, 12 predicted proteins | sample 1658961 | NCBI WGS metagenome assembly FTJU01 (sample SAMEA3914878, study PRJEB12502) | metagenome | biome: forest; material: soil | place: USA | collected 2012-03-12 | depth 0.3 m | reverse complement strand
CGCAGCCACAAACTGCTCACCGATTCCCAGGGATACACGGCGTGGTGGCTGCGTAGACACGCGCGCGTCAACGGCACACCCCTCGGCCTGCTCCGCCACCCCGCCGATATCGAATTCTCCGGCCTACTGCCGGAATTCGAGCTACCCGGCCTCGAATCCGAGGCCTTGCGCGCAGTCCTGGCAGACCCGAATGCGATCAGCCAGGAACTGGCCGTCGCACTACTGGCTGCCCTCGCTGATCCGTCGAAAACCCCTACACCCGAGGTGGTTTCCCGATCACACGCCCGCCTCGCCGCCGCCGTGGATCATCTCGACCTGTCCGAACTCGAACTGCCGGAGCGCGTGCGCGCCCTGTCCTCGGCGGTCGTCGACTCCAACGACGCGTGGGTGCTCGACCAACCGTGGTTCGGCCTCGCCGTTCCCGCGGATCATCTGGTGGCAGGCGATACCGCCACGGCACCAGCCCTCGCGAACTTGCTCGATCTCCCCATGGTCTCCGAGGTGATCACCGCGGAGGTGACGAGCCACGGCCGCCACACCACCTGGTCCGCCGAACCGCTGGGAATCGTTCTCCGCCAACTCTTCCCACTGTCCGACCAGCAGGGCGACCTGGTTCTCCACGACGATCTCCAGATCCGCCTGCACGGTGCCCTGGAAACCGCCGTCTCCGTCCCCTGGTGGCGCGACGGCACAACCACGCACATCCAAACCCCGCGCCACCCAGCCTGACCGCCGCCACGGCTCGCCCAGGTGCCTGGTCCGAGCAGCAGCCGGACGAATGATCACGTGGAAACCATGGCGGTAAAACCCAAGCGAGAAGCCACCAGCGCGCCGCGCGACGATTGGGCGCTCACTGGCTCGCCCACCTACACCGCGTAGTTCACAACCATCTCGCTGAGCAGATCCAGTTGTCCGCGCACGCTTTCGCTGTCGTCGTCGACCAACCAGCGCAACACCACACCGTCGATCACATTCAAGGTGAAGCGGCTCAGCGTCGGCACCGGTACGGACCACCGGCAACCGGTGGCATCGCGGGCATGTTCGAGGATGTCGGCGACGGTGCTGTCGTTGAATGCGTACTGTTCGCGGGCGATCGCGATTTTCGCGGGAGTCGATTCCCCTTCGCGTAGCGCATATGTCGTGGTTTCGTAGGTGAGCAGTTGTCGTTCCGGTGTGGCTTCAATGTTGAGCCACATCAGTTCGAGTCCGGCGCGCACCAATTTTTGAAGCGCTTCTTTTCCACTTCCGACGTCTTGCCAAACTGTTTCATTGGCGTCGACAGAATCGCGTAATTCCATCGCCAGCGCCTTGACCAGCTCGGTCATGAGCGCGTCCTTGTTTTCGAAACAGTAATGCACCACACCGAGCGAAACGCCAGCTGCCTGAGCGACATCGCGCGTGGTCACGCCCGCGACGCCCTTTTTCTCGGCAAGGCCGATGGCTGCCTCGATAAGGTGGGCCCGTCTTTCTTCGACGCTCAATCGGGAGGACACCCAAGGGAGTTAAGTCCGCAACTCAGCCGCAGTCAATTCGCGGGGCCGAAAATCTAGACTGGACGATTGTCCAGTTGTGTGGTTCGCTTCACCACGGGATCGAAGGGAGACACGTATGCCGCTGTCACGCAGAACGGTGCTGGTCCGGACGGCGGCGGGTTCGGCCGCGCTCGCGACGGCCGCTGCCACACTGCCAGGTATGACGCCGGCACTCGACGCGCCCGCCACCGCGGCTCCCGAATCCGGTGGCTACCTCATCGGACTCGGTCTATCCGACATCACCGGACCGGCCGCCGAATGCGGAATGATGGGCTATTCACAGCTCGAACAGCAGACGGCGGGCATTCATCTGCGCCCGCGTGCCCGCGCATTCATCATCGACAGTGGTGCCCGCCGAATCGTGTTCGCGGTCGCGGAGAACGGCATGATTTTCCAGTCCGTGCATCGCGGCGTCATGCTCGAACTCGCCCGCCGCTTCGGTGATCTGTACACCGAACAGAACGTTCTGCTCACCTCGACGCATTCACATGCGACCTGCGGTGGCTCCAGCAACGATTACGCATACAACCTGTCGATTCTGGGATTCCAAGAGCAGGTCTACGACGCCGAGGTGAACGGCATTGTGGAGGCCATCACCGCCGCGCACGCCGATCTCGGACCCGGCACACTTTCGCTGGGCCGAGCCGAACTGCACGACGCGAGCGTCAACCGATCGCGAGTTGCCTTCGAGCGCAATCCGGATGTGGATAAACAGCACTTCCCGAATGCCGTCGATCCGGCGGTCACCGTGCTGTCATTCGCCAAGGGCGGCAAACAAGTCGGCGCCATCACCTGGTTCGCCACACACAACACGTCGATGACCAACCAGAACCGGCTGATCAGCGCGGATAACAAGGGTTACGCCTCGTTCGCCTATGAACACACCGAACACGGCGTTCGTTATCTCGATGGCCCGGTGGATTTCATCGCCGCGTTCGCGCAGACCAACGCGGGGGATATGTCTCCGAATCTCGATCTCCGACCGGGTTCAGGCCCGACCGAGAACGAGTTCGAGAACACCCGCGTCATCGGCGAGCGCCAATACCACGCGTCGAAAGTCGCGGCGGCGGGTGCACAGTCCATCAGTGGTCCGGTCGATTCGATGCTCTGCTACATCGACCTGGCCGATACCGCCGTCGACGGTAGATTCACACCAGACGGCCAATCGCGCCACACCGCGCCCGCTGCCGCGGGGGTCTCGCTCATCGCGGGCAGCGTCGAAGACGGTCCTGGTCTGCCGGGTATCCCGATCCCGGAGGGGGTACGCAATCCGTTCATCGACGCGCTTGGCGATCCGCGCCAGCCCGCACCGTCCTGGCTCGCGGATGCGCAGGCGCCCAAGGCGATCGTCGCGCCGCTGGGTCTCTTACCGCCGGTGCCGTGGGTGCCGAATGTGGTGCCGATTCAGATAGTTCGGATCGGTGAGCTCTATTTGGCATGCGGCGGTGGCGAATTCACCATTGTCGCTGGACTGCGCATCCGCCGTGTTGTTGCCGCCGCGCTCGGCGTCGCGCTGGAGCAGGTGCTGATGCAGGGCTACGCGAACACGTATCACGAATACATCACCACCCCGGAGGAATACGACTCCCAGCAGTACGAGGGCGGTTCAACCCTCTTCGGCCGCTATACATTGCCCGCCTATCAGCAGGAGTTCACCCGTCTGGCAACGGCTTTCGCCGCCCGGCAGCAGGTACCGCGCGGGCCGGCGCCCCGGGACATATCGAACTTGCAGCCGAACTTCCAACCGGCACCCGGTCCCGATGCCACACCGTTTGGCCGCGGTTTCGGTGACGTTCTGACCCAGCCCGCCGCCTCGTACGCACGCGGTGCCCAGGCCGCCGCCGAATTCGTCTCCGCCCACCCCAAACACAACCCTCGCCGCAACGGGACCTTCCTGGAGGTGCAGCGTCGCCGCGCATCCGGCGATTGGATCCGCGTGGCCAACGAAGGTGAATGGGCTGTCCGCTTCTACTGGAGCAAGCGCGGACTCGCCGAATCCGTAGCCCGCTTCACCTGGGACATCCCCACGGACGCCACCCCCGGTACCTACCGCATGCAGCACTTCGCGGACAGTCTGAGCCCGGACGGCACCCTGCACTCCTTCACCGGCACGACCGACGAGTTCGAAGTGAGCTGAGCCGGTCAAAGTCCGGTTTGTGCGCCCTTGTCGCCGCGCCGGGCGCCGCGACGCTGGATGGCGAAGATCGTGTAGCCGAGCAGGCCTACGGCCAGCCCCATCAGACACACCGGGCGGGCGGATTCCCAGCGATCGCTGGTCCACGCGACGATGGTGGCGATCAGCCAGAGCGTGCTGCCGACCGCGAGGACCGGCCGTGGATCGGTGAAGCGCGGCGGGATCTGCGGGACTTTCTGGGGCACAGTCACAGCCTAGCTGCGAGAACAGGCGGTCACCGGCCGGCGTGTCCCGTATCGTTCTGCTCTGTGACAACGCCATCGGATGTTCGAGCTCTCGCTGGTGAGCTATCGCTCGCGGTGGTGCGCTTGACGCGACATCTGCGGGGACGGCGCGCCGACGCGCAGATTTCGCTGACGCAGCTCTCCGCACTCGCCACCCTGCACCGGGAAGGGGCTATGACGCCGGGCGCGTTGGCCGCCAAGGAGCGCGTGCAGCCGCCCTCGATGACGCGCGTGATCGCCTCTCTCACCGACCTGGAACTGGTGGAGCGCAAGCCGCATCCGACCGACGGCCGTCAGATCATCGTGTCGCTCTCGGATGCGGGTCGCGCTCTGATCGCCGACGAAACCAGCGCCCGTGAAGCCTGGATGACCGAACAGCTCTCAACTCTCACCGACGAACAACTGGTCGTGCTGACCCGCGCTGTCGGCATCATGAAGCAACTCGTCGACGATTCTGAGTAACCCGCAGGTCGTTGGCCAGCGCGGTGCGTAGCCGCACCGGGCTTATCGGCCGCCGAACGGCTGGTCGCTGTCCACGATTTCGCGGCCGAGGGGGAACAGGGAGATCGGGATGAGTTTGAGGTTCGCCCAGCCGAAGGGGATGCCGATGATCGAGATGAACAGCGGGATGCTGGTGAGCAGGTGGCCGAGCGCCAGCCACCAACCGGCGACGATGAACCAGATGATGTTGCCGATCATCGAACCGACACCCGCCGAGGGCTTTTCGACCGTGGTGCGTCCGAAGGGCCAGAGCACATAGCTCGCGATCCGGAACGAGGCGATACCCCAGGGGATCGTGATGATCAGAACGCAGCAGATGATGCCCGCGACAATGTAGCCCAGCGCCATCCAGAACCCGACGATCACGAGCCACAGGATATTGAGCACCAGCTGAATCGGCTTCATAGACCAAGCATGCCAGTCCGAGGCATATTCGGGCATCAGTCCGGAGTACGAAGCGGGCTCAGGGGAATCCCCGATCAGCGACCCGCCACATCGTCCTCGGTGGCCGACCGAATGGTGATTCCGGGTATCAGCGTTATCCATCGACGATCGCACGCCCCATTCGCGGCGCACTCGAATTACCGCCCGCTCGGGGTTGCCGCGGACGCTCTGATTCCCTCGCATACCGACTTGCCGCGCGACAGGCCGGCGTCGGCCCGAAAGGTCTGTGTCACGCCTGGGCACCGGTGTTGGTGCGGGTGTGCGGGGGGCGGCAGGATGTAGCGGTGGTTGATGTGATCGATATCGGTGATCCTGGGGATCCGCGGGTCGATGACTTTCGCGATCTGAAGTCGGCGGATCGGCGGCCGGATCTGCCGGGGCGCAAGGGGCTGGTGATCGCGGAGGGGGTGGTGGTCGTGCAACGGATGCTCGATTCGCGGTTTCGGCCGAGTGCGTTGTTCGGGGTGGAGAAGCGGCGGGTGGAACTCGCGCAGGATCTGGCGGGCATCGATGTGCCGTACTACCGGGCGAGCGCCGAGGTGATGGCGGAGGTCGTCGGGTTCCATCTCAATCGCGGGGTGCTTGCGGTGGCGCGCAGGCCCGCCGAGTTGAGCGTGCAGGACGTCATCGAACGGGCCCGCACCGTCGCGGTGCTGGAAGGTGTGAACGACCACGAGAATCTCGGCTCGATGTTCCGGAATGCCGCCGGACTCGGCGTCGAAGCGATTCTGTTCGGCGATCGGTGTGCGGATCCGCTGTACCGGCGTGCCGTGCGGGTGTCGATGGGGCATGTGTTGCGGGTGCCGTTCGCGCAACTGCCGAAGTGGCCCGACGGTCTGGATATGTTGCGGAGCAAGGGATTCCAGCTCATCGCGCTCACCCCGAACCCGGCCGCGATGAATCTGGCGACGGCGATGACGGGGGAGCGGGTGGCACTGCTGCTCGGCGCGGAGGGACCCGGATTGACCGAGGAAGCCATGCGCGCCACAGATATTCGCGCCCGCATCCCGATGTCGCCCGGCACCGATTCGCTCAATGTGGCGACCGCGGCCGCCATGGCGTTCTATGAACGGGTGAGGACGTCATGAGGGGATCGCCGTGAGCTACTTCCCGAACGGTGCGTACCGGCCCTACCAGCCGTACCAGGATCCGACCCCGTGGGCCGCCGGACTCACCGTCGCGACCATGGTCGCGCTGTTGACGGCCGTCGCTGTGTACGCATTCGGCTCGGCGCTGGCGGAAGTCCATCCGTTGCTCGCGATCGTGGTCAACCTCGTCGCGGTCGGCGGCGCCGCACCCACCGCCTGGCGCTGGCGCGCCGCCCCCGTGACCCGCTGGGTCATCGGTGGGGGCGCGGCCGGTGTGCTGCTCGGTTGGTTCGTCTTGATCATCGGCGGTCTCTCGGGGTAGCAGACCTCAGCTCACGCGACCGCGACCCCGGTCTGGTTGGGGCCGGGTCGCGAGGCGACGTCGTCGGCTCACCGCGGCCCGCGAGCTATGTGGCCGGCAATGCGGCTGCATTCGATTACGAGACACGGTCCTTGCCCCGGAGCCAGTTGAGCAGACCTCGTCTCGGTTTCGCGTCGCCGTTGTGCTCCTTCAGCCGGATCAGGTCGGCGGAGTCGGGGGCTTGTCCCTTCGGGTAGAGGCTGAATCCGCAGACCGCGATATCACCTGGGACCAGTGCGCCATCGGGGGCAGGGGCGAGGTAGTGGAAGCCGAGCCATTCGTTGTTGGCGGCGTCGGCGAAATCGGGTGGGTCGAAGGGGAGGGTCTGCGGGTCGGGCAATTCGCCGGCCTGCCACCGCACCGGATGATCCCCGGCCCAATACGAACGCTCCCAGACAAGCGGAAGGCCGTCGTCCTCCAAGATGTTCACCCGTGTCGAGCTGAACGAGCGCCGGAATTCGCCACGCTCCCAATGGGCGAAAGCGCCCCAGCCGTGATGTGCGTCGAACGAGATCAGATAGGTGTGATCCGAAGCGAGCGGGCGAACCAGCAACTCCGGCAGCGCCGTCGGGTGCGCCCGCCCCGCCTGTGCTGAACACACCACGGTGACCCCGGGATAGCAGCCGATGTACACCTCGTCGATATCCGGCCCCGCGCAACCACCCAGTGTGCCGACCATGATCGGCATGACATCGCGGTCTGTGTGCAGCTGTTTCGCCAGCGCGAGCGCGGCTTCGGGATCCGGATCGTGGTTCGCGCGGAGGACCGCTAATGGATCCTGTGCGTCGACGTACCAGAGAGATGAAGCCTTGGATAGCATTTCCGGCACCTCCCGATGGTTGCACCAAACAGTTCCGCAAACTTTGAGCAACCCACGGTCTCCGCAAGCAACTCTCGTTACCGTGAACCGCCCGACGTCGACTCATCAAGTCGACAACACACCGAAAATCTACCCGCACTACGCGGCCAACATCGCACCTTCCGCATTCGAACACGCCACCAGCCCTCAGAAATTCGCAGCAAACAGTCAGCTGGCGGCTGAAATCAAGATCAGGTGGAAACTCTGGCGGCATCGCCCGAAAAGCCTCCGTCGCCATGTCCACCTGATCTTGATCAGGGCGGAATGCGGCCAGGTGCGGAGGGTCAGCCCGGGCGGAAGACACTGGCTTTGCTTGGTGAGTGGGCGCCGGGGAGCGGGGAGCGCTTGAAGAATTCGGTTGGGCTCGTGAAGCCGGCGGCCAGGGGAGTCGGGCGATGTCCGAAGGATTCGGAGCTCCCGCAGGCTTAGTGGTCGCCCAGCGCAGGAACGAAACTCAGTGCCCCGAGCTACGCACCCCGAGCAACACATCCTCCCACGACGGCATCGGTGCCTTCCCCCGCTTGTTCCGAGCTGTCTTCGCGGGCGCCTTCTTCGGCGCTTCTCCCCCAGCAGGCTTCGGAGCGGGCTTCGGAGCGGGCTTCGAAGACTTGGCGGGCGCGGCGGGCGCGGACGGGGTAATACCCGCACCGGTCGGAGCGCCACCGGCGGGCGCCGTATTCGTACCGGCGGTGACCGCAGCGGGAGAACTCGCGGCCGGAATGGCATTCGTGCTCGCGGCGGCCGGAATCGCGGCCGCCCCACCACCCGCACCGACCGGTGTACTGCTACCGCCGACCACGACGGAACGGTGCTCGTAGTACTCATCCAGCGTCGGCTGGGTCCGGGCCGCTGGACGCGCCGGTGTCGCGGCCTCGCGCGGGGGACGCGTCTCGGCCGGACGGGTTTCCACCGGCCGGGTCTCCGGCGGTTCGGGCGCTGCGGGCGCCTCGATCTCCGCATGCGGCGGCAAAATAGTGGCGAGGCCGCGTAGGGCGCGGCCGAAATCGGGATCGATCAGGTCCGCGGCCGGATCGTCGAGCGGGGAAACCGAGCCGCCGTGCGCGTCGGGCTGATAGCGCCAATGCGCGGCGATCTCGGAACGCCCGTTCTGCCATTGCAATTGCGCGACCCAGAAGCCCTTTTCGTCCTTCCAGGCATCCCACTCGGCATTCTCGAGTGTGTGGCCGCGCTCGGTGAACGCGGCGGTGACGATATCGATGAGGGTTTCCACGGCCGGACCGTCGGCGCGCACCGGATGTGCCTTCTGCGCGAGTTCGGCGGCGCGGGCCCGCTCCAGCAGCACCGGATAGGCGAACCGCTCCACGCGACTCAGCGGCATACCGGATTCTTCGGTGACCTGTTCAACGGATGCCCCGGCACGGATACGAGCTTGAATATCGCGGGGACGCATAGTTGCTTCCATCTCGATCTCAATCTGGCCGAATCGGGCAAGGTCTCCGCGTGCAGCGGCTCGAAGCTTGTCGTCGGCGGGCAGCCGGTACTTGTTGCCGGTCTCGGTGTCGATACACACGATGTGCGTGGAGTCGGGCGTCACCCCGATCACTCGAAGATCACGCACCGCTACCTCCTTATCGCGTCGACTCGCGACACTGCCCACTTTCCGAAACAGTAGTGCACTACTGATGATCTCGCGGCAAGACACGCTGGGCGGAAATCTGCGAAAGATCCTCCGCGCCCCGCTAATCTGCTCTATTCAATTCGCGGAGCTGGGAGACACAGCGTGTCGAAAGCGGGCGTGTCGCAATGACCGGGCTCGATTTACCCCAGCTTTTCGACAACCCAGTCGATGCTACGCGTCAGCTGCGAAACATCCTCGGGGTCGATCGCGGGGAACATGCCGACACGCAGCTGGTTGCGGCCGAGCTTGCGGTAGGGCTCGGTGTCGACGATTCCATTGGCGCGCAGCACCTTTGCCACGGCAGCGGCATCGACCGATTCGGCGAAGTCGATGGTGCCGACGACCTGTGAGCGGTGCGCCGGATCCGTGACGTACGGGGTGGCGAAGGAGCTCGACTCGGCCCAGGAGTACAGCCGTGACGACGAATCCAGCGTCCGCTTGACGGCCCAGTCCAGGCCGCCGTTGCCGTTGATCCACTCGATCTGGTCGGCGAACAGCAGCAGGGTGCCCAGCGCCGGGGTGTTGTAGGTCTGATCCTTGGTGCTGTTGTCGATCGCGATCGGCAGCGAAAGGAAGTCCGGGGTCCAGCGGCCCGAGGCCTTGATCTCCTCGACCCGGGCCAGCGCGGCCGGACTCATCAGCGCGACCCACAGGCCACCGTCGGCGGCGAAGCACTTCTGCGGTGCGAAGTAGTAGATATCGGCATCGGTGATGTTGACCGGCAGACCGCCGGCGCCGGAGGTGGCGTCGATGGCGATCAGCGCGTGCTCCGAACCGGCCGGACGCTGCACCGGGATGGAGACACCGGTGGAGGTTTCGTTGTGCGCCCAGCCGATGAGGTCGGCCGACGGGTCCGAAACCGGCTCGGGCGCACTGCCCGGCTCCGCCGAGACCACGATCGGATCGCCGATGAACGGGTTGCCCTTGGCCACGGCGGCGAACTTCGAGCTGAACTCGCCATTGGTCAGGTGCAGCGAGCGCTCCCGGATCAGGCCGAAGGCAGCGGCATCCCAGAACGCGGTGGTGCCACCGTTGCCCAGCACCACCTCGTAACCGTCGGGCAGCGCGAAAAGCTGGCGCAGGCCGCTGCGCACCCGCGCGACCACATCTTTGACCGGCTTCTGTCGGTGACTGGTTCCGAACACCGAGGCGCCGACGGACACCAGGGACTGCAACTGCTCCGGGCGCACCTTGGAGGGGCCACAGCCGAACCGTCCGTCGGCGGGCTTGAGATCGTCGGGAATGGTCGGGAACTCAGCGGTCATGGCCAACAGGGTAGACGGTGGTATTGCTGTGACACTGACCACACTCCAGCTAACGTTATCGCTCATGAACCTGGCGTGGGCTGAATCGGGGTGGCGAGCGCGCAGTAGGGGGCGGCGGAACTTCGGACCGCGGGCGGGTGTGTTATCGGATGCACAGCGGCGCGAGTTGCTCCTGCGCGGCGCGATCGGCTCGGCGACCATCCTCGGTGCCCGGCCGCGACGCAACGAACCCGGCGCGGTTTTCTGGGTTCGAGTGCAGGTAGACGGCGCGCAGCCATACGAAACCCGGGTACGGCAGCGGGTGCGCGAGGAGGATCTGGAGTGGATGCAGCCTGGTGACGTGATCGGCTGCCGAGTCGATCCGGGCGATCGCGACCGTCTGGTGCTCTATGTGCCCGATATCGCCGAGACCGGCCGGGTGAGCATTTCGAAGATCCTCTCCGATGGCCGCCGCGCCGATGCCACCGTGCTCGCCGCCGCACCGGTCGCCGCCGACTATGGCGGCCGCGACGATCCGGTGCTGCGTTTGGACCTGGAACTGTGCGCCTGGGACGAGGTGAAGCCGTGGCACGTGCGGCTGATCCAACCGGTACCGCTGGCCGCGATCGGCCTCGTCGATCTGGGCCAACACCTCGAGGTCGCCTTCTTCACCGTCGACCGCGGCGAATCCGTCGCGGTCGACTGGCTCGCCTCCCTCGGCGAGGACTAGGCGGCTCGGTCCTCCGAGCCGCCATTTCGCTAACTCTTGGCTTTCACCCGGGCCAGCGCATGTCCGGTCAGTGCGATGAGCGCCGTCTTGGCGGACTCTCGATCCCTGGCGTCGATCATCATCACCGGAACATCCGCCGACAGCGAGAGCGCATCGCGGATGGCTTCCTCGGGAAACTTGGGGGCACCTTCGAATTCATTGACCGCGACCAGGAACGGTAGTCCGAGTTCCTCGAAATAGTCCACCGCGGCGAAACTTTCGTCCACCCGACGGGTGTCGACCAGCAGTATCGCGCCGATCGCGCCGAGGCTGAGGTCGTCCCACATGAACCAGAATCGGTGCTGGCCCGGGGTGCCGAACAGGTACAGGACCAGATCGTCGGACAGGGTGATCCGGCCGAAGTCCATGGCCACCGTGGTGGTCGTCTTGTCCGGAACCGTCGAGGTGTCGTCGATTTCGGCGCTCAGGTCGGTCATCAGTGCTTCAGTTTTCAGCGGAACGATATCCGAAACCGCGCCTACCAGCGTGGTTTTGCCGACGCCCATCTCGCCGGCTATCACGATTTTCGCCGACACCGCGCGGGAGGCGGTTGCGGGTGGTGCTTGTTCAGGTGCGGTCATCGAACATCCTCGGCTGCAAGGGGTTTCAACTTACCAGTGGCTCTTCCGTCACGTACCCCCCGTTGATACCGGTTCAATCCTGTGCGGATTGCTTCCGGGTTGCGGCGCGTGCTCGCCGCCGATTCCGTTGCCGCCGACCCCGATTCGGCCCCACCCGGCACCAACTGATTCCCTGGATCTCGTTTCGGTAGCCCGGACGTTGTCCTTTCCGTGATTGTCGCATCCGCCGCCCGCTGTGCCGCGGACCAGCCCTCATCCGCCGCCGAATGCCAATTCGTCACAACCGGTAGCTCGCCGGTATTCGGATCAGCCAACCACGCCGACCTCATGCCCGCGAAAATCGGCGTCGCCACTGCACCCTCGGTGTGCTGCGCGGACCCGTTCGAAGGGGATTCCGACTCGGCCGAATCCCCCTCTTCGGATTGAAAGAGCGAGGTTGTCTTTGCCACCTGCTCCTGCGGCCCGGTCGGAGGACCCGAATCGGCCGCGGTCGCGGATGGCGGCGACGCACCAGCCGCCGCGGTCGTGCTCGGTGACTTCGCGGCAGCCCCGCCGGCTTTGCGACGTCCCTTGCGATTGACCCCCGGAACCCGTTTCGGCAGACCATAACTGGTGATCTCCGGCGTCGCCGCGGGCGCATCGGCGGCGGGTTCCGCCGGCTCCGCCGACTCGGGTGCGGTCGACGGCGGCGCACCGATCCGCCGCGCCGCGGGGGCGGGCTCGGCGGCAGGTGT
>FTJU01000396.1_pt3 | contig 12173 bp, 14 predicted proteins | sample 1658961 | NCBI WGS metagenome assembly FTJU01 (sample SAMEA3914878, study PRJEB12502) | metagenome | biome: forest; material: soil | place: USA | collected 2012-03-12 | depth 0.3 m | reverse complement strand
TCCAGGATCAGTTCGCCCAGCCAGATCACGCCGCGAACAGGCGCGAGGGGCAGCGAGAGTATCGATGAGACCAGCCCCATATCTCACCCCTCGGGCGCCCGCTTCGTGACGAAGTCGTAGGCCGCCATCGGTCCCAGCAGGTCCAGCTCCACCCGGCCGCCCCAGTCCACCATCAGCTGGCGCAACAATTCCTCCAGCTCATCTTGCCGAGCCGATTCGACCAGCACCGCCACATGGACGGCGTCCTCCTCGTGGCTGGGTTCACGCTGATTGACCATTGCCTCGAGTTTCTCGAGTTCGGAAACCACTTTTCTGGTGTCCTCGGCTCGCTTGGCTTCGATGGCCTGATTGATCAGCTCGCCCAACGCGATTCGCGCATTGCGGGTCGCGTCCTCCGGTTTGCCGCGGATCTCGTCTCGCAGTCGGGCGGCGTCGGCATTCTCGTCGAGCAGTTCCCGCAGAATCGCGTCTTCGACGTAGCGCCCTCTGATCACGAACTGGACTCGGCCCTCGAGTTCCACCAGGGCCGCGTGGAATTCTTCCTCGTTCGCCTCGAGCAGTTCGCTTTCCACCGCATCGGTGTTGGTCATGACCGCACCGAACCGCAGCGGTAACACCGGACTGACGGCAGCCGACCCGTCCAGCAGTTTCTCATGGGCGGTGAGGTCCTGGGGGGAGCCCAGTGGCCGATCGGACCCGAGCTTGCTCACCAGCGCGGCGATCTCGCCGTGCCGCACCACCGCGACTTCACCCGGCGGATCGCCGACTCCGGTGGCGTGCGGCTCGGGCTCGACGTCCGCGGGCACGATGCCGTAGACGTATACGGCTGTTGATTCGGCAGCCATCACTACTCCTCACGCCTGGATGGCCTGCGTACTGTCTGACGCTTCTCCTGCACGTCACCGAGGAAGTTCGCGACCTTCTGGCCAGCCTCTTCGAGTGCGCCTTTCGTCTTGTGCTTCGCGGCGCCTTCGGTGACCTCGCCGACGATATCGGTCAGGCCCTTCGGCTCGCTGGTCGAGATCTCGAGCCGGTTGACCGCATCGGCGAAGCGCAGATACGTGTCGACACTGGCTACCACGACGCGCGCGTCGATGGTCACCAGTTCGATGCCGACCAGTGACACCCGGGCGAACGCGTCGATGACCAGGCCTTTGTCGAGAATGGTGTCGATTACATCGGCCAGGCTGGACGAGTTCGGCCGAGCCAACGTACCCGTTCCGCCACCGCCTGCGCCTCCTGCGGGTTCGATTGTCATCTGCTTGCTCCTTGGCTCACACGCGGCCGACGGGTTGTCGGGCTCTTGCGGGCGGCGGTGCGGCGGCGAGGCGGCTCTGGTTCTTCCTCCTCGTCCGTATCGCGCCGATCCTCGTCGTGCTCGTCGACCTCGTCCTCCTCGGCCTCGTCCGTTTCTTCCTCTTCTTCCTCGTCGCGATCGGCGTTCGCTTGTTCCGCACGCCGCGCGGTCTCGTCGTCTTCCACGACCTCGCTGTCGTGGATCTCGCCGTGCCAGCCCACGACGTCGTCGCTGTGCAGCACGGTCTCCGTCATGACATGGCGCTGGAAGTGCTTGAGTTCGAGCCGGCACCGGCGACCTGCCGCGCGCCACAGATTGGCGGTCTTCTCGAACACTCCTTGGGGGTGGTAGGCGAGCACCACGAGGATGCGGGTCAGGTCCGGTGTGATCTCGTGGAAGGTGACGGCACCGTCGATGTAGCCTTTGGCCCCCTTGGAACGCCACACAATCCTCTCGAATGGCACCTGCTCGATGATCGTGGACTCCCAGGTCCGTCTCGACCAGAACACTTTGCCGGTCCAGCTGAGTTTCTCATCGGAGACCTGCTCGACCTGCTCGAGCTTCTTCGTGAATTTCGGAAAGTCCGAGAACTGGGTCCACTGGTCGTAGGCCAAGTCGATCGGCACACCCACATCGATGTGCTCGACAATATTGGTCAGCTTCAGCTTCTTTGCGCCACCCTTGCCCTTCCCGCCGGTCAGTGACTCCTTGACCGTCTGGAAACTTTCCCGGACCGTGCCACCGAGCTTGCTCATACCTCCGCTCAAGACCGCTTGGAACGGCGAGGCGCCGCCGGCCAGCTTCTCCACACCGGTCACGGCCGCCAGCAGATTTCCGCCGCCGCCCTCGGCGTACTCGTTCAGCCGGTCCGTCGTTTTCGATACCCGGTTCGACAGCCCGGCTACCGCACGTTCGGCCAGGGTCCCGGCGAGGTTCTGCACGGATTGCTGCAGTAAACCCGTGGGGTTGGTTGTTTCGGCTGTTTTTCGTGCGGTCGACCCAGCACGGCTCGCGGTGTCCGCGACCCGGCCGACAGTTTCGGCGGCCACCTTGCCGAGTCCGTTGGTCTTCGACATGGACCTCACCTCCTCGTGCGGCGTACGGGCGCTTGGTCGGCATCGGCGCTGGTACGGCGTCGGACGGACGAGGCCGGCTTACGATCCGCGGAGCGGGACGTACGCTCCGAAGTGCGCGAGCTCGTCTTCCGGGTCCGGGCGGATCTCGGGCTGCCTGCCCGCGCGGTGGATCGGTGCCTGCGCTCGTCGTCTTCGTCGCGGTCTGTTCCGGAATCGTCTTCGTCCGTGAGATCCTCGTCCTCGTCGGCAGACGCTTCCCTGGCGTTCCGGAGGGGTTCGTCTTCGTCTTCGTCCGAACCCTTTTCACGCTCGTCTCGGTCCCTGTCGGCGACGAGCGTCGCGCCCTGCTGTAGCCGGTCGTTGAGCGCATCGAGACGGTTGCTCGTGGCGGTCACCGCGGCCGACCGGACCGCACCCAGCAACTCGCCGCGCACGGTGTCGGTGAGCTGTGTCAGCTCCGGTGACGATTTGAGCAACGAAGTCCCGCGCTCGAGCAGTTCGGCGGGCATTCCGGTGTTCCGCCGCGCCATCGCCGCCCCGGCCAGCGACAACGCGAAGCGCATCTTGCGCGTGCGACCCAACAGGTAACCGATACCCACCCCCATTGCAATTCTTGTGCCACCTTTCATGGCTTACTCCTTGCTTGCTCGACTGCCGCTGCACCGATATGGCTCCCGGTCGGTCGAGCGACGACACCCCGATGAGTGGGATAGGCGATATTGCACATGGCCATACTCGGCGTATACCCGGCAATCGCCCGGCCAACCAGCATCCGGATGGCTTCGAGGACTGCAGCTGAAACGGCACTTCACAGGCCCGGACGCGCCGGTGGCCAGCACCCGACGGTCGCGGCGCGGCCATGCGACCGAACCGCTGCGACCTCAGCTCCCGAGCTCGGCCCGGAGCGTCCACGTCGATGCGCACCCGCCGAACGTGGCCGTACACGAAGCCGCCGGAGCAGCCGTCGGGATGGGACCTCTCGATCACGGCTGGATGGTTGCCAATCGTTCGGCTACTGGCCGAAACGCTGCTGGTGAACTATCCGCAAGCCCGGACGCAGGATCGGCGGAGTCCATCTCCGCCTATATGCGGCGTCAACCGAATCGGGCGCAGCTCCGACCATGGGCACGCCTATTTCGGGGCAGGCGTGGAAATTCTACGAGCTCGGGAGATGTTCGGCGAGATTCAGGACGGTGTCGAAACCTGTTCGGAGACAGTCGGTCAGGAGAGGGAGGTCGGGGATGGCTGCGGTATCGGCATTGATGCCGAGGTAGCAGGTTCCGACGTGGGAGATCAGGGTGGCATTCAGGGCGGTGCCGGTGGTGGGACCGAAGGCGTAGATGCGTTCGACTTCGGCGCCGGAGACGTAGAGGGGGACCGGCGAGCCGGGAACATCGGAGGCGATGAAGTCGACGTGTTTGAACATGGGGGTGAGCAGGCCGACGGGTAGGCGGTTGAAGGTGGCGGCGATAGCACTGGACAGTGCTATCGCCGGTTCGCGCCGCCAACCCGCGACCACCGCGTCGAGGGTTCGCATGAGGTCGGCGGTGTCCGGAATATCGAGCGGCAGCGCGAATCGCGCCAGGGTGATGCGGTTGCCGCCGATCGCGTCGCGGTCCGTGCGCAGGCTGATGGGCATGGTCACGCGCAGGTGCTCGACCTTTGCACCGTGCTTGTCGTGATAACCGCGGAATCCGATGAGCATCGCGGTCAGGAAGGCGTCGTTCATCGTGCAGCCGACAGAGCGCGCGGCGCGGTGAAGTGCGCCTGTCGGTAACTCCAGCACCGACAATTGACGGCCGAGGCCGCGTTCTGTCATCACCGGCGACAACGTGCTCGTGATCGGGCGGACGAACCGGACCAGCGAGTTCGCTATGGCGATGCCGTCGCGAACAGTGCGGATCGGGCTGGTCATGGTTCGCCGAGCGACGGGCAGTGCCGTCGAGATCCCGGCGCGTACAAGTTCGGCGCCGACGGACCAGTTCCACGCCGCGATGTCGCGGAATCCGCCGCGGACCGTGGGTGTCGTGTCGCCGGACGGCGGACGGGGCGCGGCATCGCGCACGAAATCGAGCATCTCACCGGCAATCTGGATGCCACCGATGCCGTCGGTCAGGCTGTGGTGCACCTTGAAGATCAAAGCGGCCTTATCACCGTCGAGTCCGCCCATTACGGTGATGCGCCACAGGGGTCGCACCGGGTCGAAGGCGGTCATCGCTTCGGTGCGTGCGAATTCCAGGACCGCGGACAGGTTCGCCGGCGGCGGAGCGAGGATCCGGCGCACATGCCAGGCCAGGTCGAAATCGTCATCGGGTGTCCAGCGGGGCGGTGCCAGACCGAGCGGTAGGGGGAGCAGTCGGTGCCGGAACTTCGGCACTACCCGAGTTCCTCGATCCACCATGTACCAGAAGTGATCCCACTGCGGCTCGCGGTCGAGGATCAGCACCGAGATAATCGTCGAGCGCAGGGCCGGGTCATGTTCCATGCTCCACGTGAACAGGTCCGTTTGGGTCATGTGGGATTCGCGCGAATCCATCGGTTTCACTATCCATCATCGCCGGAATGCCTTCCGGCACTATCGGTCAGGACTGGCGGCTCCGAAGTGCGACCAATTCGGTCGCGCTATCCGTTGCGAGGCGCGAATTCGGTCCTGGCTCCGGAAGTCGCCGGAGTTCTTCTCGGTCATCGCCGATCCATCGAGCGATCTCGGCATGCCACAGCGGCTTTGATCCAAAGATGACCAGGACTTGTTCTGCTCTCATATCGAGCCTCCTATCCGTCCATAGGACACCTCGCGACCCGGACGTCAGCAGGGGCGAAAGTCCCCATGGCGGGGGCCATCGGACGCCGAATCAAAGCGCTGGAAGTCGCGCGAATGCCCCGAGGATCGCTTGCCTTCGGGGCGCGGACGAGGCGGCCGATCGGCCGCCCTCGGTCAGTGGCATCGCTGCGGCCGAAACAGCGGCTGCCCGGCATGAGCCCGCTGTGCTGACGCAGGAGCGCCTCTGCGACCAGCCGCGCTGTCGTGTGGCAGCGCGGCCGCCGGTAAGCCGAGTCGGTTCCCGAGATCCACTGCCGCGGTATGTATTCCGAGCCGTGCGGCGAATACGGCATTGTTGACCAGCCCGCCCCGAGCAGACCGGCGTGCACGACCGGGTCGCCCTGGGCGGGCGCGGGCTGGACCCACTCCACGGTCTGCGCCGAGCCGCCGACGAAGAGGGGGAGCCGTCCGGCCGCGATATCGGGCGGGCCGCCGCTGACCTGATTCAGGTCGGAAACCGAATAGTGCCGAGTAGCTATTGACAGCGACTGGCATGCGAGTGCTATACATTAGGGGAGGCTTACCTCTTTAGATGAGGCTAACCTCGTGAAATGTCCCGCTCGCGCAATGAGGCATCGTGTACGTCTGTATCTGTAACGCCGTCTCCGAATCGGACGTGCACAGCTGTGTCGCCGCAGGCGCCAGCTCGACCGCGCAGGTCAAAAAGGCGTGCGGTTGGAAGCCTGGCTGTGGCAGCTGTACTCGCCGCCTTTCCGAGGTGATCGGCCGAGCCTGCGCCGCACCCGTTCAAGAGTTCGCGACGCCTGCGGCGTAGTCCGACACGGTAGGCGGTCCTTACAGGTTCGCTGATTGTGAGCTGTGACACGATCGCAGCCATGGAAGGCGACAAGGAAATCATCACGCTGCTCAACGAGCAGCTGACAGCCGAACTCACGGCCATCAATCAGTACTTCTTGCACGCCAAAATGCAGGAGAACTGGGGTTTCACCAAACTTGCCAAGCACACCCGCCACGAGTCCATGGACGAGATGAGGCATGCGGAAGTGCTCACCGACCGCATCCTCTTCCTCGAGGGACTGCCGAACTATCAGAAGCTCAACCCGCTGCGCATCGGTCAGACCGTCCCCGAACAGTTGCGGGCCGATCTGAAGATCGAGATGGAGGCGGTGGATCGGTTGCGCGGCGGTATCGAGTTGATGCGGTCGCGCGGTGATGTCACCTCCGCACGCATCTTCGAGTCCATCCTCGAGGATGAGGAACAGCACGTCGACTACCTGGAGACCGAACTCGATCTGATCGAGAAGCTCGGCGAGCAACTGTACCTGCAGCGTTATACCGACACCTCGGAAGGCGATTGACGTCGTCACCGGTTCCGGACACGTCGATGGTGGGCGACCGGAACCGGTGACGGTCACGGAGCGGGCGTCGCTCAGCGGATCGGTTGCGTGACGGCGTCGTGTTCGTCGTTGACGAGATGGAACGCGATCGCGAGATCATCGATTACCGCCTGCCATGCGGCCTGACTACCTTCGCCGCGCGGATCGCGGGCCAGCGCGAGCAAAGTGGTGGCGGCGTCGACTGCCTGAACCGCGGCAGCCAAAAGCGCGGGCACGGGTGTCGGGGCATGGCGGGCGGCGAGTGTCGCGATGTGGTGCCGCAGCCACCGGGCGTCGAACTGCGCCTGCGCCGAGACATCGCCTACGGCGTCCTGCTCCGCGGTCGCGGCCAGCGACCAGTGGCCCATGGTCTGCCCCACTGGAGCTTGGATGACGAGGTCCCGCAGCTCACTACTGATCAAACCGTGTAGCCGACCGGCTAACTCGGCGCGCTCGACGGGCGGCTCGGCCAACCGGCCGGAAGCGGTATCGGCCGCGTCGGCCTGCAATACCGCCAGCACTGCTCGCAATTGCGCAGCTGTTGCCACCTACACCCCTCTCCGTCGTTCATTCCGAGCTACCGTTGCGCGTTAACACTTCGTGGACCCAAAACGACCGATCCGAACCCTCCCGGCACCATCCGCCGCACCGCGTCGAAACATCCGCCACCCCGGCGGTTAGTGCAGACAAGACGATACAGAAGCAGACAATATCGAGCTACCGACAAGCGGCAGGTTCATCGCATCCGCTCGCGGGGCGTCGGATTCGGGCGCCGCGAACATCAGGTCGAGCAGGCCGTCTCCGATGCCCGGAACTACTGCTCTGGCGACCACCCGATATCGAATACGGGCACTGGCCTGCCGCCGCTGATCACGTCGATGCTTGTCGGCTGGGTCGGCAAATCAGGACGCAACCGAAGCGATCGGTACATGAAACCGGCGCGTTGAACAGCGGCGGCGCCGGTTCGGTTCCTCGACGGGACAATCGGGCGAAATCAATTGCGCGAACACGCCTCTGGCATCTGCTGTCGTGGGCTGGCCTGTCACGTTAATATTGGGATGGTTGCTTCCTGCGAATGCGGCGTGTCCGCCCGGCCGAAGGTTGGTGAGTCCGCCGATGTCGGTATCGATGTTCGACGAGGTGCTTCCGCGCGGTGAGCGCGATGGAGTCGGTCTGCGAGTCGGCGCCATCATCGACCGGGGCGGAGAAGTATTGCTATTGGAAGCCCATAGCACCGGTCCGCTCCCACTGACCCGCAAGCTTCCGGGCGCCACCGTGGAACCGGGTGAATCGGTCTCCGCCGCGCTGATTCGCGGAGTTCGCGAAGAGACCGGGCTTGCCGTGATCGATATCGGCCGCCACATCGGCGACTTCGACTACCTGTCGCCGTCCGGTAAGCCGGTGCGGCGCTTGCATTTTGCCGTGGAAGTCGAAGCCACCAGTCCCGTGGTCCTGTCCGCCCACGCCGATTATGTATGGGCACCTTTGGACGGAGAACTGCTCGTGACGCCGTCCATCCGCGGCATCCTCGATGTCTACCGGGACCTCCCGCATCGCTGAGCGAACTCCGCGCCTGACACTCGATATCGGTTGTGCTCGAGCATTTCTCACGCCGCGACCAGTCTTTCGATCGTGACCGGCGCCGACACTTCCCGGTGCGAACATCTCACCGCCCACGATTGGGTCGATCTGGGGAGGACTTCGACGTCTACTGGAACGAGGCGAGCAGGCACGCCGTCGGCGACGACAAGGTTCGGGCCTACCTCGACCATCTGCTCGAGCTGCGACATGATCCACTGATAGCGGAAAGAACCGCCGATGCGTCGGTTCCAGGGCGTCGAGCTGAGTCCGAATCGTGGATGCGGGGTCTACTGTGTGCAGGTATGGCGACCAAGGAGGTCACCGTAACGGTGACCGTGGACGACACCGAGTGGGCTCAGCTGTGTGATGCGGCCGAGTGCGCGGGCATGAGCGTTCTCGAATACCTCGCCCACAGCGCACGATTGGTCGCGCTGGAGCCGCGCGCGCCGCGGCGCCTGCGATTACCCCGTGATTTCCGACCGCAGGGGCCATCGCAGGACAACGACAGCGAAACGGTCGCGTGGACCGAGAGTTTTTCTCAGCGTCTGCACCAGCGGGTCGATTCATTCCGCAACGACTAGACCGCTACGAGCGTGGCGCTGCCTGTGCCGATCCCAGCCAGTTCGGTAACCGCTCGGACACCGAAAGCAGGCCGGCCGTGGCGGCCGGGCCAGCAGTGGCAGCTCCGGCGAATCCAACGCCGCCGACCCGCACAAGGGCGGTGGCACGGGCGCTGAGGCTCAGCCTCAGGAGGCCAAGGTCAAGGGCCGGCAGCACAGCCCTGGCGGCACTGACAATGCTTCGCAACCAGGGCTGGCCTGGCCCCTGCCATCGGTAATCTTCCCGCGACGGAATGTCAAAGAGTTCCAAGGCGATTCGGTGGAATTCATCGTCGAGTTCGGACGGCGTCGGTGCCGCGGACTTGTATCCGGTCGCGGATGCGTCGATCGCGCCCATGACGACTTCGAAGATGTCCGCGGGCTGGTCTTCGGGATGTCGGCCGTCGCGCGGCCGATGCGGAACATCACTCGAATGCGTTGCGCGAGACGGGTTTTCATTGGTCGACGCTGCCCCCCGACCGCAGCCTGGCGGCGAGGCGTTCCACCACGGAAGCGGCCGCCCCGGAATTCCCCCTGTGTCCACTCGCACTTAGCCAGGAGAAACTGCTGGTCATTGGGAGATGGTGTCGGCAACAACCGGGGAGATCCGGAGCAAGAGTGTCTCAGTCGTTGACCGGTGGCGCTCCGGGGACCTGCCGCGACGATGCCCAGTCGAGTGCCGGGAGGCGATTCCTGGGCGGTTGGGCCACCGTATGGGTACCGGTTGGCAGACGGTGGCGCGCATCCGGATAGCTGACTGGCGAATATTGTGGCGCTGTCCTCGCGCGGGATGGGTAATCGAGACCAAGTACGGCTCGGTGAGGCAGAATGGGCAGTGAAAACCCCGGAGAGCGTGTCGGCCAGACCCTTTTGATCGATGAGCCACGCTGTGCGTGCCAAGCGGGAGTGCAGGGGCCTGATCCCGCCGCGTGGACCGAACCTGACCGGCGCTCCGGGCAGCCGAAACCGCGTCGTTCTCGCGTGAAGTCAGGCTCAGGAGGTGACCATCAATATCAAAGAACCAAGCGCGCTACCACGAGAAAGGTCTACGCGGGCGTCCGCTTCACGCTCGAAGGACCTCCCCCGTCGAAGCAAAGGAGCAGACATGTCCACCATCCACTTCAAGGAGACGACGAATTCGACGCCCGAGCAGTTTGTCGCGGCGCTGACCGACTTCGGGCCCGGCCGCTCACAGCTGTTCGGCAACAGCACCGACGAGTACCTGGAGGTGCACGCCCGAGGGCCGCACGAAGCCGACGTAACGGAGGGCTCGCGCGGCATCTGGGAGCGTCTACACTACGACTGGTCGAACCCCAACCGCGTCATCATGACGACCACCGACTCCAATCTGTGGGGCGGCCACTCGGGACACACCTACACATTCAGTCGCCGGCCCGACGGGACGACCGATATGGATGTCGTCATCGTGCGCGAGGGCAAGAACCTCAAGGGGCGGATGCTCGGCGTGGTGGTCGGGACAGTCGGCAAGCCGGTCTTGAAACACGCGTTCGATAAGACCGTCAAGGCCGTCGAAGCTCGCAACAGTGGGGCGGGAACAGCGGAACGCTCGTGACCGCACCCGCACAGGGTGACGCCGCTCTACAGACCGGAAATGTCCTTGCTGCCGCTCTGGATGCTGGAGGCCAAGCGAATCCGGGCCAAACCGCTGCGGCCAGCACCAATAATGCGCAAGCCGCTATTTGCCAGCCCGACAGCGATAATCGCGTCCCCAGTACCGTTGTCGCCGCGACCCCGGTCAATGCGGGCGGGGTATCCGCCTCGGCCTCCCATCGCGAACGATGCCATAGCAGCTGGGTGCCGAAATCGATCGCGAGTAGCAGCCAGACCGCCGCCCCGAGCGCGAATATCAGCCACGAGACAACCTCGAATCCGGTGAAATGCAGCCTACCGACACGATTCCGGTCGCCATGACGAATGATCCCGCCACCGGCGGTAGCTCTTGCCGCCAATGCTGCGCCACCGGGATATCTCATCTCGAGTGGCGATCATGGTCAAGCAACTCGATAGCAAGCGATTTCGGCGAGGCGGCTGTGCAATGCGGTGCAATCGAGGTTTTGGTGGAGCCGGAAGTCGTGCACACCATCCAGAGATAGATGGCCGCATCCAGGACTGAAACCGATGCGCTGTTATCGGTCGGCGCGGACGGCCCGAATACGAGCGACGCGATTGCCCGTGCGATGCCGCATTCTCCTGGTACACCTATTCGCCGTCCGGTCCGCTATTCCGAGAACCACTTCCCCGAGGTAGACCGTCGAGCCGAATCGGTCCGGCCGTTCTCGGAGTCGTACTTTCGGCTTGGATGCCACCTATATCCCACGACGTGGCCATAGGCGTGCCACGCATTCCGTGCGTCCGGTTTTCTGAACCAATCCCATGAGCGCGCCCCTCGGCCATTGGCTCACCTCATGGACGTGTGTGATTTCGGAATGACTCGTGCGTCCAGATTGGAAGATGACGAGGTTCTCGTGCGAGTCCCGGGATTGTTCCGAACTGATCATCGCGGACATCTACTGAATGTGCACCCGGAACCGGAGAACCTGCGACCATTTCTGGTTACGGCCGCTTCGAAAAGTCCACTACCCCAGGGGAGGTGAGGAAGGTGTACTTCCTTCCACCGACGAACCATGAGCGCGTATCGATCATGACCATCTCCTACGCGCACGCGATTATGCAATCCCACCTGGATTGCCCGCTATCGGTCTGTCCGGTCAAGGCTCAGGCCAAGGCGCGGCTGGTCGAGGGTGGGAAGATGGTTCCCGCCAATGTTCCCCACTTCGGGATGTGACAGGGGTATGTACGTGGCCGAGAACGAGATTCGAGAGATCGAGATTCGTGTCCTGCGAGACGTCATCGATGCCGTGGACGCCCGACTGGGCGAGTTGCGGTCGAGCGGGTGCGATATCACGGCGTCCCGCAGCACCGTTCATGCGCGGGTCATCTATGCCGTGATCGCGAGTGCCCGCGAAACCGGTCATTACGGCGCCGGAATGCTCGCCAGAGCCCCTCTGCTGGACGTGATCCTCACCGGTGCCGAGGGAACCGATTGGGATAAGGCCGTTTTCGATGTCCTGATGGACTTACCGACCCACAATTGACGATCTCCACATGCGGGTAGCGGTGGGCTTTGACGAATCGTGCCCACCTCTCACCTGGCCGCCTTCGCGGTCGCGGCATTGATCATCATCGTGATTCCCGGGTTGATCATCGGCGACGGTGCGAGCGTGGCGCTCAGCGGCACACCTAATGCTGGTCTCTTCGATTTCGGTCGAGATCGACAGGGCCGTTCAGCGGCGCGGTATGGCGGTGTACTCCTGCTCGGGGCGGCCGGTGGTGCCGTAGCGCAGGCGCATCTGGATAGTGCCCGCGGCGACCAGCGTGGCGAGGTAGCGCTGGGCGGTGGCGCGGGAAATGCCGATGGTGGTGGCCACCTCGGCGGCGGAC
>FTJU01003247.1_pt1 | contig 12206 bp, 13 predicted proteins | sample 1658961 | NCBI WGS metagenome assembly FTJU01 (sample SAMEA3914878, study PRJEB12502) | metagenome | biome: forest; material: soil | place: USA | collected 2012-03-12 | depth 0.3 m | reverse complement strand
GCGGTGGCCAGCAGCTTGCGCTCGGCCTTGAGGCGACCGTTGCCTGCCTCGGACTCGATGAACTTCCGCACCTGACCGGCCACATGGGCCAGCGCGACACCGCGGTCGCGGGCGATCTTGCGGAAGAAGAAGTCCTGCGCCTGGATGGCGGTTGTGCCCTCGTAGAGCGAGTCGATCTTCGCGTCGCGGATGTACTGCTCGATCGGGTAGTCCTGCAGGAAGCCGGAGCCGCCGAAGGTCTGCAGCGATTCGGTCAGGTACTGGTAGGCGCGCTCGGAGCCGACACCCTTGACGATCGGCAGCAGCAGATCGTTGACCCGGAAGGCCACATCCGCATCGGCACCGGAGACCAGCTCGGCGATATCCGTATTCTGGTGTGCGGCGGTGTAGAGGTAGATGGCGCGCAGACCCTCGGCGTACGCCTTCTGCATGGCCAGGCTGCGGCGCACATCCGGGTGGTGAGTGATGGTGACGCGCGGTGCGGCCTTGTCGGTCATCTCGGTCAGGTCCGCACCCTGGACGCGCTGCTTGGCGTAGTCCAGTGCGTTCAGGTAACCGGTCGACAGGGTCGCGATGGCCTTGGTGCCGACCATCATGCGGGCGTTCTCGATGACGTCGAACATTTGCGCGATGCCGTTGTGTACCTCGCCGACCAGCCAGCCCTTGGCGGGTACGCCGTGGCCACCGAAGGTGACCTCACAGGTGGCCGAAACCTTGATACCCATCTTGTGCTCGACATTGGTGACGAAGACACCGTTGCGCTCGCCCAGGGTCTGGGTTTCGAAGTCGAAGTGCCACTTCGGCACGTAGAACAGCGACAGGCCCTTGGTGCCCGGACCGGCACCCTCGGGGCGGGCCAGCACCAGGTGCATGATGTTCTCGAACAGGTCGTCGGAATCACCGGAGGTGATGAAGCGCTTGACGCCCTCGATGTGCCAGGAGCCGTCCTCCTGCTCGATTGCCTTGGTGCGGCCGGCGCCGACATCCGAACCGGCATCCGGCTCGGTCAGCACCATGGTGGCGCCCCAGTTGCGCTCGGCGATGATCTGCGCCCACTTCTTCTGCTCATCGGTGCCGTTGTTGTAGAACACCTGCGCGAAACCCGCGCCTGCGGCGTACATCTGAGCGGGCGGGTTGGCGCCGAGGATCATCTCGCCGAGCGCCCAGGAGACGGCGCTCGGGGCACCGAGGCCACCCAGTTCCTCGCGGACGGCGACCTTGGCCCAGCCCGCGTCTTCCAGCGCGCGGTAGGACTTCTTGAAGGATTCGGGGAGAGTGACCGTGTGGGTCTCGGGATCGAAGGTCGGCGGGTTGCGGTCACCGTCGACGAACGAATCGGCCAGCGGGCCCTCGGCCAGGCGGCGCACCTCGTTGAGCATCTCCTTGACGGTCTCGGTGTCGAGGTCGCCGTAGGCGTCGCTGTCGAGGATGGTGCCGAGGCCGAGTACCTCGAAGAGGTTGAACTCCAGGTCGCGGACGTTGCTCTTGTAGTGGCCCATGTCTGTGTACTCACTCTCCGTTGAGTTGGTGCGGTCGGTTGGTTGCCGTTCCCGCCCGTTGTTCGTCCACCGGGTAGCCGTACCGGTTTACCGCATGCTACTCGCGGGTAACTTATTTGCCATATTACCGTTCGGTAATGGGGTCGCAAAGGCTCGAGGGGGCAATGTGACGCGGAAAACACCCGCAGACGTTGCCGATCGTCTACGGCTCGCGTAGTAGACGACCGAGCCGGGTTTGCTGCCGCATTACCTTGCGGATGCCTGGGCGTCTCCGGATAGCTGGGGGCCTACCGTGGAAATGTGCGAATCGAGACGAGCGCCGGGCCCGCGGAGATCGAGCTGGACAAGCCGCGCAACGCGGCGTTCCTACTGCTGCTCACGCACGGATCCGGTGGCGGTGTGGACGCGAAAGACCTGCTCACGGTGCGCGATTGTGCCTATGAACTGGGCGGTGCGGTGGCACGGGTGGTGCAGCCGTATCGGGTCACCGGACGCCGCGCGCCTGGTGCCGCGGGCAAGCAGGATGAGGCCTGGTTGGAGATCGTCGCCGACTTGCGCAAGCGGGTGCGCAAGGTCCCGCTGATCCAAGGTGGGCGCAGCAATGGTGCCCGTGTGGCCTGCCGCACCGCCATTGCCGCCAGCGCCCGCGGCGTACTCGCGTTGTCGTTCCCGCTGCATCCGCCGGGTAAACCGGAGAAGACGCGGCGTGCGGAACTGCTCGCCCCCGGCGATCTCGAAGTGGTCGTGATCAACGGCGCGAACGACCCATTCGGCATCCCGGACCCCGCCGACGCCGCCGAAGTACGGATAATCCCGGGTCAGCCGCATTCGTTCCGCTCGGGATTCGACATCATCGCCGATACCGTGACTCCCTGGTTGCAGCGCTGGTCCGAGTAGTGCAGGGCCGTGACCGCGTGCAACCAGCAGCCTGGTCCGCGTGTGGGCGGTCGGTGGCGCGATCGGACGGTGGTTGGACAGGTCCGGCGCGCGCGGGGGCAGCGGGCAACGACCTCAGCTGGGTGCAGCCGGTTCGATGGCGGGTGGGGCCGCGGGTTTGGTGGCGATGACCAGGGCATCGATGGCGTCGCGCCCCTCGGTGGGGCGGTAGACGCGGTCGGCGATGCGGACTCGGATGCGATCGGGGTCGGTGCCGAGATCGGCGATGATGTCGTCGGGGGTGAAAAGGACCGACGGGTCTTGCGGACCGCCGAAGCCCTCGGTGAGATTGATGGTGTCGTGGCCGAGGATCAGCAGCGTGCCGCCGGGGGCGAGGCAATCGGCGAGGCGGCTGATCAGCCGACGGCGTTGTACGGCGGGCAACTGCAGGAAGACCATCAGCACGAGTTCGTACGGCCCGGTTATGCCCGCGGCGTCCAGATCGGTGACATCGGCACACTGCCAATCGATCCGGCTGCGGACCGAGCGGGACAGCCGGGTCGCGATGGTGCGGCCTTTATCGATACCCACCTGTGAAAAGTCGACTGCATGCACCCGCCAGCCGTGCGTGGCCAACCACAATGCGTTGCGTCCTTCACCGCAGGCGAGATCGAGGGCACGCGGCAGGGCGGGCGGATCGCCGTCGGGAGTGTCCGGCAGCAGCGGGGCGATCCGCTCCAGGCCGTACACGTGTTCCACTACGGTGCTGTTCGGCGGTGCACCCCAGATCAGTTCGCTCTGCGCATACCGCGTGTCCCAATCGGTCGCGTCCATATGCGCGAGTGTATTTGCATCATGCGCCGGGCGACCGCCGCGCACCCGTCATCCCGTCGCCGGGATGGTCGGGCGGCAGGCTCGCGCTAGGCGCTCGTTTGCGGCAACCAGTGCACCGGCGAGGTCTCGCGGATATGGACGAGTATGTCGAAAGCGTCCATGAGGGATCGCACGGTGATGTGGGCGGTAGCGTCTTCGGCCGGATCGTAGATGCCGCTGATCGTGCGCAGCTTCGCCGGACCTTGAAGCCACGGCCGCACCGATTCCGGTGCGTCGCTGTGCAAGTCGACATAGAAAGTGCGCCGATTCACCGCCCCGAGCGCGGCGTCGACCAGGTCCGGCAGCGGTTCCGGCGCCACCGTCGCTCCGAGATTCCCGTGGTGGAAGCCGATGGCGACCGAGATGTATTGCTCGCCGAACTTTTCGCGCAAATAGCTTCCGGTCCCGAGGAATTCAGAGTTTTCCGCCGGACCGTCACCGAGGCTGAGGGCCGCGGTGTGGGCGATGCCGTCCCAATACGCGATCTTCGCGCCGGTTTCCCGTTGCCATTCGATGATCCGCTCCGCGGCCGGGCGTTCGTCGCGTGCGAAACCATTCTGCCCCGCGACGCTGTTCTCGTGGAACTCGACGATGAGCCGCAGATGCGTCAGTGCTTTTCCGGATTCTTTTGTCACCGGCAGCTTTTCGAATAGTGCCATGGCATCGCGTGCGTCGTCGACGAACGGTCGGCCGGGGTGAATTCCCTGATGGCGCTGCACATGTTCATCGATCTGATGTGCGGTGCGGATCGGGTCGAGGTGGGATGCCATGGCAGCCAACCGATCCGGTGCTGTTTGCCGGACATGATCCAGCACCGCGTCGTAATCCGACGCTTCCGCGCGCGGTGGTTCGACGCCCAGAATCCGTACGGGATTGTTCGGGTGGTCGGCGTTGAAATTGCGAATCCACTCCAGTGCCGCCGCCATTTCGGCGGTCCGGGTCGGCCGCCACGCCTCCGCGAGCGTCGATTCGGGTTCGCCCGCGCCGGTCCGCACATAGTCGTCGAGCCGCTCACCGGAGCGCGCACTGTCCTGCACCGCGAGCACGCGGAAACCGTATTCCATCACAAGCCGCCGGAATATCCGCTCACGCAGTCCGAACGTTTGCCGGGAGAACCGGGTCGACTCACCCAAACCGACCACGGTCGCCGACCCGAGCCGCTCGGTCAATGCCGCGATATCGGATCCGGTGCTATTCGAATCCGCATCGAAAATCGGCCGCGCCCGCGCGCTCAGCCATTCGTGCAAATCCGAAGTGCCGCTTTCTGATTCGCTGGATTCGAAGGTGGTGTCCATGGTCTCTCCCGAAGCTCGACGACGCAACGCAACCCCAGCCTTGTACCTGAAGTATCGTTGAGGTCAAGTCGGCGGAATATGGGCAGATGGCCGCCCGCGTACCCGGCCGTGTGCTGTGGGGACTAGAGGGTGGTACGCATCAGGATGACGTTGTACTGCGTATGGACCGTGGTGAGAAAGTACAGGTCACGCCCGGTTTGGTACGGGAAGATCGACGGGGCGTACGCAGCCGGGAGGTCGCGGGTGTCGATCAGCACCTCGGGATCGCTCCAGGGACCCGCGGGCGAGCTGGCCCGCCGCATCACCACCGAATTGAACGGATCGGTGGTCAGTGAGATGAACTGGCCGAGGTACTCGTTGTACATCACCGACATCTCGCCGACGCCCCCCATGATCGGCGCCGCGGCATCGACATCGCCTTTCTTGCTCCAGTGCTCGCCGTCCCAGTACTCGTACTCGCCCAGGTTCGCGATATCGCCTTCACGGACCCGCGCGACATACGCCGCCCGGTTGCGCCCGGACTTGGTGCCGTATTCGTAGACGTAACCGCCATTCTTGACGAAGGCGTTCATCTGGAAGTTGGCGTTACCCTCGTCATTCGGGCGTCTGGTCTCGGGTAGCTCGCCCCAGGTCTCACCGTTATCGCCGGAGATCGCGAGCCCGGAGAAATTTGTGGTCCACCGGCCGACATCGTCCCAGCTCTGCACCGACATCATGCTCATGTACTGAACGCCGTTGACCGAAATGCCTGCGGTGGGGATTCGGCTGATCTCCACGAATGGAATCTTCGGGCTCGGAATCAGATCGCGCGCCTGACCGAAGATATCGCGCACGACGCTGTCGAAGTAGATGCCGTTGGACGGATCCTGGGTATGGCTGCGCATGAGAATATTGCTGCGCCACGCCCAGGTGCTGCCTGCGAGCAGATTCGGCAGACCGAGTCCGGCGGTATCGCCGAATGCGGTCAGCATCTCACCGTCGCCGTTATCCCACATGATGCCGAGATCGGTGCCGAGCACGTTATATGCCTGGGTGTTGTTGGGGCTGGCCATGCCGGTCACCTGGAATACCGCCTTGGTCCGGCCGGCTAGATTGGGTAATCCATTGGTGCCGTTCAACACCGGGATCGGGTTTATCGCATTGGGGTTTGCCGTGGCTGGGGTTGTCGCTACGAGGAGCAAGGCCGATGCTCCTGCCAGCGCCGAGAGCAGGGCGGACGCGGTTTTATTCAAGTCTCGAAGCCCTCCGGTTCTGGCCGAAGCGGCACGATACGCAGGCCCCCCCACCCGCGTGTTGTGTCACATTTCGGCTGGGTGGCAAATCGTTCAAGATGCTAACAGCGAAACCGGTGAAAATGGTGGGTTGCGTGATTCGTCTGGAGAATTGTAAGCGCGTGCTACCTGAATTGTGATCTGCGACGACGAAATATGGCCTGCCGCAGGATCAATGGCAGTTGGGTGGCCCGCTCGATGGCGAGGGTACGGCGGGCCGAGGCGTGCCACGAGCGGTCGAAGAGTTGTTTGGCCCCCGCGACGGCGTGCGGCGAGCGCAGTGCGATGCGATCGGCGAGCTTTTCCGCCGCCGCGACCGGGTCCGGTGTCATCTCGGTGACCAGGCCGATCCGCTCGGCGTAGGCGGCGTCCACGATATCGGCGGTCATGGTCAGCAGCAGCGCTTTGTCGATACCGACCAGGCGGGACAGCGTCGCCGCGCCGGTCATATCCGGGACCAGACCGTGTTTGGCCTCCATTACCGAGAACTCGGCGTCGGGACCGGCGAAGCGAACGTCGGCGGCCAGCGCGATCTGCAGCCCGCCGCCGTAGCAGTGGCCGTGGATGGCCGCGATCACCGGCACCGAGAGCCGACGCCAGGCCCAGCATGCCTCCTGGAAGGTATTGGTGCCACGCCAGGGCAGCGGGATGAAGCCGCGGATGGCGGCGAGCGGATCGCCGCCAGCCCCCGCGATATCGAGGCCGCTGCTGAAACTCGGTCCGTTGCCGGACAGGATGACCGCGCGCGCCTCCTTGTGGCCCCCGACGGTATGCGCCGTCGTGACGAGATCGCGCAGCATCTCAATGGTCAGGCCGTTGTGCTTATCCGGCCGGTCCAGCGTGACGTAGGCGCGATCATCGACGAACCGCAGCGCGATGTTCGAGGCCATACCCAGATCTTACCCGTGAGTCAGTTAGTGGGCCATGTCCGCGGACGAATCCGATTTGCTCGAATCGAACGCAAGTTACCGTCAATATTGACCGTAACGCGTGGAGGAACCAGCCGAATTCACCATCGAGATCATGACCGGTCTCGCCGTGCGTGTGCTGCTCACGGCGATCTGGACCGTAACCGAATCCTGCAGCACCGCTGGGCAAATGCGGTCCGCATCCTGCTCGGCCGGTCGGATCCGGCAACGCTGACCCGACCGGTCAGCGAGGGGGCCTGATGGTGTCGAGCAGGACTCGCGCGCAGCCGACCGGATCGTCGTAGAACGGCGTATGGCCGCTGCCGTGCAGGGTGACGTGGCGGGCATTCGGCAGTACGGTGCGTGCCCGCCTGCTCTGGGTGGGATAGGTCAGCAGGATGTCCCGGTTGCCCCAGGCGATGGTGACGGGAATATCGGCCAGCGCGCCGATTCTGTGCAATTTCGCATCGGTGAAGGAGGCGAGGGCGGGTTCGAAGCCGAGTGCGTCGACCGCGCCGGTGGCGGTGTCCACGGCCAGCTGCGGATCGATCGCCCATGGCTTGCCGAAGATCAACGTCAGGAAGGTGGTGCGGCCCGCGGCGGTGCCCAGTACGGTGGGCAGCCACCTACGCAGCACCCGTGCGAGCTGGCGGGATTTGCCGAGCGACTGTTGGCACCATACCCGGCCGGGGGTGTCCCAGAATCCGATCGGGGAAAAGGCGGTGACCGAGCGGGCCAGCCCACGTGCGCCGAGGTTCAGACCGATGAGTCCGCCCATCGAATTGCCCGCCAGATGCGGGCGCTCGATGCCCTGTTCGGTGAGGAAGTCGGCGAGCGCGTCGGTGAGGGTATCGACGGTGGTGTGTGCGAGCGGCGCGGATCCCCCGAAGCCGGGCAGATCGACGGCGAGGACGTCGAATGATTCGGCGAGGGCGCCGATGATGGGCTCCCATATCTGCCAGCGGCTGCCCACGCCGTGCACCAGGACCAGCGGTTCCCCCGAGCCGATCCGGTGATGGTTCAACGTCATATCTGTGACCGTACAGCGATTCGCAGCTCTCGGACCGAGGTTTCCGGCCGCGACCAGGACCGGATTTCCGCTGGCAGTCGGCAGAAACGTCGGTACGATAAATGGTATGGCAACGCGTAAGGTAACCCTTTCGCTGGACGCGGCGTCCTGGGCCTTCGCCGAACAGGCGGCGGCCCGCGCGGGGATGTCGCCCTCGGCGTGGATATCGAAGGCAGCGCGTCGCGAAGCCGTGCGGACCGGTGTCGGTCCGGTACCCGATGTGACGGCCGTGGCCGCGGCGGACGAGGCGGAACTGGCCGCCGCCGAGGAGGCGATGCGTGCGCAGGGGTGAACTGTGGACCTATCACCCACACGGCTCGCCGCGGCGCCGTACCGTCGTGCTCATCAGCAGTGATGGCATCAACGAATCACCCAGGCAATGGCTGATCGCCGCCGAAATCGTTCACGAGGATCCCCAGGACATTCTGGCTGTGCCGGTCGAGCGGCACGGTTGGGTGCATGCCGGGAATATCGGTCGTATCTATCGCGGCTGGCTGGCCGAGCCCATCGATGCGATGGAAGCGGATGCGCTGGAGCGGTTGGACACCGCATTGCGCGCGGCAATGGACCTGTAACCGACTTTCTGGATTGGGAAGCCGATCGCGGCGCTACCGCTCGGTGTCGTACGGCATTATCGTTGCGGCGCCACCGCGGTGGCCATTTACACAGACTGAATCGAGAAGAGGAATCAGTGCGGATCTTCCTGATCGCCGCAGCGCTCGTCGCGCTGCCGGCACTGGCGGCGTGCGGTAACGACAAGGCCGTGGACCAGCCCGCGGTAACCCGAGCGGACCTCGCCAAATCGCTACAGGACAAGGGGCTCAAGGACAAGAGCCTGGCCGACTGCGCTGCCAAGCTCTATGTGGACCAAGGCATTTCGCAAGAGGGCCTGCGCAAGATGATCAGCGACGAATACGACACCAAGGCCGCCGACCCCAACAACTTCGGTATGAGCCAATCCGATGCCGACAAGGCTCGCGAAGCCAACACCAAGATCTTCACCGAATGCCGCGCGAAATAACGAGTTGACCAGCCCGCACCCGCCCCGGATCGCCGAGTTCGGGGCGCGTTGCGATCCGCCTCGGGCAAGTTGCCGACCGGGCGCCGGCGTAATCCACTGCGCCTCCACATCCGCCACAGTGACTGTCGCACAGGCACCATTGGTGGCCGATTGCTCGACATCGCGCGTCAGGACGAGTCGTTTGCGGGCGAGGCCGCTGGATACATCGACCGCGCGATCCAGTTGCGGCAGCCGGATCGACGGCGCTCTGCTGCGCTGGATCAGCTGGGGATGGTTGAGGCCAGGCTCATCCAGGGCGAAGCCGAGGAAGCGTGCCATGTTGGGCACGCCGCGCTGGAGGTGGTCGAAAAAACGGCGTCTGACCGCGTGGCAAAGAAGCTTGCGAGGGTGTACAACCGCACCGAACAATTTGTCAACGTCGGTGCGGTGGCCGAACTGCGCTGCCGCATGCGGCCCCTCGTCGCAGCAACCGCTTAGGAGCTGTCCGCATGGTGCGTATCGGAGTCACCGGGCACACGAACATTACCGAGGCCACCGTGCCGCTCGTGTACGAAGCGATCAGCAAGATCCTTGGTGACGACACGGTCTCCGACCTGGTTGGCGTCAGTTGCATTGCGCGCGGTGCCGACTCGGTATTCGCGCGGGCAGTGCTCGATGCCGGCGGATCGCTCGAGGTGGTGCTGCCATCGCGGAACTACCGCGAGCGTAAGGTCGAACCGGACCATGCCGAACTCTTCGACACGCTGCTCAGCAGCGCGTCGAAGGTGCACGTGATGGATTTCGACGACGCGGGCCGGGAGGCGTACACGGCCGCGAACGAAGCCATGCTGTCATCGTGTACGCGTCTGGTCGCTGTATGGGATGGGGACGTAAGCCAGCCGGGCGGCACCGGCACTGTCGTCGAGCTTGCCCGTCAGCGTGGTGTGCCGGTCGAGATCGTCTGGCCTGACGGCGCCAGACGGGAGTAAAGGCCGCCCGGGTCGATTTCGTCAGCCGTCAGAAGCAGACGAAAGCCCGATACGGAATGTGTGGACCAGCGAGTCGATGCCGCCTGAGGCGGGCTGAACTCGACGTGATCTAGGCTCCCAATCCGAAATCGCTTGAGGCAAACAGAAGCCGCCCGGAACGCTATGGGAGCGGCTCTTTGCGTTGGGCTACAGCTCGATATTTGGCGGCAGCGTGTAGTGCTCGCCGTAGCGTTCCTTACGCATTGCCTCCATGATTGGCGGAGGATCTGCTCGGCGGGCATTCCGCGGCGGTACCCGGCTGCGCGCAAAACTCTTATAGCGCTGTTGATCTCGGCGCGTGTCGGTGTCGGGGTGATGAGTTCGGCGACGGTGTCGTCGACGTCGAGCTGTTGCATCAGCGCGAAAAAGAGGATGCGGATCATCTTCCGCTGCTGCGGAGACGTCAGTTCGTCGGTCACGCGCATACCGCAACGTCGTGTCAGGCGCACTTCTGGCTAACGCTGAGCGGGCACTTCGTATGCGTTAGTGGAGTCGAGTACCGATGGCCACACTTTTGGCCACACTCGCTATCTCAGGCGGCCAGTGGATTCTGTGTATCCGCTGGTGGGAGTGAGTATTTGGTTGAGCCGATGACGGGAATCGAACCCGCGCTGTCTGCTTGGGAAGCAGAAGTTCTACCATTGAACTACATCGGCCTGCGCTGTCACGCGACCGCGAGCTTATCAGACCAGCCGCTATGCGGTGCAAGTCTCGCGGGTTGGCCCTGGTAACAGCGATCCCATCGCCACTGGATCGTTGGCCTGTCAAGCGCCTCCCGTGGACTGGAACAAACTCCGGCAGTCCTGAAACGCTTACCCGCCCGACCAGCTCCAGCACTTCTCCTGGTCCCAGCACTTCTCCTGGTCTCAGCCGCTGTGAGCCCCTGCAATCTTCGGCTCTCGCACCACTTACGCGCCTCGGTTGGTTCGGTGTCGCGGCTCATGTTCAGTCGCGTCTGTTTTGCTCAGCTCGCCGAGCAACGTCCAGGTTCGCTCCTCGTCGCGTGCCGATCCCACGGCAGTGAGCGCGAAGATCAGCTCGTCGGCGCCGGCCTCGGCGTAGCGAGCCACCGCGTCGGCCATAAGCTGCTCATCGCCGATCACGGCCAGTTCCACCGGATCGGATATGTTCTCCCGATCCAGCAGCGCCCGATATGCCGGCATCTCGCCGTATCTGTCCATCTGTTGCGCCGCGCGGTCGCGTGCGGCAGCGACGTCAGCGGTGACTGCGCCACCCACCATGCCGATCACCCGAGGCCTCGGCCGGCCGGCTGCTTCAGCGTGTCGAGCAAGTGTCGGGATCGTGAAGTCGGCCAGGGTATTGGGGCCAGTGAGTAGCGGGAGGGCACCGTCGGCTAGTTCGGCTGCGACCCGCAGAGTCTGCGGGCCCGAAGTAGCAAGCAGCACCGGCACCGGTGAGTTGACCGTCGGCATCATGCTGCGTGTCGGTGATTTGGCCACCAGCGTTTCGCCGGTGTGGTCGACCGCGCCGGTGTGGAGCAGATCGCTCACGGCAGTGAGATATTCGCGTAGGTAGCGGATGCGTGGGTGGATGTTGCCGTAGCCGGCGGCGATCTCCGGCAGCGATAAACCGAGGCCGAGTTCGCAGCGACCGTTGCTGGCCGCCTGCGCTGTTTGTGCCTGCATGGCCAGAGCGTTGGGGTGGCGTGGGTGGATCGGGACGATCGCTGTCCCGACTGTGATGTCCGGCAGCTCGCGCCCGATCAGCGCGGCGACTGCCAGCGCGTCGTAATCGAACCGCTGGGTCAGCCAGACCGCGGGTACGCCGAGTTCGCCCAGCTTGCGGGCCTGGTCGAGCAGGTAGTCGACGGCATTCACACCCGGGGTGAGCTGGTTGTAGTAGTCGGTGGGCAGGGCAACGCCGATTCGCATATGACAAATGTATACCAAGTTTACTTATCTACTGGGTTTACCTTTCGGCTATGCTGCTCGACATGACCCCCGAGTCGGGCCTGCGTGAACGCAAAAAGCGGCATACCCGCGCAGCCATCTCCGATGCCGCCCTCCGGTTGTTCCTGGCCGACGGGTTCGACGCGGTGTCGGTTGTGGACATCGCAGCTGCCGCGGAGGTGTCCAAGCGCACCCTGTTCAAGTACTTCCCCACCAAGGAGGACCTGGTCGTGCACCGGTTCGCCGACCACGTCGACGACGCGGCCCATGTAGTGCGGGACCGGATGCGCGGGCAGGCACCGTTGGACGCGCTGCGCGCCGCGTTCCGCGTCGGTCTGGACAATCACGAACCAAGCACCGGCCTGTGCGACATGCCCGAGGTGCTGGGCTGCTATCGGTTGGTCCTGGACACTCCGACACTGACTGCGCGCCTCGCCCAGTTCCTTACCGGCGGCGAAGTGGCGCTGGCCGAGGCGC
>FTJU01243406.1_pt1 | contig 12238 bp, 7 predicted proteins | sample 1658961 | NCBI WGS metagenome assembly FTJU01 (sample SAMEA3914878, study PRJEB12502) | metagenome | biome: forest; material: soil | place: USA | collected 2012-03-12 | depth 0.3 m | reverse complement strand
GCGGCGATGCCCGGTCCCGCCGCTGGACCGATGGCGCGAGAGATCCGGGTGCTCGCATTGAACACGTGGCACGGCGGCAGCAAGATCTCCAATGGTATTCAGCTGATCGCCGATCTGATCATCTCGACACAGGCCTCGGTCGTGCTGCTGTCCGAGGCAACCGAAGCGACCACGGCCGTCGCGGCCGAACTGACGCGGCGGGGGCGCGAGTTCAAGGCTGTCCTCTCGCACGACACAGGAATTCTGTCGGTGTTTCCGGTCGAGGACAGCGCCGCTCTGCAATGGATGACCAAGGCGCGGTTGAACATCGACGGTAGGCGCCTCACTGTCTACTCCGCGCATCTGGAGTATCGCTGGTATGCCTGCAACCTGCCCCGAGGGTACAGCCCCGGGGTCTCGGCGCCGGGGGAGTTCGCCGAGTACGAGTGGAACAAGCTGCCGGAGGGCCCGGTGACCGACCCTGCCGTGATCCAGCGCATCAATGCGGACTCGGGCCGCCCCGAGGTCATCAGCGACTTTCTCGCCGACGCGAAAGCCGAGATCGCCGAGGGGTCTTCGGTCATCATGGGTGGTGACCTGAACGAGCCGTCCCTGCTGGATTGGACAGCCGCGACAGCGAACATGTTCGACCACAACGGTGTGGTGTCGGCATGGGAGACGACTCGACGCCTGCAACAAGCCGGTTTCATCGATGCCTACCGATCGATGTACCCGGACCCGGCCACCCATCCCGGAATCACGTGGCCCTCGGACAACGTCGATGTCGCTGTCTCCGAGCTCGCTTGGGCACCTGAGGCCGACGAACGCGACCGCGTCGACTACATCTTCGCTCATGGGTCCGCGCTGCGCCTGTCTGCCGTCGGCATCATCGGCCCATTGGGGTCCATCGTCCGCGGTACCCGACGCCAAGAACCAACCCAGGACAATTTCCTCGCCACGTCGATGCGGTGGTGCAGCGACCACAAAGGCATCTTCGCGACCTACCAACTCACCGCCTGACAGTCAGGGATGAGGTGTGTGCCTTCGCCCGGGCCAGACCCAACCGACTGGCGGTGTGTGGCAATAGCGCCGGGCGTCGCTACGTGGCTCGAGTCGCCCCGTATGTGAGTTGTCCACGCTCTCCAACGCCACCGACGGCATACCCGCCCAACTAATTGCTTAGCGCAAGTAAGCAATGTATAGTTGCGTAGCACAAGCAACTAATCTCGTGCTGGGAGTGGGCATGGCGGTGTCACCCGATACGGCGCAGCGCCTGATAACGGAGCTGTATTTCATGGGCCGAGCGATCCGCGCCGCCCTCTCGCACCCGGAAGAAGGGCACCTGCTTCCGGGTGGTGTCGGCGTGCTGGGGTCCCTCGAGATCAGGGGGCGGTGCCGGCAGGTGGATCTGGCCGCGGACCTCTGCATCAGCCCATCGACACTGAGTAGGCATGTCGCCGAGCTGGTCGGCTCTGGTGACATTGCCCGCCATGCCGATCCCAGCGACGGCCGGGCCACCCTCATCCAAATCACTGAGCAAGGCCGTGATTTGCTGCGGCGCGTCCGGGCGTCGCGGGCACGGGGATTGCAGGCTGCTCTCGCCGATTGGAGCGAGGACGAAGCCGAGCAGGCCGCCGTGGTTGTGCAGAAGCTCAGGAATTCACTGGCCGCAGTTGCGCACCACACCGCAGCGGGGGAGCGCGGGCCGGTTTCGACAGAGAGTCAGGAAGTGGATGTCTAATTCAGTCGATGCGGGGACGCGGCGCGATCCGGGCGCGATGACCCATCGTCAAGTCCTGGAAGCCATGACCGGGCTGCTGGCAGCGCTGTTCACCGCGCTGCTCAGCACCACGATTGTGTCGACCGCGCTACCGACGATCATCGGCGACCTGGAGGGGTCGCAGACCGCATACACCTGGGTCATCACCACGGCGCTGCTGGCCAACGCCGCGTCCACGCCGATCTGGGGCAAGTTCGCCGATCTGTTCAACAAGAAGCTGTTGGTCCAGTCGGCCATCGTCATCTTCGTCGTCGGTTCGGTGATCGCGGGTGTCGCGGGCAACGTGCCCATGCTGTTGGCGGCACGCGTCGTCCAGGGTGTCGGCATGGGTGGGTTGACCGCGCTCGTCGTCGCGATCATCGGCTCCATCGTCGCGCCGCGCGAACGCGGACGGTATTCCGGCTACATGGGTGCCGTGATGGCGGTTTCGATGTCGGGTGGACCCATCCTCGGCGGCGTCATCGTCGACAGTCCGCTCGGCTGGCGCTGGTGCTTCTTCGTGTGTGTGCCTTTGGCTGTGATCGCACTGGTGCTGCTGCAGCGGACCCTGCGGCTGCCCACCGAGCGTAAGGACGGAGTGTCGATCGACTGGCTCGGCGCCACACTGCTCACCGGCGGTGTGTCGATCCTGCTCGTTTGGGTGTCGTTCGTCGGGAAAGCCGGCTACTACTCCTGGCTCTCCAGCGAATCGGCGCTCTACGTCGGCATCGGCGTGCTGCTGCTGATCGCGACCGTGTGGGTCGAGTCCCGCGCGAAGTCGCCGATCATCCCACTGGCGATCGTCACCGAACGCACCACCGGTCTGGCGATCATCGCCTCGATCGCGGTCGGCGTCGGCATGTTCGGTGCGACCACTTTCCTCGGCCAGTACTTCCAGACCGCCCGCGGATACTCACCGACCGTGGCCGGTGTGCTGACCATACCGATGGTCGCGGGCATGCTCGTCGCCTCGGTCGCCTCCGGACAGCTGATCACCCGGTTCGGCAAGTGGAAGCCATTCGTCGTCGCAGGCGGCGCACTGCTGGTGGTCGGGTTCACGCTGCTCTCGACTATCGACCACGCGACGAATTTGTGGCTGGTCGGCATGTACATCGCCATCGTCGGGCTGGGCGTCGGCATGATGATGCAGAACCTGGTACTGGCCGTGCAGAACACCGTCAGTGTGCACAACATCGGCGCGGCGTCCAGCAGCGTCGCCTTCTTCCGCACATTTGGCGGTGCGATCGGTGTCTCGGTGCTCGGTTCGGTGCTGGCTACCCGAGTGAGCGAGCTGTCGGCCGAGGGTTTCGCCAGGCTCGGTGTAACGGCGGGGTCCTCCGGCGGCAGCAACCTGAACCTCGATGCCTTGCCCACACCGATAGCGACGATCGTGCGCGCCTCCTACGGTGATGCGACCGGCCGGATCTTCCTGATCGCTGCGGCGGCGACGGTCGTCGCTCTCATTGCGACCATCCTGCTTCCGAACCGTCCGCTGCGCCGTACGATCGACATCGATCCGGCCCTCGACCCGACCACGAAAGAGTCTGCGTTGCAGGACAATCCGACCATCACCGACGGCATGGCGTCACTGGATGCCGAACTGGCTGCCTTCGCGGAGTCGAACTGGGACGAAACCGAACTCTGGGAAGGTGCCGATCGGGTGTGGTCCGAGCCGGTGCCGGTGCCGGTGCCGGTCCCGGCCTCGGTCGGCAGGCATGCGCCGGTAGAACAGAACGGTCGTGTGTACCGGGTCGATGCGTCGTCACAGAACGGTCGGTCGCCTGGCGGCTTGTCCCGGTCGGACTTCGGCGGTGGGGCGTTGGGTGGTCGTGTCCATCGTGAGGACGGTCGTCCGGTACCGGGTGCGGTGTTGACGTTGATCGACCAGCATGGCCGTCAGGTCGCACGGGCGAACAGTGCTGCTGATGGTGGTTATGCGATCACTGCGCCGGCGACGGGTGGCTATGTGTTGATCGTGTCGGCGATGGGGCACCATCCGGCTGCGGTCAACGTGTCGGTCGGTCAGCGTTCCCAGTGCCTGGATCTGACCTTGGTGGGTTCCGGTGAGTTGTCGGGCGTGGTCCGTGCTGCCGGCCAGGGTGTGCCGTTGTCGGGTGCGACCGTCACGTTGACCGATCTGCATGGTGAGGTGGTCGGATCGGCCGTCACGGAAGGCGACGGCACCTACCTGTGTCACGGTGTGGTGGCGGGTGTCTACACCTTGGTCGCGGTCGCTGAGCATATGCGTCCCAGTGCCACCACATTGACGGTGCCGGACAGTGGTGCATTGCGCCATGACATCGAGTTGGCTGAGATGGCGGTGCTTGCCGGGTCCGCGCGGGCCGAGGACGGCCGGGCGGTGCCGGATGTGCTGGTCAGTGTGCTCGACGCGGCGGGTGAGGTGATCGCGACGGCACGCACCGACGAGAAGGGCTGTTATGTCGTGACCGATCTGCTCGAAGGGCAGTACACCGTGGTTGCTCGTGGCTATCCTCCGGTGACCGGGCAGGTCACTGTGTCCGGTGGCGAGATTGCCTACGATGTGCGGCTCGGTTACGAGCCGGGGGATCGCTGATGGGTGGGTTGACCGGTCGTATTCGCACCGCAAAGGGGTGGCCGGTGCCGGGTGCGGTGTTGACCGTGACGGATATGCGGGGGCGCCAAATCGCCCGTGCGATCGTCGACGAGACCGGGTCGGTGGGCACCGAGCCGTTGCCTGCGGGTGTTCATACCGCGGTGCTCACCGCTATCGGCTTCGATCCGGTGGCGCGGACCGTGCAGATCTCTTCGGTGGGGACGGGTGTGCTCGGTGAGGTGGTGTTGGTGCCGGTCGCGGGGGCGGTGCCATCGCCACCGCAGGGACCGTGGACGATCGATCCGGTGCATTCGACGGTGATCGCAACCGTGCGTCATCTGGGTATTGCGAGCATCAAGGCCCGATTCGCGGAGGTGAGTGGGCGGCTCGATATTGCTGAGCCGTTCGAGCGGTCCACAGGGCACGCGGAGATCAAGGCGGCGAGCATCGATACCGGTATCTCGATGCGTGACGATCATCTGCGTTCGCCGGAGTTCTTGGACGTCGACAGTTATCCGCTGATCACTTTCACCGGCAGCGGGTTGCGTCGTACCGGCGGTGACACCTGGGTGATGTCGGGTGAGCTGACCCTGCACGGGCAGCGTCGCCCGGTCGATCTCGAGGTGACCTACGGTGGGTTCGGAGCGGATCCGTGGGGTGGTGTGCGTGCCGCGTTCCACGCCGAAACACTATTGCACCGCAACGATTTCGCGATCGATTACAACGCGGTTGTGCGCGCGGGAGTGGCAGCCGTCGGCGCCACCGTCAAACTCGACCTCGACATCGAAGTCGTACAAGGCGAGCAGCTACCCGCAATCTAGGTGTTCGCTCAACCGGGCCGCGTGGCTTCTTCGATCAGCTGGTGATCGGCGGTGTCATCGAATCCGCGGTGAACTGGTGCACCCGGAATCCGCGCACCGAGCTCGATCAGCCAGGCATGCCGGCCGGCTACGACCTCCGGCGCACCGGGCGCACTCGTGGGGCTGTTGGCAAGATGCGCTGAAGACTTCGTGGCCGGTGCTGGCCGAAGGGCTCGGCATTCCTTTTCGTCGAAGATCAACCGATTCACCCGCTACGACACCGCGCGCAAGGCTGCCGATATCCATGCCCTGCCGCGCAGCCGTTCTACGCACATCTCGCGCATCGAAAAGGTCTACACCGAATTCGATATGACTGCCATCGCGAGCAAGAAGCGCGACCGCTTCGGTCGCCTGTGGTCGGATCTGCAGGTAGTGCTCGGTGCGGAGGCGAGCAAGAGGAGCTCGCTGCGCAACCTGTCACTACTGTCCGAGCTCGGTGCGCACATCTCGGCACTGGTGCGCATCACCGGATATCTGGAGCACGGACAGTCCGCGGCAATGGTAGCCAGGAAGGTGCGGACAATCCTGGAAGCATCCGAACCGTGCCGAACCTACTTGTGCGGCATGCGACGTTCGGCTCTCGTTCCGGACTCGGCGCTGCACGCCCGCTCGGGTCTACGAGCAGCTGGTTCGCCGGTACTACGGCTTTTGACAGGAGCATCCACGGACCGTGCCGGTAGTATCACCTCAGCCGTACGGGCTCCCGAGGAAGCGGGGGCTTGTCCGGTACGTGCCGTTCGCTGGATGGTTTACGCAGTAGCCCATCCGCCGACGACACGGTAGGAGAGGCAGTGATAACCAACCGATAGGGGCAGGCGATGGCACCGGCTCTGAGATGTCTTGTCTGGGAACTGGACAACACCCTGTGGGACGGTGTCGTCTGCGACGCGACAAGCGGTGCACCACGCCCCGGCGCCCTGCGCACATTGCTGAAGCTCAGCGAGCGCGGCATCTGGCACGCCGTGGCCAGCCGCAGCGACCGCGACCTCACCCTCAACAAGCTCTATCGGCACGGGCTCTACGACATGTTCTCGGCCATCGAGATCGGCTGGGGTCGCAAATCGGCGTCGCTGGTGCGGATCGCGCACGCGCTCGGCCTGGAGCTGGACACCATCGGGTTCATCGACGCCGAACCGGTGGAACGTGCCGAGGTGGCCCGCGCACTTCCACCCGTACGCTGCTACGCCGCCCGCAATGCCGATGTGCTGCCCGCCTTGCCCGACTTCCGTCCGGTGCTGCGCACGGGTCCATTGCCCACCCCGCCCATGGGTTTCGCCAGCGTCCGAGGCTAGGCCTCGCTATTCTCTGAGCGTGTCGGCGGTCGTGCCCGAGTCAACGGCGATGAGTCCCTGGCGGTTCGTCGTCGGATTCGGCGTGGTCAGCATGCTCGCCGATATCGTGTACGAGGGCGCTCGCGCGGTTATCGGTCCGTATCTGGCCGCGCTCGGCGCGAGCGCTGTGCTGGTCGGTGTGATCACCGGTGCGGGTGAGGCATTCGCGCTCGCCGGCCGTTTGGTGAGCGGTCCGCTGACCGATCGGACTCGTGCTTACTGGCCGGCGGCCGTCTGCGGCTACACCCTCACCATCGCCTCGGTTCCGCTGCTCGGGTTGGCGACCGGGCTGTGGTCGGCGGGAATGCTTGTCATCGCGGAGCGAGCGGGTAAAGCGGTGCGCAGTCCCGCCAAGGATGTGTTGCTTTCGCATGCCGCGGCGGCCATAGGTCGAGGACGTGGATTCGCGGTACACGAGGCACTCGACCAGATCGGCGCGCTGGTCGGACCGCTCGTCGTCGCGGGGATACTCGTGCTCTCGGCGGGCGACTACCGTCCCGCGTTCTTCGCATTGGCGATACCTGGTGTCGCCGTTTTGGTGGCGTTGGCGAGATTATGGGCGCGCGTGCCGAATCCGGCCGCGTACGAACCGGCGGTGCGCACGACCGAAACCGCGACGATGCCAACGAGATTACCGTCGCGATTCTGGACCTACCTGGCCTTCGTGGCCACGACGACGGTAGGTTTCACCGGATTCGGCCTGCTCGCCTTCCACCTCGCCACCCACAGACTCGTCCCGGCGGCGGTCATCCCGGTCGTCTATGCCGCGGCAATGGTCGTCGATGCCCTCGCCGCCCTGCTCACCGGCTGGTGCTATGACCGCGTCGGTGCCCCAATCCTCATTGCGGTGCCCATACTCACGGCCCTTATCCCGCCACTCGCCTTTCAGCACAAGGCGATTCCCGCCGTCGGGGGTGCGTTGCTGTGGGGTGCGGTGCTCGGCATACAGGAATCGACACTCCGCGCGACTGTCGCCGACTTGGTCCCAGCGCACCGACGCGGTACCGCCTACGGTATTTTCGCCGCCGGTGCGGGTCTGGCCGCCTTCGCCGGATCCGTCCTGTTGGGTTTGCTCTACACCCGATCGCTGACGGCTGTCGTCAGCGTCACCGCTGGCATACAACTGGTGGCGCTTCTCGTCTTCGTCAGCGGACACCTTCGCTCAGGTAGCTCGAATCGCGGTCCTATCGGCGTGGTCGGCGACGATGGGGATGTGAGCGGGGAATGATGTCGTCATGGTGAATGATCCGGACGGCCCCGATATCAAGCCGCGCAGTCGCGACGTCACCGATGGTCTGGAGAAGACGGCCGCACGCGGCATGTTGCGGGCGGTAGGCATGGACGACGGCGACTGGGGGAAGTCGCAGATCGGAGTGGCCTCCTCGTGGAACGAGATCACCCCGTGCAATCTGTCGCTGGATCGGCTCGCCAAGGCGTGCAAGGAGGGGGTGTTCGCGGGCGGCGGGTATCCGATGGAATTCGGCACCATTTCGGTCTCCGACGGCATTTCCATGGGCCACGAGGGCATGCATTTCTCGCTGGTTTCGCGGGAGGTCATCGCCGACAGTGTGGAAACCGTGATGCAGGCCGAGCGGCTCGACGGTTCGGTGCTGCTGGCCGGATGCGATAAATCCCTACCCGGCATGTTGATGGCGGCGGCGCGGCTGAACCTGGCGAGTGTGTTCCTGTACGCGGGCTCGATCCTGCCCGGTATCGCGAAACTCGGCGACGGCAGCGAACGCGAAGTGACGATCATCGACGCCTTCGAGGCGGTCGGCGCCTGCTCGCGCGGTCTGATGAGCCGCGAGGATGTGGATGCCATCGAACGGGCCATCTGTCCGGGTGAAGGCGCCTGTGGCGGCATGTACACCGCCAACACCATGGCGAGTGCGGCCGAGGCGTTGGGTATGTCGCTGCCCGGCAGTGCGGCACCGCCCGCGACCGATCGACGCCGCGACGGTTACGCCCGGCGCAGCGGTGAGGCGGTGGTGGAACTGCTGCGCCGGGGGATCACGACGGCCGACATTCTCACCAAGGAGGCGTTCGAGAACGCCATCGCGGTGGTGATGGCTTTCGGTGGCTCCACCAATGCCGTACTGCATCTGCTCGCGATCGCCCACGACGCGAAGGTCGATCTGGAACTGGCGGATTTCGCCCGCATCGGACGCCGGGTGCCGCACCTGGCCGATGTGAAACCCTTCGGCCGACATGTGATGACGGATGTCGACCGGATCGGTGGCGTGCCAGTGATGATGAAAGCACTGCTCAGCGCCGGGCTGCTGCATGGCGACTGCCTGACCGTCACCGGCCGCACGGTGGCGCAGAACCTCATGGCCGTCGCGCCGCCGGATCCGGATGGAAAAGTGGTGCGGGCCATGGCATCTCCGATCCACCCGACCGGTGGTATCACCATCCTCGCCGGATCGCTCGCACCCGGCGGTGCGGTGGTCAAGTCGGCCGGTTTCGATTCCGATGTATTCACCGGTACGGCACGGGTTTTCGATCGCGAGCGGGCGGCGATGGATGCGCTCGAGGACGGCACGATCACGGCGGGTGATGTGGTGGTCATCCGCTACGAGGGACCCAAGGGCGGTCCCGGTATGCGGGAGATGCTCGCGATCACGGCGGCCATCAAGGGTGCGGGCCTCGGCAAGGACGTGCTGCTGCTCACCGATGGGCGCTTTTCCGGCGGTACCACCGGTCTCTGTGTCGGCCATGTCGCTCCCGAGGCGGTCGATGGTGGTCCGATCGCGTTCGTCCACGACGGTGACCAGATCCGCCTCGACGTTGCCGCGGGTACCCTCGACCTCCTCGTCGCTGCCGAAGAACTCGACCGCCGCCGCGACGGCTGGAAACCGTTGCCGCCGCGCTATACCCGCGGTGTACTCGCCAAGTACTCGAAGCTGGTCGGCTCGGCATCGTTCGGTGCTGTCTGCGACTGAAGGGGAGCTCGAGGCGATTCGCGGAGCGCGGCCACGTCGAGCTGTCGCAGGCGAGCCGGATCGGCGATCACCTCGTAGCCCGCGATTCTGTGGTTCTCGACCCTGACCGCAAGCGCGAGCAGCAGTCTGCCGCCTGGCGCGACAATGACGCCGAGCGCGCCACGAGCAGCGCGAGCGCTGCGACCTGGGAGCGGCGGCGCAGGATGACGGTCTCGACGGCCACCGCCTGCGCGCCGCGCACGACCGGTGCCATACCCGAAGTCAGCGCGGCCGAGTCGGCCGTACGCTATCAGGTGCGGCACAGCATCATACGCACACACGCATGTGATGCGATTTTGCACCGCATGCCATTTCGAACCCGATTAGCGGCACCGATCCCCAGGACCACGACTTTCCTTGTCCGCCCAGCGCATTCCCGACCGCGCAGAATCCCACGGATCCGACCCCGCAACATGACCGAGTTGTGATCGGGGGTGCCGGGCACCTTCGGCTTCGACAGAGCGCTGACCACGGTGAATGAACCGGGCCGCCTGCTCGTCGATGAACACACTTGGTGCATGGGTATGTCCGCGGATCAGCAGCGGCATCACCGACACGTTCGCAACGCGGAGTTATTGCACTCCACGCACTTCCAGTTGCGGCGTGACGACGCTGCCGGTACCGGTGCCCATCCGGCAGGTGCCGACCAGGTGATACCGGCGGATCGGACCCGGTGACCGGAGCACGATCACCGCCTGGTCAGCGGCGGTCGCAGGCCGAGATGTTCGCGCAGTGTGGTGCCCGTGTATTCGGTTCGGTACGAGCCACGCTCCTGCAATTCCGGAATCAGCCGGTCGACGATCTCGTCGAGTCCGGTGGGCACGAGATAGGGCGAGATATTGAACCCGTGGGTCGCGCCGTGGCGGACCCAGCGGGTGAGTTCGTCGGCGACCTGGCCCGGTGTTCCAGCGAATCCGGACCGTTGCGAGGTCTCGATGGCGACCTGGCGCAGCGACAGATTCTTGGCCTCGGCCAGCGCACGCCATTCGCGGGCGATCACCATCGGATCCTGACCGTCGCGCTGTGCGCCGCGCTCACCCGAAATCACCAGGGGCTGCGGGTCGTCCGCGGGCAGCGGACCGTCCGGATCGAGATCCGACAAATCACGACCCCACACCTGCCCGACCAAGGAAAGCGCGGTCTGACCGGTGAATTGGCTTTCCAATACCCAGCGCGCCTTCTCCTCGACCTCGGATTCCCGCTCCGCCAAGACGATCTGGGTGCCGGGTAGGATCTTGATGTCATCGACCGGTCTGCCGGCGCGTTCCAGGCGGGAGCGAATATCGTTCGCGAAGGCTAGGGCGGCGTCGAAATGTGTTCCGTGCCTGGAGAAGATGACTTCGGCATTGCCCGCGGCGAAATCGCGGCCCGCGGGTGAATCACCGGCCTGGAAGATCACCGGATGGCCCTGCGGGCTACGCGGCAGGGTCGGCGTGATCGAGACCCGGAAGTGCTCGTTGTCGCGGGTCACCGTCCGCACCGAATCCGGTGCGGACCAGTCGGTATCGTGACGCGAGGACGCGATCGCATTGTCGGCCCAGGCATCCCAGATCTCGCGAGCCACCCGAATGAATTCGCCCGCGCGCTCGTAGCGCTGCGCGTGGTCGAGGAAGCCGCCGCGTCGGAAATTCTCGCCGGTCCAGGCATTGTCGGTGGTCACCGCATTCCAGCCCGCACGTCCGCCGGACAGCAAATCCAGACCCGCGAGTCGGCGGGCGAGATCGGCGGGTTCGTTGTAGGTGGTGTTCTGGGTGGCGACCAAACCGATCCGGCTGGTGATCCCGGCGAGTGCCGCAAGCTGGGCGATGGCGTCGGGACGTCCGGCGATATCGGTGTCGAGCAGCCGGCCGTGCTGTTCGCGCAGACGCAGGCCCTCACCGAGGAAGAATGCGTCGAACAGACCGCGCTCGGCCGTGGTGACGATACGTCGGAAGGTTTCGAAGTCGATCTGCGAACCGCTGCGTGGATCCGACCAGATGGTGCTGTGATTCACGCCCTGGAAGAAAACGCCGAAATGGACCTGTGCGTCGGGAAACGGAACCTGCGTCATCAGTGCTGATCCTTCGCAAAACGGTTGACCGGCCGTACCAGGCCGAGATTGGCGCGCAGGGTCGAACCCGGCACCGGACGGTGGGTCACCCCGGCGCGCAAGAGCGCGGGCAGGACGTAGCGCGCCAGCGCCGGGAGGTCTTCGTCGATGACGGCTGGATGCAGACGTACGCCGTCGACATGGTGCGCGAGTTCGGTAATGAGACGAACGAGTTCGGTGGGGGAACCCGAGAATGTCAGGTGCCCGGTGCGATCCGCGTCCGTGTATTTGTCCAGGTAGGCGCGGCGTTCGTCAGCGGTCGCGTTCGGAATATCCAGGGCGACATCCAGTTCCGCGAACACCAGGGCGCCGGTGGTCCGCACGCGGTCGGCGGCGGCGAGCGTCCGATCGAGATCGCTTCCGGTGACCAGGACGACGTCGGCCGCGCCGGTGTCATGTGCGAAGACGACCACCTGCCCCTGTGGCGGCCGCGGTACGATCGCCGGACCTTTCACAGAGAATGTTTCACCCCTGAAGTCGATGTAGTGCAGCTTGTCTCGATCGAGGAACCGGCCCGCCGCATAGTCGCGTATCACGGCATCGTCTTCCCACGAATCCCACAGCCGACGTGCGACCTCGATCGAATCATGTTGTTCGCGTGCGAGTTGTGCTTCGGTGGTGCGTGCGGGACGTCCCCAGGTCGTGGCGGCCGTGGGCTCGGTCG
>FTJU01002648.1_pt1 | contig 12245 bp, 13 predicted proteins | sample 1658961 | NCBI WGS metagenome assembly FTJU01 (sample SAMEA3914878, study PRJEB12502) | metagenome | biome: forest; material: soil | place: USA | collected 2012-03-12 | depth 0.3 m | reverse complement strand
AGCACCGTCCCCGCCGACCCGGCTGGGGCGACGGCTGTGATTCGGGTGGCGGAGTTGACCGTGAACGAAGCCGCCGGTGTGCCACCGAAACTCACCGCCGTCGCACCCGTCAGCGCCGTCCCGGTAAGGATGACGGTCGTCCCACCGGTCACCGGTCCGTCATTCGGCACCACCGCGATCAGGGTGGGAACCGCGACGAAGGTGAACCCGACACTGTTGCTTGTGCCACCCGCGGTGGTGACAGTGACTGGCACTGTTCCCGCCGACCTCGCAGGGGTCACTGCCGTGATCTGGGTGGCGGAGTTGACGGTGAACGAGGCCGCCGGTGTGCCACCGAAACTCACCGCAGTGGCACCTGTCAGGGCTGTTCCGGTGAGCACGACCGTCGTCCCACCAGTCACGGGCCCTGAACGGGGAGCGATGGTGGCGAGGGTGGGGGCCGCGGCATAGGTGTAAGGAACGCCGTTACTGATTCCAGTGAAGCCGGCGACGGTGACTTGCACCGTACCGGGCAACCCCGGAGGGGCGATAGCCGTGATCTGCGTGGCGGAATTGACGACGAATATCGTTGGGATGATGCCGAACTCCACCGTGAGGGTTCCGATGAACCCAGTGCCGGTGATCGTGACACTCGTGCCCCCCGTCGTGGGCCCCGAGGTCGGAGAGATGGACGTGATGGTAGGCATTGGCGCTTAGCCTCCCCTTGCTGGTGTATTGATGATTCCTGCTGCTGCACCGGTGGTTGCCCGGTGGTGTTAGCGGGCCCGCTCCTTCCAGTAACTCTCTGAGATCGGTTGCCGGGCAACATGTCCGCCCGTCCGCTTTCGTCCGTTTTTCGATTCCGCCAGGTGTCGAGGGCATGACACCGCGCCGGGTCAACGATCGAAGGGGTCGATCCGTAACTGGCGCAACAGGTCCGACACCGAAGGGCTGGACTCGGGCCGACCGGGCCGGAAAACCGGATGAGTGTCGCGATTGTGCTTTCTGGGGGCGTGCCGAGCCCGCTGTGGGTGTTGGTGGAGTAGTTATCGGTCGGGAACTCGGTGCGGCAGCGGTGGTTTCGGGTGAGCGCACGGTCTCGGCCGCGCACACTGCCACGAACTCAGGGATCCATCCGGGATCCGCAAAACCCTGGTACGGACGCACAATCGATGCTTCCTGAACTCCCCGTCTCGCTCGACTGTCAATCTCCAACATATGTTGGTCGACCCGGCTGATCCTCGATAATTCTTTCGATAACGCTATCCTCTTGCAGCAGAGCAATCCTCGCACGCACGCACAAATTCGATTTCAGGTCAAGCGTCGATGACCTGGGCTGCTGCGACATCGGCGGACATCGACAGGCTCTTCGTACGCAGTCCAGTTCTTCTCGATATACACGATGTAGGCGCCCCGGCTGTCCTCGCGGACGACGCGTTCGGACCAGGCAATCGGACCAACAAGTTTGGGTGCGTGCACATTATGCAAGTACGCGGAATTCAGAATTACACGCCGAGTGGACTCTCGAGCGCGCCAGTGAGTGCTCCGGCGAGCTTGCCAACCAGAATAAACAGTCAGGTACTATTTTCGTACGGACCGACATTGCCCGCAGATCAAGCCTACGAACCGAACAGTATTGGAGGCCGTGCGGATGAAACCCTGGCCTTAAATCAATCCGCCGCGGACTGGAACACATAGTAGCGCTGCACAACTGGCGTGATGTCGGAACCGTTCGCATGCCAATATTGGATTATAACGTGCGCGCCACAGGTACGACAAAATCGCTCCCATCCATGGCTGCCGCAGCTTCGAACCCACCGTGCGGGCAGCAGCATCGACAGACAGACGTTCCGTGTAGTCATGCAACTTCGCAGCGGGGCGCGCGGTCTCCTGGGCTGTTGCCGCCTGCCGATCAACGGACATGCGACCGAAATAACACATCGATCGACACGCAAGGAGATCGAATGTTGCTGTATCTCGTCGGAGTGTTGGTATCCGGTCTGCTCGAAATCTGTGGCTTCCAAGATCGACGATTGTGCCGCGCCTGCTGCATCAGAACCACTGGGCTGGCTGTTGTTCGGGGGACGGTGAGCCGACCTGAGGCTCCCCCCGAATGGCGGTGGACAGGGAGCTTATGTGATTCAGGCTGCGGCGCGAAGGGGGCGCTCGTAGTTGTCGGGGCTTTGCATCCCGATCGGCGAGTGTCGCCGGGTAGAGTTGTAGGGTTTGATCCACTTGTCAACTGCAGCAACAAGTTCGGTCTTCGTAGCGTAGACGTGGCGGCAGTGATGCTCATGCTCGAGCGTCGACCAGAACGATTCGGATGGACTGTTGTCCCAGCATATTCCGGTCGCGCCCATCGATCGGCGCAGGCGGTGCCCGCAGCAGGTTTTCGCTGTCAGATGCGGAGTGTACTCGCGGCCGCGGTCCGAATGCAGAATCGTGTCTTCGCATCGTCGGCCGTGCATGGCCACCGCGGCGTCGATGGCGGCCGTGAGCATGTCCGCGCCGATGTGGTCGGCGATACTGTAGTCCAGCAGTTTCCACGATTGCCCGTCCGGGATCGCACAGTGGAACATGTCACCTCCACACCAGGTGCCGTCGGTGAGCTGGACTACATTCAGGCGACACCTATCGAAGCGCCGGGCGACCAGGTCCGGCGGGAACGACGCGGCCGGGTCGACCTCTTCACCTTGACCGCGCGTGGGCTGATCCCTTCCCGCCCGATCGACGCCATGATCTTGGCGACGGTCTTGGCGCTCACCCGCTCGCTCTGCCCACGCAACCTGGTCGCGATCCGCGGCGACCCGTACGTGCCGTCGTAGTCGGCGTCCGGAATGGCCGGAGCGCTCACCCACTGACAGATGGCTTCACTGTCCGAGCTGAACGGAAAGCGCAGGTGCTGTACCGGGTTAGCGGTCGGCGGTGAGGATCGTCGCGGCTTCGACTCGGGCCAGCAATACGAAACCGGACGAAAACGGATTGGAGATGCGTTGCCCTGCAACAGGATAGCGGGGGTTAATAGAACGAGCGGGCCACCAATCGAGTCGGGCAACCGCCCGGTGCAGTAGAAGGATCAACATCGCGGCAAAAGGAGGCAGCGTCATGCCTACCATCACCTCGCTCTCTCCGAACTCGGGGCCCACATCGGGAGGCGTGAACGTTATTGTGACGGGTGCCGGCTTCGCCGCTCCTTGGACCGTACGGTTCGGTACCACCACGACCACATTCACCATCAACGTGGATCACCAGATCGCCTCGATCGCGCCGGCCGGTGCCGTGCAGGTCACTGCCACCTCCTCGGAGGTAACCAGCAACGGGGTCTGTTATGTCGCGATACCTGCGTTGAACAGCATCAGTCCCAGCCGAGGGATCGCCGCAGGTGGTACTACGGCCCAGCTTCACCGGGACTGGCCCTTCAACCGCCACTGCGGTAGCTACCGTCTGCAGCACCGCCGCTACCTTGTTCGCCGTCGAACCGGACGCCCAGCTTATTGTGCTCGCCTCGACGGGGATGGCGACGGTACAGCTCACTGTCGCCACGGCGGGTGTGATCGGTAACCGAGTCTTCTACTCCTATGTCCGAGTGGTACTGCGTCCGTGGATTGTCACCGGACAGCGATGATGGCCCGTCCGGGCTGCGGTTGTAGGTCGAGTCGCCGCCACCAAGGCGGTGGTTGCAGGGGTAAGGGGGTTTCATTGGCTACCATCCTGAGGATGCTGCTGGCGGAGCAGCATCTCAAGAGCCATTCGGACTTTCTGGCTGCATACGATAGGTGCGCCGCCCAACTCGATCCTCCCATCCCTCCTGGTTACGGGCCGGCGAAGACACAGTTCTATCAGTGGCTTTCGGGAAGAATGGTCGGGCGTCCTCGCGACTACCATTGCCGGGTACTGGTCAAGATGTTCCCCGGCTGGACGATCGAAAGATTGTTTCAGATGGCAGATGCTGCGCCAGTCGCCGCTCGAGCGTACGAGTTGAGTCTCCCCGGAAGGGATGTCGAGCTCGGGGCATTTCTCGGGGCTGAAGTGATCACCAGCGGGATTACTCTCGTGTATCCGACCTTCGAGCTACCATTGCAACCTGCGCAAGCACTCAGAGCGTCCGCGGCCTCCTATCGGTGCGAATTCGGGAGGAAGGTCCGCGCATTTGCGGCTGATCACCGCACGGATGTGCTGACCGCCTTGCCGGAGAAGGAAGTTCGCGGACTGCTGTACGTGTTTTCTTTGCTCCAGCGCCACACCGATATTCTGACTGATATCCGGAGCGACCGGGATGTCGCTGCGCACAGCGACCGCCCCTACATCAGCTTCGGACTAACTTGCAACGACTGCACATGTATGTACCTCGAAGGTGCCGATCGTCCGCTGTTTACTCTCAACGGCAGTGCTGAAGGCAGTTCCCGTTTCAAGCAGTTGGAGTTGACGGACGGTAGCCGATACGACTTTAGCGCAGATAGCAACATCGGTGTCATCGCGCGGGTGCGACCGAGCCCGGATCTGCACCCCGACCGATACTGGATATTCTGTGCGGGCTTGGGCCCGCGTGGTACCACTGGGGCAAGCTGGTACCTTGCTAACTCCTGGAGTCCCCTGCAGCGACGTGCCGGTGATCGCGAGTTCGTCGCAGTGGTCGGTGTCGGTGAGGACTCCGACGATACGGTCCGCTTGGAGCATCTGCTGATTGAATCGGCATTCTGATGACGGCGCTCGCTGAATCGGCTCTGGCGCAGACTCCGTGAAACGCGTTGGTGCTCAGGTGAGGTTCCCCGTGTGTCCTGAACGTGAAGGAGCGCTGATGATGTTGTAGGTGAGGCGTTTTGGATCGGTGCTGCATGGATGATGAAGGTTTTGTGGCCCTTCGGAGTCGCCCTGCGGAGGGAGGCTTCAAACCGCCTCATGCTGCGTTGGCTGAAGACCGTCGTGGTGAGCGATGAGGAAATGGCGCCGTTGGAGGCGTCAGGTGGGGACCGGGAAGACGAACGTGAGTGAACCACTGCTGACGTGTCGTAACTCATGAAGTGACATCGAAACCGGGGCGTGGGGAATGCTCCGGGAGGAGTCTGGCGGGAGTCCGCTTATTGGCCAGGTGGTGTCCGGCATGGAGGTGGCGTGGGCCCGGTCTGCGGCGTCCGTGTGGAACAGGAGAAGGTGCGTCCGGAAACACCGCGTTCGTGAGGATGTGGGAGAGGGAGTGCTCGCGGCGGCTGGCTGGCCGGCGGGAGTTGAGTACCGTCGCCGGGCGTGCCGGCGGACCGGCCTGTAGTAGTGCTGAAGCTCCTGTAATGGGGGGTGGAGCGAAGGGGCCGGGCTGTCCGTGGCTGTGTTCGTTCGATCAACCAAGGCGGTGTCCTTGGGAGGAGTCGCGTGAACGAGTTGAAATCGCCGGGCAAGCCGTTCGAGATCTCGAAGCGGGCTGTCTGGGAGGCATATCAGAAGGTCAAGGCGAACAAGGGCGCTCCGGGCGTGGACACGGTGTCGCTCGAGGAGTTCGAGAAGGATCTGAAGGGCAACCTGTACAAGATCTGGAACCGGATGTCTTCGGGCAGCTATTTTCCGCCTCCGGTGCGTGCGGTGGAAATCGGCAAGCCGCATGGCGGCGTCCGGATATTGGGTGTGCCGACGGTGGCCGACCGTATCGCGCAAACGGTGGTGGCGCGGGAGCTGGAGGAGAAGGTCGAGCCGATCTTCCATCCGGATTCCTATGGTTATCGCCCGCAGCGGTCGGCGCTGGATGCGGTCGGGGCGTGTCGGAAACGATGCTGGAACAGCGACTGGGTGATCGATTTGGACATCCGGAAGTTCTTCGACAGTGTGCCGTGGTCGTTGATCGTGAAAGCGGTCGAGGCCAACACCGATCTGCCATGGGTGGTGTTGTATGTGCGGCGGTGGCTGCAAGCCCCGCTGCAACTACTCGACGGAACCTTGCAGCAGCGTGACCGCGGAACCCCGCAGGGATCCGCGGTGTCGCCCGTACTCGCAAACCTGTTCCTGCACTATGCGTTCGATGCGTGGATGGCTCGGGAGTTCCCGAACGTCGGTTTCGAACGCTATGTCGATGACGCGGTCGTGCACTGCATCAGTGAACGCCAGGCCCAGCGGGTGCTGGCGGCGATCGAGCGCAGGATGGGTGAGGTCGGGCTCGCGTTGCACCCGGACAAGACCCGGATCGTGTACTGCCGGGACGGAGCGAGATGTGGCTCGTACGAACACATCTCGTTCGACTTCCTCGGGTTCACGTTCCGGGCACGGGGAGCGAGGGACAGGAACGGGAGAATGTTCACCTCGTTTCTGCCCGCGATCAGCAAGGACGCCTTGAAGAAACTCGGTGCGGCAGTGCGGTCCTGGCGGCTGCATCGGGGTACGAACCTCTCTGCATCCGATCTCGCCGGCCATATCAACCCGGTGGTGCGGGGCTGGATGAACTACTACGGCGCCTTCTACCGGTCGGCGTTGTATCCCCTCCTGGCGCGCATCAACGCCTACCTGGTGCGCTGGCTCCGCAAGAAACACAAACGGTTTCAGGGGCACAAGAAAGCCCGCGAGGCATGGGAGCGGGTCATGGTCACCCACCCCCGCTTCTTCGCCCAGTGGGCCTGGGTGAAATGGGCCCCGGCTGTCTGGTGACCAGGGCAGCAAGAGCCGTGTAACGAGAGATTGTTACGCACGGTTCCGTGAGAGCCGGGGGCTGAAACGCCCCCGGCTACTCGACCGTTTTCTCGGAGGGCTCCAAGCATGGTCCGATAGGATCGGTAGGAGTTGTTCGTGGCAGCACCGAAGAAGTATCCGGACGAGTTGAAGGCTCGGGCGGTCCGGTTGTATCGGGAGTCGAATCCCAAGCCGGTGATCCGGAAGTTGGCCGAGCAGTTGGGTGTCCACCACGAGGCCCTGCGCAATTGGATTCGCCAGGACGAGACCGACCGGGGCGAGCGCGAGGATCGGCCGACGACCGAGATGCTCGAGGAGAATCTGCGGCTGCGCAAGCGGGTCGCGGAGCTGGAGCGGGTCAACGCCGTATTACGTGATGCGAGTGCGTATTTCGCGTCCGAGCTCGGCCAGACCCGGAGGTGATCATGAGGTTCGTGAGGGCCCGGATCAGATGGCCGGCGCTGCCCCAGGACTCCGCCGACGATCTCTTCATGCGTGGCTCGATCTGGTACTCGGTCAACATGACGTTGGTCTGGACCGCCGCCCGCCACGCCCCAGAACTCGCCTGGGACGAGTGGCACCGGATAACGCTGTCCGCGCACACGGCGGCGTACCCGGATATCTGGGCGGGCACCTTGTCTGGTCCGGACAGCTACCTGGCGCCAGAACTGCCCCGCGCGGGTCGGACCTGGGTGGCGCGGTCCCTCGGAGTGGCGATGCAGGCGTACCGATGGCGAACATGCACTGCCACTCTCAGCCACTGCTGGCATACCTTCGGTTGCTTGGTATCGAGCCGACCAGCAGTGGAGCGCTCAACATCGGCGGCGGAGCCTACTTCAGCAGACGTGTGCTGACGGTGCGCCCAGGCGGGTCGGGCAATTGGCACGCGAGGAGAAGTCACTGTCTATGAGGCGCGGGGCGGCACGATCGCAGGCGCAGGGACGGTGCGGTGGTGACGACGGTCCATGTCTGAACGGATCGCGCTAGGGTCACTTGCATGAAGTGAATCCATGTTAGCCAACGAAGACAGGAGCCATGGGATGCACCTTACGCAGACCCTGCACCGGGCGGTGCAGCAGAACCCGGAGCGCGTGCTGACCGTCGACGGCGAGCGGACTCGCACGGTGGCCGAGTCCGCGGCCCGGATCGCGCGGCTGGCCGGCGGGCTGCATTCGCTGGGCGTCACGGCTGGCGGCCGGGTGGCGATGTTGGCCGCGAATTCCGACCGCTATCTGGAGTACCTGCTCGCGGTGCCCTGGGCGGACGGCGTCGTCGTGCCGCTGAACACCCGGTGGAGCGAGGCGGAGCTGGCGGGCGCGGTACGCGAGTCGGGCACGCGGGCGCTGCTGGTCGACTTCGCGTTCAGCGGGATGGGCGAGCGGCTGCGCGGGCAGTGTCCCGAGTTGGCCGCCGTGGTGTGCTGCGACGACGGCCCCAGCCCTGCGGGCATGGTGGACTATGAGCAACTGGTTGCCAACGCGGAGCCGGTAGCCGACGCCCGGCGTGGCGGCGACGCCCTGTTCGGCGTGTTCTACACCGGCGGCACCACAGGCTCGCCGAAAGGCGTGCAACTCTCCCACGACAACCTGATGGTCTCCGCGCTGGGCTGCCAGGCCAGCGGAGAGTTCATCAGCCGGCGGGGTCGGTTGCTGCATGTCGCGCCCATGTTCCACCTGGCGGACATCGCTGCGTGGCTGGCCGGCATGCTGGCCGAGGCCACCCACGTCGTGCTGCCGGCGTTCACACCCGAGGGCGTGCTCGCGGAGATCTGTCGACGTCGGGTGACTGATTTGCTGCTGGTGCCAACGATGATCCAGATGCTGGTGGACCACCCTGCGGCAGCGTCCCAAGACCTGTCCGGCGTGCGCCGGGTGGTCTACGGCGCTTCGCCGATCTCCGACGCATTGCTGGCCCGCGCGCGGGAGGTGTTCAGTGGCACGGCATTCACCCAGGCATACGGGATGACCGAGCTGGCCCCGGTGGCCACCATCCTGGGCGCGGCTGACCACGACGACCCGGCGTTGCGGCGTTCCGCTGGCCGCGCCGCGCCGCATGTTGAGGTCCGCGTGGTCGATCCCGAGGACCATGAGGTGCCGCTCGGGGTAGTTGGCGAGGTGGTGGTGCGCGGAGACAGTGTGACGCCCGGCTACTGGCGGTGCGAAGAGGAGACTGCGCAGGCCCTGCGTGGGGGCTGGATGCATACCGGTGACGGCGGATACCTGGACGAGCGCGGTTACCTGTTCATCGTAGACCGGATCAAGGACATGATCATCAGTGGCGGTGAGAATGTGTACTCTGCGGAGGTGGAGAATGCGCTCGCCCAGCACCCTGCTGTGGCCGCCTGCGCGGTGATCGGGGTGCCGGATCCGACCTGGGGCGAGCGAGTGCATGCGGTCGTGGTGCCCACCGCCGGCCAAGAGGTGGCCGAGCAGGAGCTGAGCGAGTTCTGCCGGGGGCGGATCGCCGGTTACAAGGTGCCCCGCAGCGTCGCGTTCGTCGACAAGCTACCGTTATCGGCTGCCGGCAAGGTGCTCAAGCGTGAGCTGCGCGAACGGTACCGGCCGACCGGGGACGCCGGGCCTGGTGAGAGGAGTGGTCGGTGCCAGCCGGGCGGACACGGCCAGGCAACCGGCGGGAGCTGATCGTTACCGCCGCCGCCGAGTTGTTCGCGCGCAACGGATTCCACGAAGTCAGCATGGGCCAGGTCGCCGGCGCGGTGGGGATCTCCGCTCCGGCGCTGTACCGGCATTTCCGTGACAAGCGTGATCTGCTGACGCAAGTGGTCTCGGACGCCTTCGCGGCGTTGGAGGCAGCGGTGCCCGCTGACGTGGATACCGACGGCGCGCTGCGAGGCTTGGCGGAGTTGGTGGCGCAGCGGCGCGACATCGGCGCGTTGTGGCAGCGGGAGGCCAGGCATCTGCCCGAGGCGGCTCGGGCGCAGACCCGCGATCGGCTGTGCCGGCTGAATGCCCGGATGACCGGCATGCTGCGGATCGAGCGTCCGACACTCGGCCAGTCCACCGCCGACCTGCTGGTCTGGTCGGTGTCGGGGGTGCTGGCCAGTCCATCCAGCCACCGGGTCACCGTGCCGGCCAATCGGATGGCTGACCTGCTGTACGCGATGGGGCGCGCGGTACTTTCCGCGACCGTGACTGCCGGGGAGTCGGCCGATGTCGGCGGTGAAGCGCGGGTCTCCTGGGCATCGCGCCGGGAGCACCTGGTCAGCGCGGCTACCGAGTTGTTCAACCGGCGGGGGTACCTGGAGGTTGGTGTCGACGATATCGGGCTGGCGGCAGGGATCGCCGGGCCCAGCGTGTACAAGCACTTCGCCAGCAAGCATGAGCTGCTCTACGCAGCGCTGAACCGGGGGGCCGAGGTACTGCAGTTCGGCTTGGGTCGCGCCGTCGCCCACTCCAGTTCGCCAGAGGCGGCGCTGGTCAATGTGCTGCGCTCCTATGTGGACCTGTTCACGCAGCACCCCGACCTGATGGGGGTGCTGGTTACCGAAGTGGACCACCTGCCGGCAGCGCAGCGGCACGCCATCCGCCAGGCGCAGCACGACTATGTCGCCGAGTGGGTGCAACTGCTGGTCTCAGTACGACCAGAACTCAGCCGCCCAACAGCGGCGATAGCGGTGCACGGCGTGTTCGGCCTGGTCAACAGCGTGGTGCGGGTTGGCCACCTGCGCGCCCGTCCGTCGCTGGGCGCCGACCTTATCCAACTGGGCCAGCGGCTGCTGGCCGCTCCGCTGTAGTCGGACGACACCGGAACCCGGATGTTGACAAGCGCCGTGCGCTGCGAGAAGTTAATTTCCGTTAGCCATAACGTGGGAGGTCTCATGGAGGTTCGAGTCAGCTCGGGTGCGCTGCGGGGCGAGGTCGTGGACGGGGTGGCGGTCTTCCGCGGGATCCCATTCGCGGCGCCGCCGTTCGGAGAAGCACGGTTCCGCCCCCCGCAGCCGGCGCCGCGATGGCACGGCGTGCGGGACGCCACTGCGCATGGCCCTGGTTGCCCGCAGCCTGTGGACCCGCGCGACCCGATGCACCGGTACTTCAATCCGGATACCCAAGGAGAGGACTGCCTCAGCCTGCACGTCTGGACGCCCGACGTGTGTGGTTCCGGGTTGCCGGTCATGGTGTGGATCCACGGTGGCGGCTACCTCACCGGCGCTGGATCGGCGCTCGCTCACGACGGCTCGACCTTCGCCCGCAGCGGTGTGGTGCACGTGTCGGTCAACTACCGCCTGAATGTCGAGGGCTTCCTCTACTTCCAGGGGGAGCCAGCCAATCTCGGTCTGCTGGACCAAGTGGCCGCGTTGTGCTGGGTGCAGGACAACATCGCCGCCTTTGGCGGTGATCCTGCCAACGTGACCGTTTTCGGCCAGTCCGCTGGGGCGGTCAGCGTGCAAACCCTGCTCGCCATGCCCGCCGCCCGTGGCCTGTTCCGCCGGGCCATCGCCCAGAGCGGCTGTCCGGTGGCGGCGGTGATCCCGGCTGACGCGCTGGAGGTAACCCGGCGATTGGCGGCGATCCTTGGCGTGCCACCCACCCGCGACGGGTTCGCCGGCCTGAGCCCGGCCCAGACTCTCCCCGCGTTGACGCCATTGGTGCTGGACTTCAACAACCCGGTCCGCTGGGGCGCGCGGTCGTTCATGGTCAGCCCGTTCCGGCCGGTGATCGACGGCGACACGATGCCGGAGGCGGTGCTGCCCTCGGTCGCTGCCGGCGGTAGCTCCGAAGTCGACCTGCTGACCGGTACCAACCGCGACGAGACAACGGACTTCCTCCGCGCGCTCGGCATGCTCGACCACGTCGACGAGCGATGGGCGGCCATGGCGGTGACCGCGTTCGGCGTCACCGACAGTGCGCTGGACGTGTACCAGGCCACATCGCGACCGGGTGCCGGGTTCGGCGAACTGGTGCAGGCGGCCTGGACCGACTGGGCCTTCCGCATACCTACCCTGCGGTTGCTCGAAGCACATCGCGGTCGGCGTTTCTGCTACCAGTTCGACTGGGCCAGCCCGGCCCTGCCGGATGGCTTCGGCGCGACTCACGCGTTGGAGATTCCCTTCGTCCGGGACGCCCTGGGCGTGTTCGCCGCGGTCGCCCCGGAAGCCCGGCGGATCCTCGGGGAGGATCCGCCGAGGGAGCTGGCCACCGCGATGCACCGGGCCTGGGTTTCCTTTGCCACGCACGGGAATCCGGGCTGGCCCGAGTACGACACAACGCGCCGCGCCACGATGCGGTTCGACACCGTAAGCGAGCCGGTCGACGACCTCGCCCGAGCCGAGCGTGAGCTCTGGGACGGCCTCCGGTGACCCGCGTGGCCCAAGACACGGCGGCGGTGCCGTCCAGCATGCCTCGCCTGGGCCGGCTGATGGCCGCGTACTCCGGCGCGCAGCTCGTGCTGGCGGTCTGCGTCACCGGGGCCACGCAGGTGATGCTGCCCAACCAGATCGCGGAGGTCGCCGGAGAGCACAAGGTCGCCGTGTTCGGCCTGGTGACCGGCGTCGGTGCGGTGTCCAACATGATCGCTCAGCCCGTCTCCGGCGCACTGTCCGACCGGACGGCGACGCGATTCGGCCGCCGAATGCCGTGGCTGGTGGGCGGGGCGGCGGG
>FTJU01003379.1_pt1 | contig 12287 bp, 13 predicted proteins | sample 1658961 | NCBI WGS metagenome assembly FTJU01 (sample SAMEA3914878, study PRJEB12502) | metagenome | biome: forest; material: soil | place: USA | collected 2012-03-12 | depth 0.3 m | reverse complement strand
CAGGTGGATGCGCGGGTCGCCGGTGGGTGGGGCGTCGACGAGTTCGTCGAGGGTGACGGCGTGTGCCTTGGCCAGGGGCAGTAGCAATTCGAGGGTTGGGCGGCGGGCACCGGATTCCAGGCGCGACAGCGTGCTCACGGAGATGCCGGTTTCCGTCGAGAGGTCGGCCAGGGTGGTTTCGCGCTGGCGGCGCAGCGCGCGTAACCGAGGTCCGACCGCGTCGAGGGCTCGGCCGAGATCGTTGTCCATGACGCGATTTTGCCATATCGGCAAGTTTGTTTGCCGTTGTTCATGACGGGCTTGCATGGTTGTCCGGAGGAGGTGGTCATGTGACCGAACGAAACGAGGGAACCATCGAACACAGCACCAACGGTTCCCGCGGAGCCGAGCGCCAGCACGACGGAGCTGCTATCGATCAGCTGAAAGACGGTTATGACGTGGTCGTGGTCGGCGGTGGCGCCGCCGGATTGAGCGGCGCGCTGATGCTGGCGCGGATGCGACGCACAGTGGTTGTGATCGACGCGGGTCAACCGCGCAACGCCCCCGCCGAGGGCGTGCACGGACTCCTCGCTAGAGACGGGACGCCGCCGGGCGAATTGCTGGAACGCGGTCGAGCCGAGGTCCGCGGCTACGGCGGACATGTTGTGCACGGGGAGATCACCGACATCACGCGGGATGCCGACGGGTTCGCGGTGCGATTCGGTGACAGGTCCGTGCGGGCTCTTCGGCTCTTGGTGACCACCGGACTGGTCGATGAGCTACCGGATATCGCGGGACTGCGGCCGCGTTGGGGCCGCGATGTGATCCACTGTCCGTACTGCCACGGCTGGGAGGTCCGCGACCAGTCCATCGGTGTGCTCGGGACCGGCCCGATAGCGGTGCACCAAGCGCTGCTGTTCCGGCAGCTCACCGACGATGTCACGTATTTCGCGCACACCCAGCCGCCGACCGCGGAACAGTCCGAAGAGCTGAATGCCCGCGGTATTCGCATAATGGACGGCGAGGTGACCGCCCTCGATATCGTCGACGACCGCCTCACGGCAGTGCGATTGAGCGACGATACCGTGGTCCCCCGTGAGGTCGTCGCGGTCGGCTCGCGAATGGTCGCCCGCGCGAACTTCCTCGCGACACTCGGACTACGGGCGACCGAACATCCCGCCGGAGTTGGCGAATACATCCCCACCGACGCTGCCGGCCGTACCGACGTGCCCGGCGTCTGGGCCGCGGGAAATGTCACCGACCTGACGGCCCAGGTCGGCGCGGCCGCAGCAGCAGGGGCGGCTGCCGGGGCTCAGATCAACGCCGATTTGGTTGCCGAGGAGACCCGCCGAGCCGTTGCCGCCTACCGCGAGCCGTGCTCAGCCGAAACCGAAGCGCAGCTGTGCGAGGCGGTGATGGGCGACCGTCGGCACGGCATGTAACCCGGCTCAGACTGTTGTCGGCTCGGGCACCGGGGTGCTGGCCCGGCGCCCGAGCCGAACCGGCATCCGCTCATACCCGTGCAGCGTGAACAGCTTTCGACGCTGCGGTGTCCCGTCGAGTCGCAGGTCCGGGAACCGCTCGAACAAGGATTGCAGGGCGTAAGTGGCTTCCATGCGGGCCAGGCTCGCCCCGAGACAGACATGGATGCCGGTGCTGAATGTCAAGTGCTCCTTGGCATTCGAGCGTCCGACATCGAAAGTATCGGGATCGGCGAAGACCACGGGGTCACGGTTCGCGCCTGCCAGCGACAGCACCACGGTGCTGCCCTTGTGTAACCGCACCCCCTCGAGTTCCAAGTCGGTCAACGCGATTCGTGCCGTCGTCTGCACCGGAGCATCGATGCGCAACACCTCTTCGACCGCATTAGGCCAGAGGCCGGGTTCGGCGCGCAATCGATCCAATTGTTCGGGATGGGCTACCAATTGGGCGACGCCGTTGCCGATCAGATTGACCGTGGTCTCGAAACCCGCGCCCATCAATAGGCTCGCGGTCGCCTTCAAGGCGAAATCGTCGAGTTCACCCGCGGTGACCAGACTGCTGAGAATGTCATCGCCCGGTTCGCGGCGCAGTCGCGCGATATGGCCGTCGAGGTAGTCGTTCATCACCTCCATCGAGCCGAGCGCACGCCGGAACGCCCGCCAGGAAATCCCGATATCGAGCAGCGGTGTCATTCGATCGCCCCAGTCCAGGAATAACTTTCGATCCTTTTCCGGGAAGCCGAGCATCTCCGAGATGATGGCGATCGGCACCTGCGCGGCATACGACTCGATCAGATCGGCCGAACCACCCGAGGGCAGCGCACCGAGCAGCTCCTCGGTGACCGTCTCGACCCGTTCCCGCAATCGACCGATCGCGCGCGGGGTGAACGCCGATGTTACCGGCTTGCGCATCCGCGTATGCTCCGGCGGATCGATGACCAGCATGGACGGCGGCTCAACCGGGTTGGGTGGCAAGGGAAGTCGCTCGGCGAGCAACTGCAGCGGCTTCGGAATATTGAAGGAGTCGGTGGTGCGCACACCGAATCGGCTATCCCGCAGGACGGCGCGGCACAGATCGTGATCGAAACTCGCCCACGCGATCGAGGTTCGCAGCAGCCGTCCCTGTCCGCGCAGCCGCTCGATCAGTGAATAGGGATCGGCGAGACCGTCCGGTCCGCTCATCAGCCGGGCAAACGGATCACCGCGCCGCGCTTGGGTGCGCAGGGCCAACCGCGGCGCACCCTGCACCGATAACCACCGGAACCAATACTGCGGCTTCATCTGTTCACCAACCCCATCGTTGCGCGACAGTTCCACCGTACGCACTCCCCGATGCGGGTGGAACGTCTCATGGTCGGATGCCGACCCATACCAGGGTAGGAGCTCAGTCGCGTTGCGCGGTGACCCGCTCGGATTCGATGCGCTGCGCGCGCAGCGCCGGATCCGGATTGACCACCTGCACCAGCGAGGCCCCGGTGGCCAGCACCCCGACGAATCCGTCGATCAGCTCGGCGGGAGTATCCCAGGACGTGCTCGACAGCACCCGGTCGCCCTCGGAAAATCCTTGTAGCACAGCGGATTTGCGAGCCTCGACGAGCACCTTGGAGACCGGCATACCGGCCAGCGCCACCCCGGCACCGCGCGGCATGAAATGGTCGCCGTGCACCCGAACGGAGGTGGCGAAATCGGTGATGCCGATCGGCAGATCGCGCACCGGCATGCCGAAGGCATCCAGCGAGAGTGCCGCGACCTCCGGTATCCCGTCGGTCTCGGCCAATCGTTCGGCGGTTGCCAGCGCCAGATCGGCATCCGGGTCGGGTCCGAGCACGACCTCGGTCCCCGCCCACCAGCAACCGAGCAGCACCGCAGCGGTTTGCCAGTGTGCGGGCAGCAACACCGCGACACGCGCCCCCGGACTCAGTCCGAATTCGTCGCGGACGAGGTTGGCGGTCTTGGCCGCCCAGTTCGCCAGGGTGAGCCCGGATAGTTCGATCCGGGCGCCGGTGGCGTCATCGTAGTAGGTGATGCGCGGACCGGCCGGGTCGCGCTCGAGTATCGGATCCAGCACCGCCTCGGTGAGTGTCAGTACCTGGTCTCGGTCACGCATGGGTCAATTCGCGCATGGTCAATTCACGCATTTCGGTCCGTTCTGGCCTGCGTCGATCGGAGGAGCCGGCGGTACGGGCGTCGCAGTGCTCGACGTTTTGGAGAAGTCGAACATGCTGCCCGCGGCCGAGCCCGGACCAGAATAGTCGCTTGCCAGCACGACGCTGACCGAATCCGGGGACAACGTGCTGTCCGACATGACCGGCAACCCGCCCAGCGCCTTGGCGACCGCCTTGGCCTCGGGATTCGAGGAATCCATCGCGAGGACCCGACTGCTGGTAACGCTGGGACCGGTGTAGTTACCGACCAGCCCTTGCTGGAATCCCTTGGCCGTCAACTGCTGTGCCACCTGACCCGCGAGCCCGCTGATCCCGCTCGCATTGAACACGCTGACGCTCACCGAGGCCGGCTCGCTCGTCGGATCGGCGTGATCGGCCGACTTCCCGTCGACCACCGATGCCACATATGACTTGACCGCCTTCGGATCCACCCGAACGACCGATTCACCCTCATTCGTCGTGTCGTTGAGATCGGCGACCGGAATCGTCTCGAAATTGACTTGACCGCCCGAAATATCCTTCAGCTGTTGGAGAAACGCGAGCACGTCCCAATCGTCGTCCAGTACGACGGTGCGCCCGACCGCATCGCTGAGGTTGCGCAACTTGCCGGGATTGCTCAACGTCTTGGCGCTGAGCACCTGCCCGACCAACTGCGCCATGAAGACCTGCTGGCGCACGATCCGGTCCAGATCACCCCGCGGTAGATCGTGGCGCTGGCGCACGAAGCTCAAAGCCTGTGGGCCGTTGAGCTTCTGGCGACCCGCCCGGAAATCGGCGCCGGACATCCATTCGTCCACGGGATTGGTCAGGCATACATCGACCCCGCCGACCGCGTCGGTCAGCAGCACGAACCCGACCAAACTGACCTCGGCGTAATGATCGACCGTAATACCGGTGAGATTGGCCACGGTCTTTATCAGCGCCTGCCGCCCAGCCTGGGTGGACTGCTTATCGGCCTCGGCCTCCGACACGCCGTGGTGGATCAGCTCGAGCCGCTGGGCCTCCTTGGTCGCGCCGTAGGCCGAGTTGATCTTGCCCTTGCCCATCCCCGGAATGTCGACATAGGAGTCGCGCGGGATGGAAATAGCGGTGGCGGAGCGGCCGTCGTTCGGGACACGGACCAGCACGATGGTGTCGGTATTGGTGCCGACCTCATCGCCCGCATGCAACACGGCGCGCTCCTTGCTGCTCAGCGGATTGCCATGCGCATCGGTGCGGCTGTCCACACCGACAAGCAGGATGTCGACGGCACCGTCGCTGCCGCCGCCGAGACCGAGACCGCCGATGCGTTCGATATTCGCGATCAGCGCGTCCACGCTGTGCCAGGCGAATCCGGTGATGAGCAGGACCAGCACCGCCCCGACCGCGACGAACGCACGCAGCGGACCGAAGCCGCCCCCGGCCTCGGATAATCGCGACGACGCTGTCGCCCTCAGCTTCTGCGGCACCACTGCATCCTCTCGCCGAACCGAGCATCCTGCCCGAGCACCTCGCTGTGCTTGCCCGAGCGCTTCCAGCAGATGTTGCGACCGCGCAACGCCGGTTTCGTCGAAACCGATGCGTCGCTGACTGGACCGTCCCGCCTTCGGTAGCCCCCGTCTTCGTTGCCACCAGGCTAACCAACGGCTACCGCGGCGGACCTTATTCGCAGGTGTCACGGCGTGCCAAACTGTGCCTGTGACCGCGATATCGCCCTCCCCGACCGCAGCCGCGCGCCTCGTCGTGACCGGAGCGGGTGGGCAGTTGGGACGCGAACTGTTGCGCCGCGCACCCGACGCCCACGCCTTCGGTCGCGACGAATTGGATATCACGGACGCGGCCGCGGTGCGCGCCGCGCTCGCGCCGGGTGATGTCGTGCTGAACTGCGCCGCCTACACCGCGGTTGACCAGGCCGAATCCGATCCCGAGGCCGCCTTCGCGGTCAATGCGACCGGACCGGCCGTACTCGCCGCCGCCTGCGCGCGGGTGGATGCCCGATTGATCCACATTTCGACCGACTACGTCTTCGCGGGAAATCACGACCAGCCCTACGACACCGACGACCCGACCGAGCCCGCCACCGTCTACGGCCGATCGAAACTGGCGGGCGAACAGGCCGCGCTGGAAACCACACCGCACGCACATGTGGTGCGCACGGCGTGGGTATACACCGGGCGCGGAAGCGATTTCGTCGCGACCATGCTGCGGCTGGAACGCGAACGCGACACCCTCGACGTGGTCGACGACCAACTCGGCTCTCCAACTTACGCCGCCGATCTGGCCGCCGGACTGCTGGAGTTGGCGCGTCGGCCGAATGCGCCGCGAGTGTTGCACGCCACCAACTCCGGCCAGGTCAGCTGGTTCGAATTCGCGCGGGCGATATTCGCCGGAGTCGGCGCGGATCCGACCCGGGTGCGTCCGTGTGACTCGACCGCATTTCCGAGACCCGCACGGCGCCCGGCATATTCGGTGTTGTCCAACCGTTCCTGGGCCGATGCCGGATTGACGCCGCTGCGGCCATGGAAGGTCGCACTCGGGGACGCGCTGTCAGGGTTGTCACAGTAGGCTGCATGGCCGTGACGGAGCGACAGCGAGCGAACCATCAACACAGCGTGCAATCGCGCACGACGGAGCCGAGCGTGAGCGAGGCGCAGTCGTGAGTGATTCCGGATCCCCGGCCCCCGGAGGCCTCGTCGTCGTCACGGTGACTTATTCACCCGGCGAGCACCTCGAGCACTTCATCACCACCCTGGCCGCGGCAACCAGCGAAAAACCGCAGGTGATTCTGGCCGACAACGGTTCGGTGGATGGCGCACCGGAGCTGGCCGCGGAGGCGAACGCGCACGTGCGACTGCTGCGGACCGGCGGCAATATCGGATATGGCGGCGCGATCAACCGGGCGGTCGCGGAGATCGATCCGAGTGTCGAATTCATTGTCATCGCCAATCCCGATATTCGGTGGGGCACCGATTCCGTTGACAAACTGCTCGCAGCCGCGAAGCGCTGGCCGCGGGCGGGCGCGCTCGGACCGATGGTGCGTGAGCCCGACGGCAGCGTCTACCCGTCCGCGCGCTCGGTGCCGGGCCTGCTCGACGGCGCCGGACACGCGATTCTCGGCACGGTGTGGCCGTCGAATCCGTGGACCCTGCGCTACCGCCAGGACAACGAGCAGATCTCCGAGCGGGCCGTCGGCTGGCTGTCCGGTTCGTGTCTGCTGGTACGGCGCGCGGCCTTCGATTCGATCGACGGCTTCGACTCGCGCTACTTCATGTACATGGAGGATGTGGATTTCGGCGACCGGATGGGCAAGGCCGGCTGGCACAACGTCTTCGTGCCCGATGCCGAGGTAACCCACGCCAAGGGACATGCGGCCGGACGCCATCCCGAGGTGATGCTCCCAGCGCACCACGCGAGCGCGTACCGATTCCAAGCCGATCGGCATCCACACTGGTGGCAGGCGCCGTTGCGGTTGGCGTTGCGGGCCGGACTTGCGATTCGTTCCCGAATTGCGGTTCGATCTGCGCTGCGCCAACAGGCGCGGGAAGCCCAGAGCTAACGTCACGAGTTCGGCACGCAACGGTGCCGCAACCGTGTCGCTTGGTACTGAGACTGGTGTCGTCCATAGCCGCGGAACTGGGCGGTGTCCGGAATCGGTACCCGACCGGGCGCACCACCGAGCACGATCCACTGTGAACAGGGGAGCATGATGGCAGCAAACGCAGGCACCGACGCCGTGATTCTGGTCGGCGGCCAGGGCACGCGGTTACGTCCGCTCACCCTGTCGGCGCCCAAGCCGATGCTGCCGACGGCCGGACTGCCGTTCTTGACCCACCTGCTCGCCCGCATCGCGGACGCCGGAATCACCCACGTCGTGCTCGGCACCTCGTTCAAGGCCGAGGTCTTCGAGGAACATTTCGGTGACGGCGCCGACCTCGGCTTGGAGCTCGAGTACGTCACCGAGGCCGAACCGCTCGGTACCGGCGGCGGCATCCGCAATGTGCTGCCCAAGCTGCGTGCCGACAACATCATGGTGTTCAACGGCGATGTGCTCGGTGGCACCGATCTCGGTGCGATCCTGGATACCCACGAATCCACGAATGCGGATGTGACCCTGCATCTGGTTCGGGTGAGCGATCCGCGCGCCTTCGGCTGTGTGCCGACCGACGAGGATGGGCGGGTCACCGCTTTCCTGGAGAAGACGCAGGATCCGCCGACCGATCAGATCAATGCCGGTTGCTATGTCTTCCGGCGCGAATACATCGAGAAGATCCCGGTGGGGCGGCCGGTGTCGGTGGAGCGCGAGGTGTTCCCGGCGCTGCTCGCCGAGGGCGCGCGTGTGCAGGGTCACGTCGACTCGTCCTACTGGCGCGATATGGGTACTCCCGAGGACTTCGTCCGTGGCTCGGCCGACCTGGTCCGCGGCATCGCCCCCTCCCCGGCCCTGCCAGGTCAGCGTGGTGAATCGCTGGTCCATGAGGGTGCCGGTGTCGCCCCCGGTGCCTTGCTCATCGGCGGCACCGTGGTCGGTCGCGGTGCCGAAGTGGGCGCTGGCGCTCGCCTCGACGGCGCGGTGCTGTTCGACGGCGCCCGTATCGAAGCCGGGGCCACCGTGGAACGCTCGATCATCGGCTTCGGTGCGCGCATCGGCCCCCGCGCCCTCGTCCGCGACGCCGTCATCGGCGACGGCGCGAATGTCGGCGCCCGCTGCGAACTACTACGCGGCGCCCGCGTGTGGCCCGGCGTCGATATTCCGGACGGCGGCATCCGCTTCTCTACCGACGTGTAATACGAAGGCACGCTTGGTATTCGGCGTGGCTCAGCTGAAGCCGACGGCCTGCTCCCCCCAGGCGGTGTGCAGGTCGCGGTCCGGGTTGTCGACTACGCGGTCGATGTTGTCGATGAGTAGCGTGGTGCGGGTACCGGGGCGGTAGGGGGGCCAATGCTTGGACCCGTCGATGGCCGCCGGAACGCGATGGGTGGCGAAGGCGAGCCAGCGGCGCTGTGTGCGACCGGAGACTTCCATTGCTACCTTGCGGCCGCCGAGCCAGAAGGTGGGGTCGTGGTTCAGGGTGCCGAAATTGCCGAAAACATAGGGTAGTTCGGTGGCATGACCAGCGCCGACACGGGCCGCCTTCAACATGGGAGTGGCGTGGTCGAAGCGGTACATCCAGGTCGGTGAGTGCTGGGCGTGACCGTCGGCAACCCAGTGAGCCGGCATGCGGAACGCCGCGTCGGTGGACATGGCAAGCGCACCACGGGTTTTCGCGAGATCCGGATAGGCCGAGGTGATTTCGGCAATGCGCTCGGGCGACATATCCGGATGATTGGCGGCCACATCGCGCAGCATGGCGTTCACCGCGTCCGGGGTCACCGGCATGATCGGCGAGCGGAAGACGCGGAACAGCGAGGCCTCGTCCTTATTGGTGCCGATGATCAGCGGCACGCGATGCGAGCGGCCCTGTTGGAAGCGGTCGATCGGATAGGTCGGGATCAGATCGCCGTCGACGACCGGCGCGGCGGCCAGCCGGCCCGGCTCCTTCAACGGAATCTCGTCCAGCAGTACGCCCGCCGCGGTCACGATCCGTTCGATCGGACATTCCAGCAATTCACCCGCCCGGGAATACGGCAGTTCGATCAGCTCCAGAAAGCGCTGCGCCACAGCGGCCGCCCGTTCCCGGCCGAAAACCGTTGTCGCGGGCGGGCTTTGCGCGATCGCCTGGTGGAACAGCCCCGCCGCGCGCGGTGCAGTGAGCAGTGCGGTCACGCATCCGGCACCGGATGATTCACCGAACAGCGTCACATTGTCCGGATCACCACCGAATGCGGCGATATTGTCGCGGACCCACCGCAGTGCGGCGATCTGGTCGTGCAGACCGAGATTCGGCGCGAAATCGTCGGACAGCGAAGACAAATCGAGGAAGCCGAGCGCGCCGAGACGGTAATTGACCGTCACGACGACCACGTCACCGGCTTCGGCCAGCTTGCGACCGTCGTAGATCGCCTGGGCCGCGGTGCCGAGGCAGTAGGCGCCGCCGTGCAACCACACGAGCACCGGTCGTGGCGCACCGGCATCGGCGGAACGGCGCGGCGACCATACATTCAGCCACAGGCAGTCCTCGCCTATCCGCAGGCCGGAGTCGACCGGGACCATATTGCCCATTGCCTGCGGAGCGATCTCACCGAAGGTCGTGCACTCGCGGATGCCCTCCCACGGCCGCGGCGGCAGTGGCGGCCGGAATCGGTTCGGACCGGAGGGTGCGGATGCGTACGGAATGCTGCGCCACACCGCGACCGGTCCATCCCAGCGTCCACTCACGCGGCCCCAAGTCGTTTGGGCGACCGGCTCGATGTCGCCGACCTCGGAGCCCGGTTCTACCTCGAACTGAGTGGTCATTCTCCGCACCTCCTGCCCTTCGACCCGGGCAGTGCGCTGCGAGTTTGCTCCGGCCGGGTCCAAGCACCTAGCGATCTCTTATTCGAGGGTACGTCCAGTTCGATCGTGGGATAGGCGGGACGCACTCCTGACCCTTGGCGCTACGCTGGCCAAATGCCGAGTTATAGCTTCCGGTGCCGCAGCTGTGGCGACACTTTTGAGGTCAACCGTCCGATGGCGGAGGCGTCGGATCCGGCGGCCTGCCCGAACGGCCACGATGACACGGTCAAGCTGCTCACCACATTCGCCACGATCAGCCGGGGTGGCGGCGATGCCGCGTCACCCGCGCCCGCGCCGCGGCCCGCCGGTGGCGGCTGCTGCGGTGGCGGCTGCTGCTCCTGAATCGTGGTCGATATCACCCTCGGACAACGACTAGTCCCGCTTGTCGACGTGGCCGAGGTCACGGTCAGGTGCGACGCGATCACGCACGCGCTGCTTCAGCACCGCGATATCCGGGAATCCGCCGTCCGCCTTGCGCTCCCAAATCTGCTCACCGTCGATGGTGATGCGGAACACGCCACCGGTGCCGGGGATCAGCGCCACCTCACCGAGTTCGGTGGCGAAGGTGCTCAGCAATTCCTGTGCCATCCAGCTCGCGCGCAGCAGCCAGCGGCATTGCGTGCAGTACTCGATCGCGACACGTGGCATGGATGGCACGCTACCCGTCACCGTTCGATGACGCCGTCGAGGTAGAACCAGGCGCCGTCCACGCGGGTGAATGTGCTGACCTCGTGCAGCGATCCGCGTCGACCGCCGGCCTTGTAATGGGCGATGAATTCCACGGTTCCGGTGTCGTCGAACGGTCCGCCGCCCTCGGTGCGCACGATCTCCAGAAACAGCCAGCGCTGGTCCGAATCCAGTTCGAGCGTCTTCGGCCGGGTGCGCGGATGCCAGGACCGCAGCAGATATTCGGTATCGCCGACCGCGAACGCGGTGTAGCGCGAACGCATCAACGCCTCGGCCGTCGCCGCGGACCGCTCCCCCGCCAGCACCGGTCCGCAACAGGCCCCGAACAGCTCTCCCCGCCTACATGGGCACCGCTGCGACTCATCCATAACTCCGAATCTTGCGCGCCGCACGAACCACCGCGGGCAGCGGGGGGTCGCCCTGGCCCTCGGTCCTTGATCAAGATCAGGTGGAACAGCGGGCGGGGCTTCGCGGGCGATGCCGCCATGGCTTCCAGCTGATCTTGATCCATGGCGCGAAGGCTCATGGCGCGAATGTGTTTGGAGGTGGGGATGGTTGGTGGTTCCTGGGAATTATGGCGGGGATTGGCGTGTCGCGCGGAGTGTCGCATTAAACGTGCTGACATCAGCGATCCCGCAAGTTCGGAGCGACGAATCCAGTTGTGTACGTGTGGAACTGTCGATGATCAAGGAGCCCGCCATGGGACTGCTGAGTGTGCTGAACATCTTGGGTACCGGTTCCGCCATTGCCTCAACCAGCATTTCGCTACTGACCGACATCATGGGACTATTCGGTATGTCCTGATACCGCGCGCCGCTAACGCGCTACGGCGCAACAGCTTCGATGGATCGACTACACATTGGTCCGGTCCGCAGATGTGGGGCATGCCGATATGAGGCTGCACCTCCCACCGCCGCGTTCATACGCGGCCGTGCCGATGCGCCGCAGAGTCGACTCACGGCCTAGATGAGGTTGGACGACGTCCAGCAGCATGGCGAGGATGACGCCGGTGCCGGACGGGAGGCCACGAAGCAGCATCACGCCTCGGGCAGATTTTCGATCACGTTGCCAGTACGCCACGCCGGGCCGATGCGCTCACCATCTGCCGCATTGCCGGGCCGCCGCTACGCGGAAGCGGCAATGCGTGGTCAGCGGGTGACAGCTGTCGCGAGGGAGGTGGCGATTGCGGCGGTTTGCTCGCGCCAGCGGCGTAGTTCGGTGACGCTCGGGGCGAGTTCGTAATCGTGGTGGTGGGCGGCGCGAGACAGGGCTGCCCATACCGTTGCGACCTGGGCGGCGGTGTCGTCGCCCGCGAATACGCGCAGGGCGAGCAGTTGTGCGCGCATCGGACAGCGCGCCAATTCCGGCGCCACCCGTAACCACAACTCGTCGACGGATTGTTCCAGCGCGAGCCGCAGAATCCACACTGTCGCCCGCGACCACAGTCCGTCGGCATCGGTCACCGACCCATCGAGCAGCCGATCCACCGCATCGAACCGCTCGGCCACCGTCGGCCGTGGTTGATGCGGTTTCCCCGCCCTCGGTTTACGCGCCCCACCCCGC
>FTJU01243393.1_pt1 | contig 12293 bp, 11 predicted proteins | sample 1658961 | NCBI WGS metagenome assembly FTJU01 (sample SAMEA3914878, study PRJEB12502) | metagenome | biome: forest; material: soil | place: USA | collected 2012-03-12 | depth 0.3 m | reverse complement strand
GGCTGGGTCGGTGGGCATAGCGGGTGGCATGATCGTTTCCCACCAGGGGCGCGGGCGGCGGGGTCCGTGCCGGTGCACGACCCGGATGTCGCCGGGATCGGTTGCAACGGTGGTTATCCGGCGCGTGGCCGCGCTGGGGGCAGTGTGGTCGGGCGTGCGGGGCGGGTGCGTCGATGTCATGACGACTCTGTGGGGGTGTGGTGAGATTGTGCGGGTCGTGTCCGCTCAGGCGACCTGCCAGCGGCTTGGGGAACGATACGGCCGTTTCTGCCTGGTCTATGCGCGAGCACGGCTGTGGCGGGGCTGGGGTGGAGTCGAGGTACTGGTGCGGATGTAGGGCACAACACAGGTGGCTTCGGGGCCGCGGGCGGTGTCGGCGGCGGTGAACACCACCTGTTGCCCGGCGACGAGGATTTTGAATCCCGAGACGTCGATCACCTGGTAGTCGGCGAACACCGCGGGACCGGCCTCGGGTGTCAGGAACCCGAAACCCTTCTCGGTATTGAACCAGGCGACCCGACCGTGCTGCCAGCGCGGCAGTTGCTCCGTGCTGCGGATGTGTGGGTCGCACCGGGTGGTATCGGTGTGGCTGGCGGCGGGGGTGGGGTCAGTCGGTGTAGTCGTAATCGTCATCGCAGTCGAGTGGGGTGATCCAGGCTTGGTCGATACGGTCGGTGAGTTCGGCGGTGTCGATCGCGGCGCGCACGGTTTCGGCCGGCGGCGCCAGCGCGGTCGTGTCCAGTCCGATGTCGCGGTCGCTGTCACCGACGAGAGTGTTTTGTTCGGCGAGGTCGAAGTCGCTGCCTGCGGGGGCGAAGGTCGCGGTGCTGGTCATAGCGGTCCCCTCCTCGGATGTCTGTCGCGGGAGTCGATGCGGCTAAAGGGGCCGGGTGAGCCCGGAGGATCTGAAGCTGACCGGGCTCACCCGTCGACGGAAGGAATCTGAACAGGAACTTTCTGTGGTGTTCCCGCGCGGGAGGGCGAGCCGTGCTCGCCTGCTGAGTGCGACTCGCGGTGGCTGTGCACGCGCCCGACCGAAAAGGGGTGTCGGGATGCGCTGGTGCCGGTAGGCAGGCACCGGGCACGGGCCGCCGGCCCCTGGTCGCGAGAACAGTTGTGTAGGAGAACGTTTCGTGTGATCTGCGTTGTTGTCGGTGTCTCTGACAGGCATCACCTCGCTCTCACTCGTCGTCGGATACTGCATCGAGCCGGGCGTGCGCGCTCCGCGGCGGGCGGGCCGCGCCCTCGAGCCCGCGCGGAGCCGGGTCGGCGTCCGTGACGCCGAGCGGCCCGCCACCGCCACTGCCAGCGCGGCCGTGGCCGTGGTGTCCGCCGCGGTTCGCCTGGCGGCGGAGAATCCCACCGGTCGCGGGCCTGGCACAGGATGTCGTCGATCTCGGCGAGCAACTCTTCGAGATCGGGGTCCAGCGCCAGCAGCCGGGCATCGAGCCCCAGCAGGGTCTCGGTGGCCTCGCTCGGAGCGGGACCGGTCGCGCACCTCGTCGCGGTTACCATCGCAGGGCTCTCCCGTGATGGCGCCGGGGTCAGGCGTTGATCGCCTGCTTGTCGTGGTGGTGGGTGATCTCGATCTTGCGGGGCTTGGCTTTCTCCGCGACTGGGATCACCAGGCGCAGCACTCCGTCGCGGTAGTCGGCGCGGATGGCGTCGGTGTCGAGGTTCTCCCCCAAAAACAGCTGGCGGGAAAACACGCCGCGGGTGCGTTCCGCGGCGATCATCGACCGGTCGGGATCCAGTTGCGGGCGCGAGGCACGCACGGTCACCACGTTGCGCTCGATATCCAGGTCCAGCGAGTCCGGGTCGATGCCGGGCAGGTCCAGTTCGGCGAAGAACTCATCACCCTCGCGCCAGGCGTCCATCGGCATCACCGCCGGACGGGCCGGCGTGCCGAACACCTGCTGGGTCAGGCGATCCAGATCGCGGAACGGATCGGTGCGCATCAGCATGGTCGCCACCTCCACTCACTCCATTCTCACTCGAAGATTCTCAGATAACCTCTGTCATCTGGCTGAGATTTGTTTTATCACTCTACTGATGAGAGTGCAAGTGTCGTGCTGAGGTAATCTGAAGACATCGAGAAAGAGGAGCAGGATGCTGGATCGACACGACCACCTGCCCGGTCCCGGTGGTGACCACCGGCCCGGCCCGGGACAGGCGGTGTACGGGATCTCGGTGGCCGCCGAGCTGGCCGGGATGGGGGCGCATTCGCTGCGTTTGTACGAGCAGCACGGGCTGGTCACGCCGGCTCGCAGCTCGGGTGGCACTCGCCGCTACAGCGACGACGACCTGGCGCGGCTGGCACGTATCGCCGCCCTGGCCGGTCAGGGGATCAACCTGGCCGCGATCGCACGGATCCTCGACCTCGAGGACACCAACACCGCCCTGCGCGACAGCAACGCCGCCCTGGCCGCCGAACGCGACCAGCTCCGCGGGCACCGCGATTCGTCATGATCGACACCGCCACTCCGGCGCGGCCCCACACCACCGGTATCGGCACGCCTGAACAGATCCGGTCCGTCCTCGACGACATCGCCCGAGACCTGCGGACCCTGCGTCAGATCGAGAAGATCCAGCAGCAGCACCAGGTCGTGCTCGCTTCGACCGAGGTCGTCGCCGCCCACCTGCGCGCCGGGGTCGAAACGCTGCAGCAGACTCTTGCCTGGGACGGCTGCGACACCACCCAGAACCCCCGCGCCCGAGCATCGGAAATGTAGACGGGCGAGCGGTGGACGCCGCGCGCGAGACCGGGCAGACCGATGGCCCGGCCGCTCGTGCACCGAGGGTGAGGCGAGTGTTCATCGCCGCGCCGAATTGCCGATCGCCCCTCGGGTCGAGGACCAAAGCCAGCAGTCCCTGCGGCCTCGGCTTTCTACCGTGGGAGTAACCGAACTCGTCGAGACTCGAAGGGGCACCGGACATGACCGCGCACCACGATGATCCGCGCGAGCCGGCACCGGCCGCCGTGGTGGTCGGCACCGATGGCTCAGGCACCGCCGAGCCCGCCGTTCGATGGGCCGCCGAGACCGCGGCGCATCGCGGACGCCGCCTGCACATCGTGCACGCCATCAACACCTCCGCCGGACGCTCCCTCCTCGGCAGCTACGACGTCATGGCGCCCGGAGTCACCGAAAAGATGCGCGCTCGCGGCGAGCGCATCCTGGCCTCGGCCGCGCGGCTGACGCATCGGGTCGCCCCCGAGCTCGAGGTGACCACCGAACTCTCCGAAGCGAATCCGGCCAGGCTGCTCATCGCGCTGTCGGAAAGCGCGTACCTGGTCGCCATCGGCGCCACCCGGGCCGCCGGCACACTGGCGCACATCGGATCGACGCTGCTCGCGGTCGCCAGCCACGGACACGGCCGCATCGTTGTGGTACACGACACCGGCACCGGGCAGCACATCCGCGATACCGGACCGGTCGTGGTCGGTGTCGACGGCAGCCCGGTCGGTGAGGCGGCGATCGCCGCGGCGTTCGCCGAGGCCTCCGAGCGCAATGCCGAGCTCGTCGCCGTACACGCCTGGAGTGATCTGTCCGAGAGCGAATTCGCCGGCGAGCGGTATCTCGAAATCCCCATCGTCGATCTGGAAGTCGCCGAACACGCGCTACTCGCCGAGCGTCTCGCGGGCTGGCAGGAGAAGTTCCCGAACGTGACCGTCTCCCGCAAGGTCTTCGCCACCGGTCCGCGCAGGCACCTACTCGACTGGTCGAAGTCGGCTCAGCTGATCGTCGTCGGCAGTCGCGGGCGCGGCGGTTTCGGAGGACTGCTGCTCGGCTCGACAAGCAATTGGCTTGTGCAGCAGTCACATTGCCCGGTCATGGTGGTCCACCCGAAATAGCGCCGCCGGATCGAAGGGCGACGCTAACGAGCGGCACCCGAATCGTGCGCCAATGTGAACAACGCTTCATCCTCCTGGGCGAAGTGCAGCGTGAGGATGGCGTCCAAACCGTACAGGGTGGCACGCAAGTCATCGATCTGATCCGCGCGGATGCCGTCGGGCGACTCGGCGAGATGGCGGCGGATCCGCTCGACCAGGCGCTCGATTTCGGTGTGCTCACGGCTCATGGTCACCATCGCCTCCGGGTCGCGCAAATAGCTTGCCAATGCCGGATAGAGCTGCGTCTCCTCGGCACGCTCATGCGGCAGGACGTCGACGGTCAGCACATCCAGGGTCCGGCGCAGCGCGGCGTCGGCACCGGGTACCGGACCGTGGGCCAGGGCGTCCCCGGCATCGCGAACCGAGGAACGGGCTGCGTGCAACCGTTCATGTTCGCGCGCGAAGCGGGCCACCAGCGGGTCGATCGCGGCGCTGCGCCGAGCACGACCGATGCGCAACACCCGCAGCGCATTCAGTATCACCGCGACGTCGATCGCCTCCTGTACGAGCGCTCCCGCCGCGGGCACCAAGAAGCCGAACGTGGCCGCGATCATGGCCACCAGTGATAGCGACATGCCCGTGAGCGCACTCTGCACGGCCAGCCGATGCGTTCGCTGGGCGATATCCACGGCATCGGCCAGGCGATCGATGCGATCGTCCACGATTACCGCGTCGGCGGCCTGTACCGCGGCCGTCGAGCCGCGCGAGCCGAGCGCGACTCCCACATCCGCCGCGGCCAAGGCCGGTGCGTCGTTGACGCCGTCACCCACCATCACCGTGACACCGTCGTGTTGTTCGGCGCGGATCGCGGCGATCTTATCCGCGGGATCGGCGTCGGCGACCACCTCGGTCAGGCCCAGCATGCGCGCAACCTCGGTCGCATTGTCGACCCGGTCACCGGTGAGCAGGAGCAGCCTGCGCAGGCCTGCTCCTCGTAGTCGGCGCATAGTCCGCGCCGCGTCGAAACGGATGCGGTCGCGCACCAGCAGCGCCGCGACCGGGGCATCGTTCACCGAAACCCAGATGACGCCGGCCAGATCCAAGTGCGCGCGCCGCGACGCGGCACCGACCCAAGGTGCGGGCTGCGCAGCGGCGGGCAGCTTGCCGACGCGCACCCGATCGCCGTCTACCGTGCCCGTCGCCCCCTGCCCGGGTTCCTCTGAAATATCCTCGGCCGCAGCAGGTTTCAGTCCGCGTGCCGCAGCGGCGCTCAGCACGGCCTTGGCGAGCACATGCGGTGAATACTGTTCGACCGCAGCCGCGCGACGCAGTACCACCGCGGGGGACGCGTCCGGAGCGGTGACAATGTCGATTACCTCGGGGTGACCTACGGTCACGGTGCCCGTCTTGTCCATCGCGAGACACCGTGCGCGCCCGAGCGTCTCGAGGGCCGCGCCATCCTTGACGACAACTCCCGCTCGCGCTGTCCGCGACATTCCCGCGGTGATCGCCACCGGTACCGCGAGCAGTAGCGGACACGGCGTCGCGGTGACGATCACCGCGACCGCCCGGACCGGGTCCCTGGTGATCGCCCATGCGATGCCAGCGATGACCAGTGCGATCGGCAGGAACCATACCGCGACCCGATCGGCTAATCGCGCGACCGGTGCCGCGGTTGCGGCTGCCTGGCCGGCCAGGGTCACGATTCCGGCATAGGTGCTCTGCTCCGCTGTGGCGGCGGCCCGAATATCCACGGCGGCACCGGCGTTGGTCACCCCGCTGCGCACATCCGTGCCCGCTTTGCGGACCACGGGTACCGGTTCACCGGTCAGCGTCGACTCGTCGAACGCACCCTCGGTGCCCAGCACACCGTCGACCGGTACGGTCTCCCCCGGCAACACCACGACGACATCGCCGGGACCCACCGCGGCCGCCGGAACCGTCTCGATTCCGCTCGCCCGCCGCAGATACGCACAAACCGGGGCGCGCCGCAACAGTTCGGAAAGATCGCGCCCCGCCCGTCGCCCGGCGTATGCCTCCAGCACCCGGCCGGTGGCTACCATCAACGCGATCAGCGCACCCGCGAAATACGCACCGACCGCGGCCGCGCCGACCAATGCGACTACGGCGAGCAGATCGGCGCCGTACCGCCCTTTCCTAAGCTCGGCCACTACCCACCACAGCGCAGGAACCAGTGCGATCACGGTCGCCGCGAACCAGAGCAGATCGGCCGCGTCCGTGTTGAACGGGCGTGCGGCCAGCCCTGCCGCCACCAGTGCGCCGATCGCGCAGCCCAGCAACACGGGCCGCAGCAGCACCGAACCCCGGTATTCGGCCGCATCGGAAGAACTCATGTCAGTAATCCTGATCGTTTGCGGTGTTCCGACTGTCGCATCCGATGTGGGCCGTGCAGGAGAGGCCGAAAGCCATCGGTGCGGATCCGAATTCCCCTACATACCCCTGAATGCGCCGCGACGACAGCGGAATCGGATCGCGCATCCGTTCAACGGAGTTGTCATGTCCTGGCCGGCCGCCGCCGTACTCATCGCCGTGATCTTCGCCATGATGGTTATCGCTGCCACATCTTGTCCGTCAAGAAGCAGTGGGGAGGGAGACGGCCCGCCGGTACCCACTCAGGGAAGCCGCGGGACCCGGGACGCGGCGAGCAGTTCGGCGATACCTTGTTCGATACCTTCGGCGATCAGGTCGATGTCGGGGGTGGTGTCGTAGTCGCCGGTGATGCCGAAGACGAGCCGGTCATGGTAGCTGAGGATCGCGATCGTGGTGCGTAGGCGCATGGCGATGGGGATGCAGGGCAGGATTTCCAGTACTTCGCGACCATGGACGGTCAATGGTCGTCGGGGTCCGGGAACATTGGTGGCGAGAGCGCCGACGCTGCGCTGAGGAAAGTGTCCGGCCAGCCGGAATGCCCACGCGACCACGGCAAAGGGCAGCCACTCGGCCATCGAGAGCATCGACTTCTCGGCCTCGGCCTCACCCTTGGCGCGATGCTGGGAAATCCGGTCGTGCACCGCGGCGAGTCGCTGCACCGGATCCTCGATTTCGATGGGCAGGTACGGGAGCATGGCCGAAACCCTGTTGTCCATCACGTATTTCGCATCCGAAGGGCGCACGGATATCGGCACCAGAATGCGGAGCTTGCCCGGTGTGGGCTCCTCGCCGCGCTTGTGCAATACGGCGCGGTAAGCGGAGGCGATGGCCGAGAGTGCGACATCGTTGACCGTCGCATCGAAGGCCGCGCCGATCTCCCGGATTTCCGGTAGCGAAGCGCGAGCGACCACATAGCGGCGTTGCCGTCCGATCGGTCCGTTCAACGAGGACGCGGCACTCGGCGTGACGGCCGAGTACACCACCGGCACCAGACCGCGCACCACCGAGACCGCGAATCGTGGCGCCACCAGCGGCAGCCGGACACCCTTCGCCACCAGACCTGCCAGGCCGGTACCCGAACGATCTTCCGCGCGGGGGGCCTGCACGCTGCCGTCTTCCCTGGGCCGATCGCACAGGCCCTCGAACAAGGTGATACCCGAGATGCCGTCGACCATGGTGTGGTGGGCCTTGACGATCATCGCCCAGCGATCACCGACCAACCGCTCGACGATCACGCACTGCCACAGGGGATGGTCTCGGTCGAGCCGTTCCTCCAGTTCCGTCGCGATCAGTTCGTGTAGCGCCGACTCGTCGCCGGGATCGGGCAGGGCGGTCCACCGAATGTGGTGCGCCAGATCGAAATTCGGGTCTTCTTCCCATACGGGCGCGGTCAGGTCCAGCGGCGCCCTGCGCACCCGCTGCCGGAGGCGGGCGTTACGGTCGAGCCCCTCGGCCACTCCCGCGCTGAACTCTTCGCGCGTCGGCGGCGGCCCTGCCACAATCGCCACCGCGCCGATGCCCAGGCTGATATGCCGGTCGGTGTCCTCCAACTCCATGAATCCCGAATCCAACGGGCGCAGCTCGGTCATGGTCAACCTCGAACGGATCGATGGTGGCAGCCGGTACCCGCGGATGGGACAGTGTGGCACTGCCACTCGACCATCCTCGCGTGCCTGTAGTGCTGCGGGTGAGAGACAAAGGTCGACAGTCCAAACGCCTAATTGCCCTATATCCTGCGGTGACATCGGCGGACGTTGAGACATATGGCTTCCGGCAATTCAGACCGTTCCTTCTCATCGATTCTGACCGTCACGCTGAATCCGACCGTTGACATCTGTCTGGAGGTCGAACAGCTGTACGGCGAGGGCAAGAACCGAGCCCGGCTGTGCTCGGTCCGCGGCGGTGGCGGTGGCATCAATGTCGCCCGCTGCATCCGCAGGCTCGGTGGTGGCGCGACCGCGCTGCACACCTGCGGCCGGGAGATCGGCCAACGGCTGGACCGGCTCCTGGACGAGGAAGGCTTGGACCATCGACGCATCGAAATAGCAGGCGACACTCGGGAGGCGTTCGTCATCGCCGACGCGCGCTCCGGGCGCAGCTACCACATCGTGCCACCCGGTCCGGTGCTCAGCGAAGCGGATGGCCAGCGGTGTCTGGCAACCATAATTCGGATGGCGCAGCACTTTTCGTACCTCGTCATCACTGGAAGCATGCCCCCCGGAGTTCGCGAGGATTTCTGCGCCGAGGTCGTACGTCAGGCCGCTGCCCATGGCATCCGTGTCGTACTGGACGTGGCGGGAGCACAACTGCGGAAGGTGATACAGGAACAGGTTTTCGTGAACCGCCTCGACCGCAAAGAGGCCGGGGCACTGATCGGCCGCCCCATCGCGACCTTTGCCGACGCCAGGGCCGCCAACGAGTACGTCCTCGAGGCGGGCGCGGTCAGCAACGCCATCACCACGGTCGGCGCACTCGGCGCCGTGCTGTCCACCCGCACCGCCCACCATGAGGTCGCCGCGCCCGTACTGCCCCACCCGCCGCGCAGCGACGCCTGTGCGGGCGACAGCCTGATCGGCGCGGTGACCTACCGTCTCGTGGTGGGTGACAACTGTGTGCGGGCGTGCGAGTACGGGGTAGCGGCGGCCGCGGCGACGGTACTGCTGCCTGGTACCGAGGTATTCGACGCGGCTACCGTCGAGGAACTGCTGGCCGAAGTGCACACACACTGGTCGATCCGGCAATAGCTGGTCAGCCGCCGCCTGGACGCGGGCTTTGCCGGCCAGCCGCCAGTATGATTCGCCGCCACGCCTGCGCGCATCCACTCGCGCCCGACGTCACCGAGATCGGTGACGTCAATGGTGGCCGCAACGGTATCGGAGGAACGCAGCCCGGCTGACCTGGCTAGGCGACCGCGCCCAGCGATGGCGTCCGGAATCCGACGTTCGGCTCACCACCCGGGGCACCGCAGCACACCGCGTCCCGCGGTAGCGCGTGGCCTCTTCCAGGTGTTCGGCATCGGAACCTTGGCGGTGCACACCCGGTGTACCGGGGCATCGAGTTCACAGGGTTCCGGTAGTAATCGCCGAAATCCAACGAAGTTCGGGTAGTGCCCGGTTGCCAATCGTTCGCCGAAAAAGGAGTGGCCCGTAGGCCGGGGTGGTTGGTAGCGTGTCGGGACCGTGACATCGTGCGAGGAGGTGAGACCCATGAATGCTGCATCGAAGTGGGTGCTCCCCCTCGCCGTCACGGTTGGGCGAACGTCGTAGTTGTCGCCGGGAGCGCCTGAGCAACGGCAATCCCGAGAGGCGACAACCATGTACTCACAACATTTCACGTTCGAAACAGGCGAGCCCGCCGCCATCATCACGCGGGTCGCGCACACCGAGTGGCACGCCGCGGTGGATGGCCAGGTGGTCGGCAGCGGCGGCGTGTCCCGGCGGCCGGACGGGCGGCTCTTTGTCAGCGTCGACGCCTGGCACACCACTGTGTTCGACCAGCTCGCGGCGGCCCTGCGGGCCGAGCTGCCGCGGCCGCTGTACACCGTGGTGGACGAGGTCGAGACCGACCTGACCGCAGGCTGGCGGCGGGCGGGCTTCACGCCGGGCCGCCGCGAGTGGGAGTATTCCGTGCCCACCGACCCGGCGATCACCGGACTCGACGCCACGGAACCGCCGCCGGGGATCACGATTGTGGCCGCGGGGGCGGCGGCGGAAGGTCCGCTGCGGGCATTGGACCGCGCGATCCGCGACGAGGTCGAGGCGACCGTCGGCTGGCAGGACATGCCCGCCGAAGTGCTGCCCCGCCCAGATGGCGACACCGTCGTCGACCCGTCCAAATACGCGGTCGCGGTGCGAGCGGGCCGCTATGTCGGGCTGATTCGCGTCGTGCAGGCGACCCGGCGGCCGCGCATCGGCCTGATCGCGGTCCGGGCCGAGGAGCAACGCATCGGCGTGGCGCGGGCGCTGCTGGCGCACGCACTGGGCACGCTGCACCGGGACGGGCTCGGCCCGGCGTACACCGAGGTGAACGAATCCAACACCGCGGCAACGGCGCTGTTCGACCGCATCGGCGCCCGGCGCGTCGGCACCAACCTGGAACTGGTGCTGCGATGACCAAGACGAGCAAGGGCATCGAGGTCGAAGGCACTGTGCTGGAGTGCCTGCGCAACGCCACTTTCAGGGTGGAGCTCGCCAACGGGCACACCGTGCTCGCGCACATCAGCGGGAAGATACGGAAGAACTACATCAAGATCATGCCCTTCGACCGGGTCCTGGTGGAGATCAGCCCGTACGACCTGACCCGCGGCCGGATCCTCTTCCGATACCGGACGTAACAGGTCCCTGACCCGTGAGTGGCAAGTGTCGTCCTTGCGACACTTGCCACTCGGACGGTCGGATCCGACCGGACCATCAATGCCGCTGTGGTTGCGGCCGACATGCGCCGCAGAATGGATGCGGCGGCGCTCGAAATGGATGCGGCGTCGGGCAGCTCCGGGTAACGCAGTGGCGCGCTACCGTCGCCGCCAGCTGCGCCAATGGCTTCGGTGTCGCTCCCCACAGTATCGGCGTCAACCGATAATCGACGGCGGCTACCGATCCAACGAGAATGCCGATCTGGCAGCCGGATACGGGCGGGTGCTGATGCTGTCACCACCCGGCGCCAGACCACGGGTGCCAAGGATGGAGCATCCATCTTGCGGCGCGGGCCGACGCACAACGCGCACGCGGCAGCACAGTTGCAACAATCTTCCCGGATAGCAACTCCCGCAACACAATCGGCGTTCACTCTGATGGATCTGTCGACGCGTCCGCCCTCCGCTCGAGCCGGTTACAACCAAGGCAGAGCCGCTGCCGAGCAGCTCATCGAACTCTGGCGCTGACGCCTACCAGTCGACTCGGTAGACGTGACGACACCTGCTCATGCCTCCGGCCGATGGGTGCGGTGTGGTGGTTGATGTTCGGGCCGATGATCGAATCCGCGCCGCGTCCAATGCTCTGCCGCTTGCCGCGACACACCATGGCGGCCAACCTCTTTCGGAAGTGAAACTATGCGCGTCGGCGCGTGGGGGCCAGTGACGCGAAAAGTCGCGATCAGCGGTGTTCATCCTGGTCGCCGGGGGTTGTGCGCTGGACGAGGTGGTTTCGCCTGCACTGCGCAACCACTACGCCGTTCTGCTCGGTCAACACGGCTGGGCATCGTGGTCGGGGGACGGCCGAGGCCGCCGACGAGCCGCCGGCGCAGGTGTTGCTTGCTATGAGCCGGTACCTTCGGGCGTGCGGCGTAAAATAGAGACGTTTGATCCAGGTCGGCAGCTCGTGGGGTCGGCGATCAAGGGGGGATGCGGGGAGAGCGGCTTCGCGAGGGAGCTGAGTATGCGCATCGTGGTGGATCTCAACAAGTGTCTGGGGTACGCGCAGTGCGTCCCGCTGGCGCCGGATGTGTTGAAGCTGCTCGGTGACGAGGCACTGGCCTACGACCCCAACCCTGATGAATCGCTGACCGTGATCTGCGCAATCCTCGGGGTCCCCCTCGCCGACGAACCCACCTTCCACGCCTGGATACGTGACCTGTTGACGGGAATGGATCTGGGTCCGGACGCCGCCACCGCCGAAGGCAAAGCTCGCGCCGAAAAAGGCCGGACCGCCACCGCGGCCCTGCGGCGCTACCTCGCCGAGCTCATCGAACAGTACCTGCACCAGCCCGGCGAGGGCCTGCTGTCGAACCTGGTCAACGACACCGATGGCCCCGACGGGCCGATGTCACCGCAGGAAGCGGTATCCAACGCGCAGTTGCTGCTCGTCGCCGGCCACGACTCCACCGTCAACACCATCGCCAACTGTGTGATGACCCTGCTGCGCAACCCCGGCTCGTTCGAGCTACTGCAGCGCCGCCCGGAGCTGATCCCACGCGCGATCGAAGAAGTCCAGCGACTGCAATCGGCAGTGCAGTTCTTCCCCAGCCGCAGCGCCACCGACGACATCGAGATCGGCGACACCGTCATCCCGAAAGGCGCCGCCGTACACCTGATGTACAGCGCCGCCAACCGCGACCCCACCCGCTTCCCCAACCC
>FTJU01243407.1_pt1 | contig 12327 bp, 8 predicted proteins | sample 1658961 | NCBI WGS metagenome assembly FTJU01 (sample SAMEA3914878, study PRJEB12502) | metagenome | biome: forest; material: soil | place: USA | collected 2012-03-12 | depth 0.3 m | reverse complement strand
GTGCATGTCGGCGCCATCTGAGCCGGCATCGGCAGCGCCGACATGCACCGCGCCCGCGTTCTCGACGAGTTCCGTGTGCCGGTCCAGCGCGCCGACCAAGGCGCCCGCGCCCGCGGCTCGGTCACATCGGCCGGCCATGCCGCCTGTGCCGCATTTGTCGCGGCGGCCAGGTCGACACCCGATTTGCTTCAGGTCCGGAGGGGACACGCGCAAGAGCATTCGGACCGGGAAAATGGCTCAGGCGTCCGGCATATGAACCGGACGCCTGACAAGGTGCCCCCAGTAGGGCTCGAACCTACGACCTGCGGATTAAAAGTCCGTAGCTCTACCAACTGAGCTATAGGGGCGCGGATGGACAGTGTAGTGGGCCCGACGCGGATCGGGTAACCGGGGGCGGGTCGCGCCGGCCGGGGGCGTGCTTCGGTTCCCTCGGGGTTGTCGGTTACCGGAATCGAGTCGTGCTGGCGCGTCGGGTAACACGACGCGTGCGGGTAGCGATGCTGCCGGTAAACATTTGGTACCCAGCTTTGTTCATTCCTATCGGACCGGGCTACGATCCAATCATGTTGTGTACCAATGTCTTTGGATTTGCGGGAGGGGTTGGGCCGGTGCGTGGGGGGATGCGGCGAGGCGGCTGGCCGGTGTCGCGCGGTCGACGCCGCGATAGCGGGGCCGCTGGTCGATTCGGGTGAACAGTGCTGCGTCGCTGTCGAATTCGGAAATCCGAGGCAGCACTTTGCTTGATTGCGTGAAGTTAGCTGTAACGGATATCCGGGTGTTTCGGCGGCCGGAGTCTGTGGTTTGTTGCGTGTCGGATGGTGTTTCCGGGTACGGTGACGACTTGGTGAATTACGGAAGAATCGCCGACTTACTCGGCGATCCCGGAATTCGGCTTATCGTTGGTGTGCCCGAACGTGTCGCGGCCGGTGCGGCCGATCGCGACTTCCTACGAGTCGACGTCGGGGGAGGCGGATCCGAGACGAAGTAATGCCCAGGTGCGCACCCCCTGCGGCGCACCTGGGCAGGAGAACTATACCAGCTGATGGTTTTCAGGATTTTCGCAAGTTTTCGTACCGAAAGTTTGAAACGGGGCGAAATCCCGGTTTGAAGTATTGATAAAAACTCATGACTTCGCGCCAAGGGTCCGTTGTATTGGGGGCACCGATTGGCGACGAGTAGGCTTCGGAGGCGTTTCGAGCATGGCACGGCAGCAAGAGCGGGCCCGCCGGACACGCGCGGCGATAATCAGGTCCGCCGCCGTTGAGTTCGGGAAGAGCGGCTATGCCGCTGCATCGCTCAACCGCATATTGGAAGGTTCACGCGCCACCAAGGGCGCTATGTACTTTCATTTCGATTCCAAGGAAGATCTCGCACGCGCGGTACTCGAGACGGCGGTGGACCGATACCGGACATCCGCCGAGCGCTGGCTTGCCAGAACGGATCTCGGTCCACTCGACGTCCTGCACGGGATGGTCGACGAGGTGGCATTGCGGCTCCAGCACGACATCATCGTGCAGGCCGAATTCCGATTGATCATCGAACCGGACTTCTATCGCGATGTGCAGACCGGCGGCGGTCGCATACTCGGTCGCGCCACCAGAGCGCTCGCGATCCGTGCCATCGATGAGGGGCAGCTGCGCGCCGACGCTGACCCGGACCGCTTCACCCGCACCATCTCGGCTGCCCTGGCGGGCCAGCGCTATCTGATCGACATCCTCGGCGGCGGGGTCGATCTGCGTGTCCGGTTCCAGGAGGCGCTCGAGGTCGTGGTCGAGGCGATGGCCACCCCGGAGTGGGCCGAGAAGTTCCGCAATGACGGCTGGCGCGCGCAGGCCCGGCTCGAAGAGCTCGGTTTGGGAGCCTGAACAGCCGATTTGGGAAACGCGGCCGGTCTGTCATAAGCTATCCCAGCTCCCAACGGACAGCCGTTGAAGCCGGTCCGGAGAAATCCGGGGCGAGCCCCCTTCGTCTAGCGGCCTAGGACGCCGCCCTTTCAAGGCGGTAGCGCGGGTTCGAATCCCGTAGGGGGTACGGTCTTCGGACCGTTGGAAGCAACGCAAGGCCCTGTGGCGCAGTTGGTTAGCGCGCCGCCCTGTCACGGCGGAGGTCGCGGGTTCGAGTCCCGTCAGGGTCGCAAAATAAGCGCCGGAGTAATCCGGCGTTTCGCGTATGGCATTCACCACGGGTGCCTGCGGCCAGGTAGCTCAGTTGGTACGAGCGTCCGCCTGAAAAGCGGAAGGTCGCCGGTTCGATCCCGGCCCTGGCCACCACATCCCCTCGACATATCACCTGGTCGGGGGGATTTTTTATATCCATACCCCGCGGAATGCATCCGGTCGAGCCGACCTCGGTCGACCCGCGAGGACTGGGGTTCGGCACACCTGCAGCGCACGCCGAATTCGACGAAAGTGACGAAGTTCCGGCGCGTATCGGTGTCCGTGCGTATGTTTGAGCCTGCAACGCAGGGGGTGGGCTTCGTCGGCTACGGCGGACGGGCGTACTCCGAACCATCAGGCAAAACCAGTTGCGAGCAGAACCGTAGGACTGCGATTCGAAGGAGGAAATCTCATGCGATTCGTCAAGACCGGTGTTCTCGCTGTAGCGCTGGCCGGTGCCCTCATGACCGGGGCCGGCATCGCGCACGCCGACGAAACCATCAACGTCGACGCCAAGATGCTCGGCTGTGCGAGTCAGGCCGGGATCAGCGCATCCGACCTGACCGAGGCCAATATCGGGCGCTCTGTCACCGTCTCCGATGAGGTTGCCGCCCAGCTCAGGGAAAAGGGCTGCCTCTAACCCGTCCCGCCGGTCGTCCTGGCCGTCACAAAGCCAGGACGACCGGTTTTCGGCTGTGCCGCATCCGTGCCCACAGGTGGCGCGGAGCCGGCGAAGAGGTGTGGGGATCCGGGGTGGAAAACGGCGATCTCTTGATCATGGTGGTGGGATGCTGGGGAGATGGCGGAGAAGTGGTATTACTGCTTGAAGCATCAGCGGGCCGAGAGTGGGAAGCAGTGTTGGTTTCGGGATCGGATGGGGCCGTATCCGGATCGGGCCACTGCTGAGCGCGCGTTGGAGATCGTGCATGCGCGTAATGCGCGGGAGGATGCTCGGGATCGGGAGTGGCGCGACGGGGATAAGTGAGCGCGCGCCAGGGGTGGTGTGCGGCAACTGATTTCGGTGGGGATGCCGGCGCAGTCGACGGGGTGGCGGCGCGATGTGCGAGGTAGTCGGCATGTCGCGGGTATTCGGGTGGCGGCGGGACCGTGCGGGCGCTCAGGTGGTCTTCAGTTCGATCAAGTACGGTTCTTGGCAATCAGACGAGTGCTCCGGGTCCAGTCGTGGGTCTGCGGGCTGGAACAGGTGAGCAGGGAGGGCGACCCTTGAGGGTTACCGTTGTTGTGCCGACCTACAACGAGCGGGAGAATCTGCCGGTTGCGGTGGAGCGGCTGACGGCGCTGCCGGTGCCCGATCTGCATGTGCTCGTGGTGGATGACAATTCACCGGACGGGACCGGTGAGATCGCCGACAAGCTGGCGGCGGAGCTGCCGAATGTCGTCGGCGTACTGCACCGCACCGAAAAGGACGGATTGGGCCGCGCCTATGTGGCCGGGATCACGCGGGCGCTGGACGACGGCGCCGATGTGGTGATCCAGATGGACGCCGACCTGTCGCATCCGGCCGAGGTCGTTCCGGCCATGCTGGAGAAGCTGAATACCACCGATGCCGGTGTCGTGCTCGGGTCCCGCTACGTGCCGGGTGGATCCACCGCCGACGAGTGGAAGTGGTACCGCAGGGCACTGTCCGCCTGGGCCAACTTCTACGTGAACCTGATCCTGCGCCTCGACGTCAAGGACGCGACCGCCGGATTCAAGGCATGGAAGGCCGATACCCTACGCGCGATCGACGTGGCCTCGATTCGCAGCAACGGGTACTCGTTCCAGGTCGAGATGAACTACCGGACCGTCCAAAAGGGCATCACCATCGCGGAGGTACCCATCCGTTTCGAGGAGCGCACTCTCGGCGCCTCCAAAATGAGCCTCAAGGTCCAACTGGAATCCGCGCTGATGCCGTGGAAGCTGCTGTTCGGCCGCGCGGTCTGACACAACGACCAGGTACCCACGCATCCAGTGACCGGAGACCCGGTGTCAGTGGTCCGGCTGCGGCCAGTTGAGCAGAGTGTCGGTGTACAGCTGACGGACGGCTTCGACGTTGTCGTCCAAATCGTTCGGGTTCCAGTCGCTGACGTCGATCGGGGGGAGGATGGCCACGTCGACGGTGCCCTTACGGGCGATCATCGAGTTGCGCCAGTTGATTTCGCCCGCGTTGCGGATCACCACCGGGATCACCGGAACCCCGGCCTGAATCGCGATGTGGAAGGCGCCCTTCTTGAACGGGCCGATGCCTGGCGTGTACGACCGTGTCCCTTCGGGAGCGACCGCGATCGATAGCCCGCCGCGCAGCGTCTGCACTACCGGCGCCAGCGCCGCCTTTGCCTGTGTGGTGTTCGCACGATCGATGAACGTGACCCCGACGAAGCGCATCAGCGGACCGAAGATCGGGTTCTTCGTCAGCTCCTTCTTCCCGATGCCCGTGACCCCGCCTTCGAGCACTTTGGGCAGGATGATCACGTCGAACTGGCTCTGATGGTTGAACAGGAATACGGCGGGTCTCGGGGCACGGGCGTTTTCCGCACCGATGACGCGTAGTCGGATACCGGTCGCCCTGAGCGTCGCACCGGTCCCATAGGCCATCAGCGCATCGGCCATCTTCCGGCGCTGGCGCGTATACGACTTGCTCAGCACGCCGAACGACGCACCGACCAGTAGCCCGGCGAATCCGGCGACGGTGCGCAGATATTCGGTCGGGCGTGGCGGTTGGCGCGGTTGGAACGTCAGTACCGGCCAATTCTGTTCGGCGGCGGTGGTGCCGAGTTCGTCATCGGGATCGACCGCCACCGGATGCCCGGCCAGTGAGAGCAGTGGCAGGTCGGCGATGCTATCCGCGTAGACGTAGCAGCGGGTGATATCCAGCGCGTGCGCCGCGGCGAATTCGCGAACGGCATCGGCCTTGCCATTGCGCCACAGGGTTTTTCCGTCCGCATAACCGGTGAGTACGCCATCAGTCGTCGCCATCCGGGTGTACAGCACATGCTCGATACCGAGTTCGGCGGCGGCGGGTTCGACTTGGAATCGGGTCAGTGCGGTCGCGAGTACCACGGTGTGTCCGGCGGCCTCATGTGTCCGGATCAGCTGCCACGCTTCGGGATACAGGTGCCCGTAGATCCGCTGCCGGAACAGTCGCATACCCAACTCGTCCAGGTCGGCTTCGGACCGACCGGCCAGCGTCCGCGTGGCCTGCTGGATGAACCGGCCGTATTCGGTGTCGGTGAGTCCGTCGCGGATGCTGCCCAGCAGCGTGTCCGCGGCGGTTCCGCCCTTGTCGCGCCGGAATATCCGCCGCCACAGCGACGGCCGCTCGAAACCATCCACAACGGCGGCGAAGTCGAAGACCGCGGCGACCTCCGGCCCCTGCGGCCCGGATCGGATGGCGGCAATGGCCGCCGCAAGATCCGTTGGGACCGCAGGGCGCTGTTCGGCCATCAGGCCCCTCGCACGGGCATATTGGACGGATCGAGCGCGGCGGCCTGCGAGATCCGGGTCGCGATGACGCGCAGCTGGTCGGCGAATTCGATTCTGCGCCAGGTCAATTCGTCCCTCCGCTTGGCGGAGTCATGACCGACGGGGGTCAACAACCCGTGGTTGTCCGCGAGTTTTAGTGCGCTGGAGAACAATTCGGTGGAGACCGATTCCGGACTGTGCAGTCGCTGCTGTAGCAGCATCTGCTTACCGACCGCGACGCACTCGTCGATGAACTCCTTGCGATCGATCTCCTCGGCGCTGTCGCGGGCCGCCAGGCGCTCGGCGACGACCAGCTGCGCGTCGACGAACGGACGCAGCGTTCGATGCGCCATCATGAATCCGGATGCGGTGAGTTTGTGCAGAATATCCTCGCCGAGAGTGTCTTCCGCGGTGTGTTGGTACCAATCCGGATCTACCAGCAGCATTTCCGCGGTCATCTGCGCCGAGAACTCGGCCCGCTCAGGAAAGAAGAATTCGAACTTCAATAGATCGCGCATCCGGAAGGCCTCGTCCCAGCCCGCCCGCAGCTGATCCGGCGCCTGCATCTCCAATGCGCACAGGATGGACAATTCGAGGATGGCGCGATTGATGAACCAGTGCACCGCGCTATTTCGATAGAACGCGGCCTCCAGATGTGCACCCGATTCGATCGAGTACACCGGCTCCAGCCCACCGCGATACACCGTCACTACCTTGGCCAGCGACAACTGCTCGAGCACCACCGCGAGGCTCTGCTCATCACGCAACGCGGCCAATTCGCCGCGTGGCAAATCGCGCTTCTCGATATACCGCAACACGGGCGCCAGCACGGTACGCACCTCGCCGAGGGTGAGCGCGCGTTCGTGCACACCCAGAAGCGCCAGCGTGACCAGCGCGTTGACCGTGATCGGGGTGACCGCATTGATACCGACGGCGACCTCGAAAGCCAACCGCTGCACGGCCTTTCGCTCCAACTCGGTGACCTCCGCCGACACGGCGACATTGTTCGGTTCGGTCCCCGCCGGTTCGGTGCGGTGCAGCGGAATGATCGTCGGCGCCGGGATGAGCGGATCCCCATAAGCGGCAAGGCGACCGCGCGCCGACAGCGGTTCGCCGAATCGCACATAGACATGTCCGGCCGAATGCTGTTGGCTGCGTACGTAACGCGCCAACCAGGCCAGGCCCTCAGGCTTCTTCTTCCCGCCGACCTGTTCGGTGGCGATGGCGCCCAGTTCGTTGAGGCGCTCATAGGTGATCGAGACCGGGACGAGCATGACATCGTCGACCCGATTCGAACGGACAGCGGCGGCAAGGTAATTCAACAATCCGTAGCGTGGCGGACGGAGCTTGCCGGTGCGGGTGCGGCCGCCCTCGAAGTACCACTCCATATTGAATCGCTTGGCCAGCAGGTAGGCGAAGTACTCCTCGACCACCGCCTTGTAGACTTCGTCGTCACCGAAGCTGCGGCGGATGAAGACCGTGCCGGTGCGCCGGGCGATCGGACCCATCGGCCAGAAGCTCAGATTCGCGCCGCCGATCACATGGTTCGGTGGAAAGTCATTGCGGGCCAGCACATCACCGAGGACAAACGCATCGACATAGGACCGGTGCGAGGGCAGGAAGACCAGCGGATAGCTCCGATTCAACGCGCGCAGCCCGTCGAGGCCGGAGTCGTTGGAGTCGACCTTCCAGGTCGAGGCGTGGATGGGGCGCATCGCCTGGGTGAACAGATCGGTGACCAGCCTGCTCTGCGCGGCGACGAGTTCGTTCAGCGCCTTCTCCGCCCGCCGGTACACCTCGTGCGGACTCGTCCCGAGCTGATCGGCGATGAGCTCGAGCCTGCGCAGGAACTCGGGCGAGTCGAGAATCTCCTCGGCAACCAGCCGCGGCACCTTGTAGCGGTCACCGATGACGGAACGTTCGGCGCGTTCCAGCGCGACGACCGCCGCGCGCACGATGGCGCGGGCAAAGGGCTCGGCGGAGCCCTTCATGAGCAGCGCCGCGGCTTCCGGGTTATTGGCGCGCAGCTCGCTGAGCAGGGCGGGCTGCCCGGTGAGCACCACATGACGGTCCGATTTGCCGACCAACCGGCGTTGCGCGAGTCGGTTCGGCTTGCGCGGATTGGTCAGCAGGGCCAGATCGGCGAAGGTGATGCGGCGGACCCCGTCGTGCTCCGCCGGCAGCCACAACACCCGGATCGGCACCACCAGTGGATCGTCGCGCCGCCCGACCAGTCGATCGCCGATCGCTCCCGCATCCAGATCCAATTGGGTGGTGGGCGCGGCGACGCCGAGTTCGTGTTCGATGCCGCCGTCGGCCAGCCAGGCGCCGACGAGTTCGCGTTCCACGCCGGAGCCCGCATCGATCAGTGCCACCACCGAATCGGGTGCCGTCGCTCGTGCCGAAGCGGGCGAGTCCCCGCGATGATCGATCATGGCTCCAATGTCCTTTCTCGACAGGCCGCCGCGACTGCCGATCCCCCTATTGAAGCCCGCCAGCGCATTCCGCGCAGGAACTCCGCCGGGCGAGTTGGGCATCGGGTGGTCGACACGGCGTTTGCGATCGCGACCGATCGCGATGGCGAACTAGGCTGCGCGCATGGATTGGGCGTTACGCGCGTGCGGCTGGCACGGCCACTACACCTATGCGCCGGACGAGCAGGATCTCGCGGAGCGGTTGCAGGTTCAGACGGTGGCCGGTGTCGCGTGGCGGTGTCTGCGCTGCGGCACTTTCGTACCCGGCGAACCGGTTGGCTCCGGGCCCGCCGACCACGCGCCGGAGGTGCCGCGGGGACGACTGCTGCGTGATCGCTGGCTGATGCGCGCGTTGGCGATCGAGCGGTTGGTGCGCTGCTTGCTTTTGGTGGGCGCCTCGCTCGCCGTCTTCAAATTCCGGTCCTCGCGCCAGGATGTGCGGGCGGTCTTCGACGAGGAGCTGCCGCTGCTGCGACCGCTGGCCGATCAGATCGGCTGGGATATCGACCGGTCCAAGATCGTGCATCTGATCGATGACGCGTTCTCGCTGTCGAATACGACCCTGCTGTGGGTGGCCGTCGGCATCCTCGCCTATGCGGCAATGCAGGCGATCGAGGCGGTGGGTCTGTGGTTGGTCAAGCGCTGGGGTGAGTATTTCGCGGTCGTCGCGACCAGCCTTTTCCTGCCGTTGGAGATCTACGAGCTGACCGAGAAGATCACCGCGCTGCGCATCGGCGCGCTGCTGATCAATATCGCCGCAGTGGTCTGGCTCGTCTACAGCAAACGGTTGTTCGGAGTGCGCGGTGGCGGGGCCGCGTATCACGCGGAGCACAGCTCGGAGAGTTTGTTGAGCGTCGAGCGGTCGGCGCTCGCGGTGCCTGCGGAGTAGCCGTGGTCTCGAGCGCAACAGTCTTTAGAAAGGTAATGCTAACCTCACTAATTAGTTAGGTCAGCATAACCTTGGAGGATCGTTGTCGACCACGGAGCGCTCGCCCGTTGAGCATGTGACCGATCCGGCGGCAGCCATGTCCCGGCTGGCGGCGGCCGATCGCTTCGGTGAATACGTGATGTACGAACGGCCCGGCGAATGGGTATTCGCGGCGGATCCGCTCGGCAGTGTCGAACTCGACGCGAACGAATTGCGGGTGTCGTGGGCCGGGCGCGGCACCGCCACCACCTGGGAGGGGAGCCCGGCGCGGGTCATCGACCACGCGCTCGCCACGCTGCCGCTCGGCGGGCGGCAGGCCTACGGCTGGATCGGATTCGAATTCTGCGCATGGGCATTGGATGCGATGCGATATCTGGATCCGCGAACCGCACTGGCGCATCTGATGATTCCCCGCATCGAGGTGCGGGTCGGCGAATTCGGCGTACGGATTTCCGGCGCGACGCCGGCCGAGGCCGCCGACATTCACGAGCTCATCGCGGCCTCGCAGGAAGCCGAACTGCCCCAGGCACATCCGGTCGACGTACGTCTCGATCCGACCGGATATCGGGACCGGGTCGCCGAGGCGGTCGCGGAAATCCGTTCCGGCCGATATCAGAAGGTCATCCTGTCCAGGAAGGTCGATCTGCCGTTCGCGGTGAATGTGCCCGCCAGCTACCGGCTCGGCCGTGCCAACAACACGCCGGCGCGTTCGTTCCTGCTTCGCCTCGGTGGACTCGAGGCGGCCGGATTCAGTCCCGAGCTCGTCGCCTCGGTCGACGATAATCGGGTGGTCACCACGGAGCCGCTGGCCGGGACGCGCGCTTTCGGGCTGGGCGAGGCCATCGATATGGCGGCGCGGTCCGATCTCGTCACCGACCCCAAAGAGATCGTGGAGCACGCGATTTCGGTGCAGACGTCCTTCGCCGAGATCACCGAGGTGGCCGATCCCGGCACTCCCGTGGTATCCGATTTCATGGCGGTCCGGGAACGTGGCAGCGTGCAGCATCTGGCCTCGACGGTGCGTGGGCGGCTGGCCGCGGACCGTTCGAGCTGGGATGCGCTGGAGGTTTTGTTCCCGTCGGTCACCGCATCCGGTATTCCGAAGCGGGAGGGCGTCGATTCGGTATTCCGTCTCGACGGTGCGCCGCGCGGTCTGTATTCCGGTGCCGTGGTGACGGTTTCGCCGAGCGGTGCGATGGAGGCGACGCTGGTGCTGCGTGCGGTCTACCAGACCACCGAGGGGGCGTGGCTGCGGGCGGGCGCGGGCATTGTCGGGCAGTCGCGGCCGGAACGGGAATTCGAGGAGACCTGCGAAAAGCTGGGCAGTGTCGCGCCCTACGTAGTCCGTTCAGCAGTTCCGAGCAGTGGCTAGCCTGCTCACGTGCTCCCCACGTGGGGATGATCCCGCGAGATCACACCCATCAAGATGGGCCCGCATTCCGAATCATCTGCTGGGGCAACCCGGTTATCCGGGGTTCGGATCGGGGGTGGCGAGAACGGACTCGCGCCACCCCCGATTGTTCCCGTCAGCTGTGGCCGGCGCGCAGGGCTTTCCTATCGATCTTGCCGACGGCGGTGATCGGTAGTTTGTCGGCACGGCGGAGCAGGTCCGGGAGTTTGTAGGTCGCCAGGCCCCGGTCGGTGAGGAAGGATTTGAGCTGCGCCAGGGTGGGCATCTCGTCGTCGACGACCAGAACAGCGCAGACCTTTTCGCCCAGTGCGGCATCGGGGAGGCCGACGGCGGCGGCGTGCCGGACGGACGGGTAGGTGAGCAGATGTTCCTCGAGTTCGTCGCAGGAGATGTTCTCGCCGCCGCGGTTGATGACATCCTTGATGCGGCCCGAGACGATCAGATGCCCACTGGGCAGGCAGCGCACGAGATCGCCGGAGCGGTAGTAGCCGTCGCGGGTGAAGGCGCGGGCATTGTGTTCGGGTGCGCGGTAGTAGCCGCGGATCGTATAGGGCCCCTTGGTGAGTAGTTCGCCCTCTTCACCTGGAGTGACGTCGTTGCCTTCGGCATCCACCACCCGCACCTCGTCGGCAGGCGAGAGCGGACGGCCCTGGGTGGTGCAGACGAGATCGGCGGTGTCGTCGAGGCGGGTGAAGTTGAGCAGGCCCTCGGCCATGCCGAAGACCTGTTGCAGTTGAACGCCCAGTGCGGGTGCGACTTCGCGGGCATTCACCTCGGCCAGCCGCGCGCCGCCGACCTGGAGCAGCCGCAGTGCGCCGAGATCGGCGTCCTCCCATTCGGTTGCCGCGCACCAGAGTTGGGCCAGCGGCGGGACGACCGCGGTGACGGTCACGCGATGCCGTTCGATGGCGGCGAAGGCGCTTTCCGGACTCGGATCGGTGATGAAGGCAATGGCCGCACCGACCGCTACGGTGCCCAAGATACCGGGGCAGGCGAGTGGGAAGTTGTGTGCAGCGGGCAGTGCCGCGAGGTAGACGTCGTCTGCGGTCAGCCCGCAGACCTCGGCGCTCGCGGTTGCGTTGTAGACGTAGTCGTCGTGGGTGCGCGCGATGAGCTTCGGCAGGCCCGTGGTACCGCCGGAGACCAGCATCAGCGCGATATCGCTCGGGTCGATGTCGGGAAGTGACGCACCGTCGCGGGGAATCGAATTCAGATCGGTGAAAGCTCCCGGATCGCCGAGTACGAGAATGTGGCGCAGGGTGGGTACCGCCGAACGGACCGTTTCGGCCAGTTCGCGGTAGTCGAAGTCACCGAGCCGGTCCGCCACGATGTAGGCGACTGCCTCGGAAAGTCCGGCCAGATGCTCGATTTCGGCGCGGCGATGGGCGGGCAAGGTCAGTACCGGAATGATTCCGGCGCGCAGCAATCCGAACAGGACCGTCAGGAACTGGGGCAGATTCGGAAGTTGTACGACCACCCGATCGCCCGGCTCGATGCCGAGTGCGAGTAATCCGTGTGCCATTCGGTCGGCCTCGGCATCCACCCATGCATAGGTGCGCGCACTGTCGGCATCGAGCAGTGCGCTGCGGTGCGGATACTGGGTCGCGGTCGCGCGCAGCAGGTCGCCTATCGCGCGGCCGGTCCAGAATCCGGCCGCGCGATAGGCGGTGGCGTCGGCGGTCGGGAATGGGACGTAGTTGTCGCGATGGGTCGAAGTCATGGTCTGCCTCACAAGATCTACTGCAGGGTTTGGGTCCTAAAATAGGTTAGGCAACCCTATCTAAATTGCTATAGGCTACCGCCGAGCAGTCTCGATCCGCCGGAAGTGGCGGCGACCAAGGAGTGACAGCGCCATATGGAGCCAGCACAGCGACCGGGGGACGGGGCGGGGAAGAC
>FTJU01243378.1_pt1 | contig 12370 bp, 9 predicted proteins | sample 1658961 | NCBI WGS metagenome assembly FTJU01 (sample SAMEA3914878, study PRJEB12502) | metagenome | biome: forest; material: soil | place: USA | collected 2012-03-12 | depth 0.3 m | reverse complement strand
GCCCACGCCCACGCCCGAGACGCCGCCCCCGCCGCAGGCGACGCCGCCCCAGGCCTCGACGGCGACGACCGACGCCCTGACCGCCCGCGAGGGCCCGGCCGCGGGCAGCTTCGGCCTCTCCAAGGGCGACGGCTCCGGCCGTATCGGCGGGGCGCCGGCGGGCAACACCGGGGCCTTCATGGCCTATGCCGACCTGGCCTTGGCCGACATGCGCAAGGCGGCCCAGGCCGACCCGAAGCTGGCCTCCGGTCGCTACAGCGTCCGGCTCGCGATCCAGGTCGCCGCCGACGGGCGCATCGCCCAGGTCCGGCTGCTCGGCAGCTCGGGCGACGCCAAGCGCGACCAGGCGCTCGAGCGGCGCCTGGCCGGCCTGCAGCTGTCCCAACGCCCGCCCGACGGCATGCCCGTCCTGCGCATCGAACTCAACACCGCCGCCGGCGCATGAGCCGCCGGCCGCACCAGATCAATCCTCGGGGGACCTGCCTCATGTTCCGTGCCTTGCCTTTCCGGCCCCAAGCTGCGCTGCCCAAGGCCGTGCTGCCCAAAGCTGTGCTGCTCGTCAGCGCCGCCGTCCTGGCCTTCGCCGCCGCGCCGGCCTTCGCCCAGGACGCCGTGCGCACGGCGCCGGCCGGCCGCCGGCAGGTCGACGGTGAGAAGATCCTGCAGCTGCTGGTGGCCAAGGGCGTCATCAGCCAGGCCGACGCCGACGGCATCGAGGCCCAGGCGACCGTGACGCCGCCCGCGGCGGCCCCGGTGGTCGCCGGCGGGGTGAACGGCGACGTCCAGACCATCCCCTACATCCCCGAGACGGTGCGCAAGCAGATCAAGAACGAGCTGCGCGAGGAGGTGAAGGCCGAAGCCAAGTCGGAAGGCTGGGCCAGCCCCGGCCTCGTGCCGGACTGGCTCGGCAAGGTCACCCTCGAGGGCGACATCCGGGTGCGCGACGAACAGGACCTGTTCGACAAGAACAACGACAACGCCATCGTCAATTTCAACGGCATCAACACCGGCTCGCCCTTCGACATCAACTACCAGAAGAGCGGCGGGGCCAACCCGCCCTACCTCAACACCACCGAGGACCGGAACCGTCCGCGCGTGCGCGCCCGCTTCGGCCTGATCGCCCAGCCCGACGACTGGGTCTCCTTCGAGGTGCGCCTGGCCACCGGCAACGACTCCAGCCCGGTGTCGCCGAACCAGACCCTCGGCGCCGTCGGGGACTTCTCCAAGTACGCCGCCTGGTTCGACCGCTTCGACATGATGCTGACGCCGCACGGCGCCTTCGAGGGCCTGAGGCTCGACTTCGGCCGCGGGGAGAACCCCTTCTGGTCGACGCCGCTGCAATTCTATCCGGACCTGAACTTCGACGGCTTCTACGCCCGCTACCGGCGACAGATCGTTTCCGGCGTGGAGGGCTTCGGCACGATCGGGGTCTTCCCGATGTTCAACACCGCCCTGAACTTCAGCTCGAACGACGTGGGGGCCTTCAAGAGCCACGACTCCTGGATGTACGGCGCCCAGTTCGGCGCGGCCTACCAGCCGACCAAGGCCGTCAAGCTGACCGCCGCGGCCGGCTACTACGACTTCGACGGCGTGGCCGGGAAGACCTCGAGCCCCTGCAACTGGTTCCAGACGGTCTGCGACACCGACACCACCCGCACGCCCTTCGCGCAGTGGGGCAACTCGATGTTCCCGATCCGCAACATCACGCCCGATCCGACCAATCCGGCCAATTCGGCCAATCCCCAGTACTTCGGCCTGGCGTCGGACTTCCGCGTGCTGGACGTCCACGCCGCGGTGGACTTCACCGGCTACGCCAGCCTGCCGGTGCGGCTGGAGGGCGACTTCCTGCAGAACCTCGCCTTCGACAAGTCGCGGGTGCTGGCCCGCGAGGTCAACGTCGCGCCCGCCGACTACACGCCCGGCGGGATGGGCTACCTGGTCAACCTGACCCTGGGCAAGCCGGTGATCGCGCGCCGCGGCGACTGGAACTTCTCCGCCGGCTACCGCTACCTGGAGAGCGACGCCACGGTCGACGCCATCGCCGACGCGGACTTCCACCTCGGCGGCACCAACGCCAAGGGCTACACCCTGTCGGGCTACTACGGCTTCGCCAAGAACACCTCGATCGGCCTGCGCTGGTTCTCGGCCGATGTGATCACCGGGCCGCGCTACTCCAACGACGTCCTCCAGCTCGACCTGAACACCAAGTTCTGACCATGGCCGGCGGTCCCGTCCCCTCTCCGTCCGGCCATAGCCCCGCGGCGCAAGAGCATCGCGTCGCGGGGCTCCCCCCAGCGCCGCGCTCCGGCTTCGTGGGCGGGTTCGTGCTGGTCGTGGGGATGGCGGCGGCCGTGGCCGCCGTGGCGCTGCTGCCGAGCCTCGTATTCGGCCAGGAGCCGGACCGGGCCGGGCAGGGGACCGGCGTCGGCGGCGTGACCGTCACGGCGCCGACGTGCCGGGACCCGCAGGACCCCGCCCCGGCCTGCGCCGCCCAGAGGCTCGACGGCGCCGCCAAGGCCGCGGCGGCGGCTTCGGCCGGGGAAGCACAGGTCGCCCAGGTTCCCGGGGCGCAGTCGCCCCCCGCGGCGGTCGGAGTCACCACGCCCGCCGCTGTCAGCCAGCAGTTCGGACCGAACCTCGGCCGATCGGTCACGCCCTATCGGCCGCCGCCGCCGGCGGTCCCCCCTACCGCTCTTCCCAGGGCGCCGCGATGAGCGGTCCCGCCTTCAATCCTTGCCATGAACCGGCCGTCCCGATGGCGGCCGCGCGTCTGGAGCTTGCCCGATGAGCCCGCGTCCCTCGCACCGCATCCGCTACAGCCGCCTGCTCATGGGCGCCTCGGCCGCCACTCTCCTGGCCGCCGCCGGCCCGGCCCTGGCCGGGGGCTCCAGTCCCTATCCGCGCGTGGCCAACCCGGCCGCCGCCGCCGCCCAGGCCGCCGCCGCCCAGGTGAGCCAGACCACCGCGGCCAGCGCCGCCGTCGCCCAGGCCCAGGCCAGCTTCGCCCAGGCGGCCGCCATCCGCAGCCAGATGGACGCGGCCCAGGCCGCCGCCCGCGCCGCCGCGGTCGCCGCCCAGTCGGCTGTCCCCAACGGCCTTGCGCCCGGCGGGCTGCAGGCCGCCCAGGGCGCCGCGCCGGGGACCCTCCTGTGGCAGGGCGCGGACCTGCCGACCCAGACCACGGCGTCCAACGGGCGGACCCAGGTCAACGTCCAGCAGACCTCGTCCCAGGCGATCCTCAACTGGCAGACCTTCAACGTCGGCCAGCAGACCGACCTCAGCTTCAGCCAGCAGGCGTCCAACTGGGTGGTGCTGAACCGGGTGACCGACCCGGCGGCCAATCCCAGCCGGATCCTGGGCACCGTAACGGCGCCCGGCACGGTGCTGGTGCTGAACCGCAACGGCGTGATCTTCGGCGGGGCGAGCCAGGTCAATGTCGGCTCGCTCGTGGCCGGCGCGGCCAGCATGACCGACACCCAGTTCCTCACCAACGGCATCTATTCCGCCCAGGCCAACAACCTCTACACCCCGAGCTTCACCGACGCGGCCGGCGCCGTGACCGTGCAGGCCGGGGCCCAGATCAGCACCAACGCCCCCTCTTCGGTGACCCAGGGCGGCGGCTATGTCCTGCTGCTGGGCTCGCGCGTGCAGAACGGCGGCCAGATCATGACGCCCGGCGGCCAGACGGAGCTGGCGGCCGGCGACGCCTTCCTGGTGCGCCCGGGCCTCGGCACCACGGCCAACACCACCTCCACCACCCGCGGCAACGAGGTCGCCATCCAGCTGGCCACGCCGGGCTCGAGCCTGGGCGGCGGCGCGGGCCTGGTGTCCAACAGCGGCCTGATCCAAGCCAACACCGGCGACGTGACCCTCGCGGGCGAGACGGTGATCAACAGCGGGGTGCTGCTGGCCAGCACCTCGGTGAACACGCGGGGCACGATCCACCTGCTGTCGCCCTTCAACGACCCCTTCAGCAGCGTCACCCTGGCCCCGGGCAGCCTGGCGGCCATCGTGGCCGACACCAGCGGCGCCACCGCGCTCGACAGCCAGCGCGCCGCCCTGATCTCGGCGTCCGGCTCGGACGACTACGACGCCCAGTCGTTCAACGACCTCAGCCAGCTCGCCGACCGGCAGGACCAGTCCCGGGTGGAGATCGTCACTGGGGGCAATGTCGAGTTCCAGGGCAATTCCCTGACCCTGGCCAACGGCGGCCAGGTGGCCGTCAGCGCGGCCGGCCGCGTGCAGGTCGACACCGGCGCGACCATCGACGTCTCGGGCCTGCTGAACGTGGCCCTGCCGATGTCGGACAACGTCATCACGGTGAACGTCCAGGGCAACGAGCTGCGCGACGATCCCAACAACCGCGACAGCGGCGACCTGGCCAACAGCAACCTCTATGTCGATGCGCGCGACCTGATCCTCGTCCCCGCCGGGACGGGCGGCTACGCCTCGAACCGCTACTACACGGCCGGCGGCCTCTTGGAAGTGTCGGGCTACCTCGGCACGACCGGCCACACCATCCAGGAATGGCAGGCGGTCGGCGGTACGATCACCCTTTCGGGCGCCGAGGTGGTGGCCCAGTCCAAGTCGGTGTTCAACATCGCCGGCGGCTCGGTGCAGTACCAGGGCGGCTACCTGCCGCAGAGCTACGTGCAGGCGACCAATGGCCTGATCTACAACGTCAACGACGCCCCGGCGAACCTGACCTACACGGGCGTCTACTCGGGCTTCACCGAAGCCCATTCGCGCTGGGGCGTGACGAAGACCTACAGCAACCCGCTGCTGCAGCCTTCGAAGGTCTACCAGCCCGGCTACACGGTGGGCCGCGACGCCGGGACGCTGGTCCTGTCGACGCCGACCGCCGTGTTCGAGGGCGACATCGTCGCGGGCGCGACCACTGGCCTGCAGCAGACCGCCGCGCGCCCGGCCGGGGTCACCGACCCCTATGCCCTGCCGCAGAACGTGGCGCCCCTGGGGGGCGTGCTGGCGATCGGCCAGTATGGCGGCTTCGGCCTCGCCGGCGCCTACGACACCGACGTGGTGTTCGGCGATTTCGCCCCGATCGCTTCGGGCCTCGGCCTGACCACCGCCCTGCCCGGCGAACGGACCGGCACGGCCTGGCTCGACGCCGGCGCCCTGTCCGCCGAAGGCCTCGGCGGCCTGAACATCGTCACCGCCGGCGACATCACGGTCTTGGCCCCGCTCACCCTGTCGCCCGGCGCCCAGGTCGTCTTCACGGCCCCGGACGTGCGCATCGGCTCAACCCTGACGGCCCAGGGCGGCCAGGCGAGCCTCGGCAACCTGATGCACACGCAGCAGTCGCAGATCTCGGCCGTGGCCTGGGCGGCCCTGACCGACGCGGACGGCGCCTCCTCGGTGCTGATCGACACGGGCGCCACGGTCGACCTGAGCGGGACCTGGACCAACGCCCACCTGGAACCGCGCCGGGTTTCCGGCCAGGCGTTCATGAACGGCGGCGACCTGAGCGTCTCCACCACCGGCAGCGTGACCCTGGCGGCCGGCGCGACCATCGACGTGTCCGCCGGCGCCGTCGTGTCCGCGAGCGGCAAGACCAAGGGCGGGGCCGGCGGCGACGTCAGCCTCGTGGCCGACGACTATTCCAAGCTGCAGTCGGCCGTCCAATACACGGCCGACTGCAGCTTGGAATAGTCGTCGGCCACGAGGCTGACGTCGCCGCCGGCCCCGCCCTTGGTCTTGCCGCTCGCGGACACGACGGCGCCGGCGGACACGTCGATGGTCGCGCCGGCCGCCAGGGTCACGCGACCGCCGGGATGTTCGGCCACGGCCGCGCCCGACAGGCAGGTGGCGCAGGTCTCGCGCGCGCTGGTGCGGACGTTGAGGCTGCCGGACGCCAGGGTGAGGGCGGCGTCGCCCGCGCGCACCAGGACCGGCGTCGTCCCCCTGGCGGCGGCGACGAAAGCCTCCCCTTCGACGAGCTTCAATCCGTGGCCATGGTCGACGATCGACACGGCGGTGCGGCCGTTCAACTCCACCGCGGCGCCCCCCGTCATGGCGAAGGAGCGGCGCTGGCCGGCGCCCGTGTGACGGTCGGCCATGAACTCGGCGAGCGAGGGCCACAGGCCCAGCGGCGGGCGCGCCGCCATCAGGCCGGCCACCCCGGCGGCCATGGCGCCCCCGCCGAACATGGCGGCGCGCCGGCTGAGCCCGGGCGGCGGGGCCCGGCTAGGGAAGGCGACCACCTCGGCGGTGCGGCCGGGTGGATCTGTGGCGCGCACGAAGCGGCGGAAGGCGGCCGCCTCCTGGAACGCCGCGTCATGGGCGGCGCTCTGCGCGCGCCAGGCCACGGCCATCCGCGCATCGGACTCCGTCGCCTCCGGACTCGCCACCAGGGCGATCCAGCGCAGCGCCTCGCGGAAAAGCGGGTCGAGAGGCTCGGTGGACTGGTCTCTGACGCTCACGGGCGCGATGTCCCTGAAAGGTGGTGGGAAAGCTTCACGACGCCGGTCCCTTTCGCTTCCCAGACAACCGACGCGGCTCAGGGACGAAATAGAATTTCTTCCGCAGCCGGCGCGCGCAGTGCTCGACGGCGTGGCGGAGATCGTTCTGGATGGTGCGCACCGTCACGTTGAAGCGTCGGGCGAGGTCCTCCTGCTTCGCGTCGCCGACGAAGCTTTCCTGGAAGACGGTCTGCTGGCGGGCGGGCAGTTCGGCCAGCGCCTGGCGCAGTTCGCTCATGGCCGCGCGCGACTCCGCGATGGCCGCCGGATCGGGAGCGTCGTCGGCGATGCCGGCCAGGCTCGCCACGTCGGTCGGCAGCAGCCGGTCACGCCCCGTCGCCGCCCGCCGCAGGTTCTTGGCCGTGTTGAGCGCGGCGCTGAACAGATAGGCCTCCGGATTGGCCACCGGCGGCAGGTCGCCCTTGGTCTGGAGCCGCAGCCACACCTCGTGCAAGGCATCGGCGGCCAGGTCCGCCGCGCCCAGCCGGCGGGCGAGCCGTTCGCGCAGGTCGTGGTAGCGCTCCAGCAGGGTGCGCTGGAGCACGGCGCCTGAATCCTCCGCCGGGACGGCCGTCTCGGCGGGCGCGTCGGCGCCCAGGACGGCGGATGTGGGCGCGCTCGTCATCTCTGGTTGGTCAGTTCGAACCAGATGGGCTGGGGCATGCCCGTCGGCGGCCCGCTCGGCGCGGCGGCGCCGTTGACCGCCAGGGCGATGGACCGGTCGAGCGCGGAATCGCCGGTCGGCTTGGCGAGGCTGGCCAGGTGCGCCGAGCCCTCGGCGTCGACCGTGACCCGCAGCACCGCCCGGAAGCGGCGCCCGCGGATGGCCGGGTCAGCCTGGAGGCGCCGGTCGATGGCGGCCTGGACCGCCTGCCCATAGGGCGCGAAGTCGCCCGCGCCGCCGCCCCCGATCGTCGGCCTGGCCTCCACGGGCAGCAGCCCCAGCATCATGCGCGCCACCCCGCCGGCGGTGGGCTGCGGCGCGGTCTCGGTCGGCAGCCGATCCGGCGGGAACACGACCGCGGCGTCCGGACCGGTGAACCGGTAGAGCAGGCCCGTGCCCTGCAGCATGGCGGCGAGCGCCGCCGCCCGGGGCATCGTCCCCTGCACGGGCGCGGACCGCCGCCCGGCGACCACGCCGTTCTCGTAGAGCAGGTTGAGGCTGGTCTCGGTGCCAAGCTCGCGCAGCGCCGGTCCCAGGTCCCTGGCCCCGATGTCGAAGGGCTGCGCGGTCTCCGCTGCGCCAGGCGCCTCGGCGGCCGCCGCGCCAGGCATGGCGAGGAGGGCCAGGGCGAGGAGAGCCAGGGCGGCGATCGACGGGATCAATCGGGCGGGAAGGGACACAGCCGAGCTCATCCCACGCTGAAGGGGATGCCCAGGGTGAGGTCGATCTTATCGGGCAGGCCCGACGGTATGGCCGGGAAGGGGGCGGCGCGCCGGACGGCGGCCATGGCTTCCTCATCGAGCATCCGGTGGCCGGAACTCTGGTCCACCCAGACGCCCAGCAGGCGCCCCTCGCGGTCGATCATGAAATGGACCCAGACCGTCCCCTGGATACGCTCGCGCACCGCCTCGGGCGGATACTGCTTGTAGCGGGCGATCTGGGCCAGGAGCGCCTGGCGGAAGCGGTCCGCGTCCGCGCCGTCGATCTCCGAGGGCGAGGGCGGCGCCCCGGGCGAGGGCGTGGCGGCGGCTGAAGGTTCGGTGCGGGCCGACGAACCGCCCGACGCTGCGGCGGGCGGCTGCGGGATCGGCGAGGACTGGGGCGACGGCAGGCTGGCCTTGACCACCGCCGCCGGCTCGGGCCCGCGGGACGAGGCGGCCTGCGCGGCGGCCGGCGCCCGCGTCAGGGTGAGCAGGATCACGCCCGAACGGTCCGGCGCGAACGGCCGGGTCTGGGCGTCCCCCCAGGAGGCGGCGCGCAGGATGAGGACGCCGGCGCAGAGGTGCAGCGCCATCGCGGCGCCCCAGCCGATCGCTCGGATCCTTTGTTCCGGACTCAGCCCCATCGCGCGCCACAAAGCCGTACGGGAACGCCGTCAGGGGACAGCGCCGGCGCGCGCCCCCCTCGCGCCGGCGGCGCCGAACATCGTCGAATTTCGTGAAGGTCCGGCGACAACCGCATGAAGGCGGCCGGCGTCCCTGTGTCGGCGCAGGGGGTTGGAAAAAGTCTTTCGGCTTTTCCACGCGGTCGGTGTCCCAGAGCGGAGGCGCCTGTTCCATGGATGGATCTGTTTGCGAATTTCCAGTTGGCGGCGACGTCTTTGCGGGCGGTGCGCCGAAGCTCGGCTCCGGGCTGGCCCAGTTGTGGGATTGCCGCGCCGGCGCGCCGGAAACCGTGGTGATGGGCGCCTCGAGCGTCCTGCTCGTCAGGGTGCTCGACGGCGAGGTCCGGGCCTCGGGCCCCACGACCGAGACCACCATCGGCTCCGGGGAGGCCGTTCTCTTCGCGCGGGCGGAGCCGATCGGCCTGGAGGCCGGCGAGGCGGCGCGCGCCCTCGTCTTGCGTCTGTCCCGCCCGCGGCTGCAGCGGCTGGCCAGCCGCGACCATGGCGATGGCCGGCGGCTGTCGACCGCGGCGCCGTGGCCTCTTCGGGGCGTCGCCGGCGACGACCTGGCGAAGGTGTTCGTCGACCTGGAGCGTGCGGCCGCGGCGCAGGTCATCGCGATCCCCGCCGTCTACAGCGCCCTCGACGAGCGCCTGCACGAGGCGGTCGTGGCGGCCCTGGGCCGCGCCGGCCCCGTGGACCAGGTCCTGCCGACCGTCCGCTCGGTCAGCCACGCCATGCGCCAGGTGCAGCAGCAGCCCGACGCCGACTGGGACCTGGACCGGTTGGCCGCCGCGGTCGGGGTGACGCCCCCTTCCTTGCAGCGCGCCTTCCACCTCCATCTCGGCAAGGGCGTGAGCGCCTTCATCCTCGACGTCCGGCTGGGCCGGGCGCGGGAGAGCCTCGGCTCCGCCCACGACAGCCGCCCGATCTCGGCGATCGCCGAGAGCCTTGGGTTCAGCAAGCCAGGGTCGTTCTCCCGCGCCTACACCCGGGCTTTCGGGGAGACGCCGAGCGAGACCCGCGCCATGGCCGTTCGTAGCTACGGAATTGGCGTGACAAAAGAAAGATGAAGTAAAGAAAACGCCGTTCTTTGATGGCCGGCGATCTCTGACTCCATGCTCTGATGAGGGCATGGAGTTGTTTTCGTTTGCGCGATCAAAAATATGGTTGGTCATATTGACTGTAATAAAGTCGACATGTTGCTGAGCCAGAAGTCTACATAGCGCGCGAATTGGAGCTTTGTCACGTATAACAACTTGAGCGCGCTGTTTCTGGCGTGCCAATACCCCGGCGACGCGACACAGGACGGTGACGGACGAGGCCCGGCAATCAGGGGCCCGGAGGTCGGCGCCACAGGGGGCGCGGCGGGATTTCGGGGGTTGTGAAGATGACGAAGGCCAGGCGTTCGAGGACGCTGACGGCGGGCGCCGCCTGGGGCGCCTTGCTCGCCGCCGTGGCGGCGGCCGCGCCGGCCCATGCGCAATCGGCCCCCGTGGCGCGCTTCTTCATCCGGGCGTTCCAGGTGAAGGGCAACCACCTGATCACGCCTGACGAGGTCGAGGACGCGGTCTATCCGTTCATGGGGCCGGACCGTACGGCCGACGACGTCGAGCAGGCGCGCGCGGCGCTGCAGTCGGTGTTCCAGAAGAAGGGCTACGCCACGGTGGCGGTGTCGATCCCCGAACAGGGGGTGGACGGCGGGATCATCGAGCTGGACGTGCAGCCGCAGACGGTGGGCCAGCTCGAGGTGGTCGGGGTGGACCCCAAGGCGGCGGAGCGGATCAAGCGCGCGGCGCCGTCGCTGCAGCCGGGGACCACGCCGAACTTCGACGCGGTCCAGGCCGACATCGTCGCCCTCAACCAGACGGCGGACCGGCGGGTGACGCCGGAGGTCCGGGCCGGGACGGCGCCGGGCACGGTGGACGTGACGCTGAAGGCCGAGGAGCACGTGCCGCTGCACGGCTCGCTGGAGTTCAACAACGACCAGAGCCCGTCGACCTCGGCCTATCGGGTGCTGGGGACGGTGAGCTACGCGGACCTTTGGGGACGGGGGGATTCGCTCTCGGTCTCCGGCCAGACCGCGCCGCAGCGCGCCGATGACGCCACGGTGGGCTCGGTCAACTACCTGACCCACATCGGCCGGGTGCAGCTGCTGGGCTACTACGTCTATTCCAACAGCGACGTGGCGGTGGTCGGCGGCACGGAGGTGGTGGGCAAGGGCAACATGGCCGGGCTGCGGGCGATCATCCCGATCAGCCAGTCGCCGACCTTCTACCAGTCCATCACCGCCGGCATCGACTGGAAGGCCTTCGGCGAGGACGTGCGGCTGGGGGCCGACCGGTCCTCTTCGCCGATCACCTACTATCCGGCCACCATCAGCTGGCGCGGGGACGTCACCAACCCGGCCTTCAAGTCCGACGTGTCGCTGTCGGCGACCTTCGGCCTGCGCGGCCTGGGCGACGGCCAGGTCGCCTTCGACAACAAGCGCTACCAGGCCACGCCCGACTTCTTCGCCGTGAAGCTGGACGGCTCGCACACCCAGGAGCTGCCCTACGGCGCCCAGGGCTTTGTGCACCTGAGCGGCCAGTGGACCGGCGCGCCCCTGATCTCCAACGAGCAGTTCTCGATCGGCGGCCTTTCCACCGTGCGCGGCTATGCCGAAAGCGAGCTGCTCGGCGACTACGGGGCGGCGATCCAGACCGAGCTGCGCACGCTCGACTTCGCCAAGTGGGACGCCCTGTCCGGTTGGACCCGGGGCGGGCTCAACGAGCTGCGGCTGCGCGCCTTCGCCGATGCGGGCTGGGAGGGGATCTACCAGCCCCTGGCCGGGCAGAGGCAGACCGACTGGCTCGGCTCGGCGGGCCTCGGGGCCACGGCCAAGTTCGTCAACCACCTGAACGGCTCGGTCGATCTCGGCCTGCCGCTGACCGCGGGTCCCAACACCCGCTCCAACTCCGTCTTCACGCGCTTCCGCATCTGGGGGGAATTCTGATGCCGTCTTATCGCCAAACACCCTTGGCCAAGACGCTGCTGGGGGCGGTGTGCGCCCTGGCGGCCGCCGCTGCTGTGGCCTCGCCGGCCTTCGCCTGGCAGTCGGGCTGGTCGTACCGCACCAAGGTGACGCTGACGCCGTCGGCGGCGGGCGCCAGCGGGGAGGTCGGGACGCAAGCCGTGCTGATCCGGCTGCATTCGGGCAACTTCGACTTCAAGGGGGCCAAGCCCGACGGCTCGGACCTGCGGGTGCTGGCCGGCGACGACAAGACGGCCCTGCCGTTCCAGGTCGAGAGCTGGAGCTCAGAGCAGCAGAGCGCGCTGGTGTGGGTGCAGGTCTCCGCGCTGAGCGGGACGGGCCCAAGCTCCCTCTACCTCTATTCGGGCAACGCCAAGGCCTCTCCGGCCGGCAGCGCCCAGGCGACCTTCTCGGGCCAGGCTTTGGTGTGGCACTTCGCCGAGGCCGGCGCGCCGCAGGACGCCTCGGGCAACGGCGCCGCGGGCAGCGCGGCGGGCGGCCGCGACGCCCATGGCCTGATCGGCCAGGCCCTGACGCTGGACGGGACGGCGGCGGTGGGCCTGCCGACCGGCTTCACCCTGGGCGGCCAGTCGACCCTGTCGATGTGGATCAAGCCCGCCGCCGCCAACAGCAATGGCCTGCTGTTCGCTCAGGCGGGCGGCCTGACGCTGGGTCTTCAAGGCGGCGTCCCCTACGCCCAGGTCGGCGCCAACAAGGCGCAAGGCGCCCAGGCGATCACGGGCGACGGCTGGACCCACGTCGCGGTCGTCGCCGACGGGACCAAGACCACCCTCTACGTCAACGGCCAGGCGGCCGGCGAGATCGCCGGC
>FTJU01000396.1_pt4 | contig 12377 bp, 19 predicted proteins | sample 1658961 | NCBI WGS metagenome assembly FTJU01 (sample SAMEA3914878, study PRJEB12502) | metagenome | biome: forest; material: soil | place: USA | collected 2012-03-12 | depth 0.3 m | reverse complement strand
TCTCACCTCCACGTGATGCCGATCGTCCGATCAGGCTCGAATATGCAGTCCGAAACCCGTGCGGCCCTTGGCTTCCAGACCTTCGCGTAGGCGCAGGGCGGGGCGTTCGTAGTCGCCGCCGTTCTGGGGGCGGTAGGCGATGGGGGCGGTCTTTTCGATCGACAGCAGGCGCTGCTCCCATGCCTTGGCGGTGTCGGTGAAGTCTTCGGGTGACAGACGATGCGCGGCGTAGGTTACGAACGGCGGCAGCACATCCATGCCGGGGTAGTAGAGGATGCCGTGCTGGATCGGGAAGAGCAGGTCGTCGATGGGGCCGTTGATGCCGCGATCGCTGTAATACGGTTCGCGGCCGCCGATCGTCACCGACAGCACGGCCCGCTTGCCCGCGAGGGTGCCCTCGCCATAGCGGGTGTCGCTGTGTTCGCCTACGCCATAGGCGAATTTGTAGGTGAAGACCCGGTCGACCCAGCCCTCGAGGATTGCGGGCATCGAGTACCACCACAGCGGGAATTGGAGGATCACGGTATCGGCCCAGCGCAGTTTGTCCTGTTCGGCCGCGATATCGGCGCTGAGTGTGCCGGTTTCGTATGCGCGGCCGAACAGGACAAACTGCGCTGGGCCGATACCGTACGGGTTTCGGACTGCATATCCGACCCTGATCGGACGATCCGGATCACGCGGAGGCGAGATCGGGCAGGGCCGTGGCGGTTTCGCTCGCAGCGCATTGCCGCCGCGCTCGTGGGAGTCGCGCACGGCACAGTAGAACGCCGCGGCGTATCGCGTGGAATTCGAGGCAGCGAGGTCTGTCGCGGAATCCGGGCCTAGCCGAGGTGCGACCACCGTGGTGTGGTCGATCGGACTCACCGTCGAGTTTCCCTCGCGTTCATGGGAAGTCGCGGATCGATCGCCATATCCGCCCAGGTGCCGCGCAGCCACGTCTGCGCCGGATCGTCGCTGATCCGCCAGGCTCGCTCCGGTCCCGGACCGGCCATGATGTTCAGGTAGTACATGTGATAGCCGGGAGCGGCGATGGACGGTCCGTGGTAGCCGTGCGGCACCAACACCACATCGCCGTCGCGGACCTCCTCGAGCACATCGATCGGGCGCTCGGGAGTCCCATACACGCGGTGGTAGCCGAAGCCGGGCGAATCGTCCGCGCCACGGGCGAATTCGAAGTAGTAGATCTCCTCGAGCGGGGTCTCGGTATCGGAGAGCTCATCGTGTTTGTGCGCCGGATACGACGACCAGTTGCCGCCGGGCGTGATCACCTCGCAGGCGATGATCGAATCGGCCTCGAAGGTGTCCGCCGTCGCGAAATTGTGCACCTGGCGGCTGCAATTGCCCGCACCGCGCAACTCGACAGCCACATCGGCGGCGGGCACATGTCGGAATGGCAGCTGCCGCTGCGCGACGGCGCCACCGAGTGCGAATCGCCCACCGCCGGTACTGGTTACGGTGTAGGAGCTGTCTCGTCCGACATAGACGAAATCGGTCGGACCGTCGAAAACGCTCTTACGCCCGGCCAATTCGTAAGACTCGCCGGCACTGGCCACGGTGCACGCACCGGATAGCGGCACCACCACGATCTCATCGGATCGGCTGTGCGTGCGATGCGCCTGTCCCGGTTCGAGTTCGATGACGTGCAGGCTGGTGTGATCCCACCCGGCCGCTTCCTGGGTGAGCGCCACCGTGTACGGCGCGCGGTAGGTGCGGGTGGCGGGCACGTAATGCTTGCTGCGCATCGCGATCACCGCACCAGCGATACGGCCGTATCGACCGCGCTCGCGACATTGTCGTCCGGCGGATACAGCAGCGCACGACCCACGATCAGGCCCCGAACACCGGGCAGCGCAAGGGCTTTCGCCCAACGTGCACAGGTTTCGTCCGGGCCGGTCTGCGGATCGCCGCCGAGCAGCAGGGTCGGCAGGGTCGTCGCATCCATGACCCGCTCCATCTCCGCGACGACAGGCAGTTTCAACCAGGTATAGGCCGAGGTGGAACCCAATCCCTGCGCCAGATGCACACTCTTGATGACGGCATCCGGTGACAGATCGTTGACCACCTCGGTCCCCGGACCATCGGGCCGGTGCGATATGAACGGCTCGAGCATCGCGGCCAAACCGAGCGCGGCGAGTTCATCGATGGCGGCGGCGCTCGCGGTCATCATCGACAGGGTGCCCGGATCGCTGAGATCGAATCGATTGAGCATCTTGGCGCCGTTGAGTCCGGCCGCGGCGGTCGCCCGCGCGGTATATCCGGTCATCCGGTCGTCGAGTTCGAAATCCGCACCCGCGATACCACCACGGTTCATGGAGCTGAAGACGACCTTGTCCTCGAGCGCGCCGAGCAGCAGCAGGTCCTCGATGATGTCCGCGGTGCCGAGCACACCGTCCACGCCGGGCCGGGCCAATGCCGTGACCAGCCGGTCCAGTAGTTCCTTGCGGTTGTTCATGGCGATGGGATTGCCGGACGCCGATAGTGCGCCGCGGGCCGGGTGATCGGCGGCGATAATCATCAACCGGCCGTCACCGCGCACCAGACCGCGGCGGGTCCGCGCGGCGAAGGCCCTGGCGATGGCGCCGGGATCGGCCGCTCGCAACTCGGTCAGTTCGGCATAGGAACGCGCCCCGATGGTCAGCGCAGCCGGCGCGGCTTCGGGCCCCTCCGTCAGCGAATCGCTGCGCGACGCTACCTTCATTTCTGGGCCTTTTCGGTCAGTGACAGCGCGAGGAGATCGTCGATTTCCGCGCTGGTCGGCATGGCGGTGGAGCATTCGAGCCGACCGGCCACAATGGCCCCGGCGGCATTGGCGCGGCGCAGGATGGTCTCCAGATCCCATCCGGCCAGCAGACCGTGACACAGGCTGCCCCCGAAGGCATCACCCGCGCCGAGGCCGTTGACCACCTCGACGGTTGCCGGTGGCACCACGACCGATTCGTGGCGGGTCTTGCCGAGCACGCCATCCGGCCCCTGTTTGACGATGGCCAGTTCGACACCCAGATCCAATAATGCGTCGGCGGCGCGCTGTGGATCGGTCTCGTCGACGGCGATGCGGCATTCCTCGCGATTGCCGACCGCGACCGTCACCTGTGCCAGAGCCGCACGCACCTGGGCACGGGCCTGGTTCTCATCGGCCCAGAACATCGGTCGGTAGTCCAGATCCAGTACCGTCAGCGGTCGCTTTTCCCGGATCGACCAGGCATCGAAATGCGCTGTGCGAGAAGGTTCTCGGGACAAGCCGGTGACCGTCGACCAGTAGACGCCCGCACCGCGGACGATGTCGGGATCCACTTGGCCGTCGGTGATCTGCAGGTCCGGCGCGCTGGGCAAACGATAGAAGTACAGCGGGAAATCGTCCGGCGGGAAGATCTCGCAGAAGGTCACCGGTGTCGGCAGTCGATCGCTGGTCTGCACGAGGGCATCCGAGACGCCGAGCCGGACCAGCTCGCGCCGAACATATCGGCCGAAGGGGTCGGCGCCGACGCCGGACCACAGCGCGGTGCGTCGGCCGAGCCGTGCCGCCGCGACGGCGACATTGGCGGCGCTGCCACCGAGGAACTTGCCGAAGGTGTCGACATCTTCGAGCCCCACTCCGGACTGGAGTGGATAGATGTCGACACCAACCCGACCGGTCGACACGACCTCGAATTGAGCGTTCACAGGCTGACTCCAGACTGGTCCTGGGGACGGGCGATGCCGCTATCCAGACTGTGCCCTTCGCCATGTGTCCTTGTCAAGACTTTGTCAGGACATACTGACTTACGGACATATTGAAGCCAGACCGCTGGAAGTGATTTAGAGTGGACGAAACGGCGCTCACCCGCGCCCGCTCGCCCCGAGGAGCCCACGATGCCGGCGCCACTGGATATCGCGATCGACCGCACGAGCCCGGTCCCGCTGTATTTCCAACTGGCGCAAGGCATCGAGAACGCGATCCTGGAAGGTCGACTCACCCGGGGGGATCGCCTCGAGAATGAGCTCGACATGGCCAAACGGCTCAATCTGTCGCGGCCGACAACGCGGCAGGCGATCCAGGCGCTGGTCGACAAGGGACTGTTGCTGCGCAGGCGTGGGGTCGGTACCCAGGTGGTGCAGAATCGAGTCCATCGCCCGGTCGAATTGACCAGTCTGTACGACGACCTGCTCACCGTGGGTCAGAAGCCGACCACCGAACTGCTCGACTACCAGCTCGGTGCTCCGGATCCCGATATCGCCAACGAACTCGGCGTACCCGAGGATGCCCGCTTCGTGACCTTCCGCAGATTGCGCCGTGCCGGGAGTGAGCCGCTGGCGGTCATGACCAATTACGTACCAGCCGAATTCGCGCCCGCGCCCGACCAGCTCGAACTGCACGGATTCTATGAATGCTTGCGGGCCAAGGGAATTCACATCGCCCTCGCGCGACAGCGGATCGGTGCGCGCAGCGCCACCCGGGCCGAGGCGCAACTGTTGGACGAGCGCACGAACGCGCCGTTGCTGACCATGCAGCGTGTCGCCTTCGATGATTCCGCGCGTCCGATCGAATTGGGCAGGCACGTGTACCGCGCCTCGCGGCATTTCTTCGATACCACGGTGCTGAGTCGCTGAGCTGGTGAAACGGCAGATCTGTCGAGCTGTCTCAGCGGCTGATTCGTCCGAACATATGGACATCCGACGGCCGAATAAGCGATCTCAGCCGCCGACGATCGCCCGCCAGGCGTCCGAGGTCTCGTCCTTCTGGACACAAGGGTGGAGGCGAACGGTTGGTTGCCGCCAACTCGATCGCCTCATCCGAGCGTCCTGGTCCCGCGATGCCTGCACCATTCCGCACACACCTACGGGTCGTGCTTCGTAAGCGGAGTTCGGCGCCCGGTCGGCAACGAAAACGACCGCTCGAGCCCGCGCCGCATGATCGCCAAGGGACTTACCGGCGCGACCACTCAGCTGTTGGGCGTGCGACTGGTGAAATCGAAGGAGCCGCCGTCGATGCCCCAGGAGATGATCCGTTCGGGATGGATCCGAATGATCGAGCGCTCCTGGGGAGGGAACGGCGGCTCCTGGTCGTCGAGCGCCTCGGCCGTGCCGCGCACCTCGATGCCGCGAATAACATACGGCTCCAACGAGACCTGCTGGTCGACGACGAACGACACCCGACTTCCCGCCTCGACGTTGCGGTACTTACGGCTGGCGTGCATGCGCATACCGCCGATGTCGATGGTGCCGTCGGCATTCACCCGATAGCTGGTCGGATTGTTCTGCACAATGCCATCGGGCGATACCGTGGCCAGCCGACCGATCCCGGCCTCCGCGAGGAACTGCTGCTCATTCGTAGTGAAAGTCATCGATGAAGCGTAGCGGGATACCTCGGCACCGACCAGGCTGCCGCACGACCCGTGGACTCGCCATACAGTTCGACTCGGCTCCTAAACGAAATGTCTTCTGCTACGGCTACTCTCGGGTTTCGGTGCGACTCGACATGTGTACGAGAATGAGGCCGACCGCGGCGAGAAGGAAGTTCTGCAGCGCTGCCGATGAGGCGTTCACTTGTTTGTTCGCCCACATACGGAACCATTCGCCGCCGATGGTGAGAAAGCCGCCCGCGAACAGCAGTACGGCCATGATCCAGCCGAGACTGGACAACTTCGCGGCCACCGCGGTCCTGGCGGAGTTGCGGCTGATCAGTGCCCACCAGCCGGTCGCCGCTCCGGCGAGCAGCACGAAACCGGTCAGATACTCCCAGGTCACGATGAGAATGTAAGCGATAAGGATGACCGTGCTGTTGGTGATGGCCCGCCAGTCGGTACCGGAGTGGTGGATCGTGGTTCGCATCGACAGCGCCGCTTGCACACCGCGCCGGTTGGTATCGGTGTCGATGCAATTGGTGACCGCGACGATCAGGTAGTACAACGCGGTGATCGATGCCAGTACCGTAACGGCCGCATCCCTGCTTCCGGCCGTATCCAGGAACCGCTTACCGCTCAGACCCATATCCGCCACCTCGGTTGATCTGGCACGCGAGTCGAAGCGGCCGCATATTCTCTCGAAGCCGCCCCGGTCATCGTACTTCACACTGCGTGGTTCGAAATGCTTTGTTTCGCACGGGGTTCGGCACATCGCCTATCGCCCGGGTGTGAGATCTCGCTGTCGCGGATCCGGTGTTGCGATTGCAGCTTTCAGCCATGTAGCCAGCTCATCGCACCCACGCGGCCGAAAAGACGACAGCGCGGACCGCCGAGTCCACCAGCGCGCTGCTGTTATCGGGATGTGTGGGGTTTGAGCACTACGCCGCCATCATGGTCGGCGGCGCCACGGTTGACGTGAGCTTCCCGCTCGGGGTGCGCGGAGCGTGCCACGCACGTTTTCGCCCGCGATTTCGTGCGCGGCGCGAGGGAATGTGCGCGGAAATGGTCTCGGCGTCGGACGGTGCCGAAACCGATTTGGGCGGGCCCGATATCAGCCGCGTTACTCAGAACGTGAAGCGATTCAGTACGTCGTACTTCCTGACCGGTGTCGCGTACAGCAGCCGATACAACCGGCGCATCGAGGCGGAGGGGATTCTTTCGTAGCCTGCCAGCATGGAGGTCTGTTCGAGGAAGCGCAGCCGTGGGTCCCAGCGCTCCAACTCACCGGCGTCGCGGACGCCCCATTTGACGATGCCCTTGCTGAAGATCTTCGATAAGCGCGGTGCCACTGGCGACAGTGTGTCGAAGAGGAGCTCCCCGTTGGCGAATCGATTTGTCAGGCGCTGCAGTAGCGCGCGCACTTCGAATTCGCGCAGATACATGAGCAAGCCTTCGGCGATGATCAACGCGGGCCTGTCGGTCGGAGTCTCGTCGAGCCATCCCGAGTCCGTCACCGACGAGCCGATCATGCGGTAGCCGTCGCGATCGCTGTACAGCCTGCGCCGCAACTCGATGACATTCGGTTGGTCCACGTCGAACCATTGCACGCCTTGCGGCGGATCCAGCCGGAATGCCCGGGTGTCCATGCCACACCCGAGATGCAGCACAACGGCATTCGGATGGCGAGCCAGAAAGTCCGCGCTCCAGTCGTCGAGGCGTGCGGCCCGCAAGGCGACCAGCCACTTGTTCGCCGCCGGTTGCATGTACCGGTGCATCCGAGTCCAGTCGTAGTCGATTCGCTCCACCGCTTCCGCCGCTGCGTTGTCGCCGAGAATCGTTTGTGGCGAACGACTTTCGCAGGCCCGCAGGTACAGCGTGCCGAGGTTTGTCCACTCCACCGAGCCCCACCGCACGCCGCTGAAATCAATCGTGCTCGTCTTCGTCATGGCTGCCTCCTGGATTCGCGGTAGATGATCCACCGCTGCATGAACTCGTTCTGATAGTCCTGGGTGAAGAACTGGTAGAAATCCCGGAGATCTCGCAGCCGTTCGCGCTGCTCCTTACGCTCCTCGCCCAGCACGGACAGTCCGAATTCTGCAGCGTCGATGCCCATTTGCATCCGGGCCAGCTGGGCAGTCATCACGGTGGTGAACCCGCCCGGCGTGACCCGATAGTTGTGCTGACGGTTCGCGCTCGGCAGCCGCTCGATGAGGCCGCCATCGTGCAGCTGGCGGGCCACGGTACTGACCGACGCCTTGCTAACCGACAACGCATCGGTCAGCTCAGTCAGCGACTGCTGCGGCGGATCGCAGATCAGCAGCCAACCGTAGACCCGGCCCATCGTCCGTGACCCGCCGGTCATTTGGAAAAACAGGCCGAGGCGGTCCACGAACTCCGACTCTTCCGGTGACACTTGACCTCCATACAAACGTTCAGTACGAACTGAATCAACTGTACGCCGGTCGTCACTGCGCCGTCGATATGTGTGACATCGCTCTGGCGTGCCTGACACCTGCGAGAACGAGCGCCCCGGACCAGGTAAGACCGATCACCGCATACGCAGATGGTGCCGCTGGGCACGCGGACGACATGTCAGCCGAAATCGACGTTCGCGCCGAGGGGCCGGTCCGGATCGTCACACTCAACCGACCTGATGCCCTCAACGCCGTCAACGATCCGCTGCCCGGCGGACTGGCCCGCTTGTGACCTGGGCTCGGCGCGGACGGTAGCGCTCGGGTCGCGGTGAGCTGCGCGCCGGGCCGGCGACCCTCGACTATGCCTTGGCGGCAAAGGATCTGACGTTCCGAAGTGAGGATTTCCGGGCCGATATTGCCGGGTCGACCGCCAAAGTTGAATGTGCGGAAGCTGTCTCATCTCATGGCCGCGATAGCGCAACGCTTTGTATATTCTCGAAAAACATTCCAGCAGAGCGTAATTCGTCGCATGACGGGCCGTATCCAACGGCTCTTGTCAAGAAATCGCAAGAAGTGGACCGGACGCGCAATATCGCGGCGATATCGGTGCGTCCAAATTATTTTGCCCGGGCGCTCATCCGGATACGCCTGAGAATCTGGTTGCGGCAGCCATTGCCACAAGGCGGGGACGCCAATGTCGTACGCAGTGGTGGGGTCGACCGGCGGAGGTTTACCGAATGGGTTCACACACGACAAGAGGTCTGTATCTCGATGTGGACACGATATCGACGACTGTCGGATCGGCTCACCGTGCCCGGCACACACTCGAACGGGCTCAATGATCCAGTGATCACCTTTCATGCTTGGACACCTGTATAGGTTTGCTGACTCGAAAGGAACTGCGAGATGAGCGCTCTAGGTACCCCTCTGAAAAAGATCGTTGTCACCAGCGCGATCATCGGTGGGGCCGGTATGGCATATGTCGGCCAAGCTTGCGCCGCTACCGATCAGGAATGGGATAGCCTCGCCGCATGTGAATCCGGCGGCAATTGGAATAGCAATACCGGCAACGGGTTTCAGGGCGGTCTGCAGTTCACGCCGGGCACATGGGCTGCGTATGGCGGTGCCGCGTATGGGCAGACCGCTGACAAAGCCACCCGTGAACAGCAGATCGCCGTCGCCGAGCAGGTACTCGCCGCTGAGGGCTGGGGCCCGTGGGCAGGTTGTTCGGCAGCACTCGGCCTTTTCCGGTGAGACAGCACCCGTACGCCCGAGGTCATCGTCCCGGTCCTCATGAACGCCGGCCGCAGTGAAGAAATCGCGGAGTAGTAGCCACTGCCTGCCGCCCTGCGAGTGCTACTCGGCATGACCGCGCAGTCGGAATCCGCCACGAACGGCATGCCGGGACGCCGGGGTGCGTGGCAATTCCGCCGGAATCAGTTCCGGGACAACCTGCCACGGATCGGTTCCCGGGACGCGGTCCTCGCCGGTGTCCTGGAACGACGGGAATCCGCGCCTCGCGTGCCTTGTGCACAAGGCGGCTGATCGCCGCGACGACGGTGTCGCGCTGGTGAACGTCGGCGACGAAACTGTTCTGCATATCGACGACGATCACTGCGGAATTGGGGCGATCCGCAAGGGTGCCACGGATGTCGTTGGTACGGAGGGCATTTCACCGGGTCACTCGACTGAGCGATCAGTGGGAGGGAGGAGCGTGCCGAGGGGGCCGAGATCGATATTGAGGTCTTCCGGGGTGAGTCCGAAGTGGTCGCGTAATTCGTCCATGCGTTGTTCGAGCAGCATCAGGGTGGTGCCGATGCGTTCGACCTGGGCGTCGGTGAGGCCGCCGGCGTCTACGCGGCGTAACGCTTGGCGCTCCATCAGTTGCCGCAGTAGCTCGACCAAGGTGAGGACGAGGGTGACCAGCCCGCGCTCGACGGATTCCGGATCGGTGTCGATTCGCGGTGGGATACCGCCGAATTCAGTCATCGGCTGGTTCCAGCACATCGCGCGTTGCGGCCCCGACCGGTGCGGAGAGAGTGCTGATCGAGGAGATCAGGGCTCGTAACGATATCTGGACCAGGTCGACATCGGCGATGGCGAGTTTGATGTCGCCGGAAATGACCACACCACCGGCCAGCACCCGGTCCAGTAGGTCGACCAGCGCGACGCGGCGCTCGGTGTCGACAGGGGGGTCGGCCCGATTCATGTCGGCCCTTGTTGGACACCCGCGAACGAATACGGCGGCCAAGGGCCCGTGAGTTCGAGCCGAATGCCCGGGAATTCTGCGCCGAGCGCCGTGACGGTCGCGGTGAAGTCGTCGGTGCGGTCGTCGTCCACGAGGTAGGTCCCGTTGAGCACCATCCAGTCCCGGCGGCCGCTCACCGCCGGGTCGGTCAGCGGCTGACGTCGTCCCGCCGCGGCGTGATGCACCAAACGCGCGTGAATCTCTTCGGCGCGCTGCGCCGCGTCGTTCTCTACGGTCTCCTGCGCGGACAATTGGGCGCGACGCCGGGCCAAGTACGCGGCCCCCGGCCTCGTAGTGCTGCCCGCTTCCATGGCCTTGGCCTCCGCAACAGCGGCGGTGAGGGCGGCGCGATCACCATAGCCGCGTACGCCCCACTCGGTACGCCCGCTCACCAGCTGCAGCGCCGCGTCGAAGTCCGCTTGCCGCTCATCGAGCAGCGCGCGCACCCGGTCGTCGTCGTGGAAGACGGTGGCCAGCCGGAGTGGAACGGCCGGACCTCGGCTCACCATGGCCGACACCACCGCGTCATGTGCCCGAGCTGTCGCCTCCAGCCAGTCCAGATCCTCGAAGTTCCGGTGTAGTTGTTGCTCGCCGAAAACGTCCAAGGGCACCGAGCCGACGACTGCGGTCAGGTCGCCGGAGACGACCGTCCGCACCGGCTCGCCCGCGACTCCGGTCAGCTCGATCGGTTCCGCCTCGCCGCCGCGGCGGGGCGCCACCGCGTACAGCCAGACTGCGCAGGCACCGGTCACGATCGTTCTTTTTTCGGCTCGCGGCCGCGTTCGATGGGTTGACGGCGTTCGTTCGCCGCCTCCAGTTGGGCGATCCGGTCGCGCAGTTCGCGGTTCTCGAGTTCGAGGTCCCGATCCTGCCGCTCCAGCGTGCGGGCCTTGCTGTTGAGCCAGGGGTCGGTCTCCCACCAATCGATGCCCACCGCCTTGGCCGTCTCCAAGGATGCGATCACCAATCGCAATTTGATGGTGAGCAGTTCGATGTCGAGGAGATTCACTTGAATATCGCCCGCGATCACCAAACCCTTGTCGAGGACTCGCTCCAGGATGTCGGCAAGGTTGGTGGAATGGTGCCCGCCCCCATAGGGCTGCGGTGCGTACGACTCGCCTCCGACTACCGTCATCGCCGCTCCCTCGAGCCGATGTCGGTACTGCCGCGGATGTAGCGTTTGATTCTGCGGTAGGCCAGCAGGTTCTCGTCGAGGTCGATCTCCACTTCGTAGATCGCCATAATGTCCGCCGACGAAGGGATGCGGCGATCCTCGAGCATCTCGATCTCCACGACCCAACCATCCTCCGTCGGTTCCACGCTCGTGACGCCCTGTATCTCGTTCGAAGTCAGCTCCGCGAGGCGTTCGATCGCCACCGCGGCGGCTTGCGCCGCGGTCAGGGCCGGTTGTTCATTCGATGCCGAATGAGCGTTGTCGGAATCGTCGGAGATCGTGTCGCGGGCCACGTGATCATTCCTCCCGGTCGATTGGGCCTACCTCGGACGGGTCATACGATTCAGGACCGCTTGCTGCGCTTGCCCGGCTTCTTCCGCGGACAATTCGCCGGCCGCTGCGGCGCGGTCGATCTCCTCGAGCTCACGCCGCAGTCTCGCGGGGTCATGTAGCTGCTGTTCGACCTGATCCTGGATCAGTTCGCCCAGCCAGATCACGCCGCGAACAGGCGCGAGGGGCAGCGAAAGTATCGATGAGACCAGCCCCATATCTCACCCCTCGGGCGCCCGCTTCGTGACGAAGTCGTAGGCCGCCATCGGTCCCAGCAGGTCCAGCTCCACCCGGCCGCCCCAGTCCACCATCAGCTGGCGCAACAATTCCTCCAGCTCATCTTGCCGAGCCGATTCGACCAGCACCGCCACATGGACGGCGTCCTCCTCGTGGCTGGGTTCACGCTGATTGACCATTGCCTCGAGTTTCTCGAGTTCGGAAACCACTTTTCTGGTGTCCTCGGCTCGCTTGGCTTCGATGGCCTGATTGATCAGCTCGCCCAACGCGATTCGCGCATTGCGGGTCGCGTCCTCCGGTTTGCCGCGGATCTCGTCTCGCAGTCGGGCGGCGTCGGCATTCTCGTCGAGCAGTTCCCGCAGAATCGCGTCTTCGACGTAGCGCCCTCTGATCACGAACTGGACTCGGCCCTCGAGTTCCACCAGGGCCGCGTGGAATTCTTCCTCGTTCGCCTCGAGCAGTTCGCTTTCCACCGCATCGGTGTTGGTCATGACCGCACCGAACCGCAGCGGTAACACCGGACTGACGGCAGCCGACCCGTCCAGCAGTTTCTCATGGGCGGTGAGGTCCTGGGGGGAGCCCAGTGGCCGATCGGACCCGAGCTTGCTCACCAGCGCGGCGATCTCGCCGTGCCGCACCACCGCGACCTCACC
>FTJU01002293.1_pt1 | contig 12378 bp, 12 predicted proteins | sample 1658961 | NCBI WGS metagenome assembly FTJU01 (sample SAMEA3914878, study PRJEB12502) | metagenome | biome: forest; material: soil | place: USA | collected 2012-03-12 | depth 0.3 m | reverse complement strand
ACTTCCAGGCCGGAGACGATGGTCGGCGGATCGGTGGGAGCGCCCTCGATGAGCAAGCGTTCGATGCGGGCGATATCGAGGTGCTGTTCGATCAGGTCGGCGAGGAGATCGAGTTGAGACGAGCGGATCGCGGCAACCGAGGTGTTGTCGTCAACGAGGAAACCGTGCCGTCCGGCATGGGCGGCCACCTCGCGAAGCCACGAGCGACGGAATGCATCCGATTCCAGCAGGCCGTGCAGATGGGTGCCCCAGATCGCCCCGCGTGCGGTGCCCTCCGCGCTCGCGGCAGTGTCCAGCTCGAGCCAGGCCGGATCACCGCTGCGCCCGACCCGACCATGGTGAATCTCGTAGCCGTGCACGGGAATTCCATTACCGACACCGCGGCCGGTGCTGCGCCGCAGCACCTTCGGCTCGGCGAATTCGATCTCCAGATCCAGCAGACCCAACCCCATGACCGACCCCGCATCCGATTCGACCCTATCGACGATGCGACGCCCGAGCATCTGATATCCGCCGCAGATGCCCAGGATCGGCCGTCCCGCTGCCGCCCTGGCCCGGAGCGCATCAGCGATTCCGGTGCGCCGCAACCACTCCAGATCCGAAACGGTCGCTTTACTGCCTGGCAGCACCACCAGATCGGCATCGGCCAGCCGGGACGGGTCGCCGACCCAACGCACGGCCACACCGGGCTCACAGGCCAGCGCTTCGACATCGGTGGAATTGGAGATGCGCGGCAGCCGGATCGCGGCGACGGTGAGCCATTCGGCGCCGACCGGCGGACTGGGACGGCCGACCGGGGCATCGGCGACTGTGCCGAGGGAGTCCTCCGCATCGATCCACAAGTCGTCCGCATGAGGAATGACACCGAGAGTCGGGCGTCCTGTCAGTTCGGTGAGCCGGTCGAGTCCGGGACGCAACAACTCGACATCACCGCGGAACTTATTGACGATGAAGCCGCAGATCAGTTGCTGGTCTTCGGGTTCCAGTACGGCAACGGTGCCGAAGAGGTGCGCGAGCACGCCGCCGCGGTCGATATCACCGACCACGAGCACCGGCAGTCGCGCCGCGCGCGCCAGTCCCATGTTCGCCAGATCGGTGGCGCGCAGGTTGATTTCGGCGGGCGAACCGGCACCCTCGCAGATCACCACATCGAATTCGGCGCGCAGCGAATCCAGTTCGGCGGCAACCACTTCGCGCAGATCCTGCCGATGCCGGAAATAGTCGCGCGCACCGACGGTGGCAATTGCCTTGCCGCGCACCACGAGTTGGGAGCGCCGGTCACTGCCGGGTTTGAGCAGCACCGGATTGAACCGCACACTCGGCTCCAGCCCGCACGCCGCCGCCTGCAGCGCCTGTGCGCGACCGATCTCACCACCGTCGAGGGTGACCACCGAGTTATTGGACATGTTCTGCGCTTTGAAAGGAGCGACTCTGATACCGCGCCGAGCGAGCATTCGGCAGAGTCCCGCCACCACAACGCTTTTTCCGGCGTCGGAGGTCGTTCCCGCGATCAGTAGTGCCCCCGGCGCTGCGCTGGTCACGGCAGCCCTATCAGCGGCGTCACAACCCCGTCTTCGCATCGCGCATCAGCCCGCCCCCAGCACTGGCGCGCACGACAGGCGCGCATCGTTCGGCGCCTGTTTCGGTCACGACCCAACAGCGTGAGCTTCGAACAGCACGGTTCACCCATCACGGCAAGGTAAGGATTTCGGCGCCTGTTTCGGTCACTACCAGCGTGTGTTCGAACTGCGCGGTCCACCTGCGGTCCTTGGTGACCACGGTCCAGCCGTCTTCCCAGATCTCGTAATCGATGCCGCCGAGGTTGATCATCGGCTCGATGGTGAAGGTCATGCCGGGCTCGATGATCGATTCGACGGCGGGCTGGTCGTAGTGCAGGATGACCAGGCCGCTGTGGAAGGTGGGGCCGACGCCGTGCCCGGTGAAATCACGCACCACACCGTAGCCGAACCGGTTGGCGTAGGACTCGATGACGCGCCCGATCACATTGAGCGCCCGGCCCGGCCGAACTGCCTTGATCGCCCGCATGGTCGCTTCTTCGGTCCGCTCGACCAGCAGGCGCACCTCCTCGTCGACGTCACCGGCCAAATAGGTCTTATTTGTGTCGCCGTGCACGCCATCGATATAGGCGGTCACATCGATATTGACGATGTCTCCGTCCTGGATCACCGTCGAATCCGGAATGCCGTGGCAGATCACTTCGTTCAGCGAGGTGCAGCACGATTTCGGAAAACCCTTGTAGCCCAAAGTCGATGGGTATGCGCCGTGATCGCACATGTACTCGTGCGCGATCCGGTCCAGCTCATCGGTGGTGACACCGGGCGCGACCGCCTTGCCCGCCTCCTCGAGCGCCTGCGCCGCGATCCTGCCCGCGATCCGCATCTTCTCGATGGTTTCGGCCGTCTGTACCCAGGGTTCGCGGCCCTCGTTCACGGTCTTCTTCCACGCATACTCCGGACGCTCGATCGAGCGTGGAACCTCACGGGTGGGCGAGAGCGTGCCGGGAACAAGCGGCTGGCGGGTACGCACTGACATGGAACAAGACTATCCGCCCCGGTCAATCGCGCACCGGCCGTGCTGCGCCGCACCCGCCACGAACCCGCTCATCGGCACACCGGACTACGTCGCCGAAAAGATCACCGATATCCGCGACACCCTCGGCCTGGACCGCTTCACACCTGCACACCAGCGTTGACACGCTGCCGCACAAAAAGGTGCTGCACAATATCGAATTGCTCGGCGCGAAGGTCGCACCCCAGGTGCGCTGAACCAGTGCGATGCCGTCCTCGCCAAGAGTGATACCACAGCGGTATCATTCATCGGTGGCCATGACTCTGCGACTCAATGACGACGACAGGATGCTCACGGAACGAGCCGAGCTGGAGGGTCGGTCGAGGCAGGAGATCGCACAGGAAGCGATCCACCTGTATTCGACGCGGCCGCGAGTACCTGCCTGCTGTTGGCGGTAACACTGGTCGCGTTGGTCGTACTCGGACGGCTGCGTGGTCGCGCCGCGCTGCGGTGAGCATCATACGATGGCGCCATGTCAGCACTGCCCCTGATCTTCACCACAGGCTGGGCGAGCGGGGTCAATGCCTATGCGGTGGTTCTGCTGCTCGGCATCTTCAGCGTGACCGGTCTGTCCGACGACGTGCCGGAAGCACTGCAGCGCACCGATGTATTGATCGCGGCCGGTGTGTTGTTCCTCATCGAAGCAGTCGCGGACAAGGTCCCCTATCTCGATAGCTTCTGGGATGCGGTGCACACCATCGTGCGTCCGGTATCGGGTGCGGTCGTTGCCGCACTGCTTGCAGGCCAGGATGGTTCGCTTCCGCAACTGGCGGCCGGTGCGGTCGGTGGAACCACCGCCCTGGCAAGCCATCTCGTCAAGGCCGGAACACGGATGGCGATCAATACCTCGCCGGAGCCCGCGAGCAATATCGTCATGAGCCTGATCGAGGATCTGGCAGTCGGCGGTATCGTCACTGTCGCGATCTTCAACCCGGTCGTGGCGGCCGGCTGCGCGGGCATGCTGCTGGTGATCGGCCTGTTCCTGGTTTATCTCCTCGCGAGCCGGATCCGCCGCTACCGCATTCGCCGCAGACAGCGTCGCGAGGCCGAACGCGCGGCAGCCGTCTGAGCGCGCCTACACCGGTTTGCGCCACACCAGCGAGTAGCGCCAGAAGACCAGCCGACGCACTCGCGCACCGGGCAGAATCGTCGCGACCCGCGCTCGCACCTGCCGCGTGGTCAGCGGCGGATCGAGCACCGGCATGACGTCGTGGGTGGCCTCCACCGCATACCAACTTCTCCGCCCACCCACGCGAAGCAGCCGAAACATGATGCCGAACACCCGCTCCCCGAGCACTGCCGCCAACTCCACAGGCAATTCCCGAACGAGATCGGGTCGTGGCAATGCCACAGCCGCGATCACGCCACCCGGGCGCAGTGCCCGCGCCAATACCGGCAGCACCTCTTCGAGGGGCATATGGTGCAACGTGCTGATCGACACGATCGCGTCGTAGGTTGCGTCGGGTAGCGGCTGTTCCAGCACATCCCCGAGAATGCACCTGACATTCGCTGGCACAGCCTGCTTCGCCGCCTCGATCATCACCGCGGACCGATCAATCGCATCGACATGCTCGACGCGACGTGCAAGTTCCCCCGCGAAACCTCCGGCCCCACAGCCGACGTCCAACACCCGGGTACACGGGGTGGGCAACTGCCGCATGAGAAAGCGTTCGTAGTACGCGTTGTGACTCCACGTGAACTTGCTCATCCAGCACACTTTGCCACGCGTCCGCCGAAAGTACTTCCGCGCCCGGAATATGTTCCGATCGCGACGAAATTCCGTTGCGGAGCGTAGGTTATCGGGGCGGCATCCGAAACCTATACACAATGCTCGCCATCGCGGATGCTCTTATGCCGTAGCGGTAAGTTGGCCGGCCTGCTTGCCGCGGTGATGCTGGTCCAGCAGTGCGGCAGACACCATCGGCTGGTCCGCACCGTCGGTCGATCTACTCGCCGCGCTGCGCGCACACGAGATGGTCGATGTTCGCGCGGCAGCGGTCCGGATGATCGCCGAATGAGTTCGGGCGCTGTCGAATTCGAAGTAGCGGTGAATTCGTTGCGGGCGTGCCGCGCCAGTGGACCACGCGGCACGCCGCGCGGTACGCCCCGTTGCGCCCGCCGTCACCGTGCCGGCGACTTCAGCGTTCGGGAAGGGCCATCGGTCGGATGACGCGGACCCGAGACGTCGCCGATTGACCAGTAACGCTGTGGGGCAGTGTCACCAGTACGGACGAAGGTCGCTGCCGGGTCTTCACTGTTCCGGCAAACGGCGGCGGCCACCGGCCACGTCGGTTACCAGATCGGTGTAGCCGTCCACGAGTTCGGCCAAGTGGTACCAGCGTTTATGGGTATTGTCGCTGCGCGCACCATCGACATCGATCGCCGTATTGGCGTCCACCCAGCTGCGCGCCATTCGATCCACCACCGCGCCTAGGCTCTCGGTATGTAGCGAGGCACCATTGCGGTGCTGCGGGATCTCCTGGGCAATCCATTCATTGATGTCGTCGATGAGTTCGCCACGACGGCAATCGATTTCGGTCACGAGGTTCATGTCTCGAACCTCGGCACGGCGTGCGTGCAGTTCGGCGAGCGCGTGCGCGGAACGCAGTAATTCACGATCTTGAAAACGTCGCCCCTGAAATGCACACAGTATCTGCGGAGCGGTCGGCAGCACCCCTACCGTCGGCGCGCTCATCGCCCTACCCCGAATTCACCCGACACCAACGCGCTTTGTACCAACATGATTGGCTCTCGATTCGGTTGTCCCGGTCAGCGGATCGGTTCTTCTACAACTAGCGTAGCTGGATCATGCTCTTACAAATGCAAGAACGCAAGAGTGCGTTCTCATTGCTGCGGTAACGCCCGGCTCGCCGAGTCGCGGACCCCACAGGCCGCTAGCGACAACAACTTTCACGCTTGATACCCGGCGGAAACTGGAACGGTGGCCAAGAGTTTGCCACATCCTCGTCCGGCGCGTGGCCGGTATGCGATCGGCCGCCGAACGGACTCGGCGTGCCGCGCTCCGCCGAGCCCATATCCCTTTGCGGCGCCGCGGCGGCAGGGCCGAACATCCCAAATACGGGCATTGGCTGGGGAATCCGCCGTGACAAGGGAGTATCGCACCGAAAACTCCGAACTTCACTGGCGCGAAAGGCGGTAGTCTCGAACCACACTGCGATTGCATACTTGCGGTGCGTGGTGGGCACTTACCACAACATGTACGCAAGAGTGCTAACCGGTGCGCAGGGCGAAAGGGTTGTCATGGCAGGCAAGCGCACAGTTCTGACCGCAGGTTTGCGGCGGCTCTCGGTGCTGCTGACCGAGATGCGTGAACACGCCGGGCTGAGCAAAGAGGACGTCAGCGGCAAGACCGGCATCAATATCACCACGTTGTACCGCATCGAGACGGCGCAGGCGCGGCCACAGCGGCGCACGCTGATGGCGATGCTCGATCTCTACGGCGTCACCGAACAGCAGCGCGCCGATGCCCTCGAGCTCCTGTCGGACGCGCTCAAACCCGGCATGTCCCGCCCGTACGAGGCAACGCTGACCGAGGTGTACGCGGCATATATCAACTTCGAATCCGAGGCGCTGTCGGCCCGGCACTACCAGACCTCCTACATCCCAGGACTATTGCAGACCTCGGAATACGCCGAGGCGGTCATCGACACCAAGATGCCGAAGCTGGACGGTGCCACGGTGCAGCACAATGTGCGGGCGCGGATGGATCGGGCCATGCACCTCACCAAACCGGATCCGCTCGAACTCTGGGTGGTGCTCGACGAGGCGGCGATCCGGCGCGTGGTCGGCGGCCCCGATGTCATGAAGGCACAGCTGAAGCGGCTGCTCGACGATTCGCAGATGAAAAACGTTATCCTGCAGATACTTCCGTTCAGTGCGGGGGTCCATCCCGGCATGGCCGGATCCTTCACGCTGCTGGACTTCAAGGATCCGGCCGATCCGGAGCTGGTGTATGTCGAGGGCATCGCGGGCGATCAACTGATCGAAGGTCATCCCCAGATCCGCCGCTTCGGCATCATTTTCGACCAACTGCGCGCCATGGCACTCAGCCCGCGTGACTCCATGATCCTGATCGACAGGGCCGCCAGGGAAATGAACTGTTGACATCCTCCTGCGGCTGATGCCGGGGACCTCTGATCAGCTGCGGCTGGCCCGCCGATAACCGACCGCAGCGGGAATCGCGAAGACGACAAGCGCACCGACACACCAGGCGATGGTGGCCAGTAGCGGATCCCGCACCGGACCACCGAGAGATAGCCCCTTCATGGCATCGATGGCATAGGACATCGGCTGATGCTGCACGATCGGCTGAGCCCACCTCGGATAGCCGGCCAGCGGCACGAAACCGGTACTGAAGAACATCAGTAGCGAAGATCCGAGCGAAACCGCCTCCACCAGTGCGGCTTTCGCGCTGAACACGGCCACGGCGGTAACCATGGTGGCGAAGGCGAGGCCGAACAGCAGCGGCACCCCGAACAGCGCGATGCTCGCGAATGGCCCCCGGTGGAATCGGAAGCCCATCGCCACACCGACCGCGAACATCACCGCCGTGCACAGCAGGATCCGGATCCCCTCGGCGACGGTGCGCGCGGCCAGTCCGGACACGCGGTGCACCGGCAGCACCCAGAAGCGGGCCAGCAGACCTTCGTCGCGCTCACGTCCAAGGGTGATGGCACCGGCCACCGACCCGGACATCACACCGACCAGCGCTACCATCGGCACGAAACCGTACAGCGCACTCGCCTGGGTGAAATCCGAAATCTGTTTCCCGAGAACAGTATTCAGTACGAACAACAAGAGCGCGGGAAAGACGAGCGACTGTATGACGGTCAGCGGGTCACGCCACCAGCGCATCAGCAGCCGCTTGGTCTGGATCAGCGTCTGCGGCATCAGCAGACGCCAGGTTTCGGTCCGACCGAAGACCTTGGGCAGTTCCTCCACGGGACTCGGTACCTCGGTCATGCCGACCTCCGGATCGAAATATATACCGCACCCACACCGAAGAGGACGGTCTGACCGAGCGTCCAGGCCAGCGCAGGCCCGAAGATCGACCAGCCGACCACGCCCGCGTGGCCGGTCGGATCACCAGCCAGTGCGCGCAGCCCGTATACGTAATGTGATATCGGTTGGTCGCGTGCGAAGCCCTGGATCCAGTGTGGGAATTGGTTGACCGGGGCGAATCCGGTCGAGACCATGCCGAGGATCAGCTGCGGCAGGATGAGCGCCTGGGTGGTCGCCTCCGGACTTTCGGTCACGCTGCCGAGCAGATCGGCACCCAGGCACAGCGTCAGTGCGATCAGCATCGCGAATCCGATGAAACCTATTGTTTCCCACCAGCTTCCATAGAAGCGAAAGCCGATCACATGTCCGCAGACCAGGGCCGCGGCCAGCGCGACCCCCGCCCGGTACATCCCGGCCGTGACCCGCGCCGCCAGTGGCACCACCGAAAGCATCGGCATCGATCCGAATCGGATATTGAGCCCGTCCCTGGCGTCGCCGGCGGCTCGGAATGCCGCGGTGATCGCGCAGAAGGCGATGGCCTGCATGGCGATCATGGGCATGAGGAATTGCGCGAAGCTGCTCAGCCCGCCCCGCCGGGCGGGGCTCAGCGACATCACGAGGTTCAACGGCACGTAGAAGCCGATGGTGAAGACCGTAGGCGCCACCAGCGCCATGATCAGCTCACCGTTGCGCCAGGACGGCCGGACCAGGCGACTGGTCAGCGCCCACCATTGCGCCACCGTCGCCGTACGCGGCGCCGGTGCGTCCACCAATCGCTCGCTGCTCAGCCGGCGCTGCCCGCCCTCGCCCAGTTCCCGCTGGACGGTGCTCGAACCCGCGTCGCTACCGCTGTTCATCTGCACGCTCCCATCCTGCGCGTCACCCGTCCCGTCTGGTGGTGAACTCGGTGGTCTCAGCATGTCGATATCGCATTGTCATTCTCGCTCGCTTTCTTCCCCTGCCCACCGGAATCGCCGGACGCCGCCGTCGGGCGGACGATCGGGCCGTCGTCCAATCTCACCGCACCGACGATGTTCGGATACCGCCCCCAAGTGTCGGAAAGGCGACTCCGAGGGGGCGATGAATCCCCACCAAGGTGTCCACCCTCGCGCGAATTATGCAGCGTCGCTGTTGGTTTCGCCGGAATGTTTGATTCGCGAGGTGACTACCGCGCATGAGATGAGTAAGGTATGCCCCGATGACGAGCATGGAAGCCCATTTCCGTGAAGCAGCGCGGACCGTGCCCCTCCCCAGCCCTTGGAATCTGTCCACCTACCTCGCACGTGTCGCCGCGCACCGTGGTAGATCCATCTCGCTACAGCCGATCCCACCGGCCGCACTCGCGGATACCGGGTGTCGCGGCAGCGGACTCTGGGTGACCCGCGGTCACGACGACATCATCGTCTACGACGCGACCGCAATCGAACGCAACGCGGACCACATCATCCTGCACGAGATCGGCCACATGCTGTTCGGGCACGGCAAGGAAGGCACGGAGCCGATCACACCGTCGCTGGCCGCACTGCTGCCATCCATCTCGCCGTCCTCCATCGGACACGTATTCGGCCGCGAGCATTTCGGCCCCGACCGTGAACAGGAAGCGGAGGTATTCGCCGATATGACCATGGTCTACGCCACTCTGCCGAGCCGCCCGGCGCGTTCTTTCCGCCTGTTCGGGCGCGGGCGCTAACCAGCCGATAGTCGACGGATGCCCTCGCGTAGGTCGTCGATGAGATCCTGATAGCTATCCGCCAGCTCGTTGAGTTGCACCCACGAGTCATCGAAGACCGCCTCCGGCGCCTCGGACGGCGGCTCGAAGGCAAGCGTCGCCATCCTGGCCAGCCGATCCACCAGCTGGCCGACGGTCTCGGAGTGCACCTGCGCCGTGGCACACGGCACCGGCATGGCCAATGTCACCCAGCGGTCGATCGACCGCACGAGCTGGGCGCGCCGCCGATCCAGCTCGGCCATTTCGCACACCGGCATCCGCTCGCGGATTTCATGCAACTGCGCCAGCTCCCCCACTGCCTCCAGCATCGGATGATCGTCATGCGACAGCCCTCGGCAGGCAGCCAGCAACACATCCCGACCCGGAACCATCCGGGGACTCCCGACATCCCTCATCGCGGCCTCCTGCCGATGCCGGAGCGTCCGCTGCCGTCAGCCAACCGCCCGACCAGCAAGGTCGTTGCCGCACGGCACGACCGCGCCCCACGCCTCGATTATCGACCCAGATCCCGGCCCGCGACGGAGAATCGCCGATATAAATCTGTTATAGAACCCGGGTTTGTGGCAAATATTCAGTAACCCGAACTTTGGCCCTAGCGATACACCGCTGAACCGTTCGATCGAGCAGGGGCATCCTCGGCTATGGCGTCCGCGAGATAATCCTGACCGCCGACATAGAACGTGCGGCCGGATTCGCTTGCGGCACTTGCAGCTTCGCCGACCACCGCGGCGAACTCCGCGATGGTCGGCAGTGCGCCGTGATCACGACGGTCCGAAACCGCCTCGAGATTACGGCTGGACCCCGTAATCCCCCGCTCCTGGCTAGTACCTTCGACAAAGGCGGTCTCCGGTGTCCTACCGGGAACCGCCTTCGCGTATCGCGTGGCTAGTTCAAACGGAGCTTGCCGAACAAGCCTTCCTTCTCGTCATCCGGACCAGCGGTGAAGTACAGCGAGTCGGCGTCGCCGAGACTCTCACCATTGCCGAACATCAGAGCCCACAGCCCTTCGATCTCGACCGGCTGCCCCTTCTCATCGCGCAGGTAGTCGACGAACTTGCCGGAGGCGTCGTCATAGGCGAGCACACGGCCGAGGCCGCCGAAATTGCCGACCAGCAGCTTGCCGCTGAGCGGACCGAAGTTCGCGGGCGCCACCGTGACACCCCACGGCGCATTGAGGCGACCGCCGTCGTCGAGGATGCGCACCAATTTGCCGTTGCCGTCGAACTCCGCGACCTTGCCCTTGGCGGGCTTGCCCTTGGCGTCTTTTTCCTTGTCCTTGTCCAGCGAATCCTCTTCGGCCTTGTCGAACTTGGACGCGTCCCGCTCATCCGGCTTGGTATCGGCGTAGGAGACGAATACCCGGTTGCCGATGGTGGTCACGTTGAACGGCGCGGGATCGCCGGGCTTGGCCTTCCTACCCTTATCCGGTGCGGCCGCGTCGATCTGGTCGCCGGTGGCGAAGGGGTTGACGAAGCCGAGGGTCGGGACCAGCTGCCAGTCCTTGTCGAATGTGCGAATCTGCGGGCTCTCGCCGAAGTCGGCGGCGAGCAGCTGCTCACCGGACGGGGCGAGCGCGATACCGAAGAACGCCATGCCCTGGGACTCACCGTCGAAGACCAGATTCGCGGGACCGTCGTGCCGGATGATCGCGCCCTCGGGCCCCTGCTCGGTCCAGGCCGAAATCTTGCCGGAGTCGGTGGCGAAGATGAACCGCGACGAACCGGTCAGCAGCATCGGCGCACCATCGACATCCACTGGCTGGTCGCGCACCACGAAAAGATCGGAGGTGATGGGGGCACCGTTGAAGATGACACCGGTGGTTTTGCCGATGCTCTTATCCGAGGTGTCACCATCCGCACCCGGAATCGTGACGATCTTCAGCGGATCCTGGAACAGTTTCTGCACCTTGGGATCCGCGGACGCACTCACATCGCCGACGAATTGAAATGATTTACCGCCTGCGCCGACCCAGAAATGCCCACCCGCCCCCTTGGGGCGATCGGCTAGTCCCCACGCGTTCACCATATCCGGAAACGTGTACTGCGCTTTGTATTCGGCATTGTTGGCGGCGAGGTTGGTCTGCGCGTAGTGATTGCCGTCCAGGGCAGGCACTTCATCGTTCGACGACTTCGAATCCGAGCAGGCCGCGGCCACAACCAGGGCAGCGCCGAGCACCGAGGCGCGCAGCAGTCCATTGCGGGTCCGCGACCGCCAGGCACCGTTGCGGCGCGATTCACCAAGGCGTGCGTTCAACTTCTTCGTCCTTTCCAGCCACTCGCGATCCTCTGGCGATTAGGCGACGCTAACCTTAGCTTGGGGGAATTTCGACCGTACGGGAACACCTCGATTCCGACAGGTTTAAGCTGTCGCGCGTGGTCGCCCCCCAACCTGCTGTCGCCCCTCATCCCGATATCGCTCCGCTCGCACCGTTGCTCGGCACCTGGCGCGGACCCGGGCACGGCGAATACCCGACCATCGACTCATTCGACTATGTCGAGGAAATCAAGTTCGGCCACCTCGGCCGCCCCTTCCTCACCTACCGGCAGCGCACCCGCGCCGCCGACGGCAGTCGGCCGATGCACGCCGAAACCGGTTATCTGCGCTGCCCGCGACCGGATCACGTGGAGTTGATTCTGGCCCATCCGACCGGTATCACCGAGATCTGTGAGGGCAGCCTCACCATCGCCGATGGCGAACTGCGGATGGAATTCGAATCGACCAGCATCGGCCGCAGCAGCACCGCGAAACTGGTGACCGCACTCGGCCGCTCGATCGTATTGACCGGCGACACCATCGAATACACGCTGCGCTTGGCCGCGGTCGGCGAGCCGCTGAGCCACCATCTGGCGGCGACGCTGCACCGCGCCTGACGAGCCGCGCCGCGTCACACACGCTCAACCGCACATGTGTGACGAATGCGCCTGAGCGCTCGCATCGGGTCAGTCGCGCGTCGGATCCGGACGCCAGGGCACGTAGATACACCCCTCGGCCGAGTGCAGTCGATACGGCGTGATACCGCCCGCCGCCCAATCCCCCAC
>FTJU01001688.1_pt7 | contig 12417 bp, 18 predicted proteins | sample 1658961 | NCBI WGS metagenome assembly FTJU01 (sample SAMEA3914878, study PRJEB12502) | metagenome | biome: forest; material: soil | place: USA | collected 2012-03-12 | depth 0.3 m | reverse complement strand
CCGCCCCCGTCGCCGCGGCGCCCCAGCCGGCGATCACTCAGCCGGGGCCCCTTTCGCTTGACGGGCCGGCGACGGCGCAGGGCGCGCCGGTCGCCATGGGCCCCTGCGGCCCCGAGAAGGTGAAGCCCGACGGCCGGCTCGAGACGGCGCCCCATGGCGAGGTCGAGGCGGGCGTCGGCACGGGCGGATACCGTCACATCGCCGGCGCCGTCTGCCAGCCGATCGGGCAGGAGGGCTTCGTCGCCGTCGGCGTCAGCGACACCCAGTTCCAACCGGGCGGCCGGCGCCGCTGATTCCGCGCTTGCGGGGACCGGCGCTTTGCGCCTGAGTGCGGCGCGCCGGCGCCCCAGCCTGGCGGATTGAGACGATTCCGAGCCATGCCGTCCTCCCGACTGCCCACCTACTACCTGTCCCATGGCGGCGGGCCCTGGCCGTGGATGAGGGCCGAGACCGGGCCGACGTTCGACAAGCTCGAGGCGGGGCTCTTGGCGGTGCGGGCCGAGCTCGGGGACGCGCCGAAGGCGGTGCTGGTGATCTCGGGGCACTGGGAGACGCCCGGGTTCGAGGTGTCCTCGGCCGAACGCCCGGGCATGGAGTTCGACTACTACGGCTTCCCCGAACACCTCTACCGGATCAAGTACGGCGCGCCCGGCGCGCCCGAACTGGCGGGGCAGGTGTGCGACATGCTGCAGGCGGCCGGCCACGCCTGCCAGGGCGATCCGGCGCGGGGCTTCGACCACGGCACCTTCAGCCTGATGAAGCCGCTCTACCCCGAGGCCGACATGCCGATCGTGCAGCTGTCGCTCCGGGCCGACCTTGATCCCCGCGAGCACCTGGCCGTCGGGGCGGCGCTGGCCCCGCTGCGCGAGCAGGGCGTGCTGATCGTCGGCAGCGGCTCCAGCTACCACAACCTGCGCCTGCGCGGGCCCCAGGCGGTCGCGCCGGGCCAGGCCTTCGACGACTGGCTGGACCAGACCCTGGTGAAGGCCGATCCGGCCGAACGGGAGGCGCGGCTGGAGCGGTGGGAGACGGCGCCCGCCGCGCGCCTGGTGCATCCGCGCGAGGACCATCTGTTGCCGCTGATGGTGGCGGTGGGCGCGGCGGCGGACGAACCGGCCGCGCGGGTCTACCACGAGGGCGACTTCATGGGCGGCTGGGTGCTGTCGAGCTATCGCTTCGGCGCGCCGCCGATCGCGGGCGCGCCAACGTATTGATGGGTCATCCCCACGTGAAGCGGGCGCCATTTACAATATTCGCGGGCGGCGCCTAATCTTCCCTGCATAAAAAATGTCCACGACGGCGTGGCCGTAAAGGACACATCCACGGGAGGACTCCATGAAGTACGCCGTGTGGTTCGTGCGTCTTGTGTTCGGGGCATGGATGGTTCCTGCCGGCACCGAGCACTTCATCCACATCTTTCCCCAGCCGATGGGCGGCAATCCCATCAGCCAGGAGGTGATCGTCGCGCTGCTGTCGAGCCATCTGTTCGACATCGTCAAGGCGGTGGAGCTGATCGCAGGGCTCTGCGTGCTCACCGGCTTCTTCACGCCCCTGGCCCTGGTGGTGTGCATGCCCGTGGCGTTCAACGTGTTCTACTGGGACACGCCGCTGATGGGCTGGACCTCGTCCGCCTCGCACTTCGGCGAGGCCGTGCTGTTCTGCAACCTGTTCCTGTGCGCCGCCTACTACAAGAGCTACCGGGCGATGTTCACCCTGTGGGCCAAGCCCCGCACCCTGGGCGCCCCCAGCGCTCCGGCCGCCGCCCAGCCCGCGGGAGCCTGAGCATGAGCAAGCACCTGATCCTCATCGCCCGTGTCGTCTTCGGCGCCTGGATGGTCGCCAACGGCGTCAACCACTTCTTCTTGACCCTCTACCCCGAGCCAGCCGGCCACGAGCCCCTGGCGATCCAGCTGATGGCGGCGTTCCAGCACAGCGGCATGATGGGCGTGGCCATGACCATCGAGCTGGTCGCCGGCGCGCTGATCCTGATCGGCGCCATCCTGCCCGTGGCCCTGACCGTGGTCATGCCGGTGTCGGTGTGCGCGGCCTACTGGGCGGTGGTCCTGGACCATCAGCCGGTCGAGGCCCTCCTGGGCCTGGTCGCGGTGGCGCTGAACGCCGGTCTGTGCCTGGCCTATCTCGACTACTACAAGGACATGCTCAAGCAGCGCGCCGTGACGGTGGGCGAGACCCCGGACGGCGGGACCTATGAGGACCGCTACGCCTATCCGGGCGGACGGACCTCGCTGAAGGCCTATATCCCGGCGCTGGTGCTCGTGGTGGCCGCGGCGGCCTTCTATCGCCTCGTCAACAATCCGGGGCTCAATGGCCAGTGGGTGCTGACGACGCTGCTGTTCCCCGGCTTCGTGCTGGTGGGCCGCCGGCTGCACGACATGGGCCAGACCGCCTGGCTGCTGCTGGTCCCCGGCGTGCTCGACGCGGCGGCGCTCGGCATGCACTATGCCGACGTGCTGAAGCTGCACGCGGGCGCGCCGCCGGCCGCACTGAGCTGGGCGGCGGTGATCGTCTCGGCGGCCTTCGCGGTGTGGGGCCTGGTCGGCAAGGGGCAAGCGGCCAGCAACCGCTACGGAGACGCGGAGGCGGCTTGAGATGATATCTGGGCGTGCGATCGGCGCGATTTTGGGTTGCGCCGCCTGGCTGACCGCCAGCGCGGCCGTGGCCCAGCGCGAGCCGCCGCGCGTCCAGCTCCTCCCGCCGCCGCCCGCGCCGGAGACGGGCCCGGCCACTCCGGTGTCGTCCGTGGCGGTGGAGGCCACGACTCCGGTCGAGTTGAAGAAGCAGACCTACAGCTATGTGCAGACCTTCGGGGCCACGACCGCCAAGTTCGATCAGATGGCCCGTTGGTCCCGGCCGATCTGCGTGACGGTCCAGGGGCTGACGCCCGACAAGGCGGCCCTGGTCAAGGCGCGGGTCGAGGAGACGGCCAAGGCGCTGAAGGTCGGCGCGCTCGGCCCCGGCTGCAACCCCACCGTGGAGATCATGTTCGCCGAACAGCCGCAGGCCGTGCTCGATCGCGTGGCCGACCGCCGGCCGGACGTGCTGGGCTATGACTGGCGCCGCCGCGCGTCCGAGCTCAAGGTCGTGAGCCACCCGATCCAGGCCTGGTACGTCACCAGCACCGAGGGCGACAGCGCCGGCGGCAGCATGGCGTTCATGAACCTGGGCGACAACGGCACGGCCACGCCCGCCACGCCCGGCGTGGCCGGCCAGCAGCAGAACGGGACGGTGATCGATGATCCGGACGAGCGGGCGCCGAGCTGCGCGGTGAACAGTCGCGTGACCGCCTGCCTCAGGAGCATGTTCGAGCACGTCCTGGTGGTCGTCGACAATGCGAAGGTCCAGGGCTACGACTTCGGCCTCATCGCCGACTACGCCACGGTGCTGGCGCTGTCGCAGCCCCGCTCGCTCGACGGCTGCAACGTCTTCCCGAGCGTCATCGACGTGTTCGCCCGCGGCTGCGCCGGACGCGACAATCCCGCGGGCCTGACCCGCGCCGACGCGGCCTATCTGATCGCGCTCTACAGGGCGGACCTCAGGGCCAGGAAGACCAGCGAGCAGACCGATATCGCCGGTCGCATGGCGGACGCGCTGCTCAACAGCCGGACGCCGAACGGTCTGGCGATCCCGGTCAAGACGAATGCGCCGCACTGATCGGATGGGCAGGCTTCATCCAACGAGGCAGGGTCGACAAGGGGCTGGCCGGAAGCAACCGCTCCAGAGACGCCGAGCCGGTGTGACGTTCGGGCGTGCGTGCGGAATCGGACTGGCCTGCGCCGCGTGGCTGGCAGCGGGCGCGGCTCTTGCCCAGCGCGAGCCGCCGCACGTCCAGCTTCTCCCGACGCCTCCCGCACCGGAGACGGCCGAAGCCACGGCGGTGTCGCCGGTCACGGTCGAGGCGACCAAGCCGGAGGAGCTGAAGAAGCAGACCTATAGCTTCGTGCAGACCTTCGCGGCCACGACGGCCAAGCTCGACCAACTGGCGCGCTGGTACCGGCCGGTGTGTGTGGCCGTCCAGGGCTTGCCGACGGACGAGGCGGCCGTGGTCAAGGCGCGGGTCGAGGAAGCGGCCAAGGCGCTGAAGGTCGGCGCGCAGGGACGCGGGTGCAATCCCACGATCGAGATCCTGTTCGCCGTCCAGCCCCAGGACACGCTCGACCAGATCGCCGCGCGGCGGCCGGACGTGCTGGGCTACGACTGGCAGCGGCAGGCCGCCGGGCTCAAGATCGTCAGCCACCCGATCCAGGCCTGGTACGTGACCGGTTCAGAGGGCGACGCGAATACCGCCGGCCTGGCCTTCATGAACATGGGTTGGGGCAGCGTCATCTCGCGCGCGGGCGTCGCCGGCCGCCAACGGTCAGGCGAGGTGGCGGATGATCCGGAAGAAAACGGCCCCACCGGCTGCGGCGCCAACTCCCGCTTCAGCGCCTGCCTGAAGAGCATGTTCGAGCACATACTGGTGGTGGTGGACGTGGCGCAGGCCCGCCGCTTCGATCCAGGGCTGATCGCCGACTATGTGACGGTGATGGCCCTGTCGGAGCCCCGCTCGCTCGACGGTTGCAACGTCCTGCCCAGCGTGATCGACCTGTTCGCCCGCGGCTGCGCCGGGCGCGACAGCCCCGAGGGCCTGACCCGCGCCGACGCGGCCTATCTGACTGCGCTCTACAAGGCCGACCTCGAAGCCAAGAAGGCCGGCGAGCAGTCGGAGATCGCGCGGCGCATGGCCGATCTGCTGCTCAAGGGCGGAGCGAACGACCGCCTGACGCTGCAGGTCAAGCTCGACAAGCCGGCCGCTGGCGGCCGCTGACCTCCCGCAGACGCGTTTGCGATTGCGCCTCGCCCGTCGGGGGCCATCATGGGGCAGGGCCAGCCGGCGGGGGCGGCGATGATCGAACTGCGCTTCGAGGCGGATATCCGGGCGGACGCCGAGCAGGTGTTCTCGCTGCTGGTCGAGCTGCGCGACTACGACCGCTGGCTGCCGAAATCGATGGCGTTCCACGGCACGACGCGCATTTCCGAAGGTCCGATCGGGCTGGGCACGACCTATGTCGAGGACAGCCCCGTCGGGGTCCGGCGGGGCGTGGTGACGGGGATGATCAGGCCGACCGCCCTGCATTTCGAGCAGCCCATGACGCTCAAGCCGAAGGCGCTGGGGAGCGTCGGCATCCGGCTGTTCCACACCCTGACGCCGGGGGCGGGGTCGGTGCACGTCCTGCGGCGGCTGGAGCTGGAGCCCCGGGGCGCGGTGAGGCTGGTCATGCCGTGGGTGAGCCAGGGCTTCCGGGTCGAGAACGAGCGGATGATGCGGGCGCTGAAGGCCTTCGCCGAGGACCGGCCCTAAGGACGGCCCTAAGGACGGCCTTGAGGGGGCTCGGCCGGACGGTCGAGTTCGGCGGCCATGACCATCACCGGCTGGTGGCGGCCCACGATGTCGGCCTGTTCCTCGGCCCGCGTCCGCCGGAAGACGTTGCGCCGGATGTAGAGGCCTTCGGCATGGTGCAGGCGCTGGGCCTCGGGCAGCTGCTCGCCGGCCCGCCGCAGGGTGTCGCTGGCGCCCACGCCGATGACGATCGCGGCCGGTCCCTTGCCCCGGACATAGACGAAGTTGCCCGCGATGCTGGGCAGCCGGTCGAGATCGTCGATGCGCTCGAAGCGATAGACGGCGCCCGAGGCGCCGGTCAGGTCGATGAAGGCTTTGGGCGCCGGCGTGACGGGGGCGCGCAGGTCCTTGCCCTGCCTCATGGGATCGACAGGGTCAGGAGCGCCGGGCAGGGCGGGAGGCTGGGGGGCATGGGGATCTCCGGGCGCCCGCCGGCGCCGGGCCCCGGGCGCGGACGCGGCGGCGCGCGACGTGTTCAAATGGGCCTGATTTGCCCTTGTATCACGCTCGGGCGACAACGTGCTCGGATAAATATCCGACCCGAAGAAATCAGTGGATCGAAAGCGGTCGAGCTGATCTAGAGAACCCGTTCGTGAATTTTCTCACAGACGATTCCGGCCTTTCAGCGCAAGGCGCCGAGATAATATTTTCGCACAGCGCGCAGGGACGAGCCCATGAAAGAATCCAAGGGAAAAGTGAAAGTAAAGACGCTCAAGGCGAACGCGTCGCAGCCGAGCCTGAAGGGGCTGACGGGGCTGGCGCAGCCGAAGCCCAAGGGCCGCTGAGGCGGTCCGCGCCGGGGCGCAACGCTTCCAGACGCGGAACGCCCCCTCCGGCCTTCTGGGCCGTCTTACGCCGGTCGTATACGACCGGCCAAGACCCCCGCAAGCGGGGAGGACGCGAGGACGCCCTGACGCCTAGCGTCCCGCTTCTTCCTGCCGCCTGATCCACTGTTCGAGCCAGTGGATGTTGTAGTCGCCGGCCAGGATGTCGGCTTCGTGCAGCAGGTCCTGGAACAGGGGGATGGTGGTCTCGATGCCGCCGACGACCATCTCGCCCAGGCACCGGCGCAGGCGCGCGACGCATTCGGTGCGGTCGCGGCCGTGCACGATCAGCTTGCCGGCGAGGCTGTCGTAGTAGGGCGGGATCGAATAGCCGGCGTAGATCGCCGAATCCAGGCGCACGCCCAGGCCCCCCGGGGCGTGGAAGTCGGTGATCAGGCCGGGCGAGGGGGTGAAGCTGCGCGGGTTCTCGGCATTGATGCGGCACTCGATGGCGTGGCCCTCGATCAGCACCTCGTCCTGCTTGAAGCTGAGCGGCAGGCCGGCGGCGATGCGGATCTGCTCGCGCACCAGGTCGATGCCGGTGACGGCCTCGGTGACCGGATGCTCCACCTGCAGGCGGGTGTTCATCTCGATGAAGAAGAACTCGCCGTCCTCGTACAGGAACTCGATGGTGCCGACGCCGAGGTAGCCGATCGCCTGGATCGCATCGACCACCACCTTGCCGATCTTGGCGCGCGCCTTGGCGTCGATGACGGGCGAGGGGGCTTCCTCCAGCACCTTCTGGTGGCGGCGCTGCAGCGAGCAGTCGCGCTCGCCGAGGTGGCAGACGTTGCCGAAGCTGTCGGCGACCACCTGCAGCTCGATGTGGCGGGGCTTCTGGAGGTAGCGCTCCATATAGACCGCGTCGTCGCCGAAGGCGGCCTTGGCCTCGGCCCGGGCGGTCGAGACGGCCTCCTGCAGGCCCTCGCGGTTGAGCGCGACCTTCATGCCGCGCCCGCCGCCGCCCGCGGCCGCCTTGATCAGCACCGGGAAGCCGATGTCGCCCGCGGCGGCCATGGCCTCTTCCTCGGTGGTGACCGCGCCGTCCGAGCCCGGGACGACGGGGATGCCGGCGTCCTTGACCGTCTGCTTGGCGCTGATCTTGTCGCCCATCACCCGGATGTGCTCGGGCTTGGGGCCGATGAAGGTCATGCCGTGGGCCTGGACGATCTCGGCGAAGCGGGCGTTCTCGGACAGGAAGCCGTAGCCGGGGTGGATCGCCTGGGCGCCGGTGATCTCGGCCGCCGCGATGATCGAGGGGATGTTGAGGTAGCTCTTGGCCGCCGCGGCCGGGCCGATGCAGACGCTCTCGTCGGCGAGGCGCACGTGCATGGCCGAGGCGTCGGCCTCGGAGTGCACGGCCACGGTGGAGATGCCCATCTCCTTGCACGCGCGGTGCACCCGGAGCGCGATCTCGCCCCGGTTCGCGATCAGGATCTTGTCGAACATCGACCTATCCCTACTCGATCACTGCGAGGGGTTCGCCGAATTCCACCGGCTGGCCGTCCTCGGCCAGGAGCGCCCGCACCACGCCGCCCTTGGGCGCGGGGATCGGGTTCATGGTCTTCATGGCCTCGATGATCAGCAGGGTCTGGCCCTGGGTGACGGTGTCGCCGACCTTGATGAACGGCGGGGCGCCCGGCTGCGACTGCAGGTAGACGGTGCCGACCATGGGCGACTTGACCACCTCGCCGGGGGGCAGGGCCTCGCCGGTGAATTCCGGCGCAGCGGCTTGGGCGGCCGGCGCGGCGGCGACCGGCGCGGGCGCGACGGCATGCACGGCCACGGGCGCGGCCATCAGCGTGCGGGAGACGCGGATCTTCAGATCGCCGCGCTCGATCTCGATCTCGCTGAGGCCGGTGTCATTGAGGATGCCGGCCAGCCGGCGCACGAGGCGCGTGTCGATGGGATCGGGACCGTCGGACATAGAGGTAATCCTGTTTCTCGTTCGTCTCAGGCTTGGCGCCGCCTCAGGCCTTCTGGGCCAGGTGGGCGGCGGCCTGGACGGCCAGTTCGTAACTCTTGGAGCCGAAGCCGGCGATGATGCCGGTGGCGGCCTGCGAAACGTAGGTCTGATGGCGGAAAGCCTCGCGAGTCGCCAGATGCGACAGGTGGCATTCCACGACGGGGATCGATAGCGTCTTCAGCGCGTCGAGCAAGGCCACCGAGGTGTGGCCATAGGCCGCCGGGTTGATGACGAGGGCCGAGGCTTCGGTGCGCGCCTCCTGGATCCAGTCGACCAGCACGCCCTCGTGGTTGGACTGGCGGAAGTCGATCGCGAAACCCAGGGCCTTGGCCAGATCGACGCACGCCTGGTTGATGTCATCCAGGGTGGTCTTGCCATAAATATCAGGCTCTCGGACCCCCAGGAGGTTGAGGTTGGGCCCGCTGAGCACATAGATGGGCTTAGGCATGTGACTCCGTGTCGGGGCCGTTGGTTCGGCGTCTTGTATCTTCGGCGCCCAAGGGTCACAAGCACATGCCGTGCTTTGGCTCGTCCAGGACTTCTCCCCTGGACTTGGAGTGATCGATGAAACTGTGGGTCAACGGCGAGGAGCGCAGCCTTGGCGAGGTGGCCGACGTCGCCGCCCTGGTGGCCGCCCTGGGCCTCGACGGACGCAAGGTGGCGGTGGAGCGCAACCTCGAGATCGTGCCCCGCTCGACCTATGCCCAGACGCCGGTAGGCGAGGGCGATCGTATTGAAATCGTGCATTTTATCGGAGGCGGCTAGATGAACGCTCCTGCCAACGCTGCGGCTCTCGCCGAGGCTGAAGACACCTGGACCGTGGCCGGCCGCACCTTCCGCTCGCGCATCATCGTGGGCACCGGCAAGTACAAGGACTACGCCCTGAACGCCGCCGCCGCCGAGGCGGCCGGCGCCGAAATCGTGACCGTGGCGCTTCGCCGCGTGAACCTGTCGGACCCCTCCCAGCCCATGCTGGTGGACTATGTGAAGCCCGACCGATTCACCTACCTGCCCAATACGGCGGGCTGCTTCACGGGGGAGGACGCGGTGCGCACCCTGCGCCTGGCGCGCGAGGCGGGCGGCTGGGACCTGGTCAAGCTGGAGGTGCTGTCCAACACCGCGCACCTCTATCCCGACATGGAAGAGACCCTGCGGGCGCTCAAGATGCTGGTCGCCGACGGCTTCCAGGTGATGGTCTACTGCACCGACGACGTCGTCTATGCCAGGAAACTGGAGGAGGCGGGGGCCGCCGCCATCATGCCGGCCGCCGCGCCGATCGGCTCGGGCCTCGGCATCCAGAACCGGGTCAACATCCGCCTGATCGTGGAGCAGGCCAATGTGCCGGTGCTGGTCGACGCGGGCGTGGGCACGGCGTCGGACGCCACCATCGCCATGGAGCTGGGCTGCGACGCGGTCTTGATGAACACCGCCATCGCCGGGGCGCAGGACCCGATCCGCATGGGCCGGGCCATGAGGCACGCGGTGATCGCCGGCCGCGAGGCGTACCTGGCCGGGCGCATGCCGCGGCGGATGTACGCCGACCCGTCCTCGCCGCTGGCGGGGTTGATCTGAAGGCCGGCGCCTTGGACCTGAAGCCGATCGTCGTCTGGGCGGGCGCGCTGATCGTCACAGTGGCCGTGGCCTTGGCGCTGCACCTTCCCGAACGCATGCGCTGCAGGGGCGTGGGCCGGTCCATGACCTGCGAGCGCAGCCTGCTGTCGCCCGAACTGTGGGCCGGCCACTAGGCGTTCGGGCGCCACAATCCCGTCCGGGTTCGGATAACTAGCTGTGCCATATCCGTCGCACCTGCTGCGGTGCAGCATGGTGTGGCCGGCGCGCCCCTTCTATGGGCGTGAGTCCACGACTAGGTACGCACTCCCGCCAAAGTTGGGCGGACAGTTTGTATAAGGAATAAAAAAGTGAAGTCTCTCGTTGCTTTCGCGGCCCTCGCGGCCGCGGCCGCCATCGCGGCTCCCGCCTCCGCCCAGACCCTGCCGTCCTACCTGACCGGCGTGACCTACAACGGCTCGCTCGGCTACACCGGCCTGTCCTGGGGCGGCAACAACCTCGGCGCGGTGACCCTGCGCGCCGGCGCCGACCTCGGCAAGTACGTCGGCGTGGAAGGTGAAGGCAACTTCGGCGTGTCCGACGCGGCCGTCTCGATCGGCGGCGCCAGCGCCAAGACCCACCTGAACAACGCCTACGCCGGCTATTTCGTCGGCCGCTATCCGGTCATGCCCAACGGCAACCTGTTCGCACGTGTGGGCTTTGGTCACATCGACGCCCAGCAGTCGGCCTCGTATCAGGGCGCGGGCGTGACGGTGCACGACGGTGTGGACAGCCTGAACTACGGCGCCGGCGGCGAATACTTCTTCGACGGCAAGAACGGCCTGCGCATCGAGTACACCCGCTACGACCTGCGCACCGACAACGCCAAGAACGTCGACACCTGGTCGCTCAGCTTCGTCCGCAAGTTTTAGTAACAGTAGCGTAACAGTGGCTTACCAGTAGCGTTGCGTAAGGAAGGGCTCGCCGCGAGGCGGGCCCTTTTCGCGTTCAGGCGGCGAAGGATCGGGTCTTGAGCGCCTTGAGCCGCTTGCGCTGGATGGCGCGCGGCGAGCGCTGGCCGCGCGGCGGGGCGGCCACGGCGAGACGGAGGCCGCGCACCTCGGGGCGGACGAAGAACGACAGGGCCACGCAGATCAGCGCCAGGCCGGCGACGGGGAAGGCGATGGCGGCGACCCCGGCCGCGGCGAAGATGGCCAGGGCCAGGCCGGAGCGGATGCGGGCGCGGCGCTGGGCCTCGGGCGGGACCTGGCTGCAGTCGGCCTGGGCCATGACCGCGCGCTCGAACGTCAGATAGGCCGCGTCCACGCACACGAACACCAGGGCGTAGGCCATGACCGGGATGGCGGCCAACCCCGTGCGCGCGACCCACTGGGTGGCGAAGGGCACCAGGGAGATCATGAACAGGTGCAGGAAGTTCAGCCAGATCAGCCGGTTGGTGGGCTCGCGCACGAAGCGCATGAGGTGGTGGTGGTTGATCCAGATGATGGCGATGAACAGGTAGCTGACCGCATAGCTGATCGCGGTCGGCCAGAGGGCGGCGAGCGCGGCGAGGCTGGGCTGGTCCGGCGGCCGCAGCTCCAAGACCATGATGGTGATGATCACCGCGATGACGCCGTCGGAAAAGGCCGACAGGCGATCGGCGCGCCCCTGCCGCTCGTTGGACCGGTTGCCCTGCATCGCGTCGCCTCCTCGCCCGCCGTTCGGGTGCGGGGGCGAGCCTAGCGCGGCGAGGCGCGGGACCCTAGGCGGCGAAACGCGGCCGCAGGGGGTGGATGGTCGAGAGGCTCTTGCCCAGTTCCTGCTCGGCCACGGCCAGGTCGTAGGCGGCCTGCAGGTTGAGCCAGAACATCGGGGTGGTGGAGGCGAAGGCGCGCGACAGGCGCAGGGCCGTGTCGGGGCTCATGGCCGTCTGGCCCGCCACCAGACGCTCGATGCGGGTGCGCGGCACGCCGATCGCCTTGGCCGTGGTGGGCGCCTTGACGCCCATGGGCTTCATATAGGCCTCCCACAGGACCTCGCCCGGATGGATCGGGCGCGGCGGCTCGGCCGTGCGGCCGACCAGGGCGGCGGCGTCGGCGCGCAGTTCGTCGAGGCTGACCTGGGCCTCGGCCATGCGCTTGTGGCGCAGAGCCTCGCGCGGGGCCTCGCCCCCGCCGTCCGACGCCTTGCGAGACGACTTGGCGCCCAGGGCGCCGAACAGAAACCTGGCCATTGGCGACAGTCCCCGCCATCGATCCGAAGACTGTAGATCAGCTTGGCGTACGAATCATTACCTGGGCGAACATCGCCCGTGCGGCGTATCGTCCGCAGATACAAAGAGCCCTGGGATCGGCTTCCTGGCGCTCGATCCAATGCGTGGGAGCCTCGGTTTCGTCACCTCACACCCTCCTTCCCCCTCGATGGGGGAAGGTCGGGATAGGGGTGCGGGCACGGCCTGGCAGGCATGGCAATGGAGGCGGTACAGCCTCACGCGCTCTTCCACATGCCGACTGCAAGCACCCCCACCCAACCCTCCCCCATCGAGGGGGAGGGCGATGAGGATCAGCTCTTGGCGCTCTTGCGGGCCTGTTCGATGGCCAGGGCCAGCTGGTCCATGCTGTTGCCCTCGATCATGGTGTCGCCGACCACGAAGGTGGGGGTGCCGTTGGCGCCGATGGCCA
>FTJU01000475.1_pt2 | contig 12430 bp, 8 predicted proteins | sample 1658961 | NCBI WGS metagenome assembly FTJU01 (sample SAMEA3914878, study PRJEB12502) | metagenome | biome: forest; material: soil | place: USA | collected 2012-03-12 | depth 0.3 m | reverse complement strand
GGACAGGAGTGGGGCGGCGCGCGGGGCGTCGATGAGGGCGGTCGCTTCGTCGGCGGTGAGTGGGAGCGCACGGTAGGCGCGGTCGCCGAGGAGTTCGATGATCATGCCGGACAGACCGAATTCGATAACCGAACCGAAGGATGGGTCGTCTTGCACCCGCAGCACACAGCCGACACCGGGGATGGCCATCTTCTGAATGTGCACGGCGGGATCCCCGCATAGTTCCACCAGGTGCGAGTAGGCCTGACGCACGGCCTCCGGATGCCACAGGTCCAGTCGCACACCGCTGAGATCCGGTCGGCGCCGCCACATTTCGCCGGTCGCCTTGGCCGCGACCGGATAGCCTAGTTCCTGGGCCGCGGCTACCGCCTCGTCGGCGCTGCGCACCTCACGGAATTCGACGACGTGAATTCCGTAGCATTCCAAAAGATCCACGGCTTCCAGATCGGTGAGCCAGCGCCCGTCGGATTCGCGCATCCATTCGGCGACCAGCCGCTTGGCCCGGTCCGCATCGATACCCACGGGACGGACCACCGTCGACACCGGTCTGGTGCGCCACTGCGCGTAGCGGTGCGCCCTGGCCAGCGCCCGTGCGGCGCGCTCTGGATCCGGATACGACGGTATCGAGCCACGCGCCGCGGTACCGCTCGGGCCGCGCACCGCCAGCAGGTTCGGAATCCCTTGCTCGGCAACGAAAGTGGTGAGAATGGGTTTATCCGCATCGGGCACGGCCGCCGCGGCCGCACTAATGGATTCGGCGAATCCGGCCATCGGCAGCGGCACCGGTGGCGCGAAAACCACGATCACCGCGTCGATCTCATCCGAGCGCAACGCGGCGACCACCGCGTCCAGATACGCACCCGGCGTCGCGTCCGGCCCCAGGCTCACCGGATCGCCGATCGACTCCTCGTCCACCACACGCTCGGTCGGGCGTGGGCGCCGAACACCGTCGTACGGCACCGTGGTGGGCCGCCGGACCTCGAGCCCCTCACCACGCGCGGCATCGACGGCCAGCCAGTTCAACGCCGCGCTATTGCCGATCACGGCGACCCGCGGACCCGCGGGCAGCGGCTGATAGCCCAACAGTGCCGCACAGTCGAACAACTCCGAAATCGAGTCGACCTGCACGATTCCCGACTGCGCGAACAGGTCCCGCACGATGGATCGATCCATATCGTCGCCCGGATGAGCCCGTGCGGCCAATCGCCCACTGCTCACCGCGACGATGGGTTTACTCCGCGCGACCCGACGCGCGATACGTGAGAATTTGCGCGGATTACCGAAGCTCTCCAGATACAACAGGATCACATCGGTGGCGGAATCGGTGTCCCAGTATTGCAACAGGTCGTTGCCGGACAAATCCGCGCGATTGCCCGCCGAGACGAAGGTCGACAATCCGAGGTTGCGCGCGGCAGCCTCACCGAGGATGGCCGCACCCAGCGGCCCCGACTGACAGAAGAATCCGATGCGGCCGCGCCCGGGCAGTACCGAGGCGAGCGTCGCATTCAAGGAAACCGTGGCATCGGTATTGGCGATGCCCAGCGCACTCGGTCCGACCACTCGCATCCCGTGTCCGCGGGCCGCGGCGACCAACTCGTGTTCGGCGACGACACCGCCCGCGCCGGTCTCCCCGAAGCCCGCGGTCAGCACGACCAACCCCTTGACGCCCTTGGCCATACAGTCGTCCAGTACCGAGCTGATCGCCTCCGGCGGCACGGCGACCACCGCGAGATCCACCTCATCGGGGATATCGCGCACGGTCGGGTAGGCCCGCACCCCACGCACGGAGCGTCGGTTCGGATTGACAGGGAACACCGGTCCCTGGAAAACCCCGGACAGCAGATTGGCCAAGATCACTCCGCCGACCCGGGCCGGGCCCATGGTGGCACCGATCACCGCGACCGAACGCGGCGCGAGCAGATTGCCTACACTGCGTGCCTCCGAGGCGCGTTCACGCGAATCCCGCACCGAGAGCAGGGCTTCGGTGGGATCGATGGCGAATTCCAGATGCAGCACCGAACCGTCTCTCGCCCGCTCCACCTGATAGCCCGCGTCACGGAATACGGTGACCATCACGGTGTTCTCGGCAAGCACCTCCGCGACGAACGTCTCGATCTTGTTTTCCGCGGCCGCACCCGCCAGATGTTCGAGCAGAATCGACCCGAGTCCGCGTCCCTGATGCTCGTCGGCGACCACGAACGCGACCTCGGCGGCGCGCGGTCCGGTACGGTCGGTCAGCAGTTCGTAGCGGCCGACCGCGATGATCGCCTCACCGAGTACCAGCAGCAGGCCGACTCGATCGTGATGGTCGACATGGGTGGAGCGGTACATATCCTTCGGTGAAATACGCGGGTACGGACCGAAGTAGCGCAGATACCGGGAGCGATCCGACAGTGCCGTGTGGAACTCTTGCAGCCGCTCCGCATCATCGGGTGTGATCGGGCGCAGTCGGACTACGCCGCCGTCGGAGGCGAGGACATCGGCGAACCAGTGCTGCGGCGGCGGTGGCGGCACCGCGGGCGTGCTCGGGGAGTCCGGCACCGGCGGGTTCTCAATCACGGGGGTCCTCCGGATCCAAGCCGAGCAGCCCGAAGGTGGCTCGGCGCGTGGCCAATACGGCCGTATCGATGGCGTGTTGCGCCCGGTCGGTGCGCGGGTCACCAGTCTCCCCGGTGCCGCCGGGACCATCCCACGGGCGGTAGGCGGTGTCACCACCGTCACCCATGGTGCGCGGCGGGTCGACGGTTGGCGCCGCCGAGCGGATCATATCGATCCAGTCCTGCGGCACAGCGGTCTCCGGTGCGATGGTGCGATCCAGTGCGGTCGCCAACAGATGCGTCCATGCGCGCGGCACGACACGTACCACGCCGTAACCACCACCACCGACGGCGAGCCAACGGCCTTCGGCGTATTCGTCGGCCAGATCGCGCATGGCGATGAAGGCGGCGCGTTGACCGTCGACGGTCAGTTCCATATCGGCGAGTGGGTCCTCGCGATGGGTGTCGACACCGCATTGGCTGACCACGAGCTGCGGCCGGAACGAGGCCAGCGCACCGGGCACGATCGCGTGAAAGCCCCGCAGCCACTGCGGATCACGGGTGCCAGGCAGGACTGCCAGATTGATCGCAGTACCCTCGGCGGCGCCGTGACCGGTCTCCTCCGGCCACCCGGTATTAGGCCACAGGGTGGCCGGATGCTGATGAATCGAGATCGTCAGCACCCGGGGGTCGCCGTAGAAGGCGCGCTGCACACCATCGCCATGATGCACATCGACATCGATATAGGCGATCCGATCGAATCCGTTGTCCAGCAGCCATGAGATGGCTACGGCCGCATCGTTGTAGATGCAGAATCCAGCCGCCGAATCCGGCATCGCATGATGCATGCCACCGCCGATGCTCACCGCGCGCCTGGTCCGCCCCTGGGCGATCTCGCGCGCGGCGGTCATGGTGCCGCCGACGATCACGGAGGCCGCCTGATGCATCCGCGGGAACACCGGATTATCCGGTGAGCCGAGGCCGTACGGCGGCGCGAGTGGCGCACCGGCGGGCGCTGTGGCATGTTCGACGGCCTCGATGTAGTCGGCGGTGTGGATGCGCAGCAAATCGGACACTTCGGCCCGCTCGGGCACCAATCGTTCGACACCGTCGAGTAATCCGAGGCTTTCCGCCAGGGCCATGGTGAACTTCAGGCGCGCCGGTTTCATCGGGTGCTCCGGCGTCCACGCGTAGTCGAGGAAGCGGTCGGTCCAGACAACGGTCCCGGATCCCGCCTCGAGATCACCTTCGTCGAGTGGCGCGGACTGTTCGCCGTGTGGTGCAGTGGCCATGCTCGCAACGCTACGCGGGAAGGTAACGGCCCCGTCGGACGTTCCTATGCAGTAGAAATACAGGCGAGAGCGAACACGGTGACGGACCGTGCGCCGACAGAATTCCCATAGCGCAGTCACGGGTGTAGCGCGAAACCACGCGCCACGCGGGGGTACCGACGTGCGTGGGTAGAATTCGTGCCGACGAAGGGGTAACAGGTGAAGGATCTGGTCGACACCACGGAGATGTACCTCCGTACCATCTACGACCTCGAGGAAGAGGGCGTGGTGCCCCTGCGTGCGCGTATTGCCGAGCGTCTCGAACAAAGTGGCCCGACGGTCAGCCAGACCGTCGCGCGGATGGAACGCGATGGCCTGCTGCTGGTCGCCGGTGATCGCCATCTCGAACTCACCGAGAAGGGCCGCAGCATGGCGGTCGCGGTCATGCGCAAGCATCGCCTCGCCGAGCGACTGCTCGTGGACATCATCGGGCTCGAGTGGCAGAACGTGCACGCCGAGGCGTGCCGCTGGGAACATGTCATGAGCGAGGATGTCGAGCGGCGGCTGGTCGAGGTGCTCAATCACCCGACCACCTCCCCCTACGGCAACCCGATTCCGGGCCTGGACGAGCTGGGCATCGCACCGCCGAACGCTGCCGACGAGACCCTGGTTCGACTGTCGGATCTGCCGCACGGCCAAGTGCACGCGGTCGTGGTACGTCGCCTCGCCGAGCACATCCAAACCGATCCCGAGGTCATCGGCCAGCTGCGGGAGGCAGGCGTGGTGCCCGATGCCCGCGTGACGGTCGAGACCAAACCCGGTTCGGTGATCATCACCGTGCCCGGCCACGAGGCTTTCGAGCTCTCTGACGAAATGGCCCATGCCGTCCAGGTGAAGTTGGTCTGAGGCGTGAAACTTCTGGTCACGGGTGGCGCGGGCTATGTCGGTGGTGTCTGCGCGCAGGTTCTGCTCGAATCGGGGCATGAGGTCGTGGTTGTCGACGATCTGTCGACCGGCAATGCCGAGGGCGTGCCCACCGAGGCGCGGTTCGTCGAGGGTGATGTCGCGGTCGCCGCGCCGGCACTGCTCGAGACCGAATCCTTCGACGGTGTCCTGCATTTCGCGGCGCAGTCGCTGGTCGGTGAGTCGGTGCGGCAGCCGGAGAAGTACTGGCACGGCAATGTGGTGAAGACACTCGAACTGCTGGAGGCGATGCGCCGCACCGAGACGCCGCGGCTGGTCTTCTCCTCGACCGCCGCCGTATACGGCGAACCCGAACGAGTGCCGATCACCGAGGACGCGCCGACCCGGCCGACCAACCCCTACGGTGCCTCCAAACTGGCCATCGACCACGCCATCACCTCCTACTCGATCGCACACGGCTTGGCCGCGACCAGCCTGCGCTACTTCAACGTCGCGGGCGCCTACGGCGGCCTCGGCGAAAACCGGGTGGTGGAAACCCATCTCATCCCCCTCGTGCTCCAGGTCGCCCTCGGTCATCGCAAGGCGATCTCGGTCTTCGGTACCGACTGGCCCACACCCGACGGCACCGCGGTTCGCGATTACATCCACATCCGCGACCTCGCCGACGCCCACCTGCTGGCGCTCGACTCGACGGAATCCGGCATCCATCGCATCCTCAATCTCGGCAGCGGAACCGGCTTCTCCGTCCGCGAGGTGATTTCGGCCTGCGAACGCGTCACCGGCCTGCCCATCGCCGCCGAGGACGCGCCGCGTCGCGCCGGCGATCCGGCCACACTGATCGCCTCCAGCGACCGCGCCATCACCGACCTCGGCTGGCAGCCCAAGCACAACAATCTCGACGAAATCGTCGCCGATGCTTGGGAATTCCTGCGCGACCTCGGGCCGTTGGCACACAGCGCCGAATAGGCCGGTTTCCCGCCATCGAACGCAGTCACATGGTGGTGCTGCCCTTGCCACGCCCACCATGTGACTCGCCGACTCACCTCTGACCACCACAGAACTCGATCAGGCTCACCGGACAACCGGCCCTAGATCTATGCCGAGATCCGCGGCGATGCCCAGCCCGCAGTGGGCAAGGCGGCGCAGTGTATCCGGGCGCATCCCAGTGCGTAGGGAGACCTCGAGCAGACTCGCCATGGAATGGGCGGGATCCGCGGCCAACGCCGCCTGCAATGCGACGCCGGCGAGCGGCCCGTCACCGCGGATATAGGCGCTATAGCCGAGAAGCGTTGCGGCATCAGCACGGTCGCCGCCCGAGAGTGCGCGTGTCAGTGCCACCCACAGCGTTTCCGCGGGGGCGGCGTGGTCTCCTACGGCCAGTCCGAACAGTGCGTCGCGCACCGTCCGGTCACGCAGCTCCGCGCCCAGTTCCGCGTATTCCTCGGCGGTGAGGGCCACACCGGAGTCGATGTTGCTGATCTGCCACAGCAGATGTTCGAGTGCCCGCCGGTGATATCCGTCGGTATCACCACGCCGGACGGCCGCCGCGTACCGCTCGTGCGCGCGGGCGCGGGCGCTGTCGAGATACACCGCGACCTGTTGCGCCAGTTCCGCATCCGGTGCGACCAGATCGGTCAGTTCCGAACGGGTGCCACGTATCGGCCGCCCCTCGAGCACATGCGCCACCGTCACCATCGATGTCGCCGGATCCGGCAGCGTCCCACGATGGTTCGGATCGAGCAAACTCCACCACCGCCGCTCCGCCTCGATCGCACGCACCGCCCAGGCACCCTCGAGGTACACCTCGGCGCGCGCCAGCCGCCGCGCGAACGCCGCTATGAGCGTGCCCCACGGTCCCAGGGTTCCGGCACCGCTTCGGTGTGTGCGCCGCGGTTCGCGCGCCCGGTCGTCGACGATTACCGCGAGTACTTCTGTCGCTCCCTCCGCGGCACAGATCTGCGAAATACACTCCGCGTACGCCGCCGCGAGCCCGCGGCGACCACCACCCTCCTGATCCAGATCGAACCGCACCACCGCATCGATGATCGGACTTCGTTCGGTATCGGTCGTGCCACGCAACACGGCCACCACCAGCGACCTTTCCGGCACGAATCCGACCATGGCGGGCATCGCCACTATCAATTCACCAGGATCATCGACATGTAGCGAATCCCCCGGTATCCGATCTCCGAATTCGGGCGGCGGTTCCGCACAGATCCCCGGGTGCGGCGCTGCGCCGAACCCCCGTGTGCACTCCGTCGATTCGTCGTCGACGTCGGGGTCGGGGTCGGGGTCGAGGAAGGACACCGAATCTATTCGGGCGGTGACCTTGTCGGCGGGCCACGTCCGATACGCATGCGTCCCAACGCTATCGCCTTCGATTCGTACCGCGCCGGCGGTGTCCGCGCCATCACACGGGTGCTCGACATCGCGTCTGCCCGAGTCGCCGACACGCGCCGGATGGGCGGATTTGCTCAGGTGAACGGCGGGGCTCGGGCAGAAACCGGCGCGCGGCGATGCGCCGTCACCTGGATCTCCGAGGGCAGGAGCGGGGTTCGTGGAAGTCGTCATGCATCGAGGATGCGCGGACCCACCGTTACGCCCCGAATGCTGACCTGGGGATATCTCAGGACCGAATTACCCTGTGGAAAACACTGGGACTGTGGACGGACCGGAAACCGAACACGAAAACAACGGCGACCTTGTCGGTGCCACCTGCTACTGTCCGCCGTGAGCTGCGGCCGCCGATCGGCGGAACCCGCGGTGTTCACCCCTTCTCGACCTTCTCCACCGCCGTCGTGAACAGCTCGTCCAACGCTGCTGTATCCGGCTTCGCATCGCCGAATGTCATGCACGTCATCGTGATTCGCACATCGGCGACCTGTCCGATCAGCGTCTGCATCGACTGCGTCAATCCGGCCGCTCCCACCTGCGGCACCACCGTGCGACGCAGTGCGAGTGTGTCGTCGGCATCGATCGGTGGCGGCGCTTGTAGTTCGGTGGTCACCGTCGTCGTCGCACCCGCCCGGCTCACCTGCACTTGCCGGCAGCGTAGCAACTGCTCACGCAATGCCGACAGTGGCTGTCCAGTCCTGGTCAACTCCACGGTCAGGGTGGCGCGAGTCCGGTTGTCGGTGCCCACTGCGACGGCCGTCTGATTCGGACCGAATTGCTGAGCGGGCGGGACACATCCGTTGGGCTGCACTGTCGAACCGCGTCCGACCCCGGTCAGATCCCCCGCCGCCTGCGCAGCCGCCTCCGGTGGCAGCATCACGGCCTCGTATTCGTCCGGAAACTGCGTAACATCGGGCAGCAGCGTCGAAAGCTGTGCCGCCACATGCCGGGTCCCGGTACTCGGTCCGGACGCGATCGGATGTCCGGTCACCGTCGACGCGCAGCCGGCGAGCAGCAGCACCCCCGCGGCGAAGGGCACCCAACCCGATACCCCGAATCCGCGTGGCCCGCTGCGCGTCGAATTCGGCACAGTCACCGTTCCACTGTGCCAAACTTCCGGTGCCCGCCCGCGATGCCACGCCGTTTCTCGGCGTGAGCCGCACGCGGTCACCAGCGGTGATCGGGCCGGGAATGTGTGGGGCAGCACCGACGTTGCCCTCTCTTACGGGTCGGTGTCGCCCGTGGCAACGTGTGTCGGGGCCATGGGGGACAATGGACAGTGGTTGACCGCCGCGAATTGCCCGAAAAGGCCTGTGAACCTGAAAGCTCGCGTAGGTGAACCGCGCAGGAAGGAGACGCGATGGACCACGAGTCGCGAATGTACGAGTTGGAATTCCCAGCTCCACAGCTGTCGAACGACGATGGCTTGGGTCCGGTCCTGGTACACGGACTGGAGGGCTTCACCGATGCCGGGCATGCGGTGCGGCTGGCCACGACGCACCTGCGCGAGAGTCTCGAGAGTGAGCTGGTCGCCTCGTTCGATGTCGACGAGTTGCTGGACTACCGCTCGCGTCGTCCACTGATGACGTTCAAGACCGATCACTTCTCGGATTACGCCGAACCCGAGTTGAACCTCTGGGCGCTGCGCGACACATCCGACACCCCATTCCTGCTGCTGTCCGGCCTGGAACCAGATCTGCGCTGGGAGAAATTCACCACCGCGGTACGTCTGCTCGCCGAACAGCTCGGCGTGCGACGCAGCATCGGGCTGAGTGCGATCCCGATGGCGATCCCACATACCCGCCCGCTCGGTATCACCGCGCACTCCTCCGACCGCGACCTCATCGCCGACCATCAGCGCTGGCCGGGCGAACTACAGGTGCCCGGCAGCGCGTCCTCGCTGCTCGAGTACCGGATGGCCCAGCACGGACACGAATCGGTCGGCTTCTCCGTGCATGTGCCGCACTACCTCGCGCAGACCGCATATCCAGAGGCCGCGCAGACCCTGCTCGAGCACGTCGCCGACAACACGGGCCTGGAATTCCCGCTGGCCGCGCTCGGTGAGGCCGCCGCGCGGGTGCGCGAGCAGGTCAACGAACACATCGCAGGCAATTCCGAGGTCGAGACGGTGGTGCACGCGCTCGAGCGCCAGTACGACAGCTTCGTCACCGCCCAGGAGCGCCAGTCGAGCTTGCTGGTCGGCGACGGTGAACTACCCAGCGGCGACGAATTGGGCGCCGAATTCGAGCGCTTCCTGGCCGAACAGGGCGGCTACGACGGCGACGAGGGCGAACGGTCCAACTGACCCGATCACCCTGACGGAGCCGTAGCGGGTTGCCCGTAGGGTGGTCGGAGTGGATCTGACCGAACTGCTCGAGATACCGGGAACCGACGCCGACGCGCTCTACGAATCCTTCGGGACGTGGGCGGCCGAGCAGGGCACCCCGCTGTATCCGGCGCAGGACGAGGCGCTGCTGGAATTGGCGTCCGGATCCAATGTCATCCTGGCCACACCTACCGGGTCCGGTAAATCGCTTGTCGCGGTCGGCGCGCATCTTTTCGCGCTGACACGTGGCCAGCGCACCTATTACACCGCACCCATCAAAGCGCTGGTCAGCGAGAAATTCTTCGCCCTGTGCGATGTCTTCGGCGCGGACCGGGTCGGCATGGTGACCGGTGACGCGGCAGTTAATCCGGAAGCGCCGATCATCTGTGCCACCGCCGAGATCCTGGCGAATATGGCGCTGCGCGAGGGCGCGGCGGCCGATGTCGGCCAGGTAGTGATGGACGAATTCCACTTCTACGCCGATCCGGACCGCGGCTGGGCCTGGCAGGTCCCGCTGCTCGAACTGCCGCGCGCCCAATTCCTGCTCATGTCGGCCACTCTCGGCGAAGTCGACTTCTTCGCCACCGATCTGGAACGCCGCACCGGCAATCCGACTGCCATTGTCGCGGGCACCGAACGTCCTGTCCCGCTGAGCTTTTCCTACGCGCGCACTCCGATCACCGAAACCCTGGAAGATCTCGTCACGACCAACCAGTCACCGGTGTACGTCGTGCATTTCACCCAGGCCGCCGCATTGGAACGCGCCCAGGCACTGACCAGCGTCAACTTCGCCACCCGCGCCGAAAAGGACGCCATCGCAACGGCACTGGGCGATTTCCGCTTCTCCTCCGGCTTCGGCAAAACCCTGTCCCGGCTGATCCGCCACGGTATCGGCGTACATCACGCGGGCATGCTGCCCAAGTACCGCCGCCTGGTGGAGCGCCTGGCCCAGGAAGGTCTGTTGAAGGTGGTGTGCGGCACCGACACCCTCGGCGTCGGCATCAACGTGCCGATCCGCACGGTCCTGCTCACCGGCCTCACCAAATTCGACGGTGTGCGCACCCGCAGACTCAAAGCCCGCGAATTCCATCAGATCGCGGGCCGCGCCGGCCGGGCGGGCTACGACACCATGGGCACCGTCGTCGTGCAGGCACCCGACCATGAGGTGGAGAACACCCGACTGCTGGCCAAGGCGGGCGACGATCCGAAGAAACAGCGCAAGGTGGTGCGCCGCAAACCGCCGGAGGGATTCGTCTCCTGGAGCGAGGAGACCTTCGACCGGCTCGTCGCCGCCAGCCCCGAACCGATGGTGTCGCGGTTCAATGTGACGAACTCGATGCTGCTCAACGTGATCGCCCGTCCGGGCAATTGCTTCGACGCCATGCGCCACCTGCTCGAGGACAACCACGAGTCCCGCCCTGCGCAGCGCCGCCACATCCTGCGCGCCATCCGCCTGTATCGCGCCCTGCGCGATGCCGGTGTAGTGCAGCAACTTCCGGAGCCCGACGCACAGGGCCGCCGCGCCCGCCTCACCGTCGACCTACAGCGCGATTTCGCCCTCGACCAGCCCCTGTCCCCCTTCGCCCTCGCAGCACTCGAATTGCTCGACAAGGACGCCCCCGGCTACACCCTCGACGTCATCTCACTCATCGAATCGACACTCGAGGATCCGCGCCAGCTGGTGATGGCCCAACAGCACAAGGCCCGCGGCCAGGCGATCAACGAGATGAAGGCCGACGGCATCGAATACGACGAACGCATGGAGCTGCTCGAGGAGGTCACCTGGCCGAAACCGCTGGCCGAGCTGATCGAACCCGCCTTCGAGACCTATCGCGCAGGCCACCCCTGGATGTCGGAGTTCGCGCCGTCCCCCAAATCGGTCGTCCGCGACATGATCGAACGCTCGATGACCTTCGCCGAGCTGATCTCGCATTACGAGCTGGCCCGCTCCGAGGGTGTTGTCCTGCGCTATCTCGCCGACGCGTATCGCGCGCTGCGGCGCACCGTCCCGGACGCCGCGCGCACCGAGGATCTCGACGATATGACCGAATGGCTGGGCGAGCTCGTGCGCCAAGTGGATTCGAGTCTGCTCGACGAATGGGAACAGCTCACCAATCCGGGCGCGGAGATCGACGCCGATCAGCTCGCCTTCGGCGCGGAATCGGTGCGTCCGATCTCGGCCAACGAACGCGCGTTCAAGGTGATGGTCCGCAATGCCATATTCCGGCGCGTCGAGCTCGCCGCCCTACGCCGCTGGGAGGCCCTCGCCGAGCTGGGCACCGGGCCGGACTGGGCGGCCGAGCTGACCCCCTACTTCGACGAGTACGACAGCATCGGCACCGGCCCGGACGCGCGCGGTCCGCAACTGTTCCGGGTGGAACAACGCCCCGGTTTCTGGCAGGTGCGCCAGGTACTTGACGACCCCGCAGGCGACCACGGCTGGGCGCTCGCGGCGGTGGTCGATCTCGCCGAGTCCGATGCCGCGGGCGAGGTCGTATTCGACGAGGTCACGGTAGTCGCAGGGTGATCATGATCAAGGTGTCGTCAACGAGTTGGTTACCAGGGGCATCGCGCTGATACTCTCTCGCGCGGTGCCCGAACGACGGCCGACCCCAAAAAGACGGAGAGTTCCCTTAGATTGACCGGTTCAAACCTGCCCGAATCGCCCTATCTGGCCATTCACCCAGAGCGGGTGCGCGTGAACTACCGTGCACTCCAGACCGCGGTACCCGGAGCCCGAATTCGCTTCGCGGTCAAGGCGAGTCCGGTGCCGGAACTCATCCGTCTGCTCGACCGTCTCGGCGCGGAGTTCGACGTCGCCAGTGTCGGTGAGATCGAACTGTGCCTGCGCGAGGGCGTCGACCCCGCCCGCATGTGTTACGGCAACCCGATCAAGAAGGCCGCTCATATCGCCACCGCGTATGCCGCCGACGTGCGCCGCTACGCCTTCGACACCGAGGACGATCTGCTGCGCATCG
>FTJU01000749.1_pt5 | contig 12477 bp, 19 predicted proteins | sample 1658961 | NCBI WGS metagenome assembly FTJU01 (sample SAMEA3914878, study PRJEB12502) | metagenome | biome: forest; material: soil | place: USA | collected 2012-03-12 | depth 0.3 m | reverse complement strand
GCGCGGGCGATCTCGTCGAGCACCTCGCGGCGGGGGCGGGAGCAGCGGTAGACCAGGCCGGCCTCGCGCAGCCGCTCCAGCGCGCCGAGATAATCGGCCATGTGCTCGGACTGTCGGCGCACCGGCTCTTCCCACGACAGACCGAGCCACGCGAGGTCTTCCAGGATGGCGGCGTCATATTCCGGCCGCACTCGCGTCGCGTCGATGTCCTCGATCCGAAGGATGAACCGTCCTCCCTCGGCCCGGGCGGCCGCATGGGCCGTGAGGGCGGAGAAGGCGTGGCCCTTGTGCAGCCGGCCGGTGGGCGAGGGCGCGAAGCGTGTCGTGAAAGCCGCAGGTGTCATCGCGGCGCAGCATAGCCCAATGGCGGGGCTCCGCATCGTCATGCAGGTGTTGCGGAATCCGTCCATTGGATCGAACGTCTAGCAAGGGCGACGATTCGTCGGCGCCCCGCCAGTGCTCTGGCTCAACGTATGGAAGGAGGCGTGTCTTCAGTCCTACGGCTTACCCCCTGATCCGCTTGAACGCGGCCTCGCATGGGAGGCTCGACCATGCAGGTGCTTAAGCGCCCGCCCTCCGGCTGGCCTGCTCTGGTGCTCAACGCGGATTACCGTCCGCTGTCCTACTATCCCCTGTCGCTGTGGCCCTGGCAGGAGGTGATCAAGGCTGTGTTCCTCGACCGGGTAGACGTCATCGCCACCTACGACCAGGTGGTCCACTCGCCCTCCTTCGAGATGCAGCTGCCGAGCGTGGTCTCGCTCAAGAGCTACGTGCCGCAGGACCGCCCGCCGGCCTTCACCCGATTCAACCTGTTCCTGCGCGACGCCTTCAGCTGCCAGTACTGCGGCTCGGATTCGGAGCTGACGTTCGACCACGTGATCCCCCGCTCGCGCGGCGGGCGCACCACCTGGGAGAACATCGTCACCGCCTGCGCCCCCTGCAACCTGACCAAGGGCGGCCGCACCCCGCGCGAGGCGCACATGCATCCGCGCCGCCACCCGATCCGGCCCTCCTCCTTCGAACTGCAGGACAATGGCCGCCGCTTCCCGCCCAACCACCTGCACGAAAGCTGGCTCGACTACCTCTACTGGGATATTGAACTGGAAGCCTAGCTGTTCGGACCTGTGCGATTTCCCCTTATTTTACAGGGGACTCGTTCCTATCTGTGGTCACAGCTGTTCGCACGAAACCCCCTAGATTCCGCCATCGGGCGTGACCAGGGCGTGACCAAAGCGGACCTGGAGCAGAGAGATGGAACAGGCGAAATCCGCCAAGCTGGGGCGCACCGCGCTCAAGGAAGCCGCGCCGGCCGCGGCGCGCTACACGATCTGGGACTCGGAGCTAAAAGGCTTCGGCCTGCGGGTCGAAACCACCGGAGCCAAGTCCTGGGTGGTCCGGTACCGGGTCGGAACAGGTCGGCATGCTCCCACCAAGCAATTCCGGATCGGGGACGCGGCCAAGCTGACGCCGGACAAGGCCCGCGAGGCGGCTGCGGACATCCTCGCGCAAGCTGAACTGGGTGGTGATCCGCAAGGTGATCGCGTCGCTGAGCGGAAGGTTTTGACCGTCACGCAGCTCTGCGACCTCTACATCGCTGAAGGCATGAGCGTGAAGAAGCCCATGACCGTCCGGCTCGACACGATCAGGATCGAGCGGCACATCAAGCCGCAGATCGGGGCGAAGAAGCTGACCGATCTCACCGCTTCCGACATCGACCGGATGCGGGACGCCATCGCCACCGGCAAGGTCAAGGCTGAAGCCACAGCCTGGACGCGCGGCGGGAAGACAGCCGCCACCAAGTCGGTGAAGTTGCTCCGCGCCATCTTCGTCTTCGCCATCGGCCGCAAGCTCTGCACCGAGAACCCCGCCCGCGAGGTGAAGGTGTTCGCCGATGGGAAGCGCGATCGGTTCCTGAGCCAAGCCGAACTGAGCCGCCTGGGTGACGCGCTGAACGCGGCAGAGGCTCAAGGGGCGGAGCCGGGGCATATCGCCATCATCCGCCTGCTGAGCCTGACCGGCGCCCGCAAGAACGAGATCGCCTGCCTGCGCTGGACGGAGGTCGATCTGGAGCGCGGGCTACTCACGCTGGAGGACTCAAAGACCGGCCGCAAAGTCATCCGCCTTGGCGCCGCCGCTCAGGAACTCCTCACCACGGTCAGGCGGACCAAGAGCGTCTACGTCTTCCCCGATCCTCGCGACGCCACCCTGCCAATCCGCAACCTCGATTGGGCCTGGGTTGGCATCCGGAAGCGCGCCGGTCTTGAGGATGTCCGAATCCACGATCTGCGGCATTCCTTTGCCAGCGTGGGCGTCGGCGGCGGCGCGAGTCTCTACGTCGTGTCCAAGCTCCTCGGGCACGCCCAAAGCGCGACGACGCAGCGTTATGCCCACCTGAGCGACGACCCGGTCCAGGCTGAGGCGGATCGGATCAGCCGAGCCATCGCCGGCGCCATGTCCGGGAAGACGCCAGCGCCTACGGACATCAAACGCGGCCGGCGCTGATGTTCAGCGACCTCGATGATCTCGGCTTCGGCCGGCGCAAGGCGGAACAAGACGGGGTGGTCATCGACCTGGACCATCCTGATCTTCCCGCTGACCTGCGGCCCGTTCGCGCACCATGGGCGGATGGCTGGACCCCCGATCGTGCCCTCGCGTGGCCCTGGTCGGATACGCTGGAGCCGGGCGCCGTCATGATCCGGCCCGGCGACTCGGTGGTCATCGACCATGTCATCCTGAAGGAGCTTGGCGAGCCGTTCGATCCCGTCGCCGACCGCGTCCTCGCCATCACGCCCTTGGCCCTGCGTCGTGCAGATGGGTCCTCCCTGCAACTCGGTTCGATGGCCTGGACCCATGCGAACAGAGTTCGAGGTCCCTATGCGCTTCAGGCGCTCGCGCGACGGCTCGGCATGGACCCTTACGCCCCTGATCCCGGGCCGGAGGACGACGATGACTTCGGCGCCCGCGAGGCCGTGGCTGACGTGCTGGAGGCCTACCAGGACGCTCCCGAAGACGTGCAGGCCCTCTTGAGCCGCGCGGCCCTGGCGGGCTTCCTGGCGGCGCGCGCGCTCGATACTGGCCGCCCCCTGGCCCGCGAGCGATGGACCACGCGCGCCAAGCTCTCCGAAGCCGGCCGGCGCGGCATGGGCGCTGCGAAGAAGGCCATGGCCGCGACCTGGAGAGAGGCCGCCGATCGTGAGGCCAAGCGTCTGATACGAACGCATCCCGATATGACTCAGGCCGACCTCGCGGCCCGGCTACATGGCAAATTTGCCCATTTGGGTGCGCCCGAGCCTGAACGGATCATCCGCGTGCTGCTACGTCCTATGTGGAAATCTCGCAAGAAGGACAAAGGCTTGGGAGCCAACGGACGGGGCGCAAAGAGGCTCACGACCTTACATCGATAGCGCTTCGTTCGTACCTTTGCGTCCGCACCTGTTCGAAGGCGGACCCATGGACTTTCACCCAGATCAGTGGATTGACGACCGCGCCGTCGCTCAATTCCTAGGCCTGTCGCGGACCTATGTCCGCCAGTTACGGGTGAGCGGCGGCGGCCCGCGCTTCAGTCGATTCGGCGCTAAAGCCGTGCGCTACCGCGTCGCCGATGTGATGGCCTGGGCTAAGGACAAGCCGGCGGGCACATCCACCACCGAGGTCGAGGCCATCGAGGCTGGCCAATGACTCCCGCAACTGGCCGGGCGCAAAATTACGAGCCTAAAACGGAGGCTCGTTTCATGACACCACGGCTATTGGCCATGATCCCGTTGAACGATGCGGTCGCCCTTCACCTCACGCTGCACCGTCACGGGGGCGCGGATTTCATCGATCTGAGGCGCTGTGTCGATCGGGCCGGCGCTGGCCATGAACTGGTCGAAACGCAGAGGGGCATCACCGTGCCGCTCGACGCCCTCGATGATCTCCTCGCCGCCCTCCTCGCCGCCAAGGCCGCCCTCGCGCGGGACGAAGCCGCATGACCGCCACCAGAAGGAATTCACCAATGTCGGAACCGCAACTCGCTTCCGTGGTCCCCTTCCCGCTGTATGCGCGCCTCGCGTTCGTGCGCCAGCAAGCCGACCACTACCTGCGGCGACCCCATGCTGAGGCAGAGCGCTACCTGCAACAGCAACTCGACCTCCAGGCAACCGTGCTCCGGCGGAAGCAGGTGGCCGAAGCCGATGTGATCCGTGAACGGAGCCATCTGGAGCGCGCAATCCGCGCTGCCGTCCTCGACCTGTCGGAGGTCTTCGCATGAGCCTTGAGGCGACCTCATGGGCTTGGGGACTCAAGCTCCGCAGCCCCATGCTCAAGCTGGTCGTTCTGGCGTTGGCTGACTTCGCCGATAGCACCGGCGGCAGTTGTTTCCCGTCTCACAAGACCCTCGCCAGCCGGTGCTCAGCTTCCAAGGATGCGATCCGCAGATCATTGAAGAGCCTGGAGGAGATGGGGGCGATCTGCCGTCATCACAGGTTGAGCCGCGCGGACAAGGAGGCCCTGACCAGCGATTCGTATGCGCTCAATCTCGGCTGGGAGGTACCGGCCAAGAACGCACAGGGTGTGGGCTTAAAACGCACAGGGTGTGGGACCACATCACACAGGGGTGTGGGACCACATCACACAGGGGTGGGTGCTGAGGAAGTACGAATCCTCCAGATAGAACCACCAGATAGAACCGTTCAAGAATCCACCAATGAGTCTGGCGCGCCGCGCGTTGCGCGTCGCCCGCCGCAAAAGATTTCTTTCCCCGCAGATTGGAGACCAAGTCCCGAGGACGTGACGTTCTTCGAACTACAGGGCTTCGCCGCACACATCCTGGAACAAGCGATCCGGATGTTCGCGAGACAGTGTGACGGCCGAAGCGCTGAGGACTGGTCGTTGGAATGGCGGCGCTACCTGATCGCCTCGCGCAAGCACCACCAAGCTCCCAAGGGACGGCGGGCATGACGCACGCCCGGACGAGTGTCGTGACGGTGACCATCCTGGCGGCCATCCGACCATCCGCGGCATCCGCGCCGACGCGTGCTGCCGGGTGGGATGGCCGCCTGTGGCAGACGGGTAGGGGGGTCGCGACCTGGGATCGAACGCGCTCCGACAAAGGCGGGCCAGATTTTGACATAGAAAGCTTAAACCGATCTCGAAATTAAGGGAGGGCCAAACCCTTGCCACGACACAGGAAATCGGCCGACGAAGAACGCCTTTCGGGGCGCAGATCGCAGAGCGGAAAGCGTTACGGCAATGGGATGGGTGCTGCGCCCAAGGCGCCGGCCGCGCAGATCACCGGCAAGCCGCCTTCTCCGCCGTCCGACCTGTCCGAGGCGGCGAAAACTGAGTGGGATCGCCTCGCGCCAGCCTTGTGGCGTTCTGGCCGGCTGACCACCGCGACCGCCGGCGCCTTCGCCCGGTATGTGAGCGCCCTGGCCATGCAGGCGAGGTGGCAAACGGCCCTGGATGAGGCCGCGGCAACAGGCACGCTCATCCTCGAACGGCGCACTGGGTCGAAATACACCCACCCTGCGGCCCGCGAACTGGCCTCCTGGTCCCGCGAAGTGGATCGGCGCGGGCGCCCGTTCGGCCTCGACCGTGTCGCCGCGCCGCAGAGAGCGGCTCAGGAGGCCGATCCGGCGCAGGCCAAGTGGGTCAGGCCGCGAACCCCCAAACCCAAACCCAGCGATCCCCTCTACGCCGCCAAGCTCCACTTGTGGACGATCTCGCAGAAGCCGCCGGGGTATTACGGGTTCGAACAGACCCGCGCCCGCAACCTCGCCGCTGTCCCGTGCCCGCCGGGCTCGGTGCGATGGGAAAGCGGACAGGTCTACACCCCAGGCCCGGATGGCGGCGTCGTGGGCGAGGTTGCGTTCGCCTATCTGGAGGATGGTGAATGGTGATGGCCGAGAAGACCCCGTTCTTCGGCGAGGATGAAGCCCTGGTGCAACGGGTCCTTGCCGCCGTCTCGCGCCAGCCCGGCGAGGTCCACGACCTGGAGGACGCCGGCATTGCCTTGGCTCAGGTCGCGTTCGGCTTCCTGTGCTCCGGGCCACACGGCCCGGCAGGCGCCGCCCGTCTGTTCGACGACTTCGCGAAGAGGGCTAGAGCCGCCGCTGCTGAACAGGCGGAGACCGATGCTCTGCCGCCGGAACTACGCGACCCCCATCCATCCGACAGACTTGACCGAAAAGGCTCTAAAAAATGAGCAGCGACAAGGACTTCTCCCAATTCCTGCCGCCCACCGATCCCGAGGCACAGGCCGCCTCAGAAACGCTGACGCGCGCCCTGGTGCAGGCCCAGACGGAGGCGATCACGACTGGAGGGCTGACGCCTCAGACAGCCGCCCTGGTCGCGGGCCAGTTCGCGGTCAATGTCCTTGGGGGAGCGTTCGGCGACCTGGATGCGGCAAGGTTCCTGAAGCAGACGGCCGAACTCCTCCTGGAGCGCGCCTCGGAGACCGAGCGCAAGGCGAACTGATCCGACCTGCGATCCTGCAACCGGGCCGTGCGACGCTTCAGGCGTCACGGAACGGCCCCCATACCGTCTTGGCATCCGAAGGCACCGGCAATCGAACCGGGTCGGAGGTTCGAGGGCCATTCCTGGCCCGTGAAGCTCGACGCCCAAGGACTGCCCGCCGTGCCCCTGCCGTACCTCACCGCCCGCGAGACCCCCCAGAACCTGCTGCGCCCCGATGGCCGCCGCGTGATCGACGGCGGCGTGCACGTGCGGCAGGCCGCCAATGAGTTCACGCTGACCCTCACCGGCTACGTCGGTGCCGGCGTTAGCGCGGGCGAGGATGGCGACATCACGTTTGATCGGGTCTCCGCCGCCCTCCGCCAGAACGCTGGCCGCCCGGTGGTCGTTGAAATTAACTCCCAAGGCGGCTCGCCCTTCGAAGCAGTCGCGATCCACGCCGCACTGCGCCGTCATGGCGCCCCCGTGGCGGTGCACGTGATGGGGATGGCCGCCAGCGCCGCTGCAACCATCGCATTGGCCGCCGATCCTGGCGCTCTGGGGATGGCCCGCGGCTCCCGGCTCATGGTGCACAGGTCGACGGCCCTCACCTACGGCGACACCGCCGATCTCGCGACCATGTCGCAACTGCTGGCCGGCATCGACGAGGACACCGCCGCTCTCTTGGCCGCGCGTTCTGGGATGTCGACGGCCAAGGCCGCGTCGATGATCGACGCCACGACCTTCATCGGCGCGGAGCAGGCCGTGGCTCTCCGCATCGCCGACGCGGTCCTGAACCAGGACGCCGAACCCGAGCCGCAAGCCGCAGCCGGCCCGCGCCCGCGCCCGCAGAGCAAAATGGAGCTTGGAGCCGTCCTTCACCAAGCCGGCTTCAGCCGCGCCGCCGCAGATCGCATCGCGGCCGGCGGCTGGCCCGCGCTGGATCGCGGTCATGACCTCGATTTCGACCTCATCACTGCATCGCTCGGCCGAGGCGCCGAGATGCTGCTCAACTCGTTGAAAGGTTTATGAAAATGGACACCGCAGAACTCGTCGCGAAGATCAATCAACAGTTCACCGACATCTCGGCCAGTCTGAAGGCCGAAAAGTCCGAGACGGCAGAGCAAATCGGCACCATCAAGGAGCAACTCAAAGAACTATACCAGCAGATGCACAGGCCGAATTCGGGCTGGCAGCCCAGCGCGGCGCCCACGGGCTGGATCGGGGCCAAAGTCGCGCAGAGCGCAGAGTTGGCCGACTTCACTGGACGAATGCACTCGCGCGGGAAGACCTCGATCCGAATCGAAAATGTGGTGACTTCGGCCGGCGCGCCGCTGTCCGCCCCTGATGTCCGAGTCGGACCCGGCGACGTGGCCCTGCTCGGCCGCAATCGGCTCACCGTCCGCGCTCTCTGCGCCCCCGGCCGGACCACGTCCGCTCTGGTGCAGTTCGGTCGTCAGACAGGTTTCACAAATAACGCCGCGTCCGTGAGCGAAGGAACTCAGAAGCCGGAAAGCAACGTGACCTATGAACTGGTCGACGCTCCCGTGCGAACCATTGCACATTTCATCAAAGCTTCGCGCCAAGCCCTGGACGACGCGCCCCAGTTGGAGACGCTGATCGACGGCGATCTGCGCTACGGCCTCGCTCAGGAAGAAGAAGTGCAGATGTTGCTGGGTGATGGCAGCAACGAAACCTTGATGGGCATCATCCCGCAAGCTTCCAGTTACACTCCGCAGTTCTTCGTCAAGCATCATCAGAGATACGACGATATCCTGAACGGCATCGCGCAAGCGCAGGCGGCCAAATATCCGGCGACCGGCGTCATGTTGAACGACATCGACCTGCTGGAGATGCAGTCTCTGAAAGATGCGAACGGCCGTTACTTGGGTCAAGGTCCGTTCGGTCCGGGTCTCGGCCTGCTGTGGAACCTGCCCGTGATCGGCTCTCCGAACATCCCGGCCGGCAACTTCCTGGTCGGCTCCTTCGGTCTGGCGGCTCAAATCTACGACCGTCTCGATGTGGAAGTGCTGATCAGCACGGAAGATGGAAATAACTTCCAACTCAACTTGGCCACGATCAGAGGCGAGGAACGACTCGCCTTCGCGGTGAAGCGGCCGGAAGCCTTCGTGACTGGCGCATTCACGGTGGCTTCGGCGTAATACCTGACGAATACCTTCGGCCAGCGCCTTGTCCCGCCGTTGGCCCTGGCGCCCGCTCGGCTGTCCTTCACCGAGCGGGCGCCGCTCCCGCCAGCCCTAAAATTCACCGCAGCGCGGCATGCTCCCGTCCATGCTCCGCTATTCGCTCACTGCCGATGATCTGGCTCTCGTCACCATGACGGGTGACGACGGCAGGCCCTTCCACGGGAGGGTCACGATCGGGGAACTCAGGCGCTTCGCATGGGCGGCCCTCGCCGACCTGGAACCGGACGGCGGAGGCGTTGCGCCGACATGGGAGGATGAGACAGCGATCCGCAGAGTTCAGCAGGCGTTGTGCGTCGAGCGGAAGGCCGCGCTTTTCGCCCTTGTTTTGCTCGCTTCGGCGGGTGTCGTCGTGACGCGGGAGCGATTCCAGGAATTCACTGACCCCAACGGCTCACCGAAGACCATTGACGTTCACATTCATCGGCTCCGCAGCGCCCTCGCCAAGAAGGGCATCGCCGTGGAGATAAAATCGGCGTGGCGGACCGGCTACTTCATTGAACATGCAGCCGGCGCGCTCCTCGCAGAGGCGTTGGGCCTCTGATCTTGCCGATCCTGGCCTTGCGGATATCTTGCCCGCGCGGGCGGCCCTTCAGGTGTCATCAACAGGCCGTCCGCACCCTCACGAAGGCCAGCGCGGCCCATCGGCTTTCGACCCTTCGCGGACATTGGGAACGTCGGCTTTCCGGATCAGCGAGTCGGATAGCTTCCGATGATTTCGCCAGAGATCACGTTAACTTCTCGGACCTCCAAGTCGCCTCGATCAACGACGACGCCAATGACGTCAGGATCGCTGTTCCGGGCGGGCTCGAACCAGCCATAGTGGCCGGTCGAGATCGACATTGAACGCAAGACCGATCCGTCCGCATTCAACACCGTCAATGTCCGCGCATTCTTTGGCTCGGTCAGATCAATACAGACCACGTTCTCGCGATTGGGCAGCACCTTCGCGAGCACGCCGCCCGGCCATGAAACCGCCACAGGGCCAGCCTCGCCTCGCCACTGGAGTTCGACAATCTTTCTGGGCTCGCCCAGTGCGAAAATCGCCGTCACGTCCATCGTTTCGTGGATGACGTGACCATCTGAACGGACCTGCTGAAACTGCTCAATCGCCATGTCACCCCCCGGTGGCGACCATAGGAAGGGGAACCCAGCCGACGGTCAATGTCCGGTCAGCGCCCGGATTTGAACGTCTGCTCGCCACCCTTCATGGACGTTGCCGCATCCGGTTATCGAACTGCTGACAATCTCAACCAGTCCTTGGCGTTCGGGATATTTCCGCACGGAAGGTGAGTGGCCACAGGCCCCTTTTCGGCAGCCACCAGAGCGTCCCAGCCCGACTGCTTGCACGCGCCCCAAATGGTCTCGGCCAGTACCTTGCACTGGTTGGTGAGGTGGCATGGCGCGTGAAGGCTGGTGGCATTCTCGACGCAGTAGCGTGCAAGAACCTGCGCTTTGCGCTTGCCTATGGAGACCGGGCAGGGAGCGTTTCCGTCAGCGGCCGCGACGCCGTCCGCCCACGCGCTTTCCACAATCGCTCGTCCAGGTGGCTTGGAGTCCGCGGCCTGGGAAGCCGTCGTTGCCAGAAGCGTCAAGACCGCGACAACCAATCTGACCTTCATAGCGACCCCTTCCCGCCCGACGATGAGAATGTCCGAAGTCGGGGGCCATCTCAATGTCCGCAAACCACCCAAATCGGACCTTCAGGAGGCCTGTCCGCACCCTAACATCAGCGCATCACCCTGACGATCCTGAGGACGTGCGGCCGGCCGGCTTCCATCTGCCACTCCACGATCGCCTCCTCACCCTCGAATTCGGGGACCTCTGCCTGTTGGAGGAACCGCCCGAGGCGCCCGGCCTGGAGCTTGAAGTGGATCGTGCCGCCGCCGGCCTCGGGAAGGAGCCGTTGGCGCGTGAGGATGCTGGTCCTGGTGGGCATGTCGGGCCTCCGGTGGCGTCTGTCGTCGCCCGGCGCCCGCATCGCCGAAACCAGAACGTTATGCGAACCTATCTTGCCGCTGGCAAGGCCCATAGCGCCGCGCGGAGGGGGTCAGGACGGCGATCCGCGGTCCGGTCGATGGTCAGAGCCAGTGGCCACGGTCGGGCTTCCATGGCCAAATCTCGCGTTGCAGGTCTGTTCCTGCTGGGGCGGATCATGCCGATCGATCTGGACGCCTACTTCTCCGAACTGTACGGCCGCCTCAACCAGGGGGTCACGCCCGTTCATCGGGCGAGCAAGCTGGATGGCGACGGCCTGGGGGAACGCTGCCACGATCGGGCCGATGCTTGGTGCGAACGGCACTCGGGCTTCACGCCGGTCCGGGGCTGGGTGATCGACTACACGGACGGCCCGCGGGTCCACTACGTCTGCCATTCCGTCGTGCGCGATGACCAGGGAACGCTGTTCGAGATCACGCTGCCTTGGGCGCAGCCGTTCTGGCCTCATCAGGGTAGCGACGACCTCTGGGCAGATATCCCGCACCACGATCGCTGGTGGCCGGCGTGACCATCACTTGGGCGTGACCGGGGCGTGACCAGAGCCCATTTTCGGTCGGGCCAAGCGAAGCCAAGTCACGGATTCTACTATGGAATCGGCGGACTCCTCGTTTGCCTGTACTGGGACATCGAACTGGAGGCGTAGGGGTTCGCCGCGGCCCAGGCCTATGGCTTGGGGGGGTCCTTGGGCCTGAGCTGGATGGCCAGGCGCAGGGGCAGCAGCATGTCCTTGGGCGGGGCTTGCGGCAGCTTCAACCCGACCATCAGGGCGTTCAGGTCCGCGTCGGGCTCGGCCTGGACGAAGGGCGGGAAGTCGATCCGGGAAATGGAGCCGGCGGCGTCGACCCAGAAGGCGATCGTCAACGTCACGCCTTCCGGCTGGCCGACACCAGGGAGCTGGTCCAGGTAGGCGTGCAGGCGGACAGCGGCGGGATCGTCGGCGGCCAGGCGCGCCTGCACCGCCTCGGACACCAGTTGGGCATAGGCGATCCAGGCCGCGGGCGCGGCGTGGGGCGCGACCGAGCGGGGTTCGGCGGCCTGGCCGGCGGCGGGCGCGAGGCCGAGCGCGACGGCGACGGCCGACAGCAGGCGCTTCATGGGGGCCGTCTCCATCAAGGGTCGGAAGGACTCAGCGCGCCGCGCCGGCGGTCTGCGCCGGCAGGGTCGCGCGGTCGAAGCTGATGGTGGTGATCTTCTGGTCCAGGCCCTTGACCACGTCCGGGGTCAGGTCGCCCGAGAGGTTCCCGCCCAGGATCGAGTTGCGGTCGATCAGCAGGCCGCAGTTGTGGGCCTTGTAGACCTGGGCGATCACCGACTGGGCCTCCGACGCGATCTGGGCCACGGCCCGTTCGCGGGTGAGTTCGATCTCCTGGCGGCGCACCTCGGCCGTCTGCTCCAGGGTCTGGACGCGGCCGGACAGGGCCTGGCGGCGCGCCTGCAGGTCGGCGGGCTTCAGGGTGGCGGCCTGGTCCTGCAGCGTCTTGCTTTCCGCCGCGATCGGGCCGCGGGCGGCGGCGATCTCGGCGCCCGCGGCATCGGCGATCTGCTTCAGCCGGGCGCTGGCCGCCACGCCCACCTTGGCGTTGGCCAGGATCGCCTGCTGCGAGAGCAGGCACACGCCGGCGACGGCCGGGCCGCCCAGGGATTGCGCCGCCGCCGGCGTGTGCCTGCTCTCGCAGCAGGCGATCCTGGCCAACGCCAAGGTGGGCGTGGCGGCCAGCGCCCGGCTGAAGCAGATCGCCGATGCCGCGGGCGCCGAGATCGCCGCCGCCCGCGGCCCGATCGCGGCGGAAAGCAAGACGCTGCAGGACCAGGCCGCCACCCTGAAGCCCGCCGACCTGCAGGC
>FTJU01012989.1_pt1 | contig 12482 bp, 11 predicted proteins | sample 1658961 | NCBI WGS metagenome assembly FTJU01 (sample SAMEA3914878, study PRJEB12502) | metagenome | biome: forest; material: soil | place: USA | collected 2012-03-12 | depth 0.3 m | reverse complement strand
GGGCGGTGAAACCCAGTGTGCGCCTGGCTCTTTCGGCGTCGACGACGAGGTGGCGGGCATCGGCGAGGTGGTAGCCGCCGGTCACAATGGGCGCGGGGCCGCCACGGGCTTTCGCCATTATCGAAGCGACTTCCCACATGGTGATGGGGTGACCGGACGCGATGTTCAAGGCAAGAAAGCCGGGTGGGCGGTGGTCGACGGCGGCTACGGTGGCGGCCACGATGTCGTCGACGTGCACTACATCCCTGACCTGGCCGCCGTCCTCGCCGACCAGCGGCGGGCGGCCCTGATCAAGTGCGGTGAGGAAGTTTCCGATGAATCCGCCGCGCACACCCGGGCCGTAGCCGTTGTGGTAGCGCAGGACGGTGACGGCCGCGCCCGTGGCCAAACCCCAAGCGAGCGTATAGTTTTCCTGCGCCGTCTTGCTGGCGCCGTAAAAGCCGCGCGGCCGCAATGGCGCGTCCTCGGTGACCGGCTCCCAGGTGAGCAATTCCCCGGTGCGCGGTGCCACATGGTCGAACATGCCGCGATCCAGATCGGCTCGTCGCCGCAGTCCGGGATAGAACGGCCCGCTGTTCATCCCGCGATAGCGCCCCTCGCCATACACCACGGCGGACGAGGCGAGCACCAGATGACGCACCTTCGCCCGCCCCATCACATCGAGCAGCACAGCCGTCCCCAAATCATTGTGCGCGGCGAATACCGCCGATTCGGGCGCGGAAGTGACGGCGGCGAGATGACAAACCGTATCGATGCCATGCAGCAACGGTTCGAGTGCATCGGCATCGCGCACGTCCACTCGCGAAATCCCATCCGGCACTATCACATCCGGCCCGAGTAGATCGACTCCGACCACCTCGTGCCCGGCCGCGGCCAACGCCCGCCGCAATCGCGCACCGATGAACCCGGCTGCACCGGTGACCAGCACTCTCATCGCATTCACACCCCGCGTTCCGAACTCACCCGTCGGCCCTCAGCACGAATCACGGTAATTCGAACGGCAGTGACACTCCCGCGTGGATACGGCAACGGTCGCAGGTGTCGGTTCCGGTGACCGCCGAAACCGAGCGCCGGATCAGCTCCTTGAACGGTCCGAGATTCTTCTTGAATTCGGCGAAGACGTCGACCGCGTGCACACCGTCGCCCTCCTCCAGACCGGCATCCAGGTCGGTCACCAAAGCGACTGCGGCATAGCACATTTCGAGTTCACGGGCGAGCACCGCCTCGGGATGTCCGGTCATATTCACCAGTTCCCAGCCCTGTGCCGCGAACCAGCGGCTCTCGGCCCGGGTGGAGAAGCGCGGGCCCTGCACCACGACCATGGTGCCCGAGGATTTCATCGGCAGCGCATCGGTCGCGGATTTCGTTGCCGCGGAGCGTAGTTCGTCGCAGTACGGGTCGGCGAAGGAGACATGCACGCCACCACCGTCGAAGTAGGTCTGCGGACGACCCGAGGTCCGGTCGACCAGCTGATCCGGCACTGCCACGGTGCCCGGCCCCCAGTCCGCGCGCAGGCTGCCGACCGCGCACGGCGCGAAGATCCGCCGCACCCCGATCGAACGCAGCGCCCACATATTGGCCTGGTAGGGCAGCGTATGCGGCGCGAATTCGTGCTGTTTGCCGTGCCGGGGCAGGAAGGCCACCGGCCGACCCTCCACCTCGCCGACCGCGATCGGCGCGCTCGGCTTGCCGTAGGGCGTCTCGACCTCGACGGTGGTCGCCTCGTTATCGAAGAAATCGTAGAAGCCACTACCGCCGATCACGGCGAGCGCGGGCCGAACATCCAAACTCATGCACCGATTCTCTCGCTCGTCTCGAGTGCCCGACCAGACGGGTCCACATCCGGCCGACTGGACCTTCGATCATCATGACCTGAGTTGTCCGGCTGATGGAGGTGTCGGTGAGTTCGTTGCGGGCGCGCGCACCGGGGTGTGGTTGACAGTGGGCAGCGGACTGGCCTTCGCCAGCTGGGGTCCGCCGGCGAAATCGGTGCTGATGGTCGGCTGGTCTCCAGGCACCGTGCTGGCGATCCGGCTGAGCGGTGCGGCCGCGATCATGCTGACGGTCGCGGCGCTCAGCGATCCGAGCGGACTGACCATGTTCGCCGTGGTTGTCGTGGCTCTTGCTCGACGAATCGGTCGCACCGGTGCAGCTGATCGGCGGCGTGCTGGTGGTCACCGGCATCGCGCTGGCCTGCCGCGGAGCCGAAGACCGGACCCGCACGGCGGTGGACGACGCGGCTCCCAGCGCGGCAACCTGACAACCACCTCCCGACACTGTACCCTAGGGGGGTATTAATTGCCGGTCGCAACCGGCTGCCGAGCAGCGAGGAGACAGTCGGTGATATCCACCCCGTCGCACAATGACACCGAGCCCGTGCCGGGCAGTGACGACACCCCGCCCGTGCCGGGCAGTGACTCGGCGGGCACCCACGACCATTCCGGCCACGGCTACATCACCGCCAAGGACGACTACCTCAAGCGCCTGCGCCGGATCGAGGGCCAGGCCCGGGGCCTGCAGCGGATGGTCGAGGAGGAGAAGTACTGCATCGATATCCTCACGCAGGTCTCCGCGATGACGAAGGCACTGCAGGCCGTTGCGATGGGGCTATTGGAGGACCACATCAGCCACTGCGTGGTGGATGCCGCGATCGCCGGTGGTCCCGAGGCCGACGCCAAGGTCAAAGAAGCCACCGACGCCATCGCTCGCCTGGTGCGTTCCTGACGCTAACCGTGTCGCCGCCGGTACACCGCCGCCGCACCTGGATGCAAGGGGACGGAATCGGTTCCGATGAGCGAACGGGCGTCGAGGAACTGGGTGCCTGCCGCCTCGCTGGGCACCAACCTGTCCGCGCTGGACACAAGCAGATCAACGATCGCCCCCGCCGCCGCATCGGACATCGTCGAGGCGGCGAGCAGCAGATTCGCGACGCCGACGGTGCGGACCGAACGACCGCTGTCATAGGCGTCGGCAGGAATCTCGACCAGATCGTAGAGATGTCCGAAGCGTTCCCGCATCGGCGCGGCCAACTCGCCGAGTTCCACCAGCCGCAACCGCCGCGGCACATCGAGCGCGTCGGTCGGTACGCCGCCGGCCCATAGCAGCGCGTCCAGCTCACCGGATTCCACACCGGCCACCGCATCTCGCAGTGGTCGATGCGAAATACTCACATCTGATACCGGATTCACGCCCGCCGCCCAGAGCAGCCGCTCACCGGTCACCGCTGCGCCGGATCCCGCGGCCCCCAGGTTGACTCGGGTCCCGCGCAAATCGGTGACCTGCTGAATCGGCGCATCCGACCGCACGGCCAACTGCAGATAGTTCTCGTAGACCCGCCCGAGCGCCACCAACGGAGCCTGCTCACTCTGTACCGAATCCGCGAGCGTCAGTGCGGCATCCACGTGGCCGTTCGCCAACATGGCCAGATTTTCCTGCGACCCGGTCGTCGTCACCGGATCGATGCGGACCGTCCCCGCTTCTTCGGCCACCGCCGCGAGCAGTTCCGCGAATGCGTGATAGAAGCCACCGATCTCGCCCGAGGCCAGCCGCACCAACTCCGGGTCCGAACCGCACCCGACCGCACCGGCCGCGACACCGAAGACGGTGAGCGCCAGAAACTTCCGCCGCCGCATCACGACCACACCGCCTGCGGCAGTCGGATCTGGATCGCGAGACCGTGTGGCTGCACCGGATGCACGGACAAGGTCCCCCCACGCGCTTGGGCCAGTGCCGACGCGATCGGAAGACCGAGCCCCGAACCGCCGGACGACGCACCGGAGCCGCGGAAGAACCGGGTGGTCAGCTTATCGAGCTCCGCGGGCTCGACACCGGCGCCGTTATCACGGACGGTCACCGTCACCCAGCCCGGATCGGCATCCACCACGATGACGGTCTGGGTACCCGCTCCGGCATAGCTGCACGAATTGCTCAGCGGCACATCGAGAATCTGGGCGAGCACGTCGGCGGAGACAGCGGTCTGGGCCTCGATCACCTGCGGTGTCGCCCGCAATTCCTGCCCGGCGTTCTCGTAGGCGGAGTACCATGCGTCGACCCGGTCAGCAATCACTTGTACTGCGTCGCACTCGATTTCGTTGCCAGCCGGAGTACGCGCGGCCTCGAAGGCCGCTGGGGTCTCGGCCACCGCCAAACTGAGCAGGCCATCGAGCAGCGCCGTCAGCCGTTCGACCTCCGCACCCGCGCCGCGGAAGGTGGCGACGGCGCTCTCCGGAATGGCGGACTCCAGGGAGTCGAGACGAATCGTCAAGGCGGCGAGGGGATTGCGCATGGCGTGCGCGGTATCCGCGACGAGCTGACGTTGCGCATCCGCCGAATCGGCGACGGCCAATGCCATGGCGTCGAAGGATTCCGCGACCGCCCGCATCTCCGGCGGCCCGCCGTGGTGGCGGGCGATCGAGACGTGCGCGGCGGCCTCGGCGCGCGGCCTCGGCAGGGTCGCGGTCAATTCGGCGACCGCCTGCGACAGCGCCGCCAGCGGGCGCAGCACCCAGCGCGCCAGACTCAGCGCCAGCATAGTGAATACCACCATGGCCAGCACCGCTCCAACCGCGATCACCGCCCAGGCCCGGGCGATATCGCGCCGGGCGCGGGCCGTTGATGCCTCGATCACCACCGCGCCGTTGACCTGCACCCCGGTGCCGACGGGCCGGGCGATCAGCACCGTCGGGCGACTCCACGGAGTCAACCGATAGACCGGCTGGGGCCGCTGATTGCGGCGAGCCGCGGCAACGGCGGCCTCGACGGAGTCCGAGGACGCGTCCACGCCGGCATTCACCGTCCGCGCGCCGCGCGCATCGACCACGAGCACGTTTTCCCCGTAGAGATCGTGGTAGCGCCCGACTTCGTCGGCCAGTGCCCGGCTGTCGCTCTCGGCGACCGCGACATCGGCCAGGCTGGCGAACCGGTCGGCGTCACCGGAGCGGTCGGCCACGAACTCCTGGGTGCGGCTGGTCGCGAAGGTCAGCGAGAGCGGTACCGCGAAGGCGAAGACCGCGATCGCGGCGAATACCGTCAGCGCGACGAGTAGCCGTCTGCGCATGCCGGGCTCCACTCCTGTTAGGTCCGTCGGGCCGGCACGGTCACTGGCCCCAGCGGTAACCGTAGCCGCGGATTGTCGTGATCAGCCCAGGTCGGTCCAGTTTCGCGCGGAGTCCGGTCATATGCACGTCCAGTGAGCGCGATACCGCGACGAATGCGTCACCCCAGATCCGATCCATCAGCTGCTGGCGGCTGACCGCGGCACCGGGCCGCTCCACCAGTGCCTCGACCAATTCGAATTCCTTCTGGGTCAATGCGATCGGTCGCCCGGCCACCTCGACCACCCGGGCCGCCAGATCGACCCGCACGTCCCCCGTGACCACCTCGACCCGCTCCGGCTGCGATCCGGCGGCCGCGCGGCGCACCACATTCTCCAGCCGAGCCATCAATTCCGCGATACGCGGCGGCTTCACCAGATAGTCGTCCGCACCGCCGCGCAGGCCGCGCACAATCGAGCGTTCGTCGCTGCGCGCGGTCAGGATCAGTACCGGCACGGAACTCACCTCGCGCAACCGACGCAGCACATGCAGACCGTCACCGTCGGGCAGTCCCAGATCCAGGATGACCGCGTCGTAGCCGCGGTGCGCGGTGAGCAGATCGGCGCCGCGACGCTTGCGCTCGGCCTGGTAACCGCGGGCGTTGAGCGCCTCTACCAGCGCGTCACCTACGCCGTCATCGTCCTCGACCACCGCCAGCCGCACACGCCGATCCTCCCACAGTGGCGGAGCGGCGTGTGCGGTCGGGCCGTCAGGGTCGAACCGGCGCGAGGTCACGATCCGACTCGGCGGCCGAGGTATCCGCCTTGGTGAGCGAAATATCGTCCACGGCAGCGGTGTCGGCGTCGATGGCGGATCCACTCGAGGTCTCCCGCATGAACCAGTAGGTCAGCAGCGAGATTCCGATGCACCCGGCTACGTACCAGAAGTACAGCGATTCATGGTTCGCCTGCTTCAGTGACAGCGCGATGGTTTCGGCCGTACCACCGAAGATCGCGACGGTCAGCGCGTATGGCAGGCCGACGCCGAGCGCGCGGATCTTGGTCGGGAACAGCTCGGCCTTCACGATGGCGTTGATCGAGGTGTAGCCGGTGATGATGACCAATGCGCCCATCATCAGCGCCCAGGCCGCGATCGGATTCTTGGTATGCGCGAGCACGGTCATGATCGGCACGGTGAGCAGGGTGCCCGCAACGCCGAAGAAGATCAGCAGCTTGCGGCGGCCGACCCGGTCCGACAGCGCCCCGGCCAGCGGCTGCAGCACCACGAAAACCAGCAGCGCGATGAAGTTGATCCACGAGACCGTCGACTTGGAGATGCCGGAGGTATTGATCATGAATTTCTGCATGTACGTCGTGTAGGTGTAGAACGCGACGGTGCCGCCGAGGGTCAGCCCGATCACCAGCAGACATTCCCGCGGGTACTGCAGCAGCATCCGCAGCGAACCTCGGGTGGGCTGTTTCGCACCGGCACTGCTCGCAGCCGGTGCACGCTCGGCCTCGACCTCGGCCTCGAAGTGCTCGGATTCGTCCATGCTGCGCCGCAGCCACATCACGATCAGCGCGGCTGCCGCACCGATCACGAACGGAATGCGCCACCCCCAGTTGTTCATCTGCGCATTGTTCAGGAACTGCTGCAGGATGATCTGCACACCGAGTGCCACCAACTGTCCCGCGACCAGCGTGACGTACTGGAAGCTGGAATAGAACCCGCGCTTACCCGTCGAGGCCACCTCGGACAGATATGTTGCGCTGGTCGCGTACTCGCCGCCGACCGAAAGGCCCTGCAACAACCGGGCCAGCAAAAGCAGTACCGGCGCGGCGATTCCGATCGTCTGGTATCCAGGCGTGGCCGCGATCAGCAGCGAACCCGCCGCCATCACCGTCACCGACAGCGTCAGCGCCGAGCGACGGCCGAACTTGTCGGCGTAGCGACCGAGCGCCCAGCCACCGAGCGGTCGCATGAGGAAGCCGACCGCGAAAACCGCTGCGGTGGACAACAATTGCGCGGTCGAATCGCCCTTCGGAAAGAACGACTTCGCGAAATACACGCTGAATGCGGCGTAGACATACCAGTCGTACCACTCGACGAGATTGCCGATGGAACCGCGCAATACATTCGCAACCACCCGGCGCTCGCCGACAGGCTGTGTCGTAGTCACAAGATCTCCTTCTTCGACGCGGCGTTGCGCCGGTCGGAGAACAGTGTGTGCGCAGTCACAGCGCCGATGGAAGCGCGCGGCGACCTTTCTAACGCTGCCTTAGGACGATTGCCGTCAGTTTGCTGCCTGAACCTCTGAACGAATCGGACGAACCGACGTTCATCCAGTGCCGAGCCGACGACCCCCGAAGAGGCTGCGGCGGCTCGATCTGCTTCGACAGTCCCTCGGGGTATCGGCGGATAACGCGGGACAATCGCCGGCGCGGGCTATTTCGCAAGCAGTGGCGCGAGGGTGCGCAGGGTGGCGGCTTCGTCGGCGAGAGGTTGGAGTACGACGTGATCGGCACCTGCGGTCAGATGGGCCGAGAGCTGATCGACGATCGAATCCGCGTCGCCGTGGGCTACCAGGGCGTCGATGAGGCGGTCGCTGCCGGGTTTGGTCAGGTCGTCGTCGGTGAAGCCGAGACGGCGCAGATTGCTGACGTAGTTCTGCAGGTCCAGGTAGAACGCGACGCGCGGACGGGCGGTGGTGCGGGCCCGGACCGGGTCGTCGTCGAGAACCACCTTGTGTTCGGTGGCCAGCAACACACCGTCGCCGAGCACAGCGCGGGCACGGGCGGTGTGTTCGGGGGTGACGAGGTAGGGCAGCGCGCCCGCGGACCGTTCCGCCGCGAGCCGCAGCACGCGCGGGCCGAGAGCGGCGAGAGCGCGGCGTTGTTCGGGAACACCCGCGGCATCCAGTTCGTCGAAGTATTCGACCAGCGCGTCGTAAGGCTTGCGGTACTCGCCCTGGTGTTCGGGGTGGCCCGCACCGAGGCCGAGCAGGAACCGGCCCGGGAAGCGCGCTTCGATACGGTGGAACGACTCCGCGACCTGCTTCGCGGGCGCCGTCCAGATGTTCACGATGCTGGTGGCAACGGTGATCGACTCGGTCGCTTCGAGCAGCGGCTCGATGCCCGACAGTTCGGCGGGCGGTGACGAGCCCAGCCACAGCGTGCCGTAGCCGAGTTGTTCCAGCTCCCGCGCGTCCTCCGGGGTGAACCCCTCGTGACCACGCCATACACCGAACCGTCCGAGATCTTCGATCGCCATATTCCGAGAACCTCGCTGGCAGCGTCCCTATTCCGACCTCGGAATCGGATTCGAGACCTGAATAAGGATTAGCACTCTCCACTTCAGAGTGCTAACTTGGATGGTGCACAGCTTCCGGCGCCCGCCGCCGTGGCAGGCGTCGCCGCTAGTGAATGGAGGTGATTGCTGTGCTCCGATTCGATCCATTCCATGACATCGACACTGTTGCCCGCCAACTGCTCGGCGAATCCGTCGGATCGTCTCGCGTGCCACGGTTCATGCCGATGGATCTGTTCAAGGCAGGCGATCATTACGTACTCAATGCCGACCTGCCGGGCGTGGACCCCGGCTCGGTGGATGTGAGTGTCGACAACGGCACCCTCACCCTGCGCGCACAGCGCAGCCTGCCGAGTGACGAAGGCGTCCAATGGATTGCGTCCGAACGCTTCGCCGGCACCTATATGCGCCAGCTCAGCCTCGGCGACAATGTCGATGCCGACAAGATCAGCGCAACGTACAACAACGGCGTGCTCTCGGTGACGCTTCCGATCGCCGAGAAGGCAAAGCCGCGCCGCATCGAAATCTCCGGCTCCAGCCAACCACGGACAATCGAGGCAGGTAGGTCCGGCTAGTCCGGTGGGGTCATGTTCCCGCACCGGCCCGTGCCCGCTGATTCGCGGTGCGGGAGCGCCCCCGGTAATCAGTCGCCGCAGCAGCCTTCGGTTGGGACAGTGCGCATTTCGCGAGTTTGCGCATTGCGCGCGGCGAGGTCGGCTGCGTCCGGATAGTCGACGGCGATGAGACTCAGACCGTGCGCGGGCGCCACGGTCACCGAGCTGGAGCGCTCGGTTTCGTTGAGCAGCGCGGCGACCCAGTCGGGCGTGCGACGCCCCTCCCCCACCGCGAGCACCGCACCGACGAGGCTGCGCACCATCGACCAACAGAACGCATCCGCGCTGACATAGGCGGTCAGCAGATCACCATTTCGCTCCCAATCGAAGCGCTGGAGTTCGCGGACGGTCGTCGCACCGTCGCGGCGGCGGCAGAATGCGGCAAAGTTGTGCAGGCCCAATAACTTTCGCGATGCCTCGCGCATGGCTTCGAGATCGATGTCGTGGCGACAGCCGACAACGCTGCGGGCCTGGAGTGGCTCGGCACCATAGGGTGCGGCGGTCAGCCGGTACGCATAGTGGCGGCGGATCGCCGAGAAGCGTGCGTCGAATTCCGATGGGGCGACGCGAATATCCTTGATTCGCACGTCTTTCGGAAGAAACCGGGCCATGCGACGGATAAGCTTGGCCGCATCCGGTTCGGTGCCGACATCGAAGTGCGCAACCTGCCCCTCGGCATGCACACCGGCATCCGTGCGACCCGCGACGGTCAACTGGATCGGCTCGCGAAACACTTTGCTCAGCGAATCTTCCAGCACACCTTGTACCGTGCGCAGACCGGGCTGTCGCGCCCAGCCGATGAAATCGGTGCCGTCATAACTGATATCGAGCCGAATCCGAACCGAGTCGGCATCGGACTCCCGTGTGTCTGCCGCGGCCAACACAACTTTCGGCGAATCCACCGATGCGGACGCACTCGACACCGTCGACCGCACGGCCGAATCCACCGAATCCTCCTCGGTCACAGCTGCGCCTCGCTAACGCTCGGCTCCGCTGCGACCGGTGGTGCTGTGTCTTTGATTCCCTCGCTGCGCTCGGTCACAGGCGATCTCCTAGTCGATACCAACGCGGGTGGCGGTATGGTCGGAACCACGCACCACGCGAAACCCGATGTCGGCGTTGCGATCTCGGATACGAACGAGCCCGCCGACCCACAGGGGGGCGGCGGGCTCGTTCGAACTCCAACGCGAACGTCAGGCGTCCTTCTTGTCCTCAGCGGCCTCGTCGGCAGCCGGGGCCTCGGCCTCGGCGGTCTCGGCGACGGCCTCTTCGGCCTTCTCCTCGACCACGGTCTCGGCGACAGGCGCCTCGGCCTTCTTGGACGCGGCAACCCGACGGGCGCGGTCGGCCTCGTTGGTCACGGTCTTTTCGCGAACCAGCTCGATGACGGCCATCGGCGCATTGTCACCCTTGCGGGGCAGCGTCTTGATGATGCGGGTGTAGCCACCCTCGCGGCCCTCGAACGACGGACCGATCGAGGCGAAGAGCTCATGGACGACATCCTTGTTGCGGATGACCTTGAGCACCTCGCGCCGGTCGGCAAGGGTGCCGGCCTTCGCCTTGGTGACCAGCTTTTCGGCGTAGGGGCGCAGCGCCTTGGCCTTGGCCTCGGTGGTCGTGATCCGACCGTGCTCGAAGAGCGCCGTGGCCAGATTGGCGAAGATCGCCTTCTGGTGCGACGCCGACCCGCCGAAGCGGGCACCCTTCTTGGGCTTGGGCATTGTTTGTTCTCCTTAGAAGAGGCCGGGACCGGGGCGCCTACCCCGGCGGCCTAGAGCTGTTCGGTCTCGGCGTAGTCCTGCTCGCCGCCATCGGTGTCACTGAACGTGCCGCTGTCGCTCCACGTTCCGGTGCTCGCGTCATAACCCACCACGGACGAAGGATCGAACGAGGCCGGGCTGTCCTTCAGCGAGAGGCCCAGCGCATGCAGCTTGACCTTGACCTCGTCGATGGACTTCTGGCCGAAGTTGCGGATGTCCAGCAGATCCGATTCGGTGCGGGCGACAAGCTCGCCGACCGTGTGCACGCCCTCGCGCTTGAGGCAGTTGTAGGACCGGACGGTCAGGTCCAGATCCTCGATCGGCAGACCGAACGAGGCAATATGATCCGCCTCGGCCGGCGAGGGGCCGATCTCGATGCCTTCGGCTTCGACGTTGAGCTCACGGGCCAGGCCGAAGAGCTCGACCAGGGTCTTGCCCGCGGAGGCGAGCGCGTCCCGGGCGGTGATGGAGTTCTTGGTCTCCACGTCCAGGATCAGACGGTCGAAGTCGGTGCGCTGCTCGACACGGGTGGCCTCCACCTTGTAGGTCACCTTGAGCACCGGCGAGTAGATCGAGTCCACCGGGATCCGGCCGATTTCCGCGCCGGAAGCCTTGTTCTGCACCGCCGGGACGTAACCGCGACCGCGCTCGACGACGAGCTCGATCTCCAGCTTGCCCTTGTCGTTCAGGGTGGCGATGTGCATATCCGGGTTGTGCACGACAACACCGGCAGGCGGCACGATGTCACCGGCGGTGACGGTGCCCGGGCCCGCTTTGCGGACGTACATCGTGACAGGCTCGTCCTCCTCCGAGGACACGACCAGACCCTTGAGGTTCAGGATGATGTCGGTGACATCCTCCTTCACACCGGGAACGGTGGTGAACTCATGCAAAACGCCGTCGATGCGGATACTCGTGACCGCGGCCCCCGGAATCGAGGACAGCAGAGTACGCCGCAGCGAGTTGCCGAGGGTGTAACCGAAGCCCGGCTCGAGCGGTTCGATGGTGAACTTCGAACGGTTCTCGGCGACGACCTCTTCGGTCAGCGTCGGACGCTGTGAAATCAGCATTAGGATCATCCTCCTGTACGGGCGCCCACTATTTGACGCCCACGTCTTGGGGGTTGTGTGTGATCGCCTCTTCGGAGGCGATCACACACCAGCAGCGAACGCTGTTTACTTCGAGTAGTACTCGACGATCAGCTGTTCCTGCAGCGGCACATCGATCTGAGCGCGCTCGGGGAGCTGGTGCACCAGGATCCGCAGCCGGCCCGGGATCACCTGCAGCCAGCCCGGAACCGGGCGGTCGCCGATGGTCTCGCGCGCGACCTGGAACGGCAGCGTGCCGAGCGACTTCTCCTTGACATCGATGATGTCGTACTGGGTCACCTGGAAGCTGGGGACGTTCACGGCCCGGTTGTTCACCAGGAAGTGACCGTGGCTGACCAGCTGGCGGGCCTGCCGACGGGTACGCGCCAGACCGGCGCGGTACACGACGTTGTCGAGACGGGTCTCGAGCAGACGGAGCAGGTTGTCACCGGTCTTGCCCTTGAGGCGGTTGGCCTCTTCGTAGTACCGGCGGAACTGCTTCTCCATGACGCCGTAGGAGAAGCGCGCCTTCTGCTTCTCCTGCAGCTGGAGCAGGTACTCGCTCTCCTTGATCCGCGCGCGGCCGTGCTGGCCCGGCGGGTACGGACGACGCTCGAACGCCTGGTCGCCTCCGACGAGGTCGACCCGCAGACGACGCGACTTGCGGGTGATGGGGCCTGT